>Ga0207654_10001969_pt1 | contig 10635 bp, 6 predicted proteins | sample KBSC64metaG_FD_184355 | JGI IMG/M metagenome (GOLD analysis project Ga0207654, IMG submission 184355) | Corn rhizosphere microbial communities from Kellogg Biological Station, Michigan, USA - KBS C6-4 metaG (SPAdes) (version 2) | ecosystem: Host-associated > Plants > Roots > Rhizosphere > Soil...
TGCAGGCTGAGAGAGTCCCTTGGAACCTGATCCGGATAACTCCGGCGTAGGAAGCTTGGTATCTTTGCGTGCTTCCAGGCGCGCAGGGAAAAACCGCACATCCTTGTGCGGACTTCTCAAACAAGCTCCGCTTCGTCCCACCGCGCCAACGCGCGACCCATCCAGGACGAACCGATGAATGCATTGCCCAGCCTTATCCAACAAACCGCCGAGCTGTCCGAATCCGTGACGCGCCCGATTTCCGGCTCACACAAGATCCATGTCGCAGGGTCACGCGCCGATATCCGCGTGCCAATGCGCGAGATCGCTCTGGCAGATACGCCGTCCATGTTTGGCGCCGAGCAGAACGCGCCGTTCGTCACCTACGACACTTCCGGACCGTACACCGATCCACAATATCGCGTGGATCTGTCTGCCGGGCTGCCGGACATGCGCGCGCGCTGGATCGACGAGCGCGGCGATACGCAGCGTCTCGCTGATTTTACCTCGCCGTTCACGCGCCGCCACGCCAGCGCGCGCGAGCTCGACGATGTGCGCTTTCCGGCGATTCCGAAACCGCGCGTGGCGAAGTCCGGCATGAACGTCTCGCAGATGCACTACGCGCGGCGCGGCGTTGTCACGCCGGAGATGGAATACATCGCGATTCGCGAGAACCAGAAGATCGACGCGATCCGCGAAGCGCAACTGCTCAAACAGCATCCGGGGCAGTCCTTTGGCGCGGCGATTTCGAAAATCATCACGCCGGAATTCGTGCGCGACGAGGTCGCCCGCGGCCGCGCGATCATCCCGAACAACATCAATCATCCCGAATCAGAACCAATGGTGATCGGGAGGAACTTCCTGGTGAAGATCAACGCGAACATCGGCAATTCGGCGCTGTCGAGTTCCATCGCCGAGGAAGTGGAAAAAATGGTGTGGGCGATCCGCTGGGGCGCCGACACGGTGATGGATCTTTCCACCGGCAAACACATTCATGAAACGCGCGAGTGGATCATCCGCAATTCACCGGTTCCGATCGGCACCGTGCCGATCTATCAGGCGCTGGAAAAAGTCGGCGGCGTCGCCGAAGACCTGACCTGGGAACTGTTCCGCGACACTCTGATCGAACAGGCCGAGCAAGGGGTCGATTACTTCACCATCCATGCCGGCGTGCGCCTGCCGTTCGTGCCGCTGACCGCGCGGCGCGTCACCGGCATCGTCAGTCGTGGCGGTTCGATCATGGCCAAATGGTGCCTCGCCCATCACAAGGAATCGTTCCTGTACGAACGTTTCGAAGATATCTGCGACATCATGAAGGCCTACGACGTCGCGTTTTCGCTCGGCGACGGCCTGCGCCCGGGCAGCATCGCCGATGCCAACGACGCCGCGCAATTCGCCGAACTCGACACGCTCGGCGAACTGACCCAGATCGCGTGGAAGCACGACGTGCAGACCATGATCGAGGGTCCCGGCCACGTGCCGATGCATCTGATCAAGGAAAACATGGAGCGCCAGCTCGAAAAATGCGGCGAAGCGCCTTTTTATACGTTGGGGCCGCTGACCACCGACATCGCGCCGGGTTACGACCACATCACCAGCGCGATCGGCGCGGCGATGATCGGCTGGTATGGCACGGCGATGCTGTGCTACGTCACGCCCAAGGAGCACCTCGGCCTGCCCGACAAGCAGGACGTGCGCGACGGCATCGTCACCTACAAGATTGCCGCGCATGCGGCCGATTTGGCGAAGGGCCATCCCGGCGCGCAGGCGCGCGACAACGCGCTGAGCAAGGCGCAGGCGCGCGACAACGCGCTCAGCAAGGCGCGCTTCGAGTTCCGCTGGGACGACCAGTTCAACCTCGGCCTCGATCCGGAGAAGGCCAAGGAATTCCACGACGAGACTCTGCCGAAGGACGCGCACAAGACGGCGCATTTCTGTTCGATGTGCGGACCGAAATTCTGCTCAATGAAGATCACCCAGGACGTGCGCGATTACGCGAAGGAACATGGCGTCGGCGAAACGCAGGCACTCGCCGAAGGCATGGCCGAGAAGGCGCGGGAGTTTCGCGAGAGCGGTTCCGAAGTTTATGTCGCCAGCAAGAGTTGACCGGCAATGAAGCTTCCCGTTCCCTTCATCCAGCTCCCGTTGCAGTTCGACGCCGAACGCCTGGCGCGCGAGGTGCTCGTGTTCGGGCCAGAGCACTGGCGCGAGCATCCGCAGAAATATCCGGGCAACCTGTGGTTGCCGCTGCTGTCGGCCGGCGGCGATCCGGCCAAGGAAACCATCGCCGGGCCGATGCGTCCGACGGAATATCTGCGCGAATGCCCGTACCTGATGCAGGTGCTGTCGCGCCTCGGCGCGGTGTGGGGACGCACGCGCCTGATGAAGCTCACCGCACAGGCCGAAGTCACGCCGCATTTCGACGTGCATTACTACTGGCGTTCGCGCATGCGCGTGCATGTGCCGGTGGTGACGAGCCCCTCGGTACGCTTTCATTGCGGCGACGAAGATGTGCACATGGCCGCCGGTGAGTGCTGGATTTTCGACACCTGGCGGCGGCACCGCGTGACCAATCCGAACGACGTCGAGCGCATTCACCTGGTTGCCGACACGGTCGGCAGCGACGATTTCGGCGAGTTGATGCGCGACGGCCGCATGTCTGGCGGCATGCCCGAGCCGCCGGGTTGGCGCACTCAGCTCATCGCGCCGACGCAGGAGCGCAATCCGCCATTGCGCATGGAATCGGAAAACGTGCCGATCGTGATGACGCCGTGGGAAATGCGCGAACACATCGGATTTTTGCTTGGCGAAACGCGGCCGCATCCGCTGCTCGAAGCGGTCAAGGCCGTGACCGCGCGTTTTCTCGGCGCGTGGTCGGCGCTGTGGTCGGAATTCGGCGCCCGCGAAGAAGGTTGGCCGGCTTACCGCAAGGCACTGACCACTTACGAGCAATGGCTGGCCGCCAACGCGAACGACGTGCTTCTGCTCAACGAATCGCGCCTGGTCAACGCGCTGCGCATCATGGTGTTGTCGATGGCCCTGAGCGACAAGAAACTCGCCGACGGCGACGAGTTGCGCCAGACCACGGTGGCGCTGCCGAACGAGCCGTCGATTCCGGGCCCACGGGCGGCGGGCGGCGAGACGGCATTCGACCGCCCGGTGTTCATCATGTCGCCGCCGCGTTCGGGTTCCACGCTGCTGTTCGAAACGCTGGCGCAGGCGCGCGGCGTGTACACGATCGGCGGCGAGAGCCACGCGCTGATCGAAGGCGTGCCGGAACTCAACGTCATCGCGCACAATTACGACTCGAACCGGCTCGATGCCAGCGTCGCCACGCCGGAACTGGCCGAAAAATTGCGCCAGCGCTTTGCGTCCGAATTGCGCGACCGCGACGGCATGCGCTTCAACGGCGCGCCGGTGCGCATGCTGGAGAAGACGCCGAAGAACTCGCTGCGCATTCCGTTTCTGGCCAAGGTGTTTCCGCAGGCGCGATTCGTGTTTCTGCATCGCGACGTGCGCGAAACGCTGTCGAGCATGATCGAAGCGTGGCGTTCCGGACGCTTCGCCACCTACAAGGCATTACCGGGCTGGCGTGGCGAATTGCCGTGGTCGCTGCTGCTCACGCCCGGCTGGCGCGAACTGGACAAATTGCCGCTGTCCGAAATCGTCGCCGCGCAATGGGAAATCGCCACGCGCATTCTGCTCGATGATCTCGCCGCGATTCCACGCGAGCGCATCACGATCGCGCGTTACGACTCGCTGTTGTCGAATCCCATGGGTGAAATTGCGCATTTGTGCGAGTCGCTCGACTTCGCCTGGGATCGCACGCTCGACAAACTGCCGTTGTCGCGCTACACGGTCACGCCCCGTTGTCGCGCTACACAGTCACGCCGCCGGATCCGGACAAGTGGAAACGCCACGAAGCGGAAATCCTCGCCGTGTTGCCGACGATTGCCGTGACCGTGGAACGCGCGGAAAAATTCGCCGCGCGCTAAACCGCAGGCTCCGCGAGCAGCCGTTTTTCGACATCGGCGTTGGTCTCACCGAGGTCGCGCTCGGCACGCGCGAGCAGATCGAGAAGCGCGGGACTGGGCAGGTAGTCGCAGATCATGTGCGTGCGCGCCCGCGTCGAGTCGGCGTTCCACACCGCATGCCGCGCGCTGTTGTTCAGCGCCCACACCTCGCCAGGACGCATGGTGAAAACGCGCCCGTCGCAGTACATCCACACCTTGTCGTGCGTGACGATCGGCACGTGGATGCGAATGGTTTTGAGGAAATACGGCCCGTTGTCGCTGTGCGCCGGCACGATGGCGCCGGCTGGCAGGCGTGCGAGCAGGCAGCGTTGCGGCGGCGCGGACAGCATCTGTGTGATGATTTCGTGCGCATACGGCAGTTGTTCGAGCGCTTCGCGATCCTCGACCGGTTTGCCGCGACCCTCGGCCGGCGCGTAGCCGCGCAGGAAGATCGCGCGCGCCGCATCGTGCGGGCCGAGGCGTCCGGCGCGCGATTCCCACATGGATTCCGGCAATGCTTCGACTTCGGCGCGCAGACGCGCCGCATCGACGGCGAGCGGCAGACGCGCGCAGGCGCCGATCAGCGCGAATTTGTCGAGAGGCGGCGGGTCGGACAGATCGAACATCGCCGCATTTTAGCGCGCCCGGCGCGTTGCGCGCCGGGCGGATAGCGCGGTCGTGCCGTTACGGCTTGCGCGAGAGCAGTGATTGCGCCTGTTGCAGCGAATCGGCAAGGCGAATGCGCACATGATGCGTCTTGCCATCCTTGCCGGTTTCGTAACTCACGGCGGCAGGTGTGCCGCTGGCCACGGACGCCGGCTTGCGCACCTGGCGGATGGTCGCGTTGCTGCGCCGATCGAGCACGTGCACCTGCCACTTCGGCGCGGTGAGAGTCTGGCCGTCGCCGAGCACGATGGTGGCGATCTTGCCGTCCACGCTGTAGCTGATGATGGAAACCGCTTCGCTATGCCGGGATTCATGCCCGCCTTGCGCAGCCTGCGCAAGATTCGGGGCCGACACACTCAACCCTGCGGCGAGTAGAAGACCTGCCGCCGTGCCGAGACTGCGTCGACGCCGCGCCACTGCGAGACCAGCCAAGCCGAGCAAGGCACCAAGGCCAAGCTGACCGCCGAGCCCGAGGCCCGGTGCAGGCACCTTTTCTGCGGCAACCGCGTTACTGCCGAATTCAACGGCGCCGATATCGACGCGACCATTGACGATGCGCGCGAATCCAGTGCCGCGCTGGTCGGTGGCCAAGCCGCTGAAGGCCGGATCGCCAGCATCGATCAAGGGGCTGCCGGTCAGCGGCAGCATGGTCAATGTCGGGCCGCCGTTGTTGGCCAGCGCTCCGAGTTGCGCGGCGACATTGAGCAGGTTGCCGCCGTTGTCGGTAATCGTGGCGGCGCCAATATCCCCGATCAGCGAGAAAGCCGCCGCTATCGTGCCACCGTTGGCAGTTCCGACATCATTGTCGCTGTACGTGGCCGTGTTGCCCGCCACCACGGCGTTGCCCAACGTGAGGGCGCCGCTGCTGTTCTCGCTCACTCCGCCCGCGTACGGTGCGCTGTTGCCGGATACGGTGCTGTTGCTCAGTGTCGTGGAATACGTCGCCGAATTGTCGATGTAATTGCCGAAGCCGCCGCCATATCCGACGTTGGAAGTATTGTTGGCTATGGTGCTGTTGCTGATCGAGGTGGACATGTGCCGCGTGTAGACGCCGCCGCCGCCCGTATTGCTGTAGCTGTAGCTGTTGTTGCCTGTCGAGGTGTTTCCCGAAACGGTCGATGAGGTGACGGTGAGCGCATTCGCGTTGTCGTTGTGGGCGTGAATGCCGCCGCCGCGACCGGCCGTATTGCCGGTGATCGAACTCTGCTGGATGTTGATCGCGGCGTCCGTGGTGGCGACACCGCCGCCAGTGCTGTAGGCCGTGTTGTTGCTGATCGTGGAGTTGTTCACGGTCAGCGTCGAGTAATAGCCGCCGATGTAGATGCCGCCGCCGGATTGGGAGGCATAGTTGCCGGTCACCACGCAGTTGTTGACATTCAGCAAGGTGTTGTAGGCATTGATGCCACCGCCATCGGTCGCCGAGCCGCCGGTGAAGGTGATGCCGGAGATCGTGACGGGCGTGGCGGCGAGGATGGCTGTTGGCCGGCCCTGTCCGCCACCGCCGCCATTGATGACGACGTCGCTGCCGTAGAAGCCGTAATTGGTTGGGCTGGACGGTCGCGTGACTTGCGCGTTGCCGTCGATAGTCAGCACGCTGGCGCCGGGGCCCTGGATGTCGACGGCGTCGTTGATGACCAGGCTGCCGGTGGTCAGGGTGATGGTGCCGGTGACATTGCTGGCGAAGTTGATCGTATCCGCGCCGGGATTCGTATTGGCCTGTGCGATGGCGTCGCGCAGACTACCCGCGCCGCTATCGTTGGTATTTCCGACCGTGTACGTTGCCGCGAACGCGGCTGGGGAAAGCGCCAAACCGGCAGCCGCGGCGGCGAACAAGCCGGGTCTGGAAAACGTGGCCGCGATGGCGCGAGTAAGCGGAACGACTGTGGCCGCAGTGGCCACGTCACGATGATCGGACATGTGATTTCCCCAGATTTTTTGTGAGCCCCATCACAATACTAGCCTGCGAATGCGGCGCTGACAACCAGTCGCGCGAAGTTGGGCGATCATTTCCGGATCGAGTAAGCTGCGGCGGGGATCAATCGGGGACGTCATGCAGTTACCCAATGAATTCATCCAGCTGCCGCTGCGCTTCGACGCGGCACAGTTGGCGGCGGAAATTTCCGCGATGGGCGATGGAGCCTGGCGTCCGCATCCGCAAGGCTTTGCCGGCAACGACGCCATGCCGCTGGTCGCCGCGGGCGGCAATCCGGACGATGACGCCACGGCCGGGGCGATGGCGCCGACGCCCGCCTTGCTGGCGTGCCCGTATCTGCGCCAGGTGCTCGCCAGTTTTGGCTCGACCATCGGCCGCAGCCGCCTGATGCGCATTGTCGGCGACGGCGAAGTGCAGGCGCACGCCGACATCAGTTACTACTGGTGGGAACGCGTGCGCATTCATGTACCCATCGTCACATCGAGTCAGGCGCGTTTTCACTGCGGCGAACGCGCGGTGAACATGGCCGCAGGCGAATGCTGGATTTTCGACACCTGGCGCGAGCACCGCGTGCGCAATCCCGTACCCGAAGCGCGCATCCACCTCGTCGTCGACACGCCCGGATCCGCGCATTTCTGGGCCTTGGCGGCAGCGGGACGCGATCCGTTTGGCGCGCACGGCATGGCGTTCTCACCAGCGGAAATCCGCTTCGACGCGACGGCCGAGCCGGTGTTGCGTTACGAGCGCGTCAATCGTCCGCGCGTGATGTCGCCGTGGGAACTGGCCACCATCGCGGCTTGGCTCGAAGCGGAAATCGAGCGCGAAGCAATCGGTAGCGAATCCGCGCGCGCACAGGTGCGCGCGGCGCTAGCCGCGCTGACGCAGGACTGGCGCTCGCTGTGGAGCGCGTTCGGCGCCAGTGGAGAAGGCATGGCCGAGTATCGCGCGTTGCTCGAACGCCTGCTCGCGGCGACCGATCCCGTCGTCGAAGAAATGCGCTTCAGCAACAAGGTGGCACTGCGCACGTCACTGCGCTCGCTGATTGGCGAGGCGGCGCTGGGCGCGGACGTGCAGGCGCAAGTCCAGCCGCTGCTGCGCGCCGTGCAGGCACCGCGCCGGCGGCTGCGGCGCGCGGTGTTCATCGTGTGTCCGCCGCGCTCGGGTTCCACGCTGTTGTTCGAGACGCTTGCGCAGGCGCCCGCGCTCGCGACCATCGGCGACGAAAGCCACGGCTTGATCGAAGGCATTGCCGGATTGTCGCCGGTCGCGCGCGACTGGGAATCCAACCGTCTCGTTGCGGCCGACGCGGATCGCGTCACCGCGCGCGAACTCGCCGTGCGTTTCGCCGAATGCGCGCGCTATCGCGACGGCTCGAGGCCCGATCCGGCAAGGCCCTTTCGCCTGCTGGAAAAAACCCCGAAGAACGCGCTGCGCGTGCCGTTTCTCGCCGAGGTGTTCGGCAACGCCTCGTTCGTCTATTTGTACCGCGATCCGCGCGAAACGCTCAGCAGCATGCTCGATGCGTGGAGCAGCGGGCGTTTCGTCACCTATCCGAAACTGCCGGATTGGCCGGGCTTGCCGTGGTCGCTGCTGCTCACTCCCGGCTGGCGCGATTTGCGCGGACTCGACCCGGTCGAGATCGTGGCGCGGCAGTGGATGACCTGCGTGGAAATTCTCATCGACGACTTGCAGAAGCTGCCGCCGGAACGCTGGTGCGTGGCGAGCTACAGCCGTCTGGTCGCCGATCCGGCGGCCGAAATCGCGCGCCTGTGCCGTTTTCTCGGCGTCGCGTGGGATCGCGATTTGAGCGGCACGCTGCCGCTGTCGCGTTACACGCTTAGCGCGCCCGCTCCGGACAAGTGGAAGCACAACGCGGCGGAACTCGATCGTATTCTGCCGATGATCGAGCCGGTCGCGGCGCGCGCGCGCGAGCTGTTCGCGCTCGCCCCCGAGCCGGCCATGCGCGGCGGCGACGTGCGACAAGCCTGAGTTTTCGTTCCGCCGCCGCACTTGTACATGGCACAATGCGCCGTCTTTTCCGATGGCGCTGCGCCAATGTCCGATTTTTCAGTCACGCGGTTCTTGCGCGGACTCGCCGACGACGGCCGGCTGTGGTGGGTGCTGTTGATCCTGCCGGTGGCGTTGTTCCTGCCGGCCTTGCCGATCGACGAAACGCGTTATCTTTCGGTGGCATGGGAGATGCGCCTGCATCTGGATTTTCTCGTCCCACATTTGAACGGCGCGCCGTATTCGGACAAGCCGCCGCTGCTGTTCTGGCTGATCAATTTCGGCTGGTTGTTCGCCGGCCTGCACGTGTGGGCGGTGCGCCTGGGCGTGCTCGCGGCCTCGTTCGCCTCATTGGTTCTTTTCCGGCGGCTGGTATTGCGCCTGGAACCCGACGTGGCGTTGGCCAGTCGCGCCGTCACGATACTTTTCGGCATCGTGTTCTTCGCGATCTTTTCCAGCGCGATCATGTTCGACGTGTTGCTGGCGACGTTCGTTTTACTCGCCCTGCACGGCGCGCTGGACTGGGATGCGGGCCGCTGGCGACGCGGCTTGCTGCTGCTCGCGCTCGGCTTCGGGCTCGGCATTCTGACCAAGGGCCCGGTGGTGCTGCTCGACGCAGGTTTTGCGCTCGTGCTCGGGCCGTGGTGGAGCGAAACCGCGCGCGCGAACAAGCGGCGTTGGTACGCGATGACGGGGCTTGCCGTCCTCGGCGGTGCGTTGATCGCGCTGGCCTGGGCGATCCCTGCCGCGCTCATGGGCGGCGAAAAATACGCGAACGCGATTTTCCTGCGCCAGACGGTCGACCGCATGGCGAACAGCTTCGCGCACCGGCGTCCGCTGTGGTGGTATTTCATGGTGCTGCCGGCGATGGTGCTGCCGTGGACGCTGGCCGTGCGTGCGCCGTGGCGAGCGTGGCGCGAATCTTTCCACATTTCCAAAAGCGTGCGTTTTGCGGTGGCCTGGGCCGTGCCCGCGTTCGCGGCGTTCTGTCTCGTCAGCGGCAAGCAGCCGCATTACCTGCTGCCCTTGCTGCCGGCGTTGGCGCTGTATCTGGCCAAGGTGCTCGGCGCGGACGGCGCACTTGTGCGCGGGCGTCTGTTTGGCGCGCTGCTGCTGATCGCGGGTATCGCGCTCGCGGCCCTGCCGTACCTTACCGCGCATCCGCAGGATTTTGCGTTCGTCGCGAAGATGGTCGCCGCAGGCAAGCTCACGCCGCAATTTATGCATGTCATTTCCGGCATTTGGCCGGCATGGGGCGTGCTGACGGCGATCGTCGGCCTGATCGTGCTGTTCGCGCGCGGCGTGCACACTTCACTGCGTGCGCTGGCGCTGGCGAGTGCGGCCACGGTGGCAATCGGCATGCTCGCGCTGGCGCAAGGCGTCGGCCCGTATGTCGATGTCAGCGTCGCGGCGGCGCGCATCAAGCAGGATCAGGATGCCGGCCGGCCGATCGCGCATCTGGCCTGGCACCACGGCCTGTTCGAATTCCCCGGACGCCTGACCCAGCCGTTGCCGAAAGTCGATTTCGGCGAACTGCGCGCGTGGTGCGCGGCGCATCCGGATGGTGAAATTGTCACTTTTTATACAAAGTATCCGATCACGGCGAAACCGGAGATCGAACTGCCGTACCGCTTCGGCTTCATCCGCTTCTGGCGCGCGCCCGACCTGCTCGCCATGCAATGGCCGGCGCAGGCGCCGGCGCCGGATGCGGATGAGACGCCCGAGGACTGACGCCTAAAACGCTGGTTTGTCGGGGCTGGATTTGTGGCGTGCGACGCCGTTGAGGATTTCTTTTTTCGCCGCGGCCGCGTCGAGCCAACCGTCGAGCTTCACCCATTTGCCTTTTTCCAGATCCTTGTAGTGCTCGAAAAAATAGCCGATGCGTTCGAGCCAATGGCTGGATACGTGACCAATGTCGGCGATGTGGGCGTAGCCGGGAAAGGTTTTTTCGTGCGGCGCGACGATCAGTTTTTCGTCCGCGCCGGCTTCATCGCTCATGCGCAGCATGCCGACCGGGCGACAGCGGATCACCGAACC
>Ga0207654_10001978_pt1 | contig 10588 bp, 9 predicted proteins | sample KBSC64metaG_FD_184355 | JGI IMG/M metagenome (GOLD analysis project Ga0207654, IMG submission 184355) | Corn rhizosphere microbial communities from Kellogg Biological Station, Michigan, USA - KBS C6-4 metaG (SPAdes) (version 2) | ecosystem: Host-associated > Plants > Roots > Rhizosphere > Soil...
CATCGGCCCCCTGTTTCAAAGATCGATGGAGTCGCTCGTGAGTTTCGTGTTTCGGCTGATATCCCAGGACGAGGACGCCGCGCCGTCCGTCGCCTTCCGTGACAGCATCAGCCCTGGTTATGTGCCGCTGTGGGAAGAGGTCGGCGTGTACGACGCCCTGTACAACAGCGACGGCCGCGAGGCGCGCGACATCTCGCGTGCCATCGCGTATGGCATCGACCGCATCGCCGACGACGAATCGCTGGGCCGTTTGCTGCCGTCGTCGTGCCGGCTGGAAGAGGCGCTGCGCTTCCTCGAGAACGTGCACCGCGGCTGCACGATCCACGCGTCGGCGCGCGTCGAGACCCGCTGAGCGCCATGTCCCGACCCGTCACCACCATCAGCGGCGAGGCCGTCGACCGCGCACGCGTCGAAGCTCTGCTTGCTGAAGACGCGCTGCTCGTCCTCGAAGACTGCGACCTGACCGGTGCGGATTTGTCGCGCCTGAACCTGCAGGACTGCGCATTCATCCGCTGCGCGCTGTCCGAGGCGTCGTTCTATGCCGCGCACCTGGCGCGCACGCGCTGGCAGCGCTGCCGTGGCGGCCATGCGGACTTCGAGTCTGCCGACCTGGTCGATGCCCGCTTCGAATCCTGCGACCTGAACAACGCCGGCTGGCGCCGCGCCAAGCTGGCGTCCGTGACCTTCCGTGGATGCAAGCTGACGGGGGCGCGTTTCGAGGAAGTGAGCCAGCTGGGACTGGCGTTCGAGGACTGCCTGCTCGTCGGCGCCGACCTGCGCCGCATGTCGTTCCGCAAGGCGGTCCTGCGCGGGCTCGACTTCGCCGATGCCGATCTGTCGGGCTGCGACTTTCGCGAGGCCGTGTTCGAGGAGGGCTGCAGCTTGCGCGACGCGCACATCAAGGATACGCGCTTCGATGCGGCCGATCTGCGCGAGGCCGACCTGGGCGGGCTGAAGCTGGCGAATGCGAAGCAGTTTGCCGGGGCCACGATTTCGACGCAGCAGGCGGCGGAACTGGTGCGGGCGCTGGGGTTGAACGTGGCTTGAGCGTTCGGCTCGCACCCAACGGCATCAAGACGACTTGTCTTTGTTCGCCCGATGCAGAGTCGGTATCCTGCACGATCCTGGCTTCAACAAACAACGGTCGTCGGCACCACGAAGTTCGGGGCCGAGCGCCTCATGAAGCGAAGCCTTGGCGGCGACCTGGGAAATCCGATCGATGATCCTGCCGCCGGGAACAGCGACCGCATAGAGCGCGAACGTTCCCATGTCGTCGCAGTTCGCATGGGGCAGAACTTCGGCCGCCACCAACAGTGTCGTGGCATCTGCTGACCAGGCGATGCCGGCAATATTCGGTTCCTCCTGCGCAAAACACTTCGGATAGCGCTTCTGAAAATCCTGTCGTACCGCTGGGGTCGGATCCATCCTTGTCAGGTTTCCTTCAGAGAAGCGATACGCCGACACGTGATATGTCCCCACCGCGCCGCCATCACTGTACGTGACAAAGAACGAGGCGGACGTTGGCGACCACCCGATCTCGGGGCAGGGCCAAGCGTCCGTATCGATCGGGAATTCATGACCGTTTTCGTCGACGGCAAACACGGCCGTATCGCCTTCCGGCGACGAGCGCGTCGTTATCTTGCGCAGATGGTCCGGCGACCAGATGCCAGCAGCGCCGGGTTCCTTGCACACGCTATGTGCGGCTGCCGAGAAGCGGCCATTCCCGGGTGGCGTGAACCACGTTTTTGCGTCCACTGTCGACCCAGCATGTACCTGTAGACATACCGTCCAAACGAGTATTAAAAGTAGAGTTCGCCTCATCATTTCATGCGAAAAATCTTTTCGAAGCATACCGAAGCGCGGGGTTACCGGATCAGGGTTCGCGCTTCCATTGCGTCCGCGTCGGACACGATATCGAACCCGCGTCGTTGATGCCCTTGGTGATTCCGTTCTCGGGGCCGACGCTTCCGCTCATCCGGCATATCGTCTGTCCCCCTACGTGTTTGCGGTAAATGATCGTGCCGTCGGGCGCGGTATAGCTCTCCTGCCATACACCTGCCCCGGCGTGGGCTGCATCGACATCGCGTCCAAGCCGGGACCACGGCGTGTCTCCGCCAGACGGCGCGCTCCGCATCTCGTGGGCAATCGCGCGCGCAACGCGGCTGGCGTCGCGCCGGACGAGGTCCATATTGAGGCCGGGTTCGGGGGAACCCGCCGGAGCTGACGGTGCCCCGTCTGATGCAGGGTCCGGGCGAGTCGTGGCTGCGTCTGGCGGTGGGATGTCATGCACTGGAAGACTCTTCATCGAGATGGCCGTGGGGGCGCGATGGACAGACGGGCTTGGGCGACCCGGTGATGGTGCCGTCACTTTGGCTGCGGGCTGCAGCAGGATCGAGACGGACGTCGGCCGTTGATCCTCGCGCGGCCCCCTGTCCTGCAACCACACCAAAGCTGTCAGGACGTGCAAGCTGGCGATAAGCGCGAGCAGGCATTGTTTTCGTAAAACGGTTGTCGTGGGAGCCAATGGTGTAATGGTACGTTGTGATCTCGACGCGCGGTGGCACTGAAGATTTCTCAGCCATATCCCGGTTCAGTCCCGAGAAAAGGCGCTGCTACGTTACCAGACCGCAAGATTTGAAAATGCGCGCTTTATCACGCATGTGTTACATCGCGTAATGCGCCGGGGGAGCTGCGCCAAGACGGCGAACACCGCGAACGACAAACGCGACACCGGCTCCGCCGCCTACGGTTTTCGTCGCGTGCCAGCCGAGGGCTGGACCGCGGCTCGACTGGCCGTGCGGATCGTGCCGAAGGGTGAGCGGGGCGGTGATTTTTCGATAGCCTGCCGGGTACCCGTTCGTGGGATGATCGCAGGTTTATCCGCTTCGAAAGCAACGCATGACCCGATTCCACGTTTCCCTCGCATTCGCTTGCGGCATCTTGCTCGCCACGTCGGCGGCGCAAGCAGCGCCGGGCGTCCAGCAGGACGAGCTGGTGCTCGGCCAGGCCGCCGCGGCCCGCTTCACGTTGCAGCGTGCCGGCGCACCAAACGTGCGCTACGTCGTCTCCCGGCCGGCGCACAAGGCACCGCTCGTGCTGTTCGTGCAGGGCTCCGGCTGTGTGCCGCCGTTGGTCGGCATGGACACGCCGAACCGGTACTCGACGGTCTTCAACTACATCCCGCTGGCGCAGCAGGGCAATTACGCGGTGATGGTCGTCGACAAGCCCGACCAGCCTGACGCGCCGCCGCAGGCGCCGCCGGGTGTCGCGACGGGTTGCCCGGCCGCGTTCAACGCCAGCTTTTCGTACGACAGCTGGCTGGACGCGCTGCGCACGGCGCTGCGCCATGCGCTGGCCCTGCCGTGGGTGGATGGCAGCCGCGTGCTCGTCTTCGGCACGTCGGAAGGGGCAGTGATGGCGGCGGGGCTGGCCCGCACGGTGCCGGAAGTGACACACGTGGCGCTGATCGGCGGCACCGGCACGAGCCAGCTGTTCGACTTCATCGCCAACGTCCAGCGCGGCGCCGCGAGCGACGAGGACAAGCTGGCCGCGCTGCGCGAGATCGACGCGACGGTCGACGCCATCCGCGCCGATCCGCGCAGCACCGACAAATTCGCATGGGGTCACACATACCTGCGCTGGAGCACGTTCTTCGCGCAGGCGCCGGGCGAGGATCTGCTGCAATCGAAGGCGCGCGTCTACCTGGCCAGCGGCATGAAGGACGAGAGCGTACCGATCCTGTCGACCGAGGTCGCGTATGCGCGCCTGCGCGCGCTCGGGCGCGACGTCACGTTCCGGCGCGTGCCGCATGCCGGGCACGGGCTGGTACCGGAAGGAGGAACGATCAACGACCTGCAGAAGGAATACGACGCCATCATGGCGTGGTTCGCACGCTGATGACGATGCGCCGGCAACGTTACTGCGCCAGCGCCTTGTCGATGTCGGCGGCGATGTCTTCCGGCTTGGTCTGCGGCGCATAGCGATGCAGCACCTGGCCGTCGCGGCCGACGAGGAACTTGGTGAAGTTCCACTTGATGCCTTCGGTGCCCAGCACGCCCGGCGCCGCGTTCTTCAGGTGTTTCCACAACGGGTGTGCGGCGTCGCCGTTGACGTCCACCTTGGCGAACATCGGGAACGAGACGCCGTAGTTCTTTTCGCAGAACGCGCCGATCTCTTCCTCGCTGCCCGGTTCCTGGCTGCCGAACTGGTTGCAGGGGAACCCCAGCACTTCGAGGCCGCGCGGGTGCAGTTCGCGGTACAGGGTTTCCAGGCCCTGGTATTGCGGGGTGAAGCCGCACTTGCTGGCGGTGTTGACGACGAGGAGAACCTTGCCGCGGTACTGGCCGAGGTCGACCGGCGTGCCGGCGAGGGAGTTGGCCTGGAAGTCGAACACGTTCATGGTGGCTCCTGTATGCTTGCGTTGATCGGAAGGCAACAGTGTAAGGCAAAGGAGTGTGGTATGCAGGCAGACGTGAACATTCCACTCGCCGTCGGCGCGCTGCTGAGCTTTGTGGCGGCGCTGCTCCACCTGGGCATCATCGCCGGCGGGCCCGCGTGGTACCGCTGGCCGGCGCTGTAGCGCGCACGAAAAAACGCCCTGCACGAGGCAGGGCGCGTTGGTGGAATCTTCTTGACCGTCGAGGCTTACATCTTCCAGCGGAGGCCCGCCGCGACCGACCGTCCGACCTGGACCGTACCGAAATTGGACAGCTGCGCGTTACCCGCATTGCCGAAGTGGTAGTACTGCTGCTGCATTTCGTTGGTCAGGTTGACACCACTGATATCGAACGACATGTTCTCGTTGATCTTGTAGGAGATCTGCATGTCCACGCTCTTTTCCGGATGACGCCAGATACCGATCGGATTGGCAAACAACGCGGCTTCGTTGGCGGCCAGGAAGCCGGAGCGCCAGACCTGCGACAAGCGCACGCTGACCGGGCCCTTTTCGTAAGCCAGCGTGGCGTTGTACGAGCGGTTGGACACGCCGAAGAACGGCGTCTCGAGCTGAGAGACGATGACGCCGGCATCATTGGCGTCGGGCACGTTCTGCGACGACGTGAGGTGCGTATAGCTGCCCTGGATGCCCAGGCCGTCCAGCAGGCTCGGCAGCCACTTCGGGAAGTAGACGAAGCCGAGCTCGGCGCCGCTGATCTTGCCGTTGGAAGCGTTGGTCGGCGAATTGATGACGTAGTCATAGCCGTTCGTATGGTCGCCGCCCGACGTCGAGTTGCGGAACGGGTCGTTCGCCGGATCGACGTGAACCCTGTGACGCAATGGGACGACCAGGCCGTCGATCTTGCGCTTGAACAGCGTGCCGTAGATCGCGCTGTCCTTCTGGAAATACCACTCGGCCGTCAGGTCGAAATTCTTGGAGTGCGTCGGTTTCAGGTCCGGATTACCGCCGCTGCCGGAGCCATAACCCACCCTCGACACGTCGTCACCGAGTTGCAGGACAGGATTCAGATCACCGAAGTTCGGGCGGCGCAGGGTTTCACCATAGTTGAAGCGCAGCACGACGTCCCTGGATGCGTCGTAGATCAGGGTCATGCTGGGCAGGACCTTGCTGGTCGACTTGCTGGCACTGGACGGCGTGACCGCCCTGGTGGTGGCATCCACCTTGTAGAAGGTCATGTCGGTCTTGACCTTGACGTAGCGCACGCCGAAATTGCCGCGCAGGCGATGGCCGAACAGCTCGTTCTGGGTATTCCCCATCAGGAAGAGGTTGGTCGTCTTTTCGTCGACCTCGAACGTCTTCTGCAGGCTCAGTTTGTCGGTCGTCTGGAAGTTCGCATCGTTCGAGTTAAGGAGCTTGCGCCAGTCGTCGATATGGTCGCGGATATAGTAGGCGTTGGGCTCGACCCATGAGCGCGGAACGTCCGAGATGGCCGTGCCGAAGTTCGAGTTGACGGAGGAATATTCCGGACCCAGCGAGGCGAGGTTGCGGTTCAGGGTGCTCGATTGCGTCCGGTTGGCCTCCGACGCCTTGCGGTCGTCGAAGCGCGCGCCGAACTGGATCGTCTCAAGCAGCCCCCAGTCGGCATCGAAGACGCCCGACAGCGTGGCCGTCGTGGCGCTGCCCTTGTTGCGGTTGGCGTTATCGTAGAACTGCGCAACATTCCACTTGGCCGGGTTGGCCAGGTCGGCATCGTCGTTGAAATGGAACGCCGTGTTGTTGTTGCCGTCATTGAACTTGACGTTGATGGACGGTGCGGTGCGATCGATCCGGGTGGCCGTGAATTCCGAGTGATAGGTGCTGGTCTGGTACGCCAGATCACCGTCCAGCCTGAGGCGGTCGCCAACGTTCCACTTGCCGTTCAGGGCATACACGTAGGAATCGGTTGCCGACGTGGTGTAGTCGCCGCTGTTGAAGCCATAGACGTTATTGACGGTACGGCTCTGGATGACGTTCGTGCCCGGGAACGTCGTGATCGTCCCCGCAGGGTTGCTGCCGAGGGCACCCCACCAGTCGACAAAGCTGAACAGCAACCGGTTGAAGGACTTGTCACGATAACCGTTGTACATCGATTCGAAGGTGTAGACCGAATCGCTGTTCGGTTTCCACTGCAGGGCGATATTGGCGGCAGGACGCTTGCGCTCCCCTTCGACGTCGCTCTGGAAAACGGCGTCGCGCGCCAGGTAATACGGATAAGCCTTGCCGTTGAAATCCAGCGTCGAACCCGCTGCCATCGGCAAGCCGGTATGGGTACCGGGCGTCCAGATAGTGTTGTCGAAGATGCGCTGCAGGGGCGTGTAAGTTGCCGGATCTTCGGCGGCATTGGGGCTGGCAAACGGCACCATGGCGCCTGGCGTCACGCTCTCGTTGCGGTACTTCGTCCTGGTCATCGACAGATTAACCAGGGCACCGAATTCGCCCGCGCCGGTGTCCCAGCGGTTGCTGAACATGCCGCTGAGCTGCGGGTTCGCCTTTTTCGCGGGATCCAGCCAGGTTTCACGCGCCGACAGCGACACTTTCGAACCCTTGAAATCGAACGGCCGCAGCGACTTGACGTCGACCTGGCCTGCGATTCCGGTGTCCAGTTGGCTGGCGTCGCGCGTCTTGTAGACGTCGATCTGGCGCACCAGGGTCGAGGGAATGTCCTGGAGCGCGACCTGCGTGCCGGACGCGGTAAAGATATTGCGGCCGTTCCAGGTGGTCTGGACGTCGGGCAGGCCACGAATGGACAAGGTGCCGACTTCGCCGCCGGCGCGGTTGGTGACCTGGATGCCCGTCACGCGCTGCAACGCTTCGACGACATTGTTATCGGGCAGCTTGCCGATGTCTTCGGCAACGACCGATTCCACGACCTGGTCGTTGGTGCGCTTGATCGCAAGGCTCTTGATCAGAGATGCCTTGACGCCGGTGACGACCACGGTCTCGACCGGCGCCGTCTGTTCGGTGGCCGCTTGCGCCCACACCGGGGCGCTGCCGAGCAGGCCGGCGCCGGCCAGGGCGAGGACGCTCAGTTTCAGCTGGGGATGGGGCGCGTTCCGACCACCCTGAGGGGTACGATTCTGCATGTTATCTCCTGAAAAATTATTGTTATGCCTAGCATTGATTTCATCATATTGATGAGGAGCCAGAACAATCCAATGACTTTTTCCGAGGTTTCGATACAGATTTTCGTATGACAAGCGCTAACATTCTTGGCGCCCATAGGTAAATTTGGGAATTTTGCGTGTTGATAAACCGCAATAATGTTATGGGGGAGGGTTGCTAACAGCGACAATTTGGCAAGCCGTTGTATGCTTGCCACATATGCAGATCAGATAAGACCAAGTGTCTCGGTGCCCGCGGACAAATCGCGGTTCTTGGCGTGTTTGCTGTTGAGCTTGATGTTGAGGCGCAGGTCGTTCACGGAATCGGCATTGCGCAGCGCGTCTTCGTAGGTGATCTTGTCGGCCTCGTACAGGTCGAACAGGGCCTGGTCGAAGGTCTGCATGCCCAGTTCGCGCGACTTCTTCATGATCTCCTTGATCTCGTGGACTTCGCCCTTGAAGATCAGGTCCGAGATCAGCGGCGAGTTCAGCATGATCTCCATCGCCACCACGCGGCCCTTCGACTCCTTCTTCGGCACGAGGCGCTGCGAGATCAGGCCCTTCAGGTTCAGCGACAGGTCCATCAGGAGCTGCTGGCGGCGCTCTTCCGGGAAGAAGTTGATGATGCGGTCCAGTGCCTGGTTGGCGCTGTTCGCGTGCAGCGTCGCCAGGCACAAATGGCCCGTCTCGGCGAACGCGATCGCATGCTCCATCGTTTCGCGGTCGCGGATTTCTCCGATCTGGATCACGTCCGGCGCCTGGCGCAGGGAGTTCTTCAGCGCGGCCTCGAAGCTGTCGGTGTCGACGCCGACTTCGCGCTGCGTGATGACGCAATTCTTGTGCGGATGGACGAATTCGACCGGGTCCTCGATCGTGATGATGTGGCCGTAGCTGTTCTCGTTGCGGTAGCCGACCATCGCCGCGAGCGTCGTCGATTTACCGGAGCCCGTGGCGCCGACCATGATCGCGAGGCCGCGCTTGGTCATGATCACGTCCTTCAGCACGTCCGGCAGGTCGAGGTCTTCGAACTTCGGGATCGTCGTCGTGATCACGCGCAGCACCATGCCCACGGCACCCATCTGCATGAAGGCGGAGACGCGGAAACGTCCCAGGTCGCCCGGGCTGATGGCGAAGTTGGCTTCCTTGGTCAGCTCGAAGCCGGCGGCCTGCTTGTCGTTCATGATGGCGCGCGCCAGGTCCGCCGTGTGCGAGCCCGTCAGGGCCTGGCTGGACACGGGCGTCATGCGGCCGTCGATCTTCATTGCGGGCGGGAAGCCGGCCGTGATGAACAGGTCGGAACCGCCCTTGCTGACCATCAGGCGCAGCAGGTCGAACATGAATTTGGAGGCCTGGTCGCGTTCCATCGTCGTGGTCTTTCAGTCAGCCGGGGAAGTTCTCGGGGATCTTGGCGGCGGCGCGCGCGGCCGCGGACGAGATCACGTTGCGGCGCACGAGGTCCGTCAGGTTCTGGTCCAGCGTCTGCATGCCCACCGACGAACCGGTCTGGATCGAGGAGTACATCTGCGCGATCTTCGCCTCGCGGATCAGGTTGCGGATCGCCGGCGTGCCGATCATGATCTCGTGCGCGGCCACGCGGCCGGAACCGTCCTTCGTTTTCAGGAGGGTCTGCGAGACCACCGCCTGCAGCGATTCCGACAGCATCGCGCGCACCATCTCCTTTTCCTCGGCCGGGAACACATCGACGATACGGTCGATGGTCTTGGCTGCCGACGACGTGTGCAGCGTGCCGAACACGAGGTGGCCCGTCTCGGCGGCGGACAGCGCGAGGCGGATCGTCTCCAGGTCGCGCAACTCGCCGACGAGGATCGCATCGGGGTCTTCGCGCAGCGCCGAGCGCAGCGCGTTGTTGAAGGACAGCGTGTGCGGGCCCACTTCGCGCTGGTTGATCAGGCACTTCTTCGATTCGTGCACGAACTCGATCGGATCCTCGATGGTGAGGATGTGGCCGTACTCGTTTTCGTTCAGGTGGTTGACCATCGCCGCGAGCGTCGTCGACTTGCCCGAGCCGGTGGGGCCCGTCACGAGCACGAGGCCGCGCGGCTTCAGGGCGAGATCGGCAAAGATCTTTGGCGCGTTCAGGTCTTCCAGCGACAGGATCTTCGACGGAATCGTCCGCATCACGGCGGCGGCGCCGCGTTCCTGGTTGTACGCGTTGACGCGGAAGCGCGCGAGCCCGGGAATCTCGAACGAGAAGTCGCACTCCAGCATCTCTTCGTACTGCTTGCGCTGGCCGTCGTTCATGATGTCATAGACCATGCCGTGCACGTCCTTGTGCTCCAGCGGCGGCAGGTTGATACGGCGCACGTCGCCATGCACGCGGATCATCGGCGGCAGGCCGGCCGACAGGTGCAGGTCCGAGGCTTTATTCTTAACGGAGAAAGCCAAGAGTTCGGAGATGTCCATTTATAATCCTTGGGCTTTTGCAGCACCCGAGTAACCGAAAAATATTTCCTGTAGAAAACCATTATGTCCACAATCGCTGGGAACTTGCAAGCTGTCGAAGCGACAATCCAGGCCGCCTGCGAGGCCGCAAACCGGCCCCGTTCCACGGTCCAGTTGCTGGCGGTGTCGAAGACATTTCCCCCGGAAGCGGTGCTGGAAGCGATCGATGCCGGCCAGCGTGCGTTCGGCGAAAACTATCTGCAGGAAGGCGTCGACAAGATCGCCGCTGTGGCAAAAGCGCGACCCGCGCTTTTTGAAAACCATGCGCTCGAATGGCATTTCATCGGCCCGATCCAGAGCAACAAGACGCGCCCGATCGCCACGCACTTCCAGTGGGTGCACACGGTCGAACGCCTCAAGATCGCGCAGCGCCTGTCGGAGCAGCGCCCACCCGAACTCGGCCCGCTCGACATCTGCCTGCAAGTCAACATCAGCGGCGAAGCCACCAAAAGTGGCGTCAAGCCGGAGGAGCTGACTGACCTGGCCAAGGCAGTCGTCCAGCTGCCGAACCTGCGCCTGCGCGGGCTGATGGCGATCCCGGAACCGCAGGCCGACCCGGCACTGCAGCGCGCCCCATTCGCGCGCCTGC
>Ga0207654_10001992_pt1 | contig 10504 bp, 11 predicted proteins | sample KBSC64metaG_FD_184355 | JGI IMG/M metagenome (GOLD analysis project Ga0207654, IMG submission 184355) | Corn rhizosphere microbial communities from Kellogg Biological Station, Michigan, USA - KBS C6-4 metaG (SPAdes) (version 2) | ecosystem: Host-associated > Plants > Roots > Rhizosphere > Soil...
CTCCGCTCCTGCTTGGACGACCTGGGCGACCGTGTCGTGAGCCACCCCGCCATCGACTTCGATTTTAAATGCCAGCCCCATTTCCTGCCTCAACTGGACCAGCCGGCGGATCTTGTCCAGCGAGAAAGGGATGAACTCCTGTCCGCCAAACCCCGGATTCACGCTCATGATCAGGACATGGTGCAGCATCGGCAGAATGTCCCGGATAAGCTCGACGCGCGTAGCTGGATTCAGAACCACCGCCGGCTTCATGCCGTGATGCTCGATCAGCTGTAGCGTCCGGTGCAGGTGTCGGCACGCTTCGTAGTGCACGCTCACCCAGTTCGCCCCCGCTTCCGCAAATGCGGGAATGTACTCATCCGGGTTCTCGATCATCAGGTGGCAGTCGAGCGGCAGCTTCGTTGCTTTGCGCAGGCTCTTTACAACCGGCGGTCCGATCGTGATGTTCGGGACAAAGTGCCCGTCCATGATGTCCACGTGGATCACCGTGCCACCGCCGCGCTCTGCTGCGGCAACCTCATCCCCAAGGTGCGCGAAATCTGCCGACAGGATGGATGGAAGAAGCTGAATCATACGACTTTCCAGAGGACGTGTCCTCGAGAAGTGTATCAGTCGAACATGTGCAGCGAGCTTCGTTTCACCCGCTTGCTGCGGTCGCATTCAATCGCTTTTAACAGGATGCGGCTGCGAGCGCGCATCGCCGGCGTGCCGGACCGTCCGGCGACTCGAAGCAAATCGAGAACTTCCGGCAGCAGATCAGGATCTTGCCGCGTCAGATCCGCCATGCCGTGAAGCGCCGCGGTTTTCACAATCGAACTCGGATCGTCCAGGTACGTATTCAGAATTTCAGCGCCGCGGCGGCACTCCGCAACCGTCAGCTTCAGTCGTGGAATTACGAGAGCGAGATTCCACCGGACCTTCTTCTCTGTTGTCTCCGCCAGCAATCCGATCAGGGAATCTTTCCACCGTTGCGCCTGATGCGGCCGGTCCCGCGTGAGGCGCTCCAGCGCGTCGGCAGCACGGCTGGCAATCGCCGGATCATCGTCGAACAGGCACTTGACCACCTGTGCCATCCCGGCCGACTTGCCTTCGACCAGTTCTACGACCTCCCAAACGCGTCCCGGATGGAGACGCGCACCAGGCGCAAGCATCTCGCGAATCGATTCCGCTGCCCGCATGAGATCGCAGCCATTCTCTCACTGCGCTTTTGCGGCCGCCAGCTTCTTCGCGGCGACCCGTCCCGCAGCACGCAGCAGAGCCCGGAGCGGCCAGCGCCCCTCCTCATCGGGGAAGATCACTTCTCCCTCGCGCTTCACCTCAGGTCGGTAGTACCACCGCTTGAGCAATGCCAGATGCCCCTGCCGAGTCGTCGCGCCGGGCGGTTCCATCGTCTTGCTCAATTCATCAAGAACTGCCTCCATCCGCGCCTCCAGCATCGTTCGTGGAATCTTAAGCGGCGCTCCCGATCCCTGCCCTTCTGTTCCCTGATCCCTGTTCCCTGATCCCTGTAGTGGCTCCTCCGGCACCGGCTCCAGCGCCATCGGCTGCGCAAACAGCGAACTGGATCCCGATTGCTCGTTCTGAATCCGCATCCCGAGTGTGGAGAAGGGAACTGGCCCTCGCAATCGGCCGTCTTGGTAAAGGAACACCGCCACTTCATCCGGATCAGCAGACGATTGCAGAATGACGGCGCGCAGCTTGCTTAATGGCTGAACGAGCTCCGGCGCCAGAGCGCTCACTGCTTCCACCTTCTGCACCTGCGCATGGAGTGCGGCAGCATCTTCGAACGCAAGTTCCTCCGAAGCCTTGTCCCGCTCCGCACGAAGCGTGACGAGTCTGCTTTCTCCGCGAGTAGCCAGAAAATCTTGTACTGCGCCCGACTCTTCCGCGTAACGATCGTCGCTGCACCCCTTGTAGCAAGGGGCGAGACACATCTTCATTTCGCTGTACACACATCCCGGATGGCTCGGATCGGGATTGAGATCGTCCGTGCAGCGCCGCAGCAGAAAGAGCTTCAGCATCTCTTCCGCAAATCGTTCGGCGGCCGCTCGCGATGCGAAGGGACCATAGGCCCAGTCGGCTTCGCGCTGGCTCGGCTTGTTCGTTACCGTGACACGCGGATACGGATTGCTGCCAAGAAAACGAACAAATGCCGGGGCCCGAAGATGCATTCTCTCCAGCGCCTTGGCTCCGTAGACCTCCTGAAGCAGTTCAAACTGAATCAGCAACGATTCAAAGTCCGAACCCGTCAGCCGGTACTCAATGCGCCGAACGCGTCCTGCAAGTTGAAGCCGCCTGGGATGCTTCGGCGAGGGTTGCAGAAGTCTTTCCAGTCTCCCGCGCAGATTCGGCGTGCGCCCAATATACGGCTCGTCCTTTTCTTCGGCTCCGTAAAGCGCAAACACGGCCGGCGACTGCGGCAGCTGCGATAGCGCAGCCTTCCCATCCGAAGGATCAAATGCAACACTCCGCATCGAGTTGTCGGCCGCTTCTTTCAAACTCCGCCCTGCAAGAACATCGCTAACTCGCTGACTTGCGAACGCGCGAAGCGCGGCTAACCTGCCAAGTCCCGAACTTCGTCGCTCGGCGCTGAAACTCTCCCGCCTTCGCACCACGTCGCTAGCTCCGCCAACACGCGCGTAAACGCGGCTAACTCCGCTAGCTCCGCTGCTCCCGCTCACGCACCCGCAATCGTCATTCCATCAATCCGCAAGGTCGGCGACGCCACAGACCCTCGGAACACAAGATCATTCCCGATCGCCGTCACATTCTTCAGCATCTCGCCCAGGTTCCCGGCAATCGTGATCTCCTCAACCGCGTGGGTCAGCTGGCCGTTCTCGATCCACAGACCCGCAGCCCCGCGCGAATAGTCGCCAGTCACGATGTTGGTTCCGAAGCCCATCAAGCTCGTCACATAGAGCCCCGCCTTCACATCGCCGATGATCTGTTCCGGTGACTCCGTTCCCGGCTCAAGATAAAGATTGCCCGGCCCAATTCCCGGTGCTCCGGCCAGTCCGCGCGATGCATTGTGGGTCGACTTCATCCCCAGCTTGCGTGCCGCATACGTATTCAGCATGTAGTTGCGCAGAACACCGTTCTCCAGAACAACCGTCCGGCGCGAAGGCAGTCCCTCCCCATCAAAAGGCGAGGTGCCAAAGCCGCCAACGCCCGTCGGCAGCAACATCGTGTTGTCGTCGATGATGTTCAGCGTCGACGCGCCAATCTGCTCGTCCAGCTTCCCGGCCAGGAACGAAGCATGACGCCAGATCGCGTCGCCCGATGCCGCCTCAAACACCGACCCGATCAGCGACCGCGCCACCTCCGGCGCAAACACAATCGGCACCCGCTGCGTCGGCAAGCGACTCGCTCCAAGACGACGGATCGTCCGGCGCGCGGCCTCAGCTCCTACCGACTCGGGTGAATCCAGGTCGCCCATTCGCCGGGCGCTCGACCACCATCCATCGCGCTGCATCTGTCCGTTCGCATCCGCGGCAAGCGGAGCAGCCGAGACACCCGCGTAACTCGATCGATAGCTGCCCACGAAGCCCCGTGAGTTCGCCAGAACCTTCATGCCTGTTGCCGCGTCGAAGCTCCCTCCATCGGAGTTGGTAATCCGCTTGTCTGCCGCAAGTGCCGCCGCTTCAGCTCTCCGCGCAAGTTCGATCCGCTCAGCCGCTGGCAGAGAGTAGACATCCTCGTAGTAAAGGTGCAGATCGTCCTTGATCGAACCGAACTCGTCCGTTTCGGGCAACCCGACAAACGGATCTTCCTCCGTCACCTTGGCCAGCGCGACCGCGCCTTCCACTGCCTGCCGGATACCGTCCGCCGTCAAGTCGCTTGTCGAAGCAGACCCGGTGCGCTTCCCCATGTACACGCGCAATCCCAGCGCGCGTGAGCCCGACTCCTTCAGAGTCTCCACCTCACCCATGCGCACGTTCACACTGAACTCATCGCCCTCGCGCACAACCACCTCGGCATCGGTCGCGCCGGCCCGCATAGCCTGCTTCACAACATCAGCAGCAAGAGATTCAAGATCGAGAGCCGGACCTGACTGGAGCGTGACTGCATCGGACATGGGTCAACCTTAACAAACTGCACAGTGGACCTGCACCCTCCAGCAGCCAGGGCTCCGGCGCCGATCACAAGCAGAAGCCGTGCGGTTTGGTATGTTGATGAGTTCCGCAAAAAGGCACTATGAGGTTCTTCTACCCACGTCTGTTTATCGCTGCTCTGCTCGTGCTGGCCCTCCTCCAGGTATCCGCCCAGAGCAATGGCATCGATCCCGCACTCATCGCCAGGGCCAACGCAGGCGACGCGCAGTCGCAGGATCAGTTGGGACAGCTTTACGAGGCGGGCAACGGCGTCCAGCAGGACGATGCCAAGGCAGCCCTCTGGTATCGCCGGGCCGCGGACCAGAACCTCGCCTCGGCCCAACTACACCTCGGGCTTCTCTACGATCGCGGCAATGGCGTGCCGCAAGACCATGCGCGCGCTGCGTCCCTCTACCGCAAAGCAGCCCTTCAGGGCATCCCCGAGGCGCAGTACAACCTCGGAACGATGTTCGAGCGCGGCGTCGGCGTGCAGCAGGACTATGCCCAAGCCGCCGATCTATATCGCCGCGCGGCAGAGAAGGGAAATGCTGCCGCTCAGTTCAACCTCGGGCTTCTGTATGACAACGGCACCGGCGTAACCAAAGACTATGCGCAGGCATCATCCTGGTACACAAAGGCCGCCGAACAAGGACTGCCCCGCGCGCAGTTCAACCTCGGCACAATGTACGCGAATGGGCAGGGCGTAGCAGTCGATCTGCCCGAAGCTTGGTTCTGGCTCGCCCTCTCGGCAAAAACCTGGAGCGGTTCACACCAGGAAGAGGCCGCCCGAGCGCGCGATCTAGTCGCACGACATTTAAGTGAGACGGATCTGAGCGCAATGCAGCAGAGAGTTCAGAAATGGCTAGCAGATGGCCGGAACTAAGAAGCACTTAAGCTGCTGACAACCGTACTTGGATGCGGGAACCTGTTGCCTCGGCGAATCGCAACAATGTCTTCGTGCTTGGCAGAGTCTGCCCGCTTTCGAGGCGAGCGATCGCGGACTGACTAGTTCTCATTTTTGACGCAAGCTGCGATTGTGAAAGACCCGCACGAATTCGCGCCCGAAGCAATTCCGACGCGATCTCAAATTCCGGCGCGAGAGCATCGTACTCAGCCTTTACCTTGGGATTGGCGAGTAGACGCGCCTTGAATTGTTCGAATCCGATGGTCATTGAACCTCCTTTGCTCGTTGGAACGCCAACTCGATCTCGGTCCGGGGAGTTCTCTGAGTTTTCTTCACGAATGCGCGGACCACTACCAAGCGTCTTCCCTTGGCCGCCACATACAATGCTCGCGCGATTCCATCCCTACCTGTAAGCCGGATTTCCCAGAGCTTCCCCTCGAGATGTTTGATGTGAGGCTCACCCAGGTTCTGCAATCCGACCTGGCTGATACGCTCAGCTATCCGCAGGAATCTCGCCTGCATGTCGGCTGGCAGAGCAGAAATCTCGGCTGCTACCGTCTCGTTCAGGATTTCGACTTTCCATTGCACCGATGATTATATCTCAAAATTGAGATAATCAGCGTCCCGTCCCGCCCACCGTCATCCGGTCCAGCTTGATCGTCGGCATCCCCACACCCACCGGCACACTCTGGCCGTCCTTGCCGCAGGTTCCGATGCCCTCATCCAGCCTCAGGTCGTTCCCCACCATGGAGACGTACTTCAACGCCTCCGGGCCGTTCCCAATCAAGGTGGCGTCCTTCACCGGCGCGGTAATCTTGCCGTCCTCGATCAGGTACGCCTCCGATGCCGAGAAGACGAACTTCCCATTCGTGATATCGACCTGGCCGCCGCCAAAGTTCACGGCATACAGCCCATGCTTCACTGAGCGCAGAATGTCTTCCGGATCATCCTCGCCCGCCAGCATGTAGGTGTTCGTCATGCGCGGCATGGGAATGCAGTGGTAGCTCTCACGGCGGCCGGACCCGGTGTTCGCCGAGCCCGTCAGTCGTGCCGATAGCTTGTCCGTCAGATAGCCCTTCAGAACGCCGTTTTCGATCAGCACGGTTTCCTGCGTCGGTGAGCCTTCATCGTCCACATTCAACGATCCACGCCGTCCCTGCATGGTCCCGTTGTCCACCACGGTCACCTTCGGGCTGGCGACCGGCCGTCCAATCAGGCCAGTGAATGCCGACGTCCCTTTGCGGTTGAAATCCGCTTCGAGCCCATGGCCTACGGCTTCATGCAGCAGAATTCCCGGCCATCCCGGGCCAAGCACAACCTGCATCTCGCCTGCCGGGGCCGGAATTGCTCCAAGCTGCAGAATCGCGCCGCGTGCAGCTTCCTGCGCCAGGTGCTCCGGGCTCTTCGTCCCGACAAACTGCTCCAAACCCGCGCGACCCCCTCCCCCCGCCGATCCCTTCGTAGTCACCTGACCGTCTTTCGCAATCACGAACACATTCAAGCGGCAGAGCGGCTGCGTGTCGCTGGCAATGGAGCCATCGGACCCTGCTACCAGAATCCGCCGAAGTTCCTCGCTATAGCCAGCCCTCACCTGAACAACTCGATTGTCGGAAGCGCGTGCCGCACGATCGGCCCGCAAAATCAGCTCCAGGCGTGCCGCCAGATCCAGATCGAAGCCGCCAACGGGCACTGGGTAAAGGTCGCCCGACTTGGTCTCAGTAAATCCCTGAATCGGCTGCTTTGCCGGGCCTGAAGCGATCAGGGCCGCAGTCTTGGCAGCATGCAGCAGCCTGTCGGCGTTCAGGTTGTCCGTATACGCATATCCCGTCCGCTCGCCGGAAAGCACTCGAATGCCGCATCCCGCGCTCGTCCCGGTACTCGCCGACTTTACGATCTGCTCATCCACCCCAAGCGAGGTCGACGTCACCGACTCAAAGTAGAGATCAGCGTAGTCGCCGCCGGCCGACAACGCCTCGCCCAGGCAGCGCTCAAGAAGCCGCTCGGTGATTCCAAATTTCTCAAAAAAGTAACGTCTATGGCTCTGCTGCAGGGAAGTCTCGGGTAGGTTCATCACTGTCTCCAGTTTACGCCCCCGGGAGATTTCCCGCGTTTTGGTCCGAATCGTTTCCTCACTTGATTCATTCAGACCCCACACAACTTTCCACAATTCCCGCCGTGCTACATTCAGGCCATGAAAAAGCTTATCGCTGCTGCGCTCCTGGTGATGGTGTTCGCTGGTCCGGCCTTTGCCGCAACCGCGCATCACCGCCACCATCGTCATCACCACCATCGCAAGGCCTAGTCGCGTCAGCTCCGGCTCAACACGGAGACTAGCTGGCCGCTACACCAACCAACGATTGGCCCATCTGCAGTTTGGGCCAGTCCCGTTCCCTCCCGTATCCCCAGGTGACCTCGGATACTATCCGCGGCCCTCTTCTCGTGCTACATTCCAGCCATGAAGAGATTTGCAGTTGCCGTGTTGATGCTCGCGGTGTGTGCTGCCCCGGCCTTCGCCCGGCATCGGAAGCCGCACAAGGATCCTAGGGTTGTCGATCATCCCAAGGCCTACCATCCCAAGAACCAGCACCTCAAGCAGGTTCCAAAGAACAAGCTGCCCAAGCACAACACCGGACACTAAATCCTGATCGGTCTTTGAATGCCAGAGCTGGACGATCTCCGCTACCCGATCGGTCGTTTCTCGCCGCCTGTCTCGTCTGAGCCGGCCATGCGGGCCGATCAGATCTCCGTCCTCCGCCTGCTCCCCGGCAACATTCAGTCAGCAGTCAGCGGCCTCAGCCACAACCAGCTCGACACCCCTTATCGAGAAGGCGGCTGGACCGTGCGCCAGCTCATTCACCACATCGCCGATAGTCACGCAAATGCGTATGTTCGCACCAAGCTCGCCCTCACCGAAGATTGGCCCACGATCAAGACCTATGATGAAGCGGCATGGGCTCGCCTGGCAGACAGCACCTTGCCCATCGATGGTTCCATCGCACTCATCTCCGCCTTGCACGAGCGCTGGGTCGCGCTCCTCGAGTCCCTCTCAGAAGCTGAGTTTCACCGCGGCTACAATCATCCGGAACTCGGCCGCCAGGAACTCGGCAACGTGCTGGCCATGTATGCCTGGCACTCGCGCCACCATACCGCGCACATCACCAATCTTCGAAAAAGGATGTGCTGGTAGCTCAAGTGTCCTCGGCATCTGATGCACCGTCAGCCGCAAAACTAGCCAAAACCCTCGAAGACTATCTGATCTCCCACCCCGCTGCCGCCCTGCTCGAAGACGGTCGCGTTCTCTTCGACATGCGCCTTGCCCGCTACTCCATCACTGAGGCGCACGGCCGTTGTCTCCTCCAGCTCTGGAGCGAAGAACGCAACATAGTTCGGACCGTCGTCGAAATCCAGCAGCGCGCCCATTCGTTGCGCGTCATGACCCGCCGTATGGGAGCGCCCAAACCGCAGGCCCTTGAACTTGTTCCCAACAGCGACCGCCGCACTCCAACCGCACGCGATTCTGCCCGCCGGCAATACCAGCGGCTACTCGAACGTGTCCTCACCCGTGCCTTCCTCGGAGCCAAGGTCGACGGCTTCCGTTCCGCAATGGATCTCGAACACAGCTTCGGGCCGGCGTATGTGCGAGGCCGCCTTCTCAAAGGAACCGCTGCCGACGCAGTCATCGGCATCAGCCAGTCGGAGTCTTCCGCCGCCATCGATGGCGTCCTCACGCTCGGCATCCTCTGGCTCGACTTCTGCCGTCAGAAGAGCGACACACGTCGCCACTTCGGCGGATTGAAGGTCGTTGTCCCTGCTGGAGCATGGCGAACCACAGCCGAGCGCATGGCGTGGATGAATCATTCCGCGGCCGACTTTCAGCTCTATGCCCTCGACGAGCGCACCGAGGAACTGGTACTCATCGACTACCGCGATTGTGGCAACCAGACAGCGCGATTGATGCATGCATTCTCTCCCGGAGCCGCACTTGAGCGCTGCTCATCCGGAATCGACAGAGTCCTTAGTCTCCTGCCCGAGAACGAGAAGCCGCGCGTCGAAGTCCGTCCGCAGTCTGCCGCTGAGGTCGCTCTTCTGCTTCACGGTCTCGAGTTCGCGCGCGTCCGGCACGGAGCATCGGCTCACTCCTTCGCGCAGCAAGAGGAGATCACATTCGGCGCAGGCGCAAACGAAACCCCGTTGACCCCGGAAACCGAAGACCTTTGCCGCGAGCTTTGCGCCCGGCTCTTCGCCAGCCGCCGCCGAGACGGCACTCACAACGATCCGCTCTTCCGGATGCAGCCCGAGCGATGGCTCGAGTCCGAGTTCCGCAGCGGTTTGGCCGAACTGCTTCCGGCTTTGCGTGGCGACCAGGTCTACTCGCAGGTTCCGGCACTCTCATCCGGCGACCGCGGCATGCTCGATCTGCTTACCCTCGACCGCAATGGCCGCCTATGCGTCATCGAGCTCAAGGCCGACGAAGACCTTCAGTTGCCCATGCAGGCCCTTGACTATTGGATAAGGGTGCGCACCCTCAACGCCGACCGGCAGCGCACGCCGATAGGAGACCGGCCTCTCTCCGCCTTCGAGCGCGAAGGCTACTTCCCCGGCGCCGAAGTCTCGGACCTTCCCCCGCGCCTCATCCTCGCCGCCCCCGCTCTTCGCATTCACCCTGCGAATCAGCCCGTCCTGCGCTATTTCTCGCCGGAAGTGGACTGGGAGCTTCTAGCACTCGCCGAGCATTGGCGCACCGAACTCAAAATCGTCTTCCGCAAGCGCTCACCCGAAGTCAAGTAAGGCGAGCGTCCCGAGCGCATTCGCATTCGCCTCGTCAAGATGTGGGTGCCCCGGGTGCCTGGCATCTGACCAACTTTGTACGTCGGCAAATTGCTGAAGTTGGCAAGGAATTGACCTCACCGTCCACATAGCCGGTAATTCGGGATTAGTGTTCCGATCGAGCATCCATCTCTGCCGTGAACTCATGGGCGTCCCCAAATGAGATCAGTGATTAAATACTTTTGACCGAAAGGAATCGCTGTAATTGTGACCGCTTCAGACCTTATCGCGATATATGCCCAGCCCTCAGAATCCAGAGACGAGTCGCCTAAGGAGCGATTGTCCAATACCTCTACTTCAGGGAGTTCTGCCGGAGCAGGCAGCTCTACTGGAGCGGTAGTGTGGTTCATCATTCGTTCGAACTTCTGCTCCAACTTCTGAACTGGATATACAAGTTTGAGTTCGTCGCTGAGTAGTGAGCGTGCTGTCTCATACTCACGGTTCAACATAGCTTGGGCGAACTTGAAACCGACAATGCCTTGAGGAGTGTCCTTCGTTTCCATGACAGTTGCACTATACATGCCGACCTAGGTTCTGGTCGTATGGTCGGCTGTATGGACACTGAGGTCAAGAAGTTGGCCTCAAGGTCCGTATTGTTTGAATGGTAAGTCGAGGAGGAGCACGAGGTGTTACAAGAAGCTGAACTCAGCGGGCTGCTGATTCAGAGAACAACCTCGGAGGC
>Ga0207654_10002001_pt1 | contig 10475 bp, 7 predicted proteins | sample KBSC64metaG_FD_184355 | JGI IMG/M metagenome (GOLD analysis project Ga0207654, IMG submission 184355) | Corn rhizosphere microbial communities from Kellogg Biological Station, Michigan, USA - KBS C6-4 metaG (SPAdes) (version 2) | ecosystem: Host-associated > Plants > Roots > Rhizosphere > Soil...
TTTCGTTGACGGAGAAGTCGTAAACGACTGGTTGCATGGCGAACGGTACCCCACCGGCAAGGCGCTGACTGACTTCGCGCATGAGCGGGCCGAGGGCGTTTTGAGCTTCAGGTTTACGGGATGGATCGAAGATGAAACCCATGCCGCCGCCGGACATGCCGCCGAGCATCCAGAATCCCCAGAAGGCGTTGCCGAACGCGGCACGGACTTCGTGGATGAGTTTTTCGGTGTAGAGATTGCTGGCCCATGGAATGATGCTCTGAAGTGGGCCGTCGAAGTTGCGCTGCGTAGCGCTGCCGATGGCCGCGACGTCGCCGGCACGGAGGTCTGCGATGACTTCGTCGAGAAGCTCACCGGCCTGCTTGCGTGCGATCCATTCCTTGTCTGAGCGAAGGAGGTAGCGTTCGGTGACCATCTCGAGAATCGGACCGACGTCCTGTGCCATGCCGCCGTGCACGAGAACGAGGCTGTTCTGAAGGCGCTGGCGAGTTTCAGCCGTCACTTCGTCGGATTCGAGGATGCGGTGATTGGGGAGCAGTCGGCCGCGGCTGATGCCGAACTCGGCGTCGCCGTCGGAGGCACGAACGCCTTCGATCAACTTGATGCCGGGCCATACGCCACCGGAGTCCTGCCAGCCACCGCCGGAACCTCCGAGCCACTCGCCGAGGATGGCACGCGCGGCAACGAGACGGCGTTCGGGTTCGGTGAGGGGACCGTTGAGGGAGCCGACCTGACCGGTGGCTCGCATGCAAACGGAGATGAGCGAGGCAAGCAAATTGGTTGAGACAGCGAGGCGCGAGCCCTTGGGAATGTTGTTGACATGGCTTACGATCTCGAGGCCCACACCCTCCTGCTGTGTGAGCTGGCTTAAGAGATCGGTGAGCGGCCGATCGGAGCCTTCCAGGCCGGCGGGCACGATGCCAGATGCGATGACAGCGGCTTTGAGGAGGCCGAGATAGTCGCGGCCAAAGTCGAACATCTCCTGAAGTTCGTGAATCTCGACACTAGCGTCGAGGTCAACGCTGACGAGGCGAATAATGGGCCGATCGATAACGCGGAGATAGGCTTCGACAGGTGGTTTGGGTGCCTGCGAGCCGTGCAGGGCGAGATTGATGGAAACGTTGAGAACGCGAGCCCACTCGGGAAGATCCATACCGAGGAAGAAGATGTCACTCCATCCACTGTGGCTGAGGTCCATGCGGACCGGAGTGGATTCATGCAGGATGGGTGCGGGCGCGCTGTGGGCCACTGGCAAGAGTTCACGGCGGAGACGCAGCGGGAAGTCGGAAGGATGACCTGTTCGGAACATCCATTGATTGCCACGGACTGAGCGAACGCTGCGACGAACCTGGTCGGCGAGCGTCTGGAAGGCAAGGCCGCGATAGGCGGAGGCGAGCGCACTGGAGAGGCCGTCGCTGGGGCCGTGCGTGGATTGAGCGGCGAGGAAGATGCTGATCGCCTCTTCATAGCGGCGGTTGAGAAGGCGTTCGACCCCGGCATAGGGAATCAGCGATTTCGAAGACGCACTTTCTGCGCGAAGAGGCAGGTGAAAGCGATGAATCGCATACAGGAAGAACAGGGCGCGCACTCGGTCGTACAGGTTCTCGCTTTTGTGGCGGCGCATCTCGAGGTCAGAGGATTCTGCGATCAGCTCAGCGGTGGAGGCGCGCGAACAGAAACTGTCGAGGGATCGATTGCGAACATCCGGATCGGTTGCGGTGATGGTGGACCAGAGCTCACTCACTCTCGCTTCCTCCCGATTGTTCACGAGAGGCGAGGACCTGAACGATTTCGGTGAGGACCTTGTCGCGGTCGTGTCCATGCATGGCGAGGGCGAGCTGCGCGGAGAAGAGGCCGTACTTGACTCCGACATCGAAACGCTGACCTTTATGAATCATGGCCAGGTACTGTTCACGCTGGGCGAGAATGGCGAGTGCGGAGGAGAGGCTGGGGCGCGACTGGGTCTTGTCCGCAAGAAGCGCGGCCAGGATGTCGAAGATGGCGGGAGTCAGAACGTGCATTCCATAAAAACAGAGGTACTGGCCGCTTCGGAGTCCGGGAACGACGAGGCGCTGTTCGGCTTCAGTTGGAGTGGGTTTCTCGAGGACGGTGTCGATACGATAGAAGCCGGCTTTGCCTGCAAGGGGCTGGCCGCCGACAGTGCCGAAGTAGGGAAGGAGATTTTCGCGCGTGACCTGAACGGTGGAGATGGAACAGCCTGCGGAACTGGCGGCATCGATGAGACGCTTGGCAGCACTGCCGGATTCTGCTGCTACATAGATGTGATCGCCGACGAAATGAAGGAAGGGCTCGTTACCCACGAAGTCGCGGGCGCAGAAGACCGCGTGCGCATAGCCGCGGGGATCATGCTGGGGAATGAAGGTGAGGCGGACGGAATCTTCGGCGACAAGCTTGGAGTAGGACTCTTCATCCCCGGGCCAGACGACGATGCAGATCTCGTTAATGCCGGCGCGGAGGCTTCGCGAACGACGAGGCTGAGGACCGAGCGCTCTACGCCTTGCTGATCAATGAGCAATTGCATGGGCAGGGTGCGCTGGCCGGGCCCTGCCGCTGTGATGACGGCCTTGCGAATTTGCATAAAGAAGTCTCGCCCCCATGATCGTACCGCATTGGCCGACGGGCGAAGGATCGGACGGTCTGGTCGGATTAGCGGGCAGGTTGAAGCGAGCCGAGCAAAGTTGGAATCAATTCTGCAACCGTGGGGTGGATATGAACGGCGTTTGTCAGTGTTGTATATGGTTGGTCAGCGTACATCGTTGAAAGGATGCAGTGGATGGCTTCGTCTCCGCCGACGCCGAAGATGGTTGCGCCGAGGATTCGTTTCGTCTTTGCATCGACGATGGCCTTCATGAACCCAAAGGTCTCACCTTTCTCGATGGCGCGGGCGACGGAGCGCATGGGGCGCGTGGCGATGAGCAGGTCACGGCCGCTGGCGCGCGCTTCTTCTTCGGTCATGCCAACCTGGGCGAGAGGCGGATCGCTGTAGGTGGCGCGAACGGGGATTCTATCCGTGACGCGGCGGGAAGCGCCGTCGAGTAGGTTAGCGGCAACGATTTCGAAATCATTGTAGGAGGTGTGGGTGAACGCGCCCCGTCGATTGCAGTCGCCCAGAGCCCAGATGTGGGAAACGTTGGTGCGGAGTTGATCGTCGACCGGGATGAAGCCCTGGGGATCAGCTTGCACGCCTGCCGCGTCCAATCCGAGATCGCCGGTGTTGGGAACCCGTCCCATGGCGAGCAGAACATGGGAACCGTGGACCTCAGGCTCGTCGGATTTGCAACTCACGTGGACGCAGGCACCGTCGGGTAGTGGAGAGAAGGAGACGCATTCGGAATCGAGGCGAAGGCGGATGCCTTCCTGCTGGAGAAGTTCGCTCATTGCTTTGGACGCAGCGGCATCTTCGCGATGGACGAGGGCTGACTTCATTTCGACGAGGGTGACCTCGCTGCCCAGCCGTCGAAAGATCTGCGCGAACTCGACACCGACTGCGCCACCGCCAACAACGATGAGATGGCGGGGCCGTTCGGAGAGCTGGAGCAGAGTGGAGTTGGTGAGGTGGTTGGTATCTTTCAGGCCGGGAAGGCTGGGTGTGGCCGCTCTGCCCCCGACGTTGATGAAGATCTGGTCGCCGTGAAGCGTCTGGTCGCCAACCTGCACTTCGTGAGGCGAGATGAATTTCGCCTGACCGTAAATGACGGTGCAGCCTTTGGAGTTGTCGAGCATTTTGCGAAGGCCGTCGCGAGAGTTCTGCACGATCTGGTCTGAGCGGGATTTGATTTCTGCGAGAGAGACGGTGATGTCGCCCTGGATGTGAACGCCAAATTTCGCGGCCTCGCGAGCCATGTGCGCGACCTTCGCGCAAGCGACCATGGCTTTGGTAGGCGTGCAGCCTGTGTTTACGCAGGTTCCGCCGAGGACATTACGCTCAATGAGCGCGACTTTCTTTCCTGCTGCGGCGAGACGGACTGCGAGGAACGGTCCTGCCTGACCGGAGCCAATGATGAGTGCGTCGAAGTTAGTGGTCATGGCCTTCAGACTCTCGTGGATTGCAATCAAAATCGCTTTCAGAGCGTATCGATTCAGCCGCGAATCATCAAGTCAATTTCTGCACTTTATGCGGCGGCTTTGAGGATCAGGATTGCTCCGATGATGGCAACTGCATCTTCGAGGAGAGCGGCGGGGAGATCCTTTCCGAAGACTCTGGCGAGGGCGGACCGTGCTGCTGCTCCGCCGAGGGTTCCGATGACGGCGCCGATTGCTCCTCCGGCGATACCTAGCGGAAGTGAGCCACGGGAGATGCCGATGGCGGCACCGGATACCGACCCGGAGATGATGCGGAAGATGAATGATGGAGGGGCTTTTCGACTGGGTGTGGAGGGGAGCTTATCGGCGATCAGTTCGCCGAGAGCGGCGATGCCGAGGATCCACGGAGTCCAGGAGTAGCCGAGGAAGGCGAGCCAAGTTGAGTCGAGGTGGATCCACCCGAGGCGGGCGGCCCAACTGACGACCGCGGGAGCAGTCATCGATCGCAGGCCGGCGATGATGCCGATGAGGATCGCGAGGATCAGAAGGAACATGGTGACCTCTGAGAGGAGGTTACAGCGTGTCTGTGATTTCAAAAAATGAATTCATGTTCGGCGACGGGCCCACTCATCCCGATGAAGCTGGGATGAATGGGGCAAGGCAGCGTTTCGTATGTCCCACCCTAAATTGGTCTGACGACCAATTTAGAATGGGGCACCCGAATTTTTAGGTAGATTAGAAGGTCAGGGATTGCTGGAGGGGTAGGTCGCGGGAGGAGGCGCCGACGCGGAGGATGTATTGGCCGGGGATCAGCTTCCAGGAGTCGGAGGGCTCGTCGAAGATCTGGAGGCGCTCGCGCGTGACGGGGACGGAGACCTGTTTCGATTCGCCGGGGGCGAGGTCGACCTTTGTCCAACCGATGAGGCGGTTGGGAGGTTCGCCGGCTGCGTCGGGCAATGAGGCGTATACCTGGGCCGTCTCGCGGCCGGCGCGCTTGCCAGTGTTCTTCACGGTGAAAGAGACTTCGGTGGAGTCGCCTGGAGTGACCTTGAGGCCGGAGTAGGCGTAGGTGGTGTACGAGAGTCCGAAGCCGAAGGGGAAGAGCACAGGCTTCTTCTCGGCGTCATACCACTTGTAGCCGACCTTCAGGCCTTCGTCGTAATTGACGTCGAAGGGCGGAGCGATGCCCATGGCCATGCCGATGGGGCCGGGAACTCCGGGGAGCTTCGGGATAACGTGTGTGGCGTCGGCTTTGGGCGGATCGACGTGAGTGGGATGAGGCAGATCCGCCTCGCTCTTTGGGAAGGTGATGGGCAGCCTGCCGGATGGATTTACGTCGCCGAAGAGGACGTTGGCGATTGCCTCGGAGCCGCGGATTCCGGGATACCAGGCTTCTACAACGGCTGAGACTTTATCGAGCCAGGGCATGAGGACAGCGCCGCCGGTTTCGAGGACGACGATGGTGTGAGGATTCGCGGCGGCGACGGCTTCGATGAGGGCGTCCTGATTGTCGGGGAGCGAGAGGTTCTTGAGGTCCATTCCTTCGGACGCGTGCTGCGTGGCAAAGACGATGGCGACCTGAGAGGATTTGGCGAGTGCGGCGGCTGCAGCGGGATCGGTGCCGGGATCGAATTTTACTGTCGCATCTGGTGCTTTGGCTGCGATGCCTTTGAGCGGGACGGAGCGGTGCCAGGTGGGGACCAGGAAGAATGCGAGCGGATTGCGGGCCATCTCGGGCGGAGGAGGAACGGCGTTGCCGCCGGCGGGAGAGACCTGTGATGAGCCTCCGCCGGAGAGCACGCCTGCGTCGGCGTGGCCGCCAATGACGGCGACGGACTTGATGGAAGCGGCGTTCAGCGGAAGCTGGCTGCTGGAATTCTTCAACAGCACGGCGCCGCGCTCTTCAGTTTTCTGTGCGACCTCGAGGCCGCGGAGGACATCGGGAGATTCAGGTTGCGGCGGGTCGTCGAAGATGCCGGAATCGAATTCAGTGCGCAAGATGCGATGGACCATATCGTTCAGGCGGTCCATGGGAACTTCACCACTTGCGACGGCTTTCTTGAGGGGCGCGCCAAATGAATCGCTGCCGGGCATTTCGATGTCGAGGCCAGCCATGGCGGATTTGACAGTGCTCTGGGTGCCGCCCCAGTCTGAGACGACGAATCCTTTGAAGCCGAAGTCTTTCTTAAGGACATCGGTGAGCGTGTAGGGATTTTCGCAGGCATAGGTGCCATTGATGCGGTTGTACGAGCACATGATGGCGCCGGCTCCGGAGTCGCGGAGGGCGATTTGAAAAGCGAGAAGGTCGCTCTCGCGCATTGCGCGTTTGCTGATGATTGAGTTGGCGACGATGCGGCCGGTGTCCTGATCGTTGACGGCGAAGTGCTTGATGTCGGTGATGATGTGGAGGGCTTTCTCGGCTTTGAGTTCCTGGCCTGCAAGGGTGCCAGCGAGGAGCGGGTCTTCGCCCTTGTACTCGAAGGTTCTGCCGTTGCGCGGCTCGCGGATGAGATTGATCCCAGACCCGAGGGACATGTTGAAGCCCAGGGCGCGGACTTCGTGGCCGATCATGGTGCCGATTTCATAAGAGAGCGCGGGATCCCATGCTGCGGCCATTGCTTCTGCGGAGGGAAGGGCTGTCGCGTAGCGGCCTTTGGCACCGGCTCCAGAAACGCCTACGACGCAATCGGTCATCTGAAGATCGGGAACGCCAAGGCGTGGCACACCTGGAATGAAGCCGAGGACGGCGATGGCGCGAGTGAGGGGGCCGGATTCGGGCGCTGAAAAGATTGCATTCCAGCCAGGGCCGTGGAGGAGCTGGATCTTCTCGTCGAGGGTCATCTCCTTGATGACCATGTCGGCGCGCGCGTCGGGAGAGAGCGACTTATCGGACCAGGCGTAGTGTTTGGACGCGGACATTCCTGGAAATTGCGCAAGCGCGAAGGTGGGAGCGATGAGAGCGGCTAGAAGCGTGAGAGTAAAGACGAGCCGTTTTGCCATGGCCTGAAGTGCCTTTCTTCGGTCGCGGAGAGATTAGCACAGACGGATTTGGGAGAGTGTGATGGTCAGTTGAGAGCAGAAGCGCAGAGGGAGCCTGACTCAGGCTTCGAGTTTGTCTTTGAGCTGTTCGAGATCGGTGCGAATGGCCCGTTTCATTGTGAGGAAGAGGGGAGCAAGAAGCAGATACTGCCATCTCAATGTGAAGACTGCGATACAAAAGACGCGGCTTCCGTCTGTTTCGGATTCGACGCGAAAGCGCCATTCGGCGAACTTGAAGTAGCGCGCATTGCCGGCGAAGCTGGTGAGCTGAATGGTGCAGCCGCGAACCGGATCGATGTCGGTGATGCGGTAGGACATTTTGCCCCAGGAGCCATCGGCGGATTTGCCGCGCGGATGCGCAAAGGTATCGAACTCGAATCCGACACCGGGCGGAGTACGGGAGGTAGCTTCGGAACGAGCGACCCCGCGGTCCCAAGCCGCGACGTTGGAGACATCGCCAAGATATGCCCAGACATGCTCAGGGCAGCGGCGGATGTGGACTGAGGATTCGAGGTGCATGGATATCAGACGTGCGGGTGATCCAGAAATTGCAAGGCCGTCCTATGAGCGGCCCCTGCGGCCGCAAAGTACAATGGAGTCGTTTCTCGGCTCAAACCATTGATACTGTTTTGATTCTGGTCAAGGAGGTTTCTTCATGAAGAAGTTCGCTGTGTGTGCGGTTCTGGTTTTGATGGCGGCGCCGGTTTTTGCGGCGAAGGATGAGCGCGAGGAAGATCGCGTGAAGGAAGCCGGGACGGTGTTGAAAGAGATCCTGAACGTTCCCGATGATATTCCGCAGGATCTTTTGAACAAGGCGGAATGCGTGGTGATCTTGCCTTCTGTAAAGAAGGCAGCGTTTGGGGTGGGCGGAAGCTACGGGCGCGGCGTGATGGTGTGCCGCGGCGGAGCGCACTTCACGGGCAGATGGGGTGCTCCGGCGATGTTTGCGCTGGAGGGATTGAGCATCGGATTTCAACTGGGCGGACAGGCGACGGATTTTGTGCTGCTGGTGATGAACCAGAAGGGCGCGAATTCGCTGCTGTCGAGCAAGGTGAAGCTGGGAGCAGATGCTTCGGCGGCGGCTGGTCCGAAGGGCCGTACAGCGGAAGGCGCGACAGACATCGTGATGAACGCGGAGATTTTGTCCTATTCGCGGAACAAGGGTTTGTTTGCCGGGGTGTCGCTGGAAGGATCAACGCTGCGTTCGGATGGGAGCGCGAATGAGAATCTGTATGGGAAGAAGCTGAATGCGAAGGAAATCATCCGCGGCGGCAAGGTGGGGGTTCCGGCCAGCGCGCGCGAACTGGTCGGTCTGCTCAACGGCAAGTCGCCGGTGAACCGGTCTGATCCGCGGTCGCTGAAGTAGACCTGCGATTTGCGTGACGAGACTGAGCAAGCCCCGGCCGAAGAATGCGGCTGGGGCCTGCTAAGAGAACCAGAGGCAAGTGACTCACGCGCTACAAGGTACGAAGGAATGCAACGAGGTCGGTCTTCTGCTGGCGTGTGAGGGCCAGATTGAAGCGCTGGTTATAAAACTCGACGGCATCGTCGAGGGTTTTCGCGCCTCCATTATGGAAGTAAGGCGCGCGTGCGGCCAGTCCGCGCAGAATCGGCCCCTTGACCTTGCCAACGTCAGCGCATTTGCCGGAGATCATCGCGCGGCCGATGTCGGTGACTTGAACGGTGCCTCCCGTAGCGATGCATTGGACGGTATATACGGGGAGGCCGGCGATGTCGAGTGCTGGTTTCGCTGGATACGCGGTGGTGCCGATCCCCAGGGGCAAGGGCAATGAGTGATCACCGGCATTTGGCGTGTCATGGCACGTAGTGCAGGTGCCCATGATGACCGGCTGCTTCAATGCGTCATTCAATCCGACAACATCGGTGATGGGAATAGGAAGGTTATTGAAGAGCGCCTCACCGCGTGCAACGGAGCGGCGGAATGGCGAACCGGCGTTAGTCCAGGATTCGTAAAGTGTGAAGACTTTAGGGTCGAACGGCGCACCGTTGGGATCGCCGCCGAGAGCGTCGTTGATTCCGATGTAAGTGTTTTGCTGGGAGAGCGCGAAGGGGCCTCCGGTCGCACCGCTCGCAGTGAGGCTGCCGGCGCGCGCATCAAATACCTGCGCGGTTGAAATGCCTGTCTCAAAGGCAGCGATCTGCGCCAACTGTTCGGCGGTTGGAACCGCGCCCTGCGCGTGTCCTGTGACCGCGTCTTGCGCCTGATTGGCAAGGCTCTGGTGGAGGTTTAAAGATTTGCCTGGAATGGCTCCGAACACCGTCTCTCTGCCGTCCCACATGACCGCGCTGAGGAAATTGACATTGGTGGAGGGTAGCGGCCGGCGGTAAAAGGCCGGATTGGAGGTTGTGGTCTCCGGGCAGTTATAGGGGTCTTGAATGTCGATGATCTGGAACTCGGCATTCGTTGGCATGGCAATGGCAATGCGAAGCACAGCCTTGTTGAGCAACATGCTGTAAGCGCTGGCGCGAGCTGTCGGCGTGGATACGTCGGCACTGGGGCAATTGGATCCGTCGTTGGTTCGGAAGATCGGCTCCAGCCCGCCGGTTGCGTTGAATTTGGCATGGACATCGGCCGGCGTGATCGACCATGCGGAGCCCGCGACATGGCAGGTGTTGCAGGAACGGCCATTCGTTCCCAAGGACCTGAAGAAGGGATTGGTGATGTCGACTTTTCCGAACGTGCTGAGGACACCGGAAGAGTTAAAGGTGAACAAGGGGTTGGGAAAGAGTATCCCTCCAGAGAGGCTGAGGGACGCTGCTAACGCGAGAACGAACAGGATTGGAAGCCTGTATCGTCCTGAACCAAGGAAGAACTTACGGAAAGAGAGGAGCACCTTCGTTATCTTGTTGTTGTTGATCATCGCCTTGACTCCGGGAGAGTGATTGGCCAATCGCCTTCAAACTAGTGAGCCAGAGGTACACAGGCGTTTCATTCGGGCAAGGGAAAGTGATTGGGCCGCTCTTGTCTCAGTAATCGAAATCTGAAGGCGGAAGACGACAGCAGGAATGGACAATTCTTCAGAGAGAGAGAGCACAAAGGTAATGGTGAGAGGAGGCGAGGCAAGAAATTGAACTATTTCGGCGCCATGCCGGCTGACTGAAGAGCAGTGATGGTGTCTGGATGTTTCGGTCCGAGCGCGTTTTCGAGGTGGGTTGCCGCGGAGAGGAATGCCGAACGTGCCTCGTCCGATTTGCCCTGCGCCTGGAGGGTCATGCCGAGGTTCAGATAAGCGTAGCCGAGGTTAGACGAATACTGGCCGGGCTCAGAATTCGATTGAACCATCGATATTTGTTTCGCGGCATCGGCGTGCGCTTGTTCGACGTTGCCTGATTTGAGCTCGAGTCTCGATTGACGAAGCAGGAGTGTGGGC
>Ga0207654_10002005_pt1 | contig 10471 bp, 6 predicted proteins | sample KBSC64metaG_FD_184355 | JGI IMG/M metagenome (GOLD analysis project Ga0207654, IMG submission 184355) | Corn rhizosphere microbial communities from Kellogg Biological Station, Michigan, USA - KBS C6-4 metaG (SPAdes) (version 2) | ecosystem: Host-associated > Plants > Roots > Rhizosphere > Soil...
GGGCAAGCCGGCATTTGGGCACCCCTGATGCTGGTGGCGCTGAGACTGGTGCAGGGCTTCGGCGCCGGCGCGGAATATGGGGGGGCCGTGGTGATGGCGGTCGAGTTTGCTCCGGAAGGAAAGCGCGGCATTTACGGCGCCTTCGCTCCGATGGGAGCGCAGATGGGCGTGGGACTGGCGGCGGCCACCTTCTGGCTCATCGACGCGATGCCAAAAGAAGACATGCTGGCTTGGGGATGGCGTATTCCGTTCCTGCTTTCGTTTCTCTTGCCGGTGTTGGGCATCGATCTGCGCACCAAGCTGAGCGAAACGCCGGTATTTCAACAGGCCAGCGCGCGTTCCGCGCTGAAAATGCCGGCGGTGGAGGCAATCCGGCGTTCACCTCGCAATTTCCTGGTGGTGGTTGGAGCACGTTTGGCCGAAAATGCGCTGGGTTATCTCTATCCGGTTTTTGGCATCAGTTATTTGACCGCGACCTTGCACGTCCCGCGCGGTCAGGCGATCATAGGCGTCATATCCGGCAACATCGCCCTGACGCTCTGTACGCCGTTTTTTGCATGGTTGTCCGACCGCATCGGGCGGCGTCCGGTCTATATCTTCGGCGCGGTGTTTTCCGCCGCTTGTGTGTTTCCTTTTTTTCTTTTGACGCAGAGCCGCGATCCGCTGCTGATCGTGCTGGCTTTCTGCCTGGCGGTTGGCCCGGGCATCGGCGCCATGTCAGGCCCCCAAGGGACTTATTTCGCCGAATTGTTCGGGCCGAAGCTTCGCTATTCCGGTTTTTCCTTTGCCCGCGAGTTGGGATCGATCCTTGCGGGGGGACCGGCGCCCCTGATTGCCGGGCTCTTGCTGACTTGGATGGGGGGGCGACCCTGGGGCGTTTGCCTGTATGTCATCATATTGTGCGCCATCACCGCTTTCGCGGTATGGTGCGGTCCTGAAACGTATAAGAGCGATATCCGGGCGGACGATGCGAATGACAGTGTTCAAGACATGGCCGTGCCGTCTTTGCTTCGTCGTCCCGCTGGTTAAGCCAGCCCCGTGATCTTCCCCGAATTCGTCCTCACTCTGTCCTGCCCGGACCGGCGCGGCATCGTCGCCGAGGTCTCGCGGTTTCTGTTCGAGAAGAATTGCAACATCCTGGACAGCCAGCAATTCGGCGATCGCGGCAATGGCCGCTTCTTCATGCGGGTGCACGGCCTGTCGGAAGGGGGCATTTCCATTCCGGTGCTGGAGCAGGCCTTCGCCGTCATCGCCCAGGCTTTCGCCATGGACGCGCAATTCTTCGACCAGACCCGCAAGACGCGGGCGCTGATCATGGTGTCGCGCTTCGGTCATGCGCTGGTCGACTTGCTATATCGCATTCGCATCGGCGCGCTTCCCATGGAAGTGCCGCTGATTGTTTCCAACCATACGGATTTCGCCGACGTGGCGGCGGCGGGGAATATTCCCTTTGTGCATCTGCCGATGGACAAGGACAATAAGCCGGAACAAGAGGCACGGCTCTCGGCTTTGATGGCGCAGCACCGCATCGACCTGACCGTGCTGGCCCGCTACATGCAGATTCTGTCGGATGACTTCTGCCGCGCCAGGCCGGGCCGGATCATCAACATTCACCACAGTTTCCTGCCCAGCTTCAAAGGCGCCAATCCTTACACCCAGGCGCATCAGCGCGGCGTCAAGCTGATCGGCGCCACGGCGCATTATGTGACGGGCGATCTGGATGAGGGGCCGATCATCGACCAGGCGGTGGAGCGCGTCAGCCATGCGCTGGACCCACAGGACTATGTTTCGGTGGGCCGGGATATCGAAAGCCGTACCCTGGCCCGGGCGGTGCAATGGTATTGCGAACACCGCATCTTGCTTAACGGCCGCAAGACCGTAATTTTCTCCTGAGAGGAATTTTTCCGTAGGGGATTTTCGCTTGCCCCCCGTCCCATGATACGAAGGGCCGAAAAAGGCCAATAATAATAAGGAGGCTTGGCCTCCGGCGGGGACGTTCAGGCGTATGGTACAGATTGACGACTGGTTTGTCCGGGAGGTGCTGCCTCTCGAAGCCGCCCTGACCCGTTTTCTTCAGCGCAATTGGCGCAACGAGGCGGAAATCAGCGATTTGCGGCAGGAAACCTATGCCCGGGTCTATGAAGCGGCGCAGCGGGAACGGCCTGTCTTGGTTAAGCCCTTTCTTTTTCAGGTCGCCCGAAATCTGATCATCGACCGGCTGCGCAAACAAAGCGTGGTTTCGCTGGAGAGTGTGGCGGATTTCGATTGGTTGAACGTCTCAGATGATAGGCCATCGTCTGAAGCCCATGTCGCCGCCCGCCAGGAGCTGCGGCTGCTTCAGAGCGCGCTGGACGAACTGCCGCCACGCTGCCGGCAGGTGGTGGTGTTGCGTAAGGTGGAAGGGCTTTCGCAGAAAGAAGTTGCGGCACGCATGGGTGTCACGATTGAGACAGTGGAGAACCAGGTGGCCAAAGGCATGCGGCTTTTGGCACAGGCTTTGGGCAGCCGGCGCGGCGCGGTGACCAGCCAGAGCCGGCGTTTTAATTTTCTCAGGAAGCCGCGCGATGTCCGCTGACGAAACCGAAATGCAGGCCGCGGAGTGGTTGGCGCGCGAAGATCGCGGCCTTACGCCTGAGGAAAGCGCTGCGCTCGAATTGTGGCTCGGTGCTTCCCTGAACAAAGTCGCCTATCTCAGGCTTAAAGCCAGTTGGCAGCGGGCGGACCGGCTGGCGGCGCTGAAAAGGCCGGCGCTGCGTGTCTCCGGACGCGCATCCATGGCCGTTCCGGCCCTGGTGGCCGCCGGCTTGGTGCTGATGTTGGCCGGTGGCGCCTGGCATTTCTGGCCGGCTTTGAGGCCCACGGTGGACACAAGGTCCTATGCCACCGCGATTGGCCAGAAGCAGGAAGTGCGCTTGTCGGATGGCACGCGGCTGGAGCTCAACACCAACACACGGATGCGTGCCAGCGTGACCGCCACGGTACGCACCGTCACCTTGGATGAGGGCGAGGCCTATTTTGACGTAGTGCATGACGCCGCCCGTCCTTTTGTGGTTTTTGCCGGGAACCGGCGGATCACCGATCTGGGCACCAAATTCTCCGTCTTCCGCTATGGCGACGATGTGCGGGTGACAGTGCGCGAGGGCCGGGTGAAAGTGGAGATACTGGGGCAGGCCTCCCAACCGGTTGTCACCGATGGCGGCCATGAAGTGGTGACCAAGGGTGGCGAGACACTGGTCCTGACCAAGCCGGACGCCGATATCGCCAATGACTTGAGCTGGCGCAGCGGCGTGCTGGTGTTCAAGGAACAGACCCTGGCGGAGGCTGCCGACCAGTTCAACCGTTACAACACCCGCCAGATTTTGGTGGAAGGCAATGCCCGCAAGATTCGCATCGGGGGAAGCTTCAAGGCGGACAATGTCGATGTCTTTGTCTTGCTGCTGCATCGCGGCTTCGGCCTTTCAGTCAATGATCGGGGGGACCGGATTGTGGTCTCGCGTTAGAAGGCGAACCTCCTATCTCTACCGCCCAGGCGAATAATAACCGCAAATAATAACAGCAAACCGGGGGGGGCATTTTGAGGCAGTTGCGGACCCCGAAAGCGATCCTTTCCGGCGCCCTGTGGCTATTGGCGTCCGCGTCCGCGGCGGTTGCCCAAACCGTCACCATACCCGCCCAGAATCTGAAATCCGCACTGGAGGCCTATATCCGCCAGACCGGAATCCAGCTGATCTACAATGTCGACGACATCAACGGCGTCGTGAGCCATGAGGTGCGAGCCGCGTCCGCCGCCAATGCGCTGAACCGGATGCTGGAGGGGACCGGCATTTCCGCCAATCGCGACAGATCCGGCGCGGTCATTATCTCACGCCTGTCGGCGCGCCGCAGCGAACCGGCAGCGGAGCCGCTGGCGCCGGAATCGGTAGTGGTCACCGGCACGCGCATCCTCGACAGCGAACAATTTCCGCCGCCTGTCACCGCCATTCCCACCCGCGAACTGGCGCAATTGACGCCATCGAACCTGCCGGACGGCCTCAACAAGCTGCCGATTTTCGCGCCCGCCCAGACCAGCAACAGCGCGGTCAGCGGCGCCAACGGGCGCGGCTTCAGGCCCAGCGGAAATTTTCTGGACCTGCGCGGCTTGGGACCCAATCGAACCCTGGTTCTGGAAGACGGTGTCAGGGTGCCGGCCACGTTCTACGACGGCACGGTGGACGCCAACACTTTGCCGCAGATGCTGGTGGAGCGGGTGGAGATCGTCACCGGAGGCGCCAGCGCCGTCTATGGCTCGGATGCCGTGACCGGGGTGGTGAATTTCATTTTGGACAAACATTTTGATGGCTTCAAAGCAGTCGTGCAGGGCGGCGTCTCACAATATGGCGATGCAAAATCTTTCCGCCTGGGTGTTGCCGGCGGCCAGGATGTGTTTGACCGCGGCCATATCATCTGGAGCGTGGAGTATTACGACCGCGACGCCATCACCGACCAGGCGGCGCGGCCTTACGGAAATATCGGCGCGGCCATTGTCGGTAGCGGCACCAGCGCCAATCCGTTTCTGCTGGTGACGGGCATCCGCAAGAGCGATGCGAGTTTCGGCGGCTTGGCGACCTCCGGACCGTTCGCCGGACAACAATTTCTGGACGCTGGTGCGTTGGCGCCCTTCAATCCGGGCGTGGCCACCGGCACCGGCGGCGCTTCCATCGGCGGCGATGGCGGCGTGTTGCACAATGAATATCTGCTGCCGGTGATCAACACCTTCCAGGCTTTCGCCCGCATGGATTACGCCTTGGCTCCCGATGTCCAAGCCCATATCCAGGCCAGCTATGCCGCATCACGCACCTTTGAAGCCAACCAGATCATTTTCAACACCCCGTCGGCCTATCCGCTGACCATCTATGGCGGCAATGCCTTTCTGTCGGCGGCGCAGCAGCAGATGCTGACCGACACAGGCATTGATTTCTTCACTTTCAACCGCTTCGACGATGATCTGTCGCGCCGGTTGGGCCTGAAATACCAGACCAGCGCGGTGACGATATCGGCCGGATTGCAGGGCGTTGCGTTCGATCGTTACCATTGGAATGCGGCCTTCACCCATGGCGAAACCCGGACCCGGCTCACCACTCTTAACAATGTCAATGCCCAGCGGTTGTATGCGGCGGTGGATGCGGTGCGCGATCCCCAGAGCGGCAGCATCGTTTGCCGCGTGACGGTGACGGCGCCGGGGGCCTATCCAGGCTGCGTGCCATTGAATCTGTTCGGGGCGCATGCGCCGTCGCAAGCCGCGCTGGATTATGTCGAAGGCGCCACGGCCTGGACCGCGCATAATGGTCTTGACGATTTCACCGCCAATATCACCGGGCGGTTGTTCGAGGGCTGGGCAGGGCCGGTAAAAGCGGCGGCAGGGCTGGAATATCAACGCCAGAGCCTGTCGCTGACCACCACGGCGCCGGATTCCGTTTTCAATCCGCAATATTTGCGGGTGGGCGGCGCCAGCGGCACAAGCATGCCGGTCGGCAACCTCAAATGGATGAAAGAGACACAGTCGGCGGCGCAGGGCGATGGCTCAGTCAATGAAGGCGACATCGAGTTGAATATCCCGCTGCTGCGCGGGTTGCCGGGTATCGAACTTCTCTCTTTCGACGGTGCGTATCGCTACACCCATTATTCCACAGCGGGCTCCGCCAATACGTGGAAAATGGCGCTGGACTGGCAGATGATCGATGACATACGCCTGCGCGGTTCCTACTCGCGCGACATCCGTGCCCCGACCTTGTTTGATTTGTTTCAAGGACCGCTGACATCCAGTTCGGGGATCAGCGACTCCCTCACCAACACCTCCGGCAGTGTCAACACAACTCAAGCCGGCAATCCGGATTTGAAGCCGGAAGTGGCGCACAATGCCACGGCAGGATTTGTCTATACTCCGTCCTGGTCGAGCGATTTCAACCTGTCGGTGGACTATTTTCATATCGCCATCAACAATGCCATCAGCACGGTCACGGGTGGCAATTCCGTCATCCAGAGCCTCTGTCTGGCGTCGGGCGGGACATCGCCGCTCTGTAATCTGATCGTGCGGCCGATTTCCTACAACAACACCTCGCCCGCCAATTTCCCGCAGCAGTTTTTCCAGCTCAGGGAAAACATCACCAAGACCTATACCGAAGGCTTTGACCTTCAGGCGCATTATCAGGCGGAACTTGCCCGTCTCGACCCGGCTTGGGACGGCACGCTGCAACTGGGTTTGTTCTGGACGCATCAGCCGGTGCTCAAGACCCAGACCTTGCCGGGCACCTTGATCACCAACGCCGCGGGAACCGCCCAGACACCGGTGGACCGCTTGACCTGGACGGCGGGCGTCAAGAGCGGCGGTTTTGCGCTGGATGTGCTGGAACGTTACCAGTCCGCCTTCCACCAAAGCTCCAACCCCGTCCTGATATTTAATGTGCCGGACGTGCGGGCCTATTTTCAGACAGACCTGACTGTCTCTTATGATTTCACCGCCTGGGGCCAGAACCTCACCGGGTTCCTCAATGTCAGCAACCTGTTCAATGTGCAGGGCGGAATCTATCAAACCTCCGCCTACACACCCAATCCCGGCCTCAACTATCCGGTGGGTCCGGGCGCCGATGTGATTGGCCGCACTTTCACCCTGGGCCTGCGCCTCAATCCGGGTTGAGCCTCAAAATAATCGTGGGGGGTAGCACCTCCGGCTCCGTCTTAATTCCTCAGACAAACAAAAATCCCGGGGACGGATCATGACTTCCAGGAAATATTTCAGGACGATTCTGGCCAGCACGGTGAGCGTGTTAGCGCTCGCGAACGCGGCTCAAGCCCAGCAGACGGCGACCGAGCAGGTCACCGTCACCGGCACCCGCATCGAAAACGGCTCGAGCATGCCGACGCCGACCACCGTGGTCTCGCTCGACCAGCTGAATACACAAAACCCCATCAGCATCCCGGAAGCGCTGGCCCAATTGCCGATGTTTGCCCCGACCCTGGGCACCACCTCTCATATCGAACCCAATGGCCGCGGCTTCGGCACGCCCACCAACAATTTGAACGTGCACGGGTTGGGCGTGATCCGAACCCTGATCCTGATGGACGGCAACCGCGTGCCGGGCACCTTTTATGACACCACCGTCAATGTCGATATGCTGCCGCAGATGCTGGTCCAGCGCGTCGATGTGGTGACCGGCGGCGCCAGCGCGGTCTATGGCTCAGACGCCGTCGGCGGCGTGGTGAACTATGTCCTCGACCATAATTTTGTGGGTTTCAAGGCCCAGGCCCAGGCCGGCATTTCGACCTATGGCGACGCCACAACCAGCCGCGTCGGTTTCGCGGCCGGCATGCCGCTGTTGAACGGCAAGGGCCATTTCGAAGTCAGCGCGGAATATTTCATCCGCGATTCCATTCCCGATGCGACGGCGCGGCCCTATGGCGATCCCGCGCACAGCTGCCAAACCACCGGCTCCAATACCTCGTCGACCAATCCCCAGGTGATGTCCTGCGGCATCCACCAGCCCAACACCTCGCCCTTCGGCCTGATCGCCAGCGGTCCCTTGAAGGGCCTGCAATTCTCGTCTGACGGCAAGGCCATCATCGCCTTCAACCCGGGCACCACCACCGGCACCAGCAACGCCAATATCGGCGGCGATGGCGGCGTGCTGCACAATGAATCGCTGCTGCCGGCGGACCATAATGGCCAGGCCTATGGGCGTTTCGATTACGACATCACCAACGATTTGAGCTTCTGGGCCGACGCGCGCTGGGGCTCCTCCTATACGGCTGGCGCCAGCCAGGGCTACACCAATACCGACGCGCAATATCCGATCTGGCTCTACAGCGACAACGCCTACTTCACCTCGGCGCAGCGGGCGGCTTTGTTCCCGACCGGCACCAACGCCGTCAATATCGGCCGCTTCGACAATGATTTGATGCGTCAGCTCAATATCAAGCAGGCGACCAACACCGAAGCGGTATCCGTCGGCCTCAAGGGCAAGACCTTCGGCGACTTCTCATGGGACCTGCACTACACCCATGGCCAGAACGCCGTGACCCTGACCACCATCAACAATATGAATAGCGCGCGCTTCTATGCCGCCCTGGACGCGGTGGTGGATCCGGCGACCGGCAACACCGTCTGCCGTACCAGCATCACCTCGCCCGGCGCTTTCCCGGGCTGCCAACCGTTGAACATTCTGGGCCAGAACCAATCATCCGCGGCCTCGCAGCAATATGTCTTCGGCAATACCTCCTGGCAGGCGAAGAACAAGATGGATGATTTTACCGCCAACCTCACCGGGACGGTGATGGAAGGCTGGGCCGGTCCGATCAAGACCGCGCTCGGTCTGGAATATCGCCACCAGGCCCTCAAGGTGATCACCTCGGATCCCAATGGCGTCACCTTCAATCCGCAGGGTCTGCGGCTGGCGCCGGACGGCACTTATGGTTCGGCTGGGACGATCAACTTCGGCAATCCGGCCGCCGGCGATCAGATGAGCAGCTTCCCCTCCAGCGATCTCGCCTGGTTCAAGGAAGTGCAGTCGGGCGCGGTGGGCGGAGAGGACATCGCGGAGGCTGACATCGAGTTGGATGTCCCGCTGCTCAAGGATCTGCCTTTCGCACAGCTTGTCGCGCTGAACGCCGCCTATCGCTACACCTCCTATTCAACCTCGGGTACTGCGCTGGCCGGACAGGTGTCTTCCAAATTCTCGGCCAACACCTACAAGGTCGGCCTGGAGTGGATGGTGAACGATGCTGTGCGTCTGCGCGCCTCGACCTCGCGCGATATGCGGGCGCCTACTCTGTGGGACCTCTACCAGCAGCAGGTCATCACCAGTTCGGGCATCACCGATTCCCGCTATACCGACCCCGCCGCGCCCGCAGGAGCCAACACCGTAGGCACCAATGTGAGCGGTCCAGTCAACACCGTGACAGGCGGCAATCCTGCCCTGAAGCCGGAAAATTCGATCAACAACACGCTGGGCGTGGTGTTTACCCCGAGCTTCCTCCCGGGCCTGACCGCGTCGGTCGATTACTACCACGTGAAAATCGGCAACGCGATCAGCTCGGTCGGCGGCAACAGCCAGGCGGCCTACAACCTCTGCCTGGAATCGAACCTGACCTCGCCCTATTGCAACCTGATCCAACGGCCGCTGGGTTATCTCAACACCGCCGCCGCGAATTTCCCCACCCAGATCATCAGCCTGAACCAGAATATCGCGGCGCAGGCGCGTGGCGGTTTCGACACGGAAATCGGCTACACCTCCGACTTGAGCAGCTGGGCCGGCATGGATGGTTTCATGAACATCCGCCTGTTGTGGAATCGCCAGGAAGTGTCGTCGACCGTCAGCACGCCGGGCGGGCTATACACCAACAACGTCAATACCTTTAACACGCCCCGGGACAGGGCCAATCTCAGTGTCGGCTATAGCGGTGACGGGTTCAGCGCGACCATCACCGAACAGTTCATCGCTCAGCAAAACTGGATCGGCACCACGCTTCCCTGGACCACGCGCTTTATCAACCAGCCGCCGGTTCCGGACTATTGGTTGACCGGTATTGCCTTGACCAAGGACTTTACGCTCGAGGATCAGACGGTCCAGGCGTTCCTCAACATCAACAATCTGTTCGATAATGATGGCCCCATCACCGGCGGCTTCAATGGCAGCCCCGGCATGCTTTATCCGACGCCGACCTATGCCGACATCATCGGCCGGTACTTCACGCTCGGCTTCCGCGTGCGGATGTAGTCATCAAACCAACGCAAGGAGCGTGACCAATGCGACTGTTTTCTGCCTTTCTCGCTTTGACTTTATCGGCCTCAGCCGCGATGGCGGGCGATTTGGCTCCGCTTTCCCCCGGCGCACCTGCCGGCGTGAAGCGTGCTCAGATCAGTAACAGCACGATCCTGTATGGCGCGCTGGGAGCGGGCGCGGTTGCGGGTTTTCTTGTGGCCTTGACCAGCGGCAGCAACAGCGGACCGGCGGTGGCGGCTCCGACCACCACTTCGGTCGCGTCGACCACGCCTTAGGCACGGAATGCAGCGGAACTGGGCAGGTTTTGCGGCGCCTCTTTTGGTTTTCCCCTCGAGGCAATCAGGCCTGCTATCCTTCGGGTGCGATACGAAAGTATCGCACCCGCTTTTTTCCCTGCAATAATACCTCAGCTTTCAACCAGATCGCATATCTGCTGGAGCGGATTTGATCCGGCAAAGCGCGCTTTGATCGCGGCGCAATTGTCCTTCACCGAAGGTGAAGCCAGCAGCTCCGTCAGCCTGCCGACAAGGTCCGCTTCCTGGTAAACGGCAATTTGCTGTCCGACCCCCAGGCTTTCGATGCGGGCCGCATTGTCATGCTGATCGAAGAATACTGGCTTAATCAGTTGGGGTATGCCGGCCCGCAATCCTTGGGCGCAGGTGCCGATGCCGCCGTGATGCACCAGGGCGGCGCCAAAGGCCGCCAACCGCTGCAGG
>Ga0207654_10002012_pt1 | contig 10449 bp, 19 predicted proteins | sample KBSC64metaG_FD_184355 | JGI IMG/M metagenome (GOLD analysis project Ga0207654, IMG submission 184355) | Corn rhizosphere microbial communities from Kellogg Biological Station, Michigan, USA - KBS C6-4 metaG (SPAdes) (version 2) | ecosystem: Host-associated > Plants > Roots > Rhizosphere > Soil...
TTCAAAAGCCCCAATATCCGCGACGGGGGCAAGTGGAAAGGCATCTTCGGCCAGAACGATCTGGACGCCATCCTTTCCAAGCACCCGGCGGGGAGCCGTTACGTGGACATCTTCGTGCGTGGGCGCTACAACCCGGATGGCGCCGATGACGTGGTGATTCCAGAGTCGTTGTTCCTGCGTTTCAAAGCCCGGGAGAGGGATGTCCTGTGGCGGGACACGGTGGAGCACTGCGCCATGCTCGACCCGGCGTTCGGCGGCGACCGCTGCGTGTGGCGCCCGATGGACGTGGGGTTCGACGTGACGGGGGCCAGGCGGGTGCTATTCCTGCCGCCGGTTATTATCCCCATCACCGGGGACGACCCGGCCAACCCCGCGGAATACCAAATCGCCAAGAAGGTGCAGGAGTTGAACAAGCTGGGTGGGGTGCTGCCCGCGGACTTCATCCTCGACTGCACGGGCACCGGGCGGGGCACACGGAGCGTGCTGCTGCGCGAGTACTCGACGGAAATCCGTGGATGCGAGTTCGGGGGGAGCGCGTCTGACCGGCGGGTGTCCGAGGTGAACGACAAAAAGTGCAACGAGGAATACGATCGCAAGGTGACGGAACTCTATTTCTCCTTCCGCGAGTTCATCGAGGCGGGGATGATCCGCGGGCTCGATCTGGAAACCTGCCGGGAGTTTTCCGGCCGCACGTTCCAGATGAAGGGCAGCGGGGTGGGCAAGAGGTATTCCATCGAGACCAAGCAGGAGTTCAAAGACCGGGGCAACCTCTCTCCCGACTTCGCGGACTGCGCGGTGCTGGGGAGCGAGCTTCTGCGGCTCAAGGGCGTGGTGCCGGCGTTCGCCGGGTCACTGCCGATCAAGCGCCAGGAGCAGTGGGGGAGAATCGTTTCCCGGTACGATCTCGATGGGCGGGGAGCTGACGGGTATGCTGAACTGCGTCGTTAACACGGCTCCCACTGCCCAGCGCGTAGGTAGCCGTGCCAAGTCCCGTTGTGTGCTGTCACCAGAATAGATGGAGAAACTGTGATCGTACCATCCTCGTGCTCTTTCACTTCGTGTGCAGACAAGTTGGCGTGAAACCCTTCTGGTGTGCAGCCGAACCACGCGCCGTTCATATCCTTCCCGTACTGCCCGGGTTCAGGCATCAGGCTATGTGGGTTGTCTTTTCGGAAACCGTTCGCCACAATTAAAACCCGAAAGTGAAATACCCGAGGATGGCAAACAGCACGATGAGCAGCCCGTTGCTGCCGCGCACCCAGGCCGGGTTGTCGTGCCACCCGAAGGAGCCGATGGCCCAGAGGATCAACAGGAGCCAGAAGATGATTTTGAGCATGAGGGGAGCGCCTTCGCCGCTGACGGTTGCGAGGAGTGTGGAAGTGTTCATGCTCGGTAATCGCAGGTGGAGGTGTTGCTGGCCGGTCTACCGGCTGTTCAGCGGCAGCGCACAGGGAGCCATGATGCGTGCTCTGGCGTCGGCCCGGTGTTCGTGGATCAGGGTGATCGTGAGCGCGGTCAGGAGCGATGCCGCGGTGAAGAGGATGGCGGGGAGGAGCTTCATGCGCGAGGCTACCCGATCACCGTGTCACCGCCGGCGGCACGCTTCTGGTGGACGATTTTCTCGATGGTCTGGGCGTTGACAGCGATTACGGGGCGCCGGGGCTGGAGGAGATCGTGCTTGTAGTCGATCTTGTAGGGCTGATGCTGGGCAATTTCCGAGACCTGGAACTCGATCACCGTGGCGGCGTTGAGCATCTCCGCGATAGCCACCTCCAGCGCTTTGCCGGTGAGGGAGGTGCGGATGGCCAGGGTGATGCACTTGCGACCGTTGGCCTCCTTGACAGATGCGAGGTTGTGGTACTGCTCCTTCTCGTTGACTTGGATTGGGGAGGGGTTGCTCATTCGCGTAGGTATTCGAGGGTGAGTAAGGCGATGAAGTAAACTCTGCTGCGGGTCACGGTGCAGCGCAGGTTACGTGGAGCGGTGGTGTGGGTCAAGGAAAGAGATTTGGGTGTGAGGTGGTGAGGTGGATTCGTGGTGGGGGTGTGAGGTGGTGTGGGTGTTCCGGTTTTTGGGGATAAATCTTTGGAGCCCTCTACGTTTACGTGGGTGGGGGCGTTGGGGGTTGGCCGGGGGCCGGGGGTGGTGGGGTCGCCCCGAATAAGGGATTCCCTAGAGACCAATTGAATCGCGCGGGTATGACCCGCACACCGATTTACTATGACCGCTGTTGTCTTATGTTATGGAGCAACGCGTTCACACTCAATCACTTACACACGTCTCAACTACTCCACGTAATTGCGACAGCCAAAAACGAGGCAAATCCATCTAGTGGCTATAGCTGATGCTGGCTATTCCATATCCAACCGCAACCCCACCGAGACTTGCACGGTCGTACCGGCGCCACCGCTCCAGCTATGCGCGATCGCGGCTGTCTGCGCCCAGGATTTAGCCTCTGCGCTCATGCCGACCAGCGCTTCCGCCTCTGTATCTGCTAATTTCTCAGCCACTTTCGCGCTGGCTTTCGCAAAACCGATGCGGGAGCGCGTGGAGAGGCTTTCCAGAGCGTCTGCGAGCGCTTCCGCGGGCTGTTTGCTTGCGTTGCTTGCGATTCGAACAAGCGATGCCGGGACAACGGGAGCCGCGCGGAGATGCTTTAACCACCCGTAACGCGCGCTCCACGCGCTCACTGTGTCCTCATTTAATCCCATCTCCCGTGCAGCCTGGCGCACTCCCAACGCAACGACAAGCACACGTACGGCTTCACGGTCAACATCCAAAGGAGCAGACATAATCCCCTCTCTGCCACAGCCCGCACACCCTGACAAGGGGAAAACGCGCACAGTTCTCCACGGGCTTTCAGACGCGCCAGCGGAAAAAAAAGGAAAACCCGAAAACGAAATTGCCTACTTCCTAGAAAACCCCCCAAACTTTTACCTCCAATTCTAATTATACACTCTTTCTTTTTCATCTGTATTCTTTCTTGCGTACAGTAAAATGCGGGATAGGTATTTAGGAACTAGACATTATGCTTAATACTGAAAACGTCCCATCCCGCGTAATCCAAGACATCCGCTACGCTGGAGAGTCTCCTTACGTTCAATATGACATCCTAGACGCTCGAACGCTGTTGCGGATGTTCCAGACGACCGCACCACACCTTTACCTCAACTCCCGCCGACTGGGGCGAATCCTCAAAGGGCTGGAAATGTGGCTACTTCCTGGCCTACACCACGTTTGCGGCCAACAGTGCCGACTGTGGACGTGTCTCCCGCATCAGCCTATCCGCGGCCTTGTCCAAATGGTCCGGGATCGCGTTAAGAGAGGCGCCGTGGAACTGAATACCCATCTAAACGCCAGCCATGACGTTATCGCGCCCCGGCTGGAGCCTATCCCCCTTCTCCCCACCTTTGAACGGAATGTCCTCTCGCTACGCTTGCAGCAACAGGGTTTGCGCTATCCCCGGCCGCGGGAGATCGCTCAAAAGCTGGATTGTGCCACCTTCCAAGTAAACCGTGCCCTACAGACCATTCGTCGCAAGCTGGGGCTGAAAACGCTCAAAGACATGGCAGCGCTGCGCCAAGCTGTCCGCGAATCGGGTGTGCTCATGGAAGATCCGGCATTCCAGTAAAATCCCTACCCTCGCAAAACTTTTTTTTCTCTGTAACTTGACGCTTTCATCAAATATATGTTGCATCGGTAGCGGCTTCGGACTATGTTAGGAGCATGAAAACGAAAAATACTTCTGTCCCCCGTCGCGCTGAACATCTGCAAATGGACACCCGTAAGCGGGTCGTCTCCATCTCCAATCTCGAAGCAATGTGCAACCGCATCTCCGGCGGTTGCACATTGCTTTGCCGTGGTAAACGTGAGCCCAACACGCGTCCAGATCCGCTACTCGAATCCTGACGAATATGGGAGTGAATGTCCTGTCATTGCTCATCTCCCTTGCTACGCGCTCGGCGCCCAGGATACACAGGTTGTCCTTGATATTCTGCGCGTGACGGGTGGCAGGGACGAATACGACCTTGATGCTGCCACACAATCTTTTGGCCAATTGATTGATTGTGAACCGCTTTTCCGTAAAGGATGGGACGGGGAGTGGCAGACGGAATATGAAATCGTGGTGGAGCGGAATCCCACTCTTGCGATTCGCTCTAAGTGGAAAGACTCATGCACCCAGGTTTGGCACTCTGGGGACAAGGAATTTAAGGACTACCGCGAAGCGCAAGCACACGCGATCAGCCTGGCCAGCATCTAACCTTTCAACCTTCACCCCTACTACTCCACAAAATGAAAACTACCTCGCCTCTCATCACTGACAATCAATCGCTCATCGGCGCTGCTACGCGCTTTGGCCACACCATCCCCGTCTATGATGACGGATACGGCCCCCTCTGGATTCACCGCAACAGCATGGGGATTTCCGGCATTGTCCGCGCGCAGACGTTTGAAACCGCTTACGGCATCTGTGAAGATGAATTTTTCCCTGAGGCTACTGAGACCCTGGAGGAAATCCGCGCCGATTACAACAAGCGCCGCCAACATGTGAAAATGATTCGCACGTGTGCGGGGGAGAGGGAAGCAGAGTATCCTGGCGACTATCCCAACGGAAAGTTGTCTGATAGCGTGGATTTTGTGGGGTGGAAAACCATCGAAACGCCAGCCGCGGAAGGGGAGGAAGTGTGGTCGGAAAACGAATTGTTCTGCGAAGCATTCGGCTTTCGCCCGAATGGTCCGAATGACAGGGATATTTTGAAACACGGCATTTACGCGAAAGACTTAATCGGGGATTCCCTGGAAATGCTCACACCAGAGCTTGTCGCCGCTCTGGAAATCACTCTCTCGATCGAAGAAAACGAATAGTCCTTCACCACTCCACAAACCACAACTGAGCACACCTATGAACGCATTTACCCGCTCTTATATCCAGGCCGCCCTTTGGTCATCTACGGATGACAATGACGCCCCTCTGGATCACGACTACAGCCCGTCCGACATCGCCTCAGCCACCTTCAGCAAGATGGAAGCCGATTGCACGGCATTCCAGTCCGCGAATGAAGCGCTCCTGGCGGAATCCGGTCTCAGCGAATCCCGGGCTGGCCATTGCCTCTGGCTCAATCGTAACGGCCATGGGTCTGGGTTCTGGGACGAATATTCGCAGACATCCTGCGAAGCATATGAACAGGAGCAAGCTATTGCCATCGGGAGCAGAGATTTTAGCAAACGGGATGCGTTGGACGAAACCTGCCCTTGTCCTTATCACGTCTGCCAGCGTCTCAGCAAAGCCGCGAAAGCCCTCGGAGAGTTTAATCTCTATGTGGGCGACGATGGGCAGATCCATGGCGGCTGAGGGCGAAACCTTACCACAGAACGAAACTCAACCGAAAACCACCTAACCACTACACCACAAAAAAATGAAAACTACCGAAACTACCAAGCAACCGAAACTCACCACAATCGAGAAACGCGCACAGGGATTCTGCCAAACCCTTCTCCAGTATGAGGGCGGTACTATCAATGTAGAATGGAAGCGCTCGGCAATGTACGGCCACAATCCCGTCATCACGGACTGCGGCAGGAAATGCACTAATATCAGCGGGTGCGGGTATGACAAGCTCAGTGCTGCTCTCGCCTCAGTGCTCTGCTTCCTATTCCCCGTCAACTCCTCCGCTTACAACGAAATTGCTTCTCTCGGCGGGAGCGGGGTGAGCACAGTGCAAAGCCGCTTGGCTGGGTACGGGTGGAACTTGGAAACTACCGCCAGCGGTTCATCGTTTGACTGCTTCCGACTCTCTAAAGTGAGGGGAAAAGACTTCGCCGAAGGAGGAAACTTAGCCATGAAAAAGCAAATTCTAGTTTATCCAGGGAAATGCGCGAAATGTGGGGAGCGGTGGGGAGACCACTTAACCACTCTGGCTTTACGTTCGAATCCAGCGGCTTGCCGATTCCAACCGATGCCTGGGGAAATCGAAAAGCCCACCATTCAACTTCTGGAGGTGGAGAAATGAAAGCCAAACTCAACAAGCGCGAACGCCGCGCCCAGCAACTCCTCACCCACTATGCCACTTGCGAGCGCCTGGCCCGCTACTTGGGCACCGCGACCCCCGATGGCAAGAAAATCAGCGTGGCACTGTGGAAAGCGGAAAAGATGGCCAGCGATGCCTCTGCTAAATACTGCAATGGAGATATGGAGCATGACCAGTGGGAGCGGGAGAAAGACAAAGCCCGCGACACCGTGCGAGCCATGCTCGGCAAACTCCCGCCGGGTTTCTTCGTCAACGGCGATCCCAGAGGCTACGCGCTCAAGATTGACAACGACGACCCCGCCGGCCGCGCCCTCATCGAAGCTGTAAAACTGCACACCGACATGGGCGGGTACGGCATTTTCTCACCGGAGATCGACGGAAACTAGCCCACTCCACCTACTACTGCTCGGCTTGTCGAAAGTTAACCACCTAAACTAGCAAATCCATGAACCCTACCACCACGCCACAAATTCAAAAAGTCGTCTTCCGCGCCTCCCGCCGCAAGCATCCCGAAATCACCGCTGTCCTCATCGGTCAAGTCCATAGCCGCGATAACCCGCTGACCGTCTGGGATTCCCAGAGCGGGCACGGCGGCGGGTGTTACGAATGGTACTACTCCACCCGGCCGGCCCTGCCTTCGGAATACTCGGAGGAACTGAAGAAACTGCGACGGCAATACGCCCCGGAGTACAAAATTCAGGTAATGCAGCGGATTCCCTCCGTCCGCAACGCCCCCACGCCAACGACCGAGATCCAGCCACTCAGCGACTTCGCGCAACGGGAGGGCATCGGGGAATGAATCCACCATCCCCCACCACACTGCATCACTACTTCACCTCCCTTGGAGCCAAGGGAGGCACCAAAGGCTCCCCCGCGCAGCAAAGCGCCCGTGCCCAGGTCTTCCGCAAGCGCTGGCCCACCTCCTCGCTCCTCACCGCGGCCGAGCGTGCCGTCCTGGAACTGCGCGCCGCGGGTCAACCGTTCGCCGCGATCGCCCAGGCACGCCACACGTCTCTCGGCACGGTCCTCAACCAGTCCTGCTCGGCTTGTCGCAAGTTGGGCATCAAGAGCACCACCCACGCTCCCACCGTGCGGGAGGCGCTGCGCCAACTGGATATGAGCGATCCGGCGTTTTCGTGAATTATTTTCTTGCCGGATGTGGCAAGGAGTGAGAACCTGCGACTCGTGAGAACAAAAACCAACCGAGGGCGAAAGCTCCATCACCCCCGCTTGACCTGAACGGTCATTCTTGACACCTCCCGCAAGCCCGCAGTAGTCTCCGCACCCATGAACCCCACCGCCTACGTTGGCACCCAGGTCGCCCATTACCGCGCCAAAGCCAACCTCACCCAACTGCAACTGGCTCACGCCATCGGACTCTCCGGGGAAGACGCGGGCGCGGCCATCTCGCGACTGGAAAGCGGGTTGCAGGAGCCGCGCCTGGAGAAGTTGATCCGCATCGCGGAAGCGCTGGGGGTGTCGCTGGAGTCGCTGCTGCCCACGTAGAACCGGAGCCCCTTATGGACGAAGAACCTGATCTCTCCCCGGAGCAAAAAGCGAAGGCGGATATGCTGGTTGAGCGCACGGTGGACCTGATGCGCATCTGCTACGCCGAATCGGGATTGTCCTACAGTTTTATCGACGGCCCGAATGGTGGCCGTGAACCACTCGCAAAACCCATGGAACCCGCTCAATGACCTCCTTCACCCTCATCTCTTACTCCGGTCTGGCGTGCGTCTGGGCAGCCCTGCTGCTGGCCGGCGTGTGGACCTGGCCCCGGCTATGACCGAACCTCAAGACACCGAGAGCACTGCGCCCCCGGAGAACCCCGCGAAGTCCTTGCGTGAATGGGAAGCCTTCTTCGCTAAATGGGGGCAGGGGCAAAAGCCTGTCCTGACCATGGAGGATTTTTAACGGTGAACCCGTTTGTTCTGCTCAACGGGGATGCCGCGGAGATGCTCGATCTGCTGCCCGATGCTTCCGTGCAAACCTGTGTCACGTCGCCGCCGTATTGGGGGTTGAGAAATTACGGGCACGAGGGGCAACTCGGCATGGAGAAAACCCCGGAGGAATACGTGACATCGCTGGTGAATGTCTTTGCAGAGGTGTGGCGTGTGCTGAAACCGGACGGCACGTTGTGGCTGAATCTGGGGGACTCGTATGCTGCGAATGGTGGCGCCCATGGTGGCCGGAAGGATAATCAGCCTGGAGTCGGGGCAAGAGAGACACACTTAAACGGCTCCGGGGATCAAAAAAAACGCCGGGCACCCAGCGGATTGAGACCGAAAGACCTGATTGGCATTCCATGGCGTGTAGCCTTTGCGCTCCAGTCGGCGGGGTGGTATCTCCGCAGCGACATCATCTGGCACAAGCCAAACCCCATGCCCGAGAGCGTCACGGATCGCCCCACCCGCGCACACGAATATATTTTCCTGCTGACCAAGAACGCGAAGTACTACTACGATGCAGACGCCATCCGTGAGCCCGCTTCCCCGGCACTCATCAAACAGGTGGAGGAAGGATACAACGGACATGCAACCAAAGATTTCGCCACCAACGGAGTGCAGAACGGCAGCGCGGTGAAGTCGCGAATCATCGAAGGTGCGCGCAAGCGAGTGGACAAACAGCGCGGCCACTCCCGCCGGCACGAAGGGTTCAATGGGCGCTGGGATGGCATGACCAAAGCGGAACAGATGGCTTTGGGTGCAAATAAGAGGGATGTGTGGAGCATTTCTCCAGCCAGTTACCCGGAAGCCCACTTCGCCACTTTCCCACCCAAGCTCATCTCCCCTTGCGTCCTCGCCGGGAGCCGCCCCGGTGACGTGGTTCTCGATCCCTTCCTAGGCAGCGGCACCACCGCGGAAGTGGCGCTCTCGCTCGGCCGAAAGTGCTACGGTATTGAGTTGAACCCGGAATACCTGCCACTGATCCACAAACGGGTTGCCCCGCATCTGCTCGCCAGCTTTTAACCCCTATGAACAACATCCAGACCAGTCTCCGCAATCTCCGCGCCACGGTGGAAGAGATCAAGCGCCGCCCTCGTCCTACGCGTGGACCCGGGCAGTTCGTCACCGTGCCCATCCGCGAAGGTTCCAAGCTGCTGCGCCGTGTGTGGGCACGGGAGGTATCTGTCCCGGCCTACGTGAACGGGGAGATGATCGTGTTGCAGCGGGCGCAGGTGTTCTCGGCGTAACAGGGGCTTTTTCAAAAATGACCGGATTCCTACTTGAAGGAAAGGAAAGGTTAGAAGCGATCCAGACGATCAGAGCCTTTCATTACACTCACACTGTCCCCAGTGGTAAAAGCCACTATATTGCGTTTGGAGACGCTCTGGTGGTCTGGTCCATCCCGGCAAATAAAAACATTGCCAATTTTTTGTTAGGGAAAGAGGCAAGCTGTTGGGAACTTTCTCGTTTGTGGGCTCCAGATGGGCATGATCGAAATTTACTTACCAGAGCAATTAGCGCAGCAGTTGGCATACTGAATGCGATAGAACGGCCGGCAGTTCTTGTCAGCTACGCGGACCCAAACGTGGGGCATGAGGGGTTCGTCTATCGGGCAGCATCTTGGGTGCATCATGGCAAAAGTGAAGAAGTGAGGAGCTACCAACACCCTGATGGACGGATTGCAGCGAGACGCGCTTTTCACTCGGGTAAAAAAGGGATGACAAAGGGTCAAATCGAGAGCGCTGGATGGGTAGAGGTGAAACTGCCCGGTAAAATACGATTTGTGAAACCGATTAGTCGTTTCGCCAAAAAGAAATTAGCTCAAAAAATTTACACGCTCGGCGACTTTTAAATGTCCACCTCTCCCCGCTACTTCCAAGGGCAATCCGTCTCTGGCCACGTCAGCGCCAGCACCGCGGCTACCTTTCGCGAGGTGGTGGAAAAGTTCCGGGTCTGCCCCACGCTCGCCATCCGCCACGAAGATTTCATCGCCCTCGACCAGAAACGCCGCGACGAGATCAAGCAAGTCCCCTACTTCGTGCCGGCGTGTTTCAATGAGTCCCCTTCCAAGCGGGTCTACGCTGAAGCCACTCACTGCAACCTGATCTTCTTGGACATCGACCCGGAGAAGGAATTGCGCGACGGTAAATGGGTGGAGACCGGAAGGTATCCCGCGGCGCCGTTCTTCCGCGATCCCCGCACGTTGCACGCCGCACTCGACGGGCTCAACTTCGCCGCTTACATCACCGCTTCCTCCACCCCCGCTAAGCCCCGGATGCGGATTGTCGTGGGTGCCCATCGCATCCCGGTGGAGAAATACCCTCAAGCGGTGGAGACCGTGGCCGCGATGCTTGGTCTGCCGTCGATCACCCGGGAGAGCAAGGTCGCGGTGCAACCGATGTACCTCCCGGTCATGTTTTCGGATTCGACCGACGAAGACCATCCCCTCCTGGCGTTCGGGGAAGGCCGGGATT
>Ga0207654_10002020_pt1 | contig 10431 bp, 13 predicted proteins | sample KBSC64metaG_FD_184355 | JGI IMG/M metagenome (GOLD analysis project Ga0207654, IMG submission 184355) | Corn rhizosphere microbial communities from Kellogg Biological Station, Michigan, USA - KBS C6-4 metaG (SPAdes) (version 2) | ecosystem: Host-associated > Plants > Roots > Rhizosphere > Soil...
AGCGCGAGCATCACGCCGGTCAGCGCGACGACGTGGCGGCTGGCGACGCCCGTCAGCGAGATCACGCCCACGTTCTGCGCGAAGGTCGACATCGGCGGCGCGCCGAGCGTGGAGGCGAACGCGGAACCGACGCCGTCGCACAGCACGCCGCGCTTGAGCAACGTGCCGCGCATCTTCGTTTCCGTGGCCGCGCCCAGCGCCATGAAGGTGCCGGTCGTCTCGACCATCGTCACGATGTACGCGAGGCTCATGGCCAGGATGCCGCTCGGCGGGAACGACATGCCGAAGTGCAGCGGCTGCGGCAGGGCGAACACGGCGGCCTGGCGCACGCTCGAGAAATCGACGATGCGAAGGGCCAGGCAGATGCCATAGCCGATGGCGATGCCGATCACGATCGCGGACGCCGAGATGATGCCTTTGCCGAACTGGACGAGGGCCACGACGATCGCCAGCACGGCCAGCGCGATGCCCAGGTTCTCCGGCGCACCGTAGTTGGCCGCGCCCTTGCCGCCGGCCGCCCAGTCGACGGCGACGGGGACGAGCGACAGGCCGATCATCGTCACGACGACGGCCGTCACCTGGTGCGGGAACAGCTTGCGGATCTGCGGCATGAAGAAGCTGCCGACGATCATGACGGCGGAACCCGCGAGCGACGACCCGAGGATGCCCGCCACGCCGTGCTCGAAGCCGATGCTAATGGCGGCGCCCACGAAGGCGAAGCTGGTGCCCATCACGCAGGGCAGGCGGATGCCGACCGGGCCGGCACCCTTGCACTGGATGATCGTGACGATGCCCGAGCCTAGCAGCGCGGCGTTGACGAGGGCGACGACCTGGTCGGCCGGCAGCTTGAGGATGGCGCCGACCACGAGCGGTACGGCGATGATGCCGCCGAGCGCGGCGAGCATGTGCTGGGCTGCGAGCAGGGTGGTGGTCACGAGGGGAGGCCGGTCGTCGACCTTGTACAACAGATTGTTCATGTGTGTCTCCGTTGGTTGTCCTGGGCGTCGATGCGTTGGGTACGTCGAGGTGTTACCGGACGGTGGAGACGGTCAACCACGGCAGGCAATCCGTGATCCGGATGCAACCGATTTCGATGTCTCCACTATGCTTGGGGCCACTCTGCGGCGGCTTGTATCGAAATCATGATGCCTCTGCATGAAATTCGTGTCAACGAATTTGTATACAGTTTGCCAGGGCATTGCAGAGCATAAAGCCAGCGCTTCACAGAGGAAGGGCGACGGTTTTTGCGGTGTGCTGTATACAATTTTTCAAAGCGGTTTTGCGTGGAAATATCAGATGGACGTGGCGTACGAGACATTTCTGGTCATGCGCGCAGCCTCTTGATCAGCCGGGAACCGGCCTGATCCAGGATGACAAGCATCCCGGACGGACCGGTCCCCGCCATAAAGTTGTAATTAGTGAAATATATCGAGATAATCGCGCACAGGAGGGGGGCGCGCGTCTGGTGGGCATCGTGGACCCGGCCGACAAGCGTGTTGATGCACTGCTGAAGCTGAACCTGCAGGCGGGCGTGGATGACCCTGCCCGCATTGGCGCCAGCCCGCTCAGCTCTGCTCGACTACCCGCTTGTACAGGGGCTGGATGGGACGGGCGTTGCCCTTGTACAGTTTTTGGAATGCCTTGATCTGCTCATGCGACACCTCGACCGGTTGTTTCAGCACCTGCCAATGCACACCCTCGCTGCACGGCGGCGTCGTCAGTGAGCCGGTGAACCTGTAGTAGCCGTGGTCGGCCGGCAGCAGGTCGGCTGGATTGAACGCCTGGTCCAGCGCATGCTTTTCCCCCGCGCCATGGGGCAAGCCGGCGAAAACGTGTTGCAGGGCAGCGTTGGCCTTGCCTTCCTTCAGCAAGACACCGATGACGGCCAGCTTCCCGTCTTCGCTCTTGTGCACGAGGTGGGCCACCATCGGATAGCCCTTGCCGTTGACGTGTTCTTCGCTGGGCGTATGGAAGTGGAATTGCACCAGCTTGTAAGCCACGCCGTCCAGCGTGAACGTTCCGGCGTCGGCCAGGTTGACCTGCACCGTGTGGCCATTGTTGACGATGTCCGCACTCGACGCCCGGTAGTCCAGCGCCAGGGGCGCCAGATGGGCTCTGGAAGCACCATGGATGTCGATGGGGGATTGTTCATGGCCCAGCTTGCACGCCGAGAACGACGCATCGAGGTCGCCCCATGCCTGCGGCCCTTCCTTGCCCTGGTAGGCCCAGTGCGGCGCATGGTCATCGGCGGCTTGCGCGCCCGCCAGCGCTGCCAGCAGGGCGGCACCCAACAGATATGTGTGCTTGATCATCACGTCTCCTTTTGAATATGCAATCGGCGGCTTGCGGTATCGGGCCGTCGTCTCTTTCGCAACTCAGTATAGGGAGCGGAAATTTTCCGTGTGTAAATACTTTGTTCTGTGGCGCATCCATGCAACACGAACCGGACCAGCGACAGTCTTGATAAGCCCGCTTCCAGCCCCGATCTGCACCATATCCGTGCAGGTCCATTGCCAGCCGGAGTTACCATTGAATAAAAAATAAAAAATATAGATATCGCAACACAGCGGCGATAATTCCTGTTCAGGAGGAGAGCGGATGGCGACCATGAAGCAGGTAGCGGAGCGGGCCGGGGTGTCGATCTCCACGGTGTCGCACGTGATCAACAACACACGCGTCGTCAGTTCGGACGTGCGCCAGCGTGTGCTCGGCATCATCGATGAAATGCGCTACATCCCGAGCGCCGTCGCCCGCAGCCTCAAGAACGACAAGACCAACACGATCGGCGTGCTGGTGCCGAATTCATCCAATCCCTATTTCGCCGAGCTGGTCCGCTGGATCGAGGATGCTGCCTTCCAGCTCGGCTACAACATCATCCTGTGCAATGCGCACGGTGGCGCGCAGAAGCAGACGGCCTATCTGCGCCTGCTGATGGAAAAGCGCATCGATGGCCTCGTGCTCATCGCCAGCGGCGCCGACGACGAGCAGGACCTGCTGCTCAGCCACGAGGCCGTACCCATCGTCCAGCTGGAACGGGCGCTGCCCGGCCTCGACGCCGACCTGATCCTGGCCGGCCAGGAAGAGGGCGGCTACCAGGCTACCCGCCACCTGATCGAACTGGGTCACACGGCGATCGCCTGCGTGTCCGGCCCGGCCGACCTGCCGCGCACGCGCGAGCGGGTGGGCGGGTTCCTGCGCGCGATGGAGGAGGCGGGTTTGCCGGTGCCGCCGGATCGTATCGTGCATGAGGAATTCACGAGCGCCGGCGGCCACGCGGCCTTCACGCGCCTGCTGGCCCGGCCGGCGCCGCCGACGGCCGTGTTCGTCACGAGCGACCTGATGGCGCTGGGCGGCCTGTGCGCCGCGGGCGCGACTGGCGTGCGCGTGCCGGCGCAATTGTCCGTGGTGGGGTACGACGACATCGCCGGCGCCAGATACGCATTGCCGCCGCTGACGACGGTGGCGCCGCCCAAGCGCGACATGGCGCGCCTCGCGATCGACCTGCTGATCGAGCGCATCCGCGGCGGTCATGGGCCGTTGCACAGTGCGGCGCTGCCCAGCAGGCTCGTCGTGCGCGCCTCGACAGCGCCGCCGCCCGGGCGCGCGTAAATCGCATGGGGTCGGATAGGGTCAGACGCCAGTCCGCAGTGCGGCGGGCGGCGCCCCTGCCGGCTCGCGCGCATCGTGCACATGCAGCCTCTGCGTCGGAAACGCGAATTCGATGCCCAGCGCGGTGAAGCGGTCCATCAACTGCAGGTAGATCTCCTGCTGGATGTCCATATAGCGATTGAAGTCCGCCGTTTCGACCCAGTACACGACATCGAAATTCAGTGCGGGCGCCACCATGCCTGCGAAGTGGGCACGGTCGAACGTCACCGGCTCCTGCGACTTGACGATCTCCGTCAGCAGCGGAGGAATCAGGCGCAGCTTGTCGGTCGGCGTGTCGTAGGCGACGGCGACCGTGAACGCGGCGCGGCGCCGGTTCATCCGGGTCATGTTCTGCAGGCGGCTTTTCAGAAGGTCGGCGTTCGAGAACACGAGCTGCTCGCCGCCCAGGCTGCGCAGCCGCGTCGTCTTGAGGCCCACGTATTCCACCGTGCCCAGGTATTTGTCGACGATGATGAAGTCGCCGACCACGAACGGCTTGTCGAGCACGATCGACAGCGAGGCGAACAGGTCGCCCAGGATGTTCTGCACTGCCAGCGCGACCGCGATGCCGCCGATCCCCAGCGAGGCGACGAGGGTCGTGATGTTCACGCCGAGATTGTCCAGCACCATCAGCAGCAGCACGGTCCACAGCACCGTCTGCGCGATGAAGCCGACGGCTGCCGCCGACGTGGCGCGGGCCGGGTCGCCGGCGCGGTTCTGGTAATAATCCGTCAGCCAGGCGCGCAGCGCGCGGTGGCCCCAGACTGCGGCCTGGATCAGGCCGGTGACGATGGCGACGCGCGTCGCGAACAGGTCGACCTCCGGCGGCAGGACGAGGAATTTGCTGCCGGCGAACAGGCCCATGATGACGATGGCCAGCAGGCGCGTGCCATCGAGCGCTTCGACGGCGATGTCGTCCAGCTTCGTTTCCGTGCGTTCGGCCAGCTTGCGCAAGTGGTGCACGCCCAGCTTCTTGGCGATGTACAGGGCGAGGGCGACGCCGGCCGCGATGCCGAGGGCCGTCAGCCAGGCCAGGGTCGTGTTGTTGAAGAACACCAGGTTCATCCGATCATCCTTTCTGCTTGTCGCGGTGCCTCATTGTACGAGGACCGTATGACGCACAAGTTTTTGCGGACGGGTATTGCGCTTTGCTAAAACATCCTCGTATAATGCGGCTCCCCGGGCGGTTAGTTCAGCTGGTTAGAATACTTGGTCGACATCCAAGGGGTCGCAGGTTCGAATCCTGCACCGCCCACCAGAATTCCTCCATGTCGCAGGCCTCGAGCCTGTAGAGAAAAGGTGTCAAGGTGCCTTTTCTGTGCCGTTCAGCCTGAACGGATTCCTCTGATCTCCACGACTACAGCGTCATGCGCAACAGGCCGCGTTATCTTCGCATTCTCCTGTTGCGTCTATCCGTTGCGCGCGCTATACTAGCCGGCTTCGGTGTGGGTCTGTCTTTTTTTGACCCATACGTTTAAGAGGAAGTGTCAAAGCTTCCGATAGTCAACTACCCCCGCCCAATCGCAGGTGGGAATGGAGAAAAAATGAGCCTGGGCCTTCTCGGTCGCAAGGTTGGCATGATGCGCATCTTCACGGACGACGGCGATTCGATTCCCGTCACCGTGCTGGACGTGTCGAACAACCGTGTTGCGCAAATCAAAACTCCTGAAACTGATGGTTACTCCGCAGTTCAGGTCGTCTACGGTCAACGTCGCGCTTCGCGCGTGAACAAGGCCGCTGCTGGTCACTACGCCAAAGCTGGCGTCGAAGCTGGCACGCTGCTGAAGGAATTCCGTATCGACGCCGCACAAGCCGCTGGTTTCAAAGCTGGCGACGCAGTCAACGTCTCGCTGTTCGAAGTGGGCCAGAAGATCGACGTGCAAGGCACCTCGATCGGTAAAGGCTACGCCGGTACCATCAAGCGTTACAACTTCTCGTCGGGCCGCGCCACCCACGGTAACTCGCGTTCGCACAATGTGCCGGGTTCCATCGGTATGGCACAGGATCCGGGCCGCGTGTTCCCGGGCAAGCGCATGACCGGTCACATGGGTGATGTCACTGTCACCACCCAGAACCTGGAAATCGCCCGTATCGACGCCGAGCGTCAACTGCTGCTGGTTAAGGGTGCCGTTCCTGGCGCCAAGAACGGTCAAGTGATCGTCAAGCCGGCAGTCAAAGTCAAAGCCAAGAAAGGAGCGTAAGAGATGGAACTGAAGCTCCTGAATGAGCAAGGCCAAGCTGGCGCCGCAGTCAACGCCGCCGACACCGTGTTCGGCCGTGACTACAACGAAGCCCTGATCCACCAGATCGTGGTCGCCTACGCTGCAAACGCACGCAGCGGCAACCGCAAGCAGAAGGATCGTGAAGAAGTCTCCCACACGACCAAGAAGCCGTGGCGTCAAAAAGGTACGGGCCGCGCTCGTGCCGGTATGTCGTCGTCGCCGCTGTGGCGTGGTGGTGGTCGTATCTTCCCGAACTCGCCGGACGAGAACTTCTCGCACAAGGTCAACAAGAAGATGCATCGCGCAGGTATCTGCTCGATCCTCTCGCAGCTGGCCCGCGAAGACCGCCTGAACGTCATCGAGAACCTGACCATCGAAGCACCGAAGACCAAGCTGCTGTCGCAAAAGCTGCAGGGCATGGGTCTGGACTCGGTCCTGGTGATCACCGACACCATCGATGAAAACCTGCTGCTGGCATCGCGCAACCTGCCGAACGTGCTGGTTGTCGAGCCGAAGCACGCCGACCCGATGTCGCTGGTGTTCTACAAGAAAGTCCTGGTCACCAAAGCTGCTCTGGCCAAGATCGAGGAGATGTACGCATGAGCGCCGCAATCAAATTCAGCGAAGAGCGCCTGATGAAGGTGCTGCTGGCTCCGGTCATTTCCGAAAAGGCGACCTTCGTCGCGGAAAAGAACGAACAGATCGTGTTCAAGGTCCTGCCGGACGCGACCAAGCCGGAAATCAAAGCCGCCGTCGAACTGCTGTTCAAGGTCGAAGTGGAATCGGTGCAGACCGTGAACCGCGAAGGCAAGCAGAAGCGTTCGGGCCGTTTCACCGGTCGTCGCAACCACACCAAGCGCGCTTTCGTGGCCCTGAAGCCGGGCCAGGAAATCAATTTTGTCGAGGAGGCTAAATAATGGCACTCGTTAAGATGAAGCCAACCTCCCCAGGCCGCCGCGGCATGGTGAAGGTTGTGAACGCCGACCTGTACAAGGGTCGTCCGTTCGCAGCCCTGGTTGAGAAGAAATCGAAGACCGCTGGCCGTAACAACAACGGTCACATCACCACCCGCCACATCGGCGGTGGTCACAAGCACCACTACCGCGTGGTCGACTTCAAGCGCAACAAGGACGGTATCCCGGCCAAGGTCGAGCGTATTGAATACGACCCGAACCGCACGGCGCACATCGCTCTGTTGTGCTACGCCGACGGTCACCGCGCGTACATCATCGCCACCAAAGGCATGGCTGTGGGCGATACCGTCATGAACGGCTCGGAAGCGCCGATCAAGTCGGGTAACTGCCTGCCGATCCGTAACATCCCGGTCGGCACCACCATGCACTGCGTCGAAATGCTGCCGGGTAAGGGCGCCCAAATGGCCCGTACCGCTGGCGCCGGCGTCGTGCTGATGGCACGTGAAGGCACCTACGCCCAGGTTCGCCTGCGCTCGGGTGAAGTGCGCCGCGTGCACATCGAGTGCCGCGCAACGGTTGGCGAAGTCGGCAACGGCGAGCACAACCTGCGCAAGATCGGTAAAGCCGGTGCAATGCGTTGGCGCGGTGTCCGCCCGACCGTTCGCGGTGTGGTCATGAACCCGATCGACCACCCGCACGGTGGTGGTGAAGGTCGTACGGCCGCCGGTCGTCACCCGGTGTCCCCATGGGGCCAGCAGACGAAGGGTAAGAAGACGCGTTCGAACAAGCGCACTTCTTCGATGATCGTTTCGCGCCGCGGCAAGAAATAAGGATAAGACATGACTCGTTCATTGAAAAAAGGGCCGTTCATTGACGCCCACCTGGTGAAAAAAGTCGAAGCCGCGCAAGCGAACAAAGACAAAAAGCCGGTCAAAACCTGGTCGCGCCGCTCGACGATCACCCCGGACTTCATCGGTCTGACGATCGCCGTCCACAACGGTAAAGTGCACGTGCCGGTGTACGTGTCCGAGAACATGGTGGGTCACAAGCTGGGCGAATTCGCCCTGACCCGCACGTTCAAGGGCCACGCCGCTGACAAGAAGGCGAAGAAATAATGGAAACTAAAGCTATCCTCAAAGGCGTCCGCCTGTCGGAACAGAAAGGCCGCCTCGTCGCCGATCTGATCCGTGGCAAGAAAGTCGACGCCGCGCTGAACATCCTGCAGTTCAGCCCGAAAAAAGGCGCGACCATCATCAAGAAAGTGCTGGAGTCCGCAATCGCGAACGCCGAGCACAACGATGGTGCCGACATCGACGAACTGAAGGTCGTTCAGATCTATGTCGAAAAGGGCCCGATCCTGAAGCGCTTTACGGCACGTGCCAAAGGCCGCGGTGATCGCATTTCGAAACAATCCTGTCACATCTTCGTGACTGTCGGTAACTAAGGAGTCACACGATGGGTCAGAAAATCCACCCAACCGGCTTCCGCCTGGCGGTCACCCGTAACTGGGCATCGCGCTGGTACGCTGGCAACGGCAACTTTGCCGACATGCTGAAGGAAGACCTGGAAGCCCGCGCTTTCCTGAAGAAGAAACTGAAGAACGCGTCCGTCGGCCGCATCGTCATCGAGCGTCCAGCCAAGAACGCGCGCTTCACGATCTACTCGTCGCGTCCGGGCGTGGTCATTGGCAAGAAAGGCGAAGACATCGAAGTCCTGAAGTCGTCGCTGACCAAGATCATGGGCGTGCCGGTGCACGTCAATATCGAAGAAATCCGCAAGCCGGAAATCGACTCGCAGCTGATCGCCGATTCGATCGCCCAGCAGCTCGAAAAGCGCATCATGTTCCGCCGCGCGATGAAGCGCGCCATGCAGAACGCAATGCGTCTGGGCGCCGTCGGCATCAAGATCATGTCGTCGGGCCGCCTGAACGGCATCGAGATCGCACGTACCGAATGGTACCGCGAAGGCCGTGTGCCCCTGCACACCCTGCGCGCCGACATCGACTACGGCACCAGCGAAGCCTCGACCACGTACGGCATCATCGGCGTCAAGGTCTGGGTTTACAAGGGTGACCGCTCGCCGACCGGCGAAGCACCGGTGATCGACGTTCCGGCCGACGAGAAGAAGCCGCGCGGTCCGCGTCGTGACGATGGCAAACCGGCTGGCCGTGGCCGCCCGGGCGCCAAGCCAGGTACCGCACCCGCAGGCCGCCGCGCTGCCAAGCCGGCCGCTGAGAAAGCAGGAGAATAAGCATGCTGCAGCCATCCCGCAGAAAGTATCGTAAAGAGCAGAAAGGCCGCAATACCGGCATTTCGCACACCCGCGGCACCGCGGTCTCGTTCGGCGAATTCGGTCTGAAGGCAGTTGCCCGCGGCCGTATCACCGCACGCCAGATCGAAGCTGCACGTCGTGCCATGACCCGTCACATCAAGCGTGGCGGCCGTATCTGGATCCGTATCTTCCCGGACAAGCCGATCTCGAACAAGCCGGCTGAAGTCCGTATGGGTAACGGTAAAGGTAATCCGGAGTACTACGTGGCCGAGATCCAGCCGGGCAAGGTCCTGTACGAAATGGACGGCGTCGCTGAAGAACTGGCGCGCGAAGCATTCCGCCTGGCTGCCGCCAAACTGCCGCTGGCAACGACCTTCGTCGTGCGTCAAGTCGGCCAATAACAGGAGTTAAGAATGAAAGCAACGGAACTCCGCGGCAAGGACCAGGCAGCTCTGCAACAAGAGCTGAATGAGCTGCTGAAGGCACAGTTCGGCCTGCGCATGCAAATCGCTACGCAGCAGCTGACGAACACCGCCCAGCTCAAAAAGGTGCGCCGCGATATCGCGCGTGTCAAGACCGTGATGAACCAGAAGGAAGCCAAATGAACGACACCACTAAAACGGCGCTGAAGCGTACGCTGGTCGGCAAGGTCGTGTCCGACAAAATGGACAAGACGGTGACCGTGCTGGTTGAGCGTCACGTCAAGCACCCGCTGTACGGCAAGATCATCGTGCGCTCGAACAAGTATCACGCGCACGACGAGACCAACCAGGCCAAGACCGGCGACACGGTCGAGATCCAGGAAGGTCGCCCGATCTCGAAGACGAAGGCTTGGACCCTGACCAAGGTTGTACAGGTCGCACAGGTTCTCTGATCCAAAAACGGGGCCTTGTAAAACCGTAGCGAGCTTTGCGCAGTAGGTTTTGCAACGTCCCGGAAAATTTGTCTTGCGTGGCCCGCTGGTATGTGGAATACTAGCGGGCTTCGTTCATGTGTTGCCGCAGTTTGATTCCTCGGTGACTGCGGCCTGCAACGAACATTGGAAAGTCCAATCACCCAAACGTACGCGCTTGCAATGAGTTCGGACGGCGGGACCAAGACTGACCGCAGGCCTACGGTTTTCCGTGGGGTTTCTTCGGCTTAAGTTGGGAAAGAAAATATCATGATTCAAACCGAAAGCCGGCTCGAAGTGGCCGACAATACCGGTGCAAAAGAAGTTCTGTGCATCAAGGTATTGGGCGGCTCCAAGCGCCGTTACGCCAGCATTGGCGACGTGATCAAGGTCACCGTGAAGCAAGCTGCTCCGCGCGGCCGCGTCAAGAAGGGTGAAATCTACAACGCCGTGGTCGTGCGTACCGCTAAAGGTGTGCGCCGCC
>Ga0207654_10002022_pt1 | contig 10427 bp, 10 predicted proteins | sample KBSC64metaG_FD_184355 | JGI IMG/M metagenome (GOLD analysis project Ga0207654, IMG submission 184355) | Corn rhizosphere microbial communities from Kellogg Biological Station, Michigan, USA - KBS C6-4 metaG (SPAdes) (version 2) | ecosystem: Host-associated > Plants > Roots > Rhizosphere > Soil...
GGGGCGAGCCGAAGGCTCGCGCGGCGCTGAAGCGCCGCTCCCCTCATCCAAGCTTTGCTAGGCAGCAAGCTGCCAAGCGCCGCTATCCTTCTCCCACAAGGGGAGAAGGATTTAAGCTCCAGGAACGATCGGCCCCCACAGCTCGCTGTGGTCCTCATCATGCCCAGGCATCCCCGCCTTGGTCAGATACCCGCGCGCGTCTGGGATATGGCTGTAGATCATTCGCAGCGGCCGTTCGTGCCATTGCAGGTTGAACGCCCAGCGGATGGGGAAGAATTCCATCGTCGAATAAGGCAAATGGTCGTGCACCCACCAGGCGATGCGCTTCCAGTCGTCGGGGCCGGTCCATTCATTGGCGAAGCGCGGGACGACGATGCACGCGGTGGCGCCCATCTGGCCCTGGGCGTCGCGCTGGTCCCAGATATGGCCGGCGGCGCTGCGTTCGTTCGACGCGCAATTATAGCCTTTGACGTTGCCCAGCCGGTTGACCTCGGCCGAGCGATAGGCCGATCGGATCGCGATCCGCCCGAACACGTCCTGCAGCGGCTCGAGCAGATCCTCGCATAGCCGCGTTCCTGCCGCGATCGCCAGATCGGGATCGTCGGGAATGTTCGACAGGCCATGGATCTCGGCAATGTCCGAATAGAGGAAATCGCGCATGAAAAAGGTTCGCGACAACTGGACACGGCCCAGTTCGGTCAGCTTGGCGACCGTTTGCGGTTTCTTCACGCGTGCCTCCCACGAAAAGACCGGCATAGCTCGCCGGCGCGTATGCGGAAATATATCCGAATTGGGGATAGTCTCCGGAGGAGTCCGGCTCGTCTTAAACGAAGCCGATATTCCAGCTCGATGGCGCATAATTGCCGATATTGGGCAGGACGGTCGCCATGTCGCCGCCGCTGACGCCGAACCAGTTTGCCAAGGTCGTGGCATATTGGTCGACCGCGATCGTCGGGAGCAGGCGGCCCTGGCCGACATCGTCAGGCGTGTTGCTGCCGATCGCCGGCGGCGTGCCATAGATCGTCCGGCCACGCACGGCGCCGCCGAGCACGAAATGCATCGATCCCCAGCCATGGTCGGCGCCGTCGCTGTTCGACGTCAGCGTGCGGCCGAAATCGGATGCGGTGAACGTCGTCACCTTGTCGGCGACGCCCATCGCGCCGGTCGTGTCGTAAAACGCTTTCAGCGCGTCGGCGACCAGCCCGATCTGGCGTGGATGATCGGTCGCGAGGTTGTCGTGCATGTCGAACCCGCCCAGCGAGACGAAGAACACCTGCCGCCGCGCCCCGAGCGTGGCCGAGACCGAGATCATTCGCGCCACGATCTTCAACTGGTCAGCCAGGCTGTTGCCGCTGGGGAATAACGGGAAATCGGCCGCCGGAGCACCCGCCAGCGCGGAACTCAGCTGGGTATAGGTATCGAGCGACCGCTGGCTCACCCGGGCATGTTCGTTGGCCAGGATGTTGGCGCTGCTGCCAGTCATCAGCGCCTTGAGCGTCGCCATCGCGGCCGAGGACGAATAGAGCGAGGCCGCATTGTTGAGCAGCGCGATCGGGCCGCCCGTGCCGACCGCATATTGCACCGCGCTGCGCCCGGTCAGGTAGACCGCATTGCCGCTGGCGTTGACGCAGGTCAGCGTCGCCGATCCGTTGCCGCTCTGAAACAGGTCGCCGATCCGGCCTCCCCAGCCGCTCGTCGCGCCTTCGGGATTCGACGCCTGGAAATAGCTCTGCTGGTCGTTGTGGCTGAACAATTTGGGCGGCAGCCGCACCGCGTTCGACTGATATTGCGCCTTGCTCGTCGGCATCACCAAGGTGCCGACGTTGAGCACTACCGCCATCCGCCCGGCGTCGAACACCGGCAACAACGATGCCATGGCGGGGGCAAGCGCATATTGCCGGCCACCGAGGCTGTTGGCCGGGTTGAGCGCGGTGGCGGTCAGAGCGTCGCGCGGCAAGGCGATATTCGACCGCGCCGCTTGATAGAGCGCGTAGCTGGCGGCGTCATAGGGCGGCAGCGTATTGGCGTAATCGTTGCCGCCGTACAGGAACACGCACACCAGCGCCTTGTAATCGCTCGAGACCGCAGCGGCGGCCTCGCCGATCGCGGCCAGGCTGGTGACGAAAGGCGCCGCGACACCGGCCATGCCGAGTGCTGCGCTCCGCTTCAGGAAGGCGCGGCGGGATTGGTCGTGCTCGAAACAGCTCATCACTTCACCGTCAGATAGTCGGGCGACGCCAGCGTCAGCAGGATGGCGATCTTCGCGCGATTGGTGGGGCCGTTAGTCGCCGTCGCCGACACGCTGTCGACGGCGGCGCGGATCGATGACAGCGTCGCGGTCGACAGCTGGCCGGCGGCCAGCACGACGTTCACTTCGTCGACCAAAGCGGCGCTGTCCGCTGCCTTTGTCAGGATCTCGGTATAATCGGGCTTCGCATCGCCGCTGCCATTGTTGACCAGGGCGTTGATGAAATTGACATAGCCGACCACCGATTGCTCGTTGGTGATCTGGAATTCGGGCGCGACCAATCCGGCATTGGAGATCGCCGTGCTGGGCGGCGTGTAGCCGGGGCGGAAGAAGTTGAACACCGACGGGGCACGGCCCATCGACTGGCCCAGCCGGGTCGACGGGCTGCTGGTGTCGCCGATCGGCCACGTGTTGGCGGGCGAGGTCATGTTGAACGCGCGCGCCCAGCCGGTCAGCCGCATCACCGGCTCGCGCAATTTGCCGAAGGTCGCGTCGGCCGTCCTGCTGTCGGCCCGCGCCTCGCTGTCGGTCAGGATCGCGCGGATCACCGCCTTCATGTCGCCGCGTATGCCCGCGCCGTTATCGGCGAACGCGCTGGCCACGCGGCCGACATAACCTGGGCTGGGGTTGCTGGTGACCATCCGCTGAATCAATTGCTTCGACACGAACGGCGGTACGTTGGGGTGCGCGAAGATGGTATCGAGCGCGGTCTTGATCGCCGCCATGCCGCCCCCGGTCGTGCTGGTATTGAGAAAGCTCGACGGTCCTGTCTCGTTGATCGCCGCATTGATCACCAGCGGCAGGCGGTAACGGTCGGGCGTGGCGCTGGTATTGTTCGCCAGCACCAGCCCGGTGAAGACGCGCGCCAGGCCGGTTACGTCGAGCTGATTATAGGTCTCGGTCGGGGTCGCGCCGCCGACCAAACTGCCGTCGGTGTTGAGCCGGTAGAGGCCCAAAGTGAACAGCTGCATCAGCTCGCGCGCGTAATTCTCGTCGGGTTCGGCGCCCGTCGTGGCATTTGCCTTGCGGTTGCCCAGGAAAGTCAGGAACGACGCCATCGCCGCGTTGGTGGTGATCTTGTCGAGGATGTCGCGGAAATTGCCGAACGCATTGTCGAGCAGCACGTCGACATAGGCGGCCATCGCGAATTGTTTCCAATTGAGGTTGAGCCCGCCGATCCCGACCACCAGCATGTCGAGCAGCGCCATGCCGACGCGCTGGCGCAACTGATCGGGCTCGACGATCATCTGACGCCACATCGTCGCGTCGAACCCTGCTTCGTTGTTGATATTGGTCGCGGCCGAATAGCCGTTGGCGACCAGCCAGTCCCAATGCGTGGTCGCACGCGGCATCGCGAACTGATCGTTCAGCCAGCCGGTGATGCCGCGTGCGACCAGCGCGTTGATCGTGCTGCGCGTCGCGCCCATCGTGGCCTGGCCGAGGAAACGGCTCGCCTGGATGTCGCTCAGCGGAATGACGGGGGGCGGGGCGGTCGGGGGCGGCGAACCGCCGGTGGCGCCGCCACCATCACTGCCGCCACCACAGGCGGCGAGTGCCAGCGCCGACCCGACCACCGTGACGGTCGGCAAAGCGGGGCCGGTCGCGCCCGACCGCTCCGGCTCGGGCGTAGCACGCCCGTCAAAATCGATAGTGTCCACTGGTCCCCGCCGTGCCCCTTTAGGGTCACAACGTAGATTGACGGGATTCCCTTCGCCAATCGTCGCTGCGATCGCCCTGCCGCCAGGAATACCCGGTATGACGTACCGGAGTCGCAACAGACGTCGCTAAAATTTCGGTAGGGATGTGGGTGGGTGCCACCCAAACCCGGCCTGACCGCCCCCGGCTTTCACGGGGTGCGGCGGGGCCGATGGTTTAGAGGGAAAGGACCCCCGCCACCAGCGCCAGGCTGCCGACCGTCACCGCAGCGGTGGCCAGCATTTCCATGATACGCATGGTTGCTTCTCCTTAGAGCCGGATCAGTCCGGCTGGGAGGCATATGGAAATAGTTGCGCTAACACGCAATATTGTTTCAATCCTTCGCAGTTGCAGCATTTGCACTTGTGTTGCCATGTTGCATCCGGATGTGCCTCAAAGGGCACAGTCCGTTCATCCTCAGGCGTTCGCGAACACCCGCGCGAAGATCGTGTCGACATGTTTGAGGTGGTAATCGAGGTCGAACTTCTCCTCGATCTCGGCCGGCGACAGCGCCGTGGTCACTTCCGGATCGGCCTTGAGCAGTTCGAGCAGCGACAGTTCGCCGTCCGATTCCCACACCTTCATCGCATTGCGCTGGACCAGCCGGTAGGAATCCTCGCGGCTGACCCCGGCCTGGGTCAGCGCCAGCAGCACGCGCTGCGAATGGACCAGGCCGCCCATCTTGTTGAGGTTCTTCTCCATCCGCGCCGGATAGATCAGCAATTTGTCGATCACGCCGGTCAATCGCGCCAGCGCGAAGTCGAGCGTGATCGTGGCGTCGGGGGCGATATAACGCTCGACCGAAGAGTGGCTGATGTCGCGCTCATGCCAGAGCGCGACATTCTCCATCGCCGGGATCGCCGCGCTGCGCACCATCCGGGCGAGGCCGGTGAGGTTCTCGGTCAGCACCGGGTTGCGCTTGTGCGGCATCGCCGACGAGCCCTTTTGCCCGGGCGAGAAATACTCCTCGGCCTCGAGCACTTCGGTGCGCTGCAAATGGCGGATCTCGATCGCCAGCCGTTCGATTGACGAGGCGATCACGCCCAGCGTCGCGAAGAACATCGCGTGGCGGTCGCGCGGAATGACTTGGGTCGAGACCGGCTCGACCGCCAGGCCGAGCTTCTCCGCGACATGCGCTTCGACGCGCGGGTCGATATTGGCGAAGGTGCCGACCGCGCCGGAAATCGCGCAGGTGGCGATGTCCTTGCGCGCCGCGACCAGCCGCTCGCGGTTGCGCGCGAATTCGGCGTAAGCCTCGGCCAGTTTCAATCCGAACGTGACCGGTTCGGCGTGGATGCCGTGGCTGCGCCCGATCGTCGGGGTTAGCTTGTGCTCCTCGGCGCGGCGTTTGAGCACCACCAGCAGCGCATCGATATCGGCCAGCAGAATGTCCGAGGCACGCGCAAGCTGCACTGCCAGGCAGGTGTCGAGCACGTCCGACGAGGTCATGCCCTGGTGCATGAAGCGCGCTTCGTCGCCGACATTCTCCGCGACCCAGGTCAGGAAGGCGATGACGTCGTGCTTGGTCACTGCCTCGATCGCGTCGATCGCCGCGACGTCGATCTTGGGGTTGGTCGCCCACCATGCCCACAATGCGGCGGCCGCTTCCTTCGGCACCACGCCGAGGTCGGCCAGCGCGTCTGTCGCATGCGCCTCGATCTCGAACCAGATCTTGAAGCGCTCCTCCGAGGCCCAGATCGCGGTCATGTCGGGACGGGAATAGCGCGGGACCATGATGGGCCTTTCGAAAACGGGATGCCGGGAATGTTCGCGCCGATAGCAAGCGCGGTCGCGACCCTCAATCGCCTTTGCGGGATGGCCAGGGTTCCGTCGGATGCTGTGGTGCTGGAGTGACGGTTCCCTAAAATCGTGAGTCAGCTCGTCGCAACTAGAACACAACTGCGCGACGACCTGCGCCAATCTTGGGACAAATCGGCTCTTCACATTGACAATTTCGGACCCATATCGAAAGTCGAATGTTCTACTTGAGCAATTCGCATGGGGTGGTGAACAACCGCTTCGCAGAAACAGGTCCAAATTGCAAGGAGATTTGCCATGCTGAAGCATGTACTATTGGCTAGTGCTTTTATGATTTCTACGCCTGTACTGGCACAGAACCAGCCACAGACTGCAACGCCGCAGCCGGATACTAATGCTGCACCTGCGCAGCCGCAGACGGCACCGGTGCCGGCGGCACCGGCGGCATCCACTCCGGCGCCGGAAACGACGTCGGCGCCGACCAGCGCGGCTCCGACGACGCCCCCGGCGCCGACCACCGCCGAGGCCCAGCCGCAGACGGCGCCCGCGCCGACCGCGCCTGCGCCCGACGCTCAGGCGGCCAATTCGACGCCAGCCAATGCCGGCGCGCAGGTCGCCGATGTCGTCAATGGCGAGTTCGGCACGTACGACAAGAACAAGAACGGCTCGCTGAGCAAGGCCGAGTTTGGCGCGTGGATGACGGCGCTGCGCACCAAGGCCGATCCGTCGGTGAAGGACGATGCCGCCAACAAGAGCTGGGTCGCGCAAGCCTTCACCCAGGCCGACACGGACAAGTCCAAATCGGTATCGAAGGATGAGCTGACCAACTTCCTCTCGCAGGCTTCGGGCCAAAAGGCGTCGTAATCTAACTCCCACGACGCCCACGCAGAGGGCCGCCGCGTTTTCCCCTTGGCGCGGCGGCCCTTTTTCGTGCGCATCTATCTCCGCCGCGAGCGGACAAAACATTAGTATTGACTAATTGATTAGCGTTGGCTAATCGATTCGCATGCTTCCCGCCTTGCCCGTCGACGCCGTCATGCGCGCCCTTGCCGACCCGACCCGCCGGGCCGTGTTCGAGCAGGTCGCGCGCAGCGGAGAGGTCAATGTCGCCGAATTGACCCGCGCCAGCGGCGTCACCCAGGGCGCGATTTCGCAACATCTCAAATCGCTGAAGCTGGCTGGCCTCGTCGCCGAACGCCCGCAGGGGCGGAACGTCTTCTATCGCGCGACGCCCGACGGGCTCGCGCCGCTGTTCGACTGGCTGAGCCATTACGACGCCTTCTGGCGCGACCGCTTTGCCAATTTGCGTGATTTGCTCAAGGAGATCGACTCGTGACCGACACCGTTTTGCACGCCGACACGCGAGACATCGTGATCGACGAAGTGTTTCCCCATGCGCCCGCCACGGTGTGGAAGACGCTGGCCACCAACGAGCTGATGGGGCGCTGGCTCAACATGACGCCGAACGGGTACGAGCCGGTGGTCGGCAATCGTTTCACCTACAAGACGTCGCCCGCGGGCGCCTGGGACGGGACGATCCAGTGCGAAGTGCTCGAAGTCGTGCCGGGCGAGCGGCTCGCTTATTCGTGGAGGGGCGGCGACGAGGCCAATGTCGGCTACGGATCGCGGCTCGACACGATCGTCACCTTTACGCTGGAGGAAGTCGATGGCGGAACCCGGTTGCGCGTCGTCCATTCGGGCTTCGTCCTGCCGAGGAACGAGACCGCCTATCGCAACATGAGCGGCGGCTGGACCCAGGTCATCGGCCGGATCGGCGCGGTGACCGAGGAAGAGGCGTCGACCAAGGCGCAGTGAGCGCGGTCGCTTCGCAATCAGGAGTATCGTCATGCAAGACAGCAAGCTGGAGAACCGCCCGCCGACCGTGCCGGCATCCGAATGGACCGCGGCGTGGGAGCGCATGCTGGTCAAGGAAAAGGCCTTCACCCGCGCCCGCGACGCGCTCGCCGCCGAGCGCCGGCGAATGCCGTGGATGCTGGTCGACAAGGATTATCGGTTCGAGGGACCGGATGGCGCGATGAGCCTGCTCGACTTGTTCGAGGGTCGGCGACAGCTCATCGTCTATCGCGCCTTTTTCGAACCCGGCGTGTTCGGCTGGCCCGACCACGGTTGCCGCGGCTGCTCGTTCGGCGCCGATCAGGTCGCGCATCTCGCCCATCTCAACGCTCGCGACACCACGCTGGCTTACGCCTCGCGTGCGCCGCAGGCCGATATCGCACGGCTGAAGGTGCGGATGGGCTGGGACATGCCCTGGTACACGATCACCGACAGTTTCGACGCGGATTTCGGCGTGGACGAATGGCATGGCCACAACGTCTTCATCCGGGAGGACGGGCAGATCTATCGCACCTATTACATCAACAATCGCGGCGACGAGGCGATGGGCTCGACCTGGAACTTTCTCGACATCACCCCGCTCGGTCGCCAGGAAGCGTGGGAGGATTCGCCCGAGGGCTATCCCCAGACGCCGCCCTATAAATGGTGGAACTGGCACGACAATTACGAGGCCGAGCAAGCCGTGCCCGATCCCAAATGGGTCGAAGTGTCCGATGCCGGCGAGGCGGCGTTCCGCAACGAGGACAAGGCATGATCGCCGCGGGCACGGCCGGTGGGACCGGGTTCGCCAAATGGCTGGGCCTGGCGGCGTCGCCCACCTTCGCGGCGATGGCGTTGCTGACGAGCCTGGGCAGCGATCCGATGGTGTTATGTTCCGGGGCTGCGGGCTTCCCACTCGGCGGCATGGTGCTGATGTACTTGCTGATGAGCGTCTTCCATGCAGGGCCATGGCTGAAGGTGATCGCGGACCGCTGATCGGGCGGAGGCGCGCTGAACACTCGCGATAAACTACTGTCGTCATGCCGGCCCCGTGCCGGCATCCACGGGGCCGCAAGCCCCACGTATTGGATGTGCTGCGCGGTGGATGCCGGCACAAGGCCGGCATGACGGGTGTGGCTAATTGTGCGCGACTCCAGCGCGATCGGGCTTGCGCGGTGATATGTAATGTGATCTCATATCTATATGAAAGCGGCTCTCCTCCTCGCCCTGCTCGCGGCCACAGCGTGTTCGCAGCCGCAGCCTTCGCCGTCATTGAATCCGGAGACTCGAAAGGCGCTGGCGTCGGCCCAATTGTTCGCGCGCAAAATCGGGATGGCCGGTAACTGCCTGTCGCCCGGCCCCCGCGAACATTATTCGATCAAGGACGCCGCCGATGCCTGGGTGGTCGAAGTCGAGCCGCCGCCAAGACCAGGCCCGGTTTTGCGTCTGACGATCCGCAAGGACAATTTCAAAGTCATCCGCGCTCAAAAGATCGTCTAGCCATCCAGCCCGGCGGCAGGATCGGCACGGTCGCGCAGGCGGGGCTGCCGTCGCGCGCGGTGCCGTTGAAATGCGCGGTCAGGCGCTCGCCCGGCGCCAGCGCCTCGATCGCTCGCCAGTCGATCGCGCCGAGCGGCACCTTGGCGCGGCGCTGCCAAGGCGAGCCGATCTGGCCGGCGCTTGCACCGATATTGAGATAGACGAACCGCGCGGTCGGCGGTCCCTGGACGAACGGCCCGAGCAAGCGCGGCCCGCCGGTGGCAGTGCTGCCGTCCAGCGTGACGTCGAGCTCGAACACGAGTGCGTCGGCCGAGCGATGAACCGGCCCGACCAACGTCGCCTTGCCGCTGGCGCCGCGCTGAAGCGCCAGCGCGACACCCGGCACGGGTCGGTCGACCACGATGCGCAGCGGCAGCGCCGATCGTTCAGCCGTCATGACGCCAGTCCTTCATCACGTCCGCCGCTTCGTCGAGATCGCGCCGCCGCGCCGCCTCGATCGCGGTCTGGCCGCTTTTGTTGCGCGTCCACGGATCGGCGCCATGGCGCAGCAAGATGCGCGCGACGTCGACCGCTTTGTCCTCGTCGTCGGGCAGGAAGAAAAGCGGAGTCGGAGTATCTTTGTTCACCCGCGCTCGATTGGCGAGATCGGGATCGGCGCTCAGCACGGCATCGAGCCGCTCGGTCAGGCCGAGATGGACCAGCGGCCACAGATCGCGGCTCAACGGTGCGAGCAGATCCACCATCCGCGGCCGTCCCAGCACGACCGCCCAGCTGAGCGGCGTGCCGTTCCACTTGCGCTCGCGGCGGTCGATCTCGGCACCGGTGGCGATCAGCAGGTTGGCCGCCTCCAGCGATCCCGACTGCACCGCGCGGTGCAGCGGACTGATCCCCTCATGATCGCCTCCGCCGACATCGGCGCCCAGCGACAGCAACAGCGCGATGGCGGGCGCATTGCCGAACTCGGCGGCCGCCAGCAGCAGGGCAGGATTGGTCACCAATTGCGCATCGGCCGCAAGCAGCGCCCGCGCGCTCGCTTCGTCGCCGCGCAGGCACGCCGCCCGGAATGCCTCCGCCCCGCTCAGCGCGACCGGCGTGGCGCCATGACGCTCGAGCAAGGCGGCCATATCGACGAACCCGGAAAGCTGCGCCAGAGCATGGACCGGCTGGCCGGTATAAGCATGCGGCGTATCGGCGTTGGCGCCCCGCTCCAGCAGCCACTCGGCGCGCTCCAGATGGTTCTGCCCGACCGCATTGCCGAGCAGATAGTCGAGCGGGTTGAGCGGCTGGTTCCCGCCGATGCGATAGCTGACCGCATCGCGCCAGCGCTCGGTCACGCCTTGCGCCTCGCAATGCCGCCACAGCAGATCGTACCAATAGACGTCCGACCCGACGA
>Ga0207654_10002036_pt1 | contig 10372 bp, 9 predicted proteins | sample KBSC64metaG_FD_184355 | JGI IMG/M metagenome (GOLD analysis project Ga0207654, IMG submission 184355) | Corn rhizosphere microbial communities from Kellogg Biological Station, Michigan, USA - KBS C6-4 metaG (SPAdes) (version 2) | ecosystem: Host-associated > Plants > Roots > Rhizosphere > Soil...
CGCCGTGCAGAGCACGAGCGACCGCGACGCGCGCCTTCCGATGCGATCGGGAAGGGCGTAGGCCATGTCAGTTGCGCACCGCGCGGGCCGAGTCGAAATAGCGGTACGACTTGCCGCCCACCGTGAGGTCCTTCACGGACAGCTCGACGTTGTACGTGCCCTTGGCCAGCGCCGTATCCTTGGCGGCGCCGGTCGGATCCGCCGGCAGTTCGAACGTGAGGCCGGTCGCTGCGGCGGCCGGGGTCACGGTGGACGGGGTCACCGTCGGCACCTCCTTCGTGGCCGGGCTGGCGAGGCCTTCGTTCAGCACGCGGCCATCGGCCTGCGGCATGGACAGGCCGAGCAGGTAGGCCACGGTCGGCGCGACGTCGACGTTGCCGGACGGCGTCGTGACGACCTTGTTGGCCAGGAACGAGGGGCCGTTGGCGATCAGCGTGTTGTGCACGTCCGAGATGCCGAAGCTGCCGTGCATGCCGCGCTGGCCGCCGACGCTTTCGAACTCGATGCCCGGCATGCCCTGCACCGACGTGTTGTAGTCCCAGTTGAACGAGACGACGACGTCCGGCTGGCCGTTGTTCTGGCGCTGTGCGTTTTCCAGGTTCACCTGGGCCAGCGCCAGGGTGCCCGGGATGCTGCCGTAGCGGCTGTCGACGAAGATCGCGCCGTATTCCTCGCGCTGCTGCAGGAACGTCACGAGTTTCTGCACGGTGGCGGCGTCGTGGCCCGGCACATAGAAGTAGTCGGAGCCGCCGTTCGCGGCGACGACGATGCCGTTCGCCGGCAGGCCGCCCGGTGCCGGCACCTTGAAGCTGGCGACCGGTTGCGCCAGGCCGGCGCTGATGGCCTGGTATTTCACGTTGGCGGCGCCGCACAGGCTACCGCTCGCGTCGACCTTGACGGGGATGACCGGCTTGCCGTCGGCCGTCAGGCCGTACATGGCGCTGGTCGAGCAGCCCGAGCCGTCATAGGCGGCGAAGCCGCGGTAGGTCAGCAGGTCGGCCGAGCGCACGTCGCCCGAGAACGAATAGCCGTTCGGGTCGATCGCGCCGATGGAAGCGCCGCTGACGCCGCCGGCAGGGAGCGTGGTCGATGCCGTGATGGCGCGCAGCGGGTACGTCGACACCGGGCCGGAGACGCTGGAGTGGCCATGGTCGGACACGACGACGATATTGGTCGAGCTGTCCATGCCGTTGGCGCGCAGTGCGGCGATCAGTTCGCCCAGGCGCGCGTCCTGCGAGCGCAGGCCGGCCTTCATGTTGGCGCTGCCCGGACCGTAGCCGTGTTCGACGTTGTCCGGCGTGCGGAACCAGATCAGCGACAGCATCGGCTTCTTCTGCGGCAGGATGTACTGCGTGTACACCGACATCATGTACTTGTTGGCCGCGTCTTCCGGTGCGCCCTGCGTCGTGTCGGCCGAATCGCGCGCGGCCACGGTCACGGTGCCGTTCGGATCGTACGCGGCCGTGTTGAACGTGACGTAGCCGGCGCGTGCCGTCGGGTTGCCGTTGTTGGCGGCCAGCGTGACGGCGTCGCTGCCGGAATAATTCTTGACGACGTTGGCGGGCAGGGCGAAACCGGCGCCCTGCAGCTCGGTGACGAGGCTGCGCGGCTGCACGGTGTTCTCGTCGAGGAAGACGCCGCCCTTGCCGAGATCCTGCAGGTACGCGGCGCCCGACTTGCCGATGGTGGCCGTCGTCAGGCCCGCCGCCTGGGCGGTGAGGAACAGGCTTTTCACGAGCAGCAACTGGCCGCCGTAGTAATCGTTCAGCGTCGTCAGCACCGCGTAGTCTTCGGTGAAGACGGGGTCCTGGTAATCCTGCGCGGCACCGCCGGCGCCGCTGCCGGCCGGGATCGTGTTGGTGCTGCCCTGCGGCGGCGTCCAGAACGTGTTGCCGTAGAAGCCGCTCGTCTTCGGGAACGAACCCGTCGCGAACGACGACGCGTTCATCATCGTGAAGGTCGGGTAGGTCGAGTGGTTGTCGCTGAAATTCACGCCGCTCTGGCGCAGCGCGTACAGGTTCGGGGTGTCCGTGGCGTTGACGGAATCGGGGCGCAGGCCGTCCCACACCATGATGATGGTGCGGGTCGCGGTCGTGCCGCTGCTGGCATTGCTGGTCGGTGCAGTGGATGCGGCGGTCGTGCCGGCGCGGTCGCTGCCGCAGGCGGCCAGCAGCATGCCGAGCGCGAGCGGGGTAATCAAGGTCTTTGCTAACCTCACGAGGAGTCTCCTGGTCAGAGTCGGGATACGCGATCGATGGATCGGGCCGCGGGACGCGGGCCCGTGCGCAGGATCGTGCACCCGGGTGACAGGCTCGTGACAGGAAAGGCAAGGACCACATTCCGTTACAAAGTTAATGCTCCGGTAATGTTGGTCGATGTTTCGGAAGCGCATATGGCGTTGTTGGAATGTAGCGCTCTGTCTGCTATTTCGCAAGGAAACCTCTTTATTGCTTCGTATCATTATGGCTCATCAAGAAGCAGGGAGACGTGATGAAACACGAAGGACGAGGTGTCATACGAATCGATGACAAAACGGATCATGGCGGCAGGGTCATCGCTGCTTCTTCAGGAACGGTCGTGATGGGGAAGGTGGCCGCATTGGCCGACGACATGACGTACTGTCCCAAGTGCAAAGGCAAATTTGCTATCACGCCTGATGGAAAAGGGGCCAGACACGCGGGGCGCCCGTACGCCTATCACGGCGACTTGACCGAATGTGGCGCTCGATTGATTACGTCGCTCGAGCCTACGGCTTCCAACAGTAGTTCTTCAGTCGGGGGCAAAGGCGAACAGATGGAAGTAGGCTTGCCTGATCTTTTCTTTGATGATCGATTTGTTCTTCTCGACGATGAGACGGGCGCGCCAGCCGCGTTCATGGAATATGCGGTTGAGCGCGAAAACGGAAGTGTCGAGCACGGTGTTACAAACGAAAGGGGAGAAACCCACATCCTTTCCGCCACAACCCGACCGGAAAAAATCAAGATTTACGTTGCGACCGACATCTGAGTTCAGCGTGCGGTCCTGTCTGTCTCGAGGGGAATCATATGCCAGAAGCGCGAATTACGTCACCGTCGGGCAAGGCCTTACATTACCGAACCACCAGAACGACGACGCCGACAAAGGATGACGAGGCCAAGGTTGTACGTATTGCTCTCAACAGGAAAACGCGCTTGGAGGAGAACTCGGCCTACCTCGCCGATGCGAACGTGGCTGCATTCCTCAAGGCGATCGGTGAAGCCGAAGGAGGAGGTTATGATTTCAAGTACGGCGCGGTGAAGGGGAAACGAAACGACCCATGGCGCTTCACGGACACCTCTACCCATCCGGGGCCTGGTTTTGGGGGAAAGACAACTGCGGCAGGCATGTATCAAATCACGATTGATACTTGGCGGGATCACGGGGGAAAAATGGGGTTGACCGACTTTACGCCAACGACCCAGGATCTTATCGCTGTCGAAATGCTACGTAGCCTCGGTGTTATCGACAGCATCAAAGCCGGCGATATTGCCGGTGCGATGCCGCAGGCAGCAAAAAAATGGGCTGCTCTCCCGATGGGGCCCGGCCTGAAGAACCGTTATCCACCGCAGCCCTACATGGATTACGACACGTTTTTGGCAACATATAAGGCCGCCGGAGGATCAACGAAATGAGAACCGTCATCGAACGGATGGCTTTGGCAGGCGCTGCCTTGCTGGTGTCCCTCTCTGCACCCGATGGCGCCGCCCGTGTTGACAAGCAATCGACTTCGGTCATGGATCTGCGTTTGCAAGAAGGCGCGTTGTTTGTCCATGTCCGTGACCGTCTCATCAAATCCGGATGGAAGCCTGTTCGGATGCATGTGGGCGATCGCTACGAATACGACGGTACGGAAAAACGCTTGGCGGACCGAAATTTCTTCGAAGTGGATTCTTGTTCCACTGACAGAGGAAGCATGTGCATCTTTTACTATGCAAAGGATGGGATGTGCTTACGAATCGATACGATGGGTGAACAAGTGGATGCAATGCGGGTGACGAGGTGGGACGACTCTTGTCCAAACGAGCCGCCCCAACCAAGGACGCCACCGGATTGATTGGCAAGTTTGTACGGCGTGGCGGGATGCACGCTCAATAGGTCAAGGTCACCAGCGACACCGCCTGCCGCGGCAACTGCATCCGGACGGTGGCCACGCCATCCCGCGTCGCCAGCGTCGACGGGGAACCGAGCTCCGCCAGCTCGCTCGCCTTCTGCAACTCGGCGACCTGCGCCGGCGTCGGATTCGCGGGCGAGCCCATGCGTTTCCACGCCGCGTACGAATTGCTGTGCTCCTGGTCGATGCGGTAATGGTGCAGCTGCACCTGCCGCGCGGGGATGCCGGCGATCCGAAGCTCGACTGGTGAGCCGGCGTCGATGATGTCGTCGTCGTGGTAGTTCCAGACCATGATGGCGACGCCGTGCGCGTCCTTCGCCGCCAGTGCGTCGATGTCGGTGCGCGCGCCGCGCACGCCTGTCGCCTGGATGCGGGCGGCGTCGTAGGCCTGGTCGCCCGTCACGGCCACCCGGTCGCCGCGCATCTTGCCGAGCATGCGGAACACGTTCAGCACCGGCTTGTTGACGCCATTCGTCGCCAGGTCGCGGAAGCCCGCATACCACGGCTGGTCCTCGAATTCGAACGACCAGTTCACCGCGCCGATCAGGTTGACGCCGCGGCGCGCCGCCAGGTCGTACTCGCGCGCGATCGAGGCGGCGGTATAGCTGGCATACAGCGTGCCGTTGCGGTAGGCGTTTTCCGGGTTGGTCCGCATGCCGCAGGCGGCGCAGCCTTCCGGATCCGACTCGCCGATGATGACGGGGATGTTTTTCAGTTCCGGGTATTTTTCGACGAGCGCGAAGCCTTCGTCGAGGTGCCGGAAATGCGCGTCCATGCCCATGCGTACGACGCCGTCGACCACCTTCGGCGCGCCCTTGGCGTGGAAGGCGACGAAGTCCAGCGGCGTGCCGGGCTTGCCGGTCGCGTAGTTGGTCTCGTGCAGGCAGTGGCGCAGGAAATCGTCCATGAAGCGGCCCGCGCCGGCCGTGTGCGGCCCGCCGATGCGCGCCGTCGGCAGCGCGCGCTTGACGGCCGTGGCGGCGTAGTCATACATCTTGAAATAGGCGCGTTCGGTGTCCGGCGCGATCAGGTACAGGCCGTCCGGCTCGTTCCACACTTCCCAGTACCAGCTCTCGACTTCCTTCTGGCCGTAGCGCGCCACGCTGTGCCTCACCCACTGGTAGATCAGCTCGGCCCACTTGTCGTAGTCCTTCGGCGGCGTGGCCCAGCCGGTCATGATCTCCTTGTAGGGCGTGCCCGGCGCCCAGTGATGGCGATACGGCTGCGGACGCTCCGACAACGCTTCCGGCATGAAGCCGATCTGCGCCAGCGGTTTCATGCCGCGCTGGATGTACGTGTCGAAGATGCCGTCGATAATGGTCCAGTCGTAGACCGGCTTGCCGTCCTTGTCTTCGCTGTACATGTTCGTCGAGCCCCACTTGAGGGCGTAGCTGCCGTCGCCGGACGTCATGAGGTTGTGCGCGCGGACGTACACGGGCACGGGGCTCAGCGCGGCGATGTCGCCGAGCAGCTTCTTGCCGTTGGGCGCGGTCGTGTAATTCGGTTCGTCATAGCCGAACCATGCCCAGATCGGGGTCATGGGGCCTTTGACCCTGGCGGCGTCGATGTCCAGCCTGACCGGCTGCGGGAGGGCGGGTTCGGCGACGCATAGCGGCGCGGCTGCGGCGAGCAGGAGGGCGGCGAGGTGTCTCTTCATTCTCATTCTCGTGAATCGGATGGTGACCCGATGCTAGGCCGAACCCCCGCAGCCGTCCAATGATGATTTTTGCAATTCCCATACCGGATCGGATATCCCTCCGGTCGACTTTTTATTCGCCTTGCTGATACTGAACATGTCGTGTTTCGAATAATGTTCTGCGAAATGGAGCGCTAATGCTTGTGCTCGGGAAAATTGGCTGGTACAAGTATTTACCCGCACAAAACCTGAAAGTAAATAGCCGGTTCGATGCCTGGTGCGGGTCGTATGAAAACGGTTTCTATTAACTGGTTTGGCAAAACGGGAGTGAGGAACGACACAGAATTGTAGCGAAGTCATTTGACAAATAGATCACTGCTCAAATCGATAAAAGTGACAGGTTCGCGGTATTGGTTGCCCCTTCATCATGCTGTCAAAGCGTCGTGGAACGGGGCTTGGCATGATTTTTTTCTAGGAGAAGAAAATGCAATGGTTCAGAAGGCAAAGCATTTTCAGGAAGTTGGGGACTTCCCTCGGAATCCTCGTTATATTGACTGTTTTTCTCGGCGGCTTTTCGTTGTTCCAATTAGGACGAGTTAATCAGACTGCAACCGATATGGAAGTCATCTGGATGCCCAGTGTGCGCGCCTTGTCGGACATGAATACGAATATCGCCAACGTGCGGGTGGTGACGTTGCAGCATATTCTTTCCACGAGCAATGCGGATATGGATCGTTATGAAGCGAAGATGGCAAGATTCCTTGAGGCGTTGGAGAAAGACCGCAAGGAATATGTGCCGCTGATCGCGTCAAAGGAAGAGAGGCGGCAGTACGAATCATTCAGCACTCAGTGGAATGAATACCTGGCCGAGCAAAAGAAAGTGCTGGCCTTGTCCCGCGCCAACCGGAACGAAGAGGCCACAATCCTGATCCGCGGCGCCTCCCAGCAACAATACGACGAGGCTGCCGGCAGCCTGCAAAAGCTGGTGGACATGAATATCGACGGTGGCAAGCAGGCGAGCCAGCGCGGCAACATGCTGTATGACCAGTCGCGCCACTGGGTGATCGGCATGCTGGGCGGGATCACACTGTTCAGTATCGCCGTCGCGATGCTGCTGATGCGCGACGTGCGCTCCCAGCTCGGCGGCGATCCCGGCTATGCCGCCCAGATCGTGCGCAGTATCGCGTCGGGCGACCTGGGCGTGGACGTCGTCACGCGGCCGGACGACCGCCAAAGCCTGCTGTTCTTCATGAAGGAAATGCGGACAAGCCTCGCGGGCATCGTCGGCCAGGTACGCACCGGGGCGAACGCGATCGCCAGCGCCACGACCCAGATCGCGGCGGGCAATCTCGATTTGTCCGCGCGCACCGAGCAGCAGGCCGGCTCGCTGGAGGAAACCGCGTCGTCGATGGAAGAGATGACGTCGACGGTGAAACAGAATGCGGACAACGCGGTGCGCGCCAACCAGCTGGCGATCACGGCGGCCCAGATCGCCGAACAGGGCGGAACGGTCGTGACGCAGGTGGTCGATACCATGGCCTCGATCAATGCCTCGTCCCGCAAGGTGGCGGAAATCATCGGCGTCATCGACGGCATCGCTTTCCAGACCAATATCCTGGCCTTGAACGCGGCGGTCGAGGCGGCCCGCGCCGGCGAGCAGGGGCGCGGGTTTGCCGTGGTGGCCAGCGAAGTGCGCAACCTGGCGCAGCGCTCCGCTGGCGCCGCCAGGGAAATCAAGGCATTGATCGGCGATTCCGTGGGCCAGGTGGATACGGGAACGAAGCTGGTCGAGCAGGCCGGGACCACCATGCAGGCGGTACTGGAAAGCATCCGGCGGGTCACGGACGTGATGACCGAGATCAGCGCGGCCAGCTCGGAACAGACGTCCGGGATCGAGCAGATCAACCAGGCGGTGACGCAGATGGATACGGTGACACAGCAGAACGCGGCATTGGTGGAAGAAGCCGCGGCCGCGGCCACGGCGCTGCAGGAGCAGGCGGAGAAGCTGAGCCAGGTGGTGGGTTTCTTCCGGCTCGATGGCAGGGGCGCGTCCGCGGCGGTGGCCGCAGGGCAAACGCATGCGGCGGGGCAGGTGGCCCTGCAACTGCGGGCGGGCTGAGGCATGACGGGCCGCGCTGGTTCAGCGTGGCCCGCCAGTTCAGCTCTTGCGCACGAACTCCGACTTCAGGCTCATCGCGCCGAAGCCGTCGATCTTGCAGTCGATGTCGTGATCGCCTTCGACGAGGCGGATATTCTTGACCTTGGTGCCCTGCTTGACCACGCCGCCCCCGCCTTTCAGCTTGAGATCCTTGATGACGGTGACGGTGTCGCCATCCTGCAGCACGTTGCCGGCCGCATCGCGCCACACGCGGGCTGCTTCGTCCGTGGCCGCTGCGGCTTTCACCGGCCATTCATGCGCGCATTCCGGGCAGACGTAGTTCCCGGAGCCGTCCTCGTAGGTCAGGGTGGAGCCGCAGGCGGGGCAGGGAGGAAAGGTCGTCATGGCGTATGCGCGAAAAAATAAGGGTGGAATGCAAAACGCCAACCGCAGGGGTTGGCGTTCTTAAACTTGGTGGCCCGGGGCGGAATCGAACCACCGACACAAGGATTTTCAATCCTCTGCTCTACCAACTGAGCTACCAGGCCAAGGCGGCGCAGTATAGCATGGGTTACGCGAAACCCATAATTTTTCTCGCGCAGACCGCTCAGGCGCGCGCCTCGGCCCGTTCGGCGGCCCGCTCGGCGTGCTTGCGGTCCAGCGCCAGGCGCAGTTCCTTGCGGGCCTTGGCCTCTTCGTAGCGGCGCAGTTCGTCGGGCCCGAACGGGCGCAGCGGCGGGACGGCGACCGGCTGCTTGTCGTCGCCCACGGCCACCATCGTGAAGAAGCAGCTGTTCACGTGGCGCACCTGCTGGGTGCGGATGTTCTCGGCCACGACCTTGATGCCGATTTCCATCGACGTGCGGCCCGTGTAGTTCACGGCCGCCAGGAACGTCACCAGCTCGCCCACGTGGATCGGCTGGCGGAACGTCACCTGGTCGACGCTCATCGTCACGACATAGGTGCCGGCGTAGCGGCTGGCGCAGGCGTAGGCGACCTGGTCCAGGAGTTTCAGGATGTTCCCGCCATGCACGTTACCGGAAAAATTCGCGGTATCGGGCGTCATCAGGACCGTCATGGTGAGTTGGTGGGCAGGCAGGCTCATGGCGTTACGCGTAAAGATGGAGAATAGGGACGATGTTGCCTGAGAAACCTCCTCGCGGCAACAACCCCTTGATTCCACACCGGCCTGAGTCAGAACTCTTCCCACTCCGCGTCCACGGGGGCGGCGTCGGAGGCCGGCTGCGCCGCGCCGGTCGCCGGCGTGCGCGGGGCCGGACGGGAAACGGGCCTGGGGGCGGATTTGGCGACAGGCGCGGCCCGGCGTGCCGGCGGCAGTGCCGGTTGCGCCGCTTTAATGGACGTCGCGGGCGTTGCCGGGCGCGTGCCGGCGTCGACGCGGAACAGCGCCACCAGTTCGGCCAGCGCCTGCGCCTGCTCGTGCATCGCCCGGGTGGCGGTCGCCGATTTCTCGACGAGGGACGCGTTCTGCTGGGTCACGCCATCCATCTGCACGATGGCCTGGTTGACCTGGCCGATGCCGCTGGCCTGTTCGCGGCTGGACGCGACGATCTCGTTCATGATGCCCGTCACGCGCCCGATGCTGTCGACGATGTCGCGCATCGTCTGGCCGGCTTGTCCGGCCAGCGTGGCGCCGTCCGCGACGCGCTGCGTGGAGGCGTCGATCAGGTCCTTGATTTCCTTGGCCGCGGCGCCCGAGCGCTGGGCCAGGGCGCGCACCTCGGCGGCGACGACGGCGAAGCCGCGGCCCTGTTCTCCGGCGCGTGCCGCTTCCACGGCGGCGTTCAGCGCGAGGATATTGGTCTGGAAGGCGATGCCGTCGATGACGGCGATGATGTCGACGATGCGCGCCGACGAGGCATTGATCGCGCCCATCGTGTCGACCAGCTGGCCGACCATCGCGCCGCCCTGCTGCGCCACGCGCGCGGCGTCGTCGGCCATGCGGTTGGCTTCCTCGGCGCTGCCCGCGTTCTGGCCGACGGCCTGCGTCAATTCCTCCATCGACGACGCCGTCTCTTCCAGCGCCTGGGCCTGGCTCTCCGTGCGGCGCGACAGGTCCTGCGTCTCGCCGGCCATCGTGGCGATGGCGGAGCCGATGGTGCCCGTTCCCTCGCGCACGTCGGCGACGATGCCGGCAAGGCTGGCGCGCATGCGTTCCAGGGCGGCCATCAGGCTCTGCTTGTCGCCGGCCGCGACGGGCACGGCCACGCACAGGTTGCCGCCCGCGATCTCGGTCGCGACCTTCGCCGCGGCGGCCGGTTCGCCGCCCAGGCGGCGGAACAGGGCGCGCGCGAACAGTGTGCCGGCGCCGATGGAAAAGGCGAGTGTGGCGAGGCACAGTCCGGTGAGGATGTGGCTGCTGTGGTCCGCGCGCGCGAGCACGGCGGCCACGCGCGTGTCGATCTCCTTCTGCTGCAATTCCAGCAGCGCCTTGACGTTGCCGAGATACGTCGTCACCGCCGGCAGGAACTCCTCGTCAAAATACTTG
>Ga0207654_10002056_pt1 | contig 10326 bp, 8 predicted proteins | sample KBSC64metaG_FD_184355 | JGI IMG/M metagenome (GOLD analysis project Ga0207654, IMG submission 184355) | Corn rhizosphere microbial communities from Kellogg Biological Station, Michigan, USA - KBS C6-4 metaG (SPAdes) (version 2) | ecosystem: Host-associated > Plants > Roots > Rhizosphere > Soil...
GCGCAGCATCTGGTGAAGTTGCGGCCGATCGCGGTGGAGCTGGTCGACCGCACGATGATTGCGCTGGGGCGCGATATTGCCATGTTCAAGCCCGTGATCGAGGCGACGGTGCGAGGCGATCCCGACGCGCTGCTCATCGTCGAGTTCGCGGAGGAGGATCAGCCCGACAATCTGCAAAAGCTGAAACAGCTTGCGGAATTGATGTCGGATCTTGGCTTCGGCTGGAGCCATCCGCAACGTAAATGGGGCGGCGTGGTTGATGTCGTCGAACCCGCAACGCAGACGGCGATCGCGGATTTCCGCACCTCCGGCCTCAACGTCATGATGTCGATGAAGCAGGAAGGCAAGCCGGTCTCCTTTGTCGAGGATTGCGCGGTGCCGCTGCCGCACCTCGCCGACTATACCGAGCGGCTCAATGGCATCTTCGCCAAGCACAGCACGCGCGGCACCATGTATGCGCATGCCTCCGAAGGCTGCCTGCATGTGCGCCCCGTCCTCAATTTGAAGCTCGAAAAGGACGTCAACGCGATGCGCGCCATCGCCGAAGAGACGTTCGAGATGGTGCGCGAGTACAAGGGCTCGCACTCCGGCGAGCATGGCGACGGGTTGGTTCGTTCCGAGTTTCACGAAACGATGTTCGGCTCCCGCATCGTTGCCGATTTTCGGGAGGTCAAGGCGCGCTTCGATCCGGACAATCTGCTCAATCCCGGCAAGATCGTCGATCCGCCCAAAATGGACGATCGTTCGTTGTTTCGCTTTTCGCCGGATTATCGCGTCACCGAACTAAAGACGGCGCTCGACTGGTCAGCCTATCCCGGTGCCGGCGGTGGCTTTCAGGGCGCGGTCGAGATGTGCAACAACAACGGCGCCTGCCGAAAACTCGAAGGCGGCGTGATGTGCCCGTCCTATCGCGCGACCCGCAACGAGAAGGACGTCACGCGCGGCCGTGCCAACACACTGCGGCTCGCGATATCTGGCCAGCTCGGGCCGGATGCTCTCGCCTCCGACGAGATGATGGATACGCTCAAACTCTGCGTATCCTGCAAGGCCTGCCGCCATGAATGCCCGACCGGCGTCGACATGGCGAAAATGAAGATCGAGGTGCTGGCCGCCCGCGCCGAAAAACACGGCCTTTCGCTGCGCGACCGGCTGGTCGGCTATCTGCCGCGCTATGCGGACCTCGCCTCCCGCTTCGCCCCACTTGCCAATTTGCGCAACAACAGTTCGTTGCTGCGCGCGCTATTCGAGAAGTTTGCCGGCGTCAGTGCGAAGCGAGCTCTGCCCGCATTCCGCCGCGACGTGTTCAAGACCGACGCCGAGGTCTTCGGTCCTGCCGACGGCCACGAGGTCGTGCTGTTCGCCGATACGTTCAACCGCGCCTATGAGCGCGAGAATCTCGACGCCGCCTTGCGTGTTTTGGTCGAAGGCGGATATCGCGTGCATCTTCCGCGCCCCGCCGACCGCACCCGTCCGCTGTGTTGCGGACGGACATTCCTCTCGGCCGGTCTGGTCGAGCAGGCGCGCAGCGAGCTGGATCGTCTGGTCGCGACTTACGCTCCATTCGCCGCGCGCGGCGTGCCGATCGTCGGGCTGGAGCCGAGTTGCCTGCTGACGTTTCGCGACGAACTGCTCTCGCTGCGCTCGGACAATGACGCCAAGAGCGTCAGCGCGCACGCTTTGCTGTTCGAGGAGTTTCTGGTTCGCGAGGCGGAAGCCGGCCGCCTGACACTGCCGCTCGGCGCCATGCCGGGCAAAGCGCTGGTTCATGGCCACTGCCATCAAAAATCGTTCGGCGCGTTCAAGCCGGTCGAAAAGATACTTCGTCTGATTCCCGATCTCAGTGTCGAAACCGTCGAATCCAGTTGCTGCGGCATGGCCGGCGCGTTCGGCTACGGCGCCGACACCTATGAGGCCTCGATGGAAATGGCCGAGCTGTCGCTGCTGCCGGCGGTACGCCGCGCCGGTACCGCCACGCTGATCGTCGCCGACGGCACTTCGTGCCGGCACCAGATCAAGGATGGCACGAACCGTGCAGCACTGCACGTCGCCCGGGTGCTCGCGATGAGCCTCGACAGCGCGCGGCCCAACCATTAATCCCGCTCAATCACAAAGGAACTTATTATGGCTGAACTTACCCTCGACGTCGCCCGCAAGATTCTCGATGCCGCCCTTGCCAAGGGCGTTGAGAAGAAACTGAAGCCGCTGGTCATCACCATTCTGGATGCCCGCGGCTGTGTGAAGGTTACGGCGGCACAGGACGGCACCAGCCTGATGCGGGCCGAAATCGCGCACGGCAAAGCCTATGGCGCGCTTGCGATGGGCATGGGATCGCGCGCCTTGTTCCAGCGCGCCCAGGAGCAGGCCTATTTCGTCGGTGCGGTGAATGCACTGGCGCAGGGACGTCTGGTGCCGGTGCCCGGCGGCGTGCTGATCCAGGGCGACGGCGGCCTGCTCGGCGCCGTCGGCGTCAGCGGCGACACGTCCGACAATGACGAGATCTGCGCCGTCGCGGGGATCGAAGCCGCCGGACTGAAGGCAAATGTGGGGTGACCTGGGAGAGATTTAGCGCCTGTGTTGCGTCGACCGGTTGAGCCGGCAGAGCGAAAGCAGACAAAATCCAACTCACTACCGGCACTGGCGCCGCCGACCTTCAAACGTCGTGTATGTCCCGGAAACCGGATCATAAGAGCGGAACTGCGTGCAGCCGGGAGGGCGGATAGCGGGTTTCCGCGGATCAAGCTCAGCTCGCCTTGGAGCCGCTATGGCCCCAACACCATCAACTGATTCAGGGCTGTCGGTCGCGGGGGACGCGCCGTCGGATCGCTTTTTTGCAGCCGGATTCTCCGGCGTGGGGCTGCGGTTCTCCTCTCTAAGAATCGGCGTTTCTTCTGGAGCCGGAGCCGAGGGTGTGGTTTCCGCAGGAGAGGGCTTTTCTGCTTTGCCAACTTTGTTCGACGGTCCCGCAATTTCACCGCGTGATGTCTTGAGATCATCTAGCGCCCTTACGAGACCATCTAGACGCGCGGCAAGGGCGTCCAGTCGTTCCATCAATACTTTCCGCTCCGCTCGTTCGCCGGATAGAAGAGTGGCTATAGCCTGTTTTGTTTCGTCCTGCGGTGCTGGCGATGTCTCGCGCTTAGACTGAAAGGTAGACGATAATGACCAATACTCTTTTACCGGGTTGTTCGTCCAAAAGAATGCCGCGACAATGCCCCACAAAACAACAACCAAAAACCACGGAAGTATTCGGCGAGGTCGCGCCGCCGGTTGTTGATCCGCGGCAGCGATATTAGCCGCGGGGACCGCCTCTTCGTGGTCTGATGGGCGAGCCGCATGCACGCTTCCGCCGCGCAGGCCCTTATCAGTAGTGTCCGTGACAATCGACTTTTCAATTTCCGTGGCGAGAGCGTTCAGGTGTTCGGCTGTTTTGGCGAACACTTCCCTTTTCCCATCGGTGGCGAGACTACTTAATAGAATGCACTCGGCCGCATCTGAGCGGATTTTGTCCAAGTGCGCTTGAATAGCCGTCATGGCACCCATGTATCCCTAGTAATGACCTGCAACGTGGACCTGACGATTGCGGTTCCTTTATGAAACGGCCTGGGTGAAGTGGTGGAAGCGACGTCGATTTTCGCGAGATCCAGATGATATCCTTTGGCCTTCTTCGCCGCACCTCGTAATCCTGCCCGCCGGCGCTGCGGCGTTGGTGATCAGACTGGCGCGAGCGTCGATCCTGGAGCGTTCGCGGCGAGCGGCTTCACCCTAGCAGTCAATCAGAATGCAGTGTCGGCGCCCAACAACCTACAGTGGCGCCTTCTGGAAGATAGCTGGCGGTTCTGAGACCGGTGCATACACGACTGCGTGGACGACGCCTGACCCCGTGGGGGTGGGCGCTCATCAACTTCGGTCCCCTACGCGAGCCCGGCTGACGCTGGTCCACCATCAACCCTGAACGCGAGTTTCTCGTTCGTGTCGTCGCCGATTATCTTGCCAGTGCAGGCGACGGACATAGCGATAGCCATCGCGATCCAACCCCCGTCCTGCCGTGGTCTTACATCTAACGCGCTCCATCGGCGGGCATCTTGCGGGCTGTCCGTCCGGCGACTTCGGTCCACGCGATCGCGCACCTTAACGCTTCGTTATGGCTGGGATCAAAATAGCCCCGCAACCTGAATTGTACGCGCTGAACGCCTTCGATGTGGACAACAAATGTAGAACCGCTCAGAACGATTGCGGAGCGGATTGTGTTGGGCAATCCTCAGTTGCGCCAGTTCTTTGCATGAAGATGCTCATGATCGGGGCGTGAGACGCGGGCCGCTGATCCCGTCCCACCGTTCCTTAAACAGGAATAGAGACATTGGAAATGGACTGGCAACCGATCGAAACGGCACCGAAGGATGGAACGCGAGTTTTACTCGTCGAAGCCGAACAACCAACGGGCGTATCCACCGGCTGGTGGACGATGGCCGGATGGAGGGATTTCGGGGATATTGGATGCAGTGGGCTGGCAGATTATAGCCCCACGCACTGGATGCCATTGCCGGCACCACCGCGCGCTTTAAGCGAACATCCCATAACAACTCAAACGCATACTGAACGTGGCGATCGCCAACATCGAGGATGAACCCATCAAAGCGCGGCGGCACGTCATTAGCTAGCTACTTAGCAAGCGCAAAAATTGGGCAAGTCTAAACGGGAACTTGCGAGCAGGAACAAGCGTTTAACCCTCGAAAAGTCCATAGACTGTGGTAGGCTGTATTTGGCTGGATATGGAGACACGCTATGAAAAATTCTCGACAGCCAGTAGCAGTCGAAGCTCGGGAAGAGCGAGCGGCGAGTTTGCTTGATCGCAATACGCGGCCTTTGGAAAATGTCGAAGACCTATTGATGCGCACTCGGGTAGATTTGGCCGAGCTTAAACGCACGGGGGCGCGGGAAGGACTACCTGAGCTATTGGCCGACGTGACCGAGCTGAAGAGCGAGATTGAACAGCTCGAAGCACCTCCAGGAGAGAGGCGGGGCAACCCTTAGAAGCGCCGCCACTTCGTTTCTGCTTACGTCCTCAATATTTCGGCCATCGCCTGCGGGGCGCAAACTTTGGCGCCGGTAATCGGTCGGCAGCACTTCGCAGCTTGTCAGCCTCCCCGAAAGCCTCAGAACGAGCGGTGTGCGGGTTCAAGTCCTTCCTCGTTTATCAATGAAATCAAGAGCTTAGCGATAAATGCAAGATTCTCTAAAAACCCATCCTGTCTGCAAACACATTGCGACAGACACGCTTCGTTGTTGCGAAGCTGTAGCCCTAACGCCTTACATTAAGTACGTGGTCCGATTCCTGCTTGACCTCTAAGGGAGCGCGGGTGCAGGACATTTCAGTTTTTGCAGCATCCAATTTTTGAACAGTTGTTTAGGAGTACAAGATGGTTGAGGAGAGTTTTGCCCGGCTTCGAACACATCGCAGCAACATTCAGCGTTATCGCCAATTGCTGGAAACCAGCCTGACGGACCTTGAACGCGAGTTTATTGCCAAGCGCCTCGCAGAAGAACAGTCGGCTGTTGAAGGGCTCGCTCAGACTATGCTTCCCCTCATGCTTGAAGACCCGGCAGCCCCATCATCCCGGGACCCGCGCGCTGCCTAACCACCGCATTCCCGCCTCCCTCGGCGTTTTGTTCGCCCTGGCTTACCCCGGGCGAATTTGGACGATGCTCGGTGTCGTGGTCGGCGCTGCGATCGCTCTCGAGAGCCTCCAATACTTCACGTCGGACAGGCACGGGCGACTCCCGGACCTCCTTGTGAAGGCATCAGGCAGCTTCTTCGGAGTCTTAGCTGCGAATGCTGCGAGCAAGACCTAAACTGGGCGCCCACCGGGAACTAACAACCCGCCCAGCCCCTGATGGTTCATTGACTCCGAAATGCTTGGAAAATTTCCTAGTTCCGGACTCCTTTCGCCTTAGCTCAGCCCGCGTACGTCCCCACGAGATATATCAATGATCCTCCGTTCTAATTCGGCGTTTCCAGAGGGTTACGGGGGCCACGCAAGCGCCGTATCTCGATCACTGTCCGATACAATTCGGAGTAGATATTGCCCTCCAAATCGAGGGTGACATGGACGAGTCTGCCGTCTTGCAGGTTTCCTTTGCCCCGCCAAATTCCACGGCTGTCCTTCTCCAATCCAGTAATATTTTCATACCCCTTGGCTTCGATTCGTGACTTCGCCTGGCCTTCGTCGAGGCTGTTGGCCCCCTCAGACGAGGTTCTCGAATTTGTCGTTTTGGGAAGTTCGAGCGGCATGACCGCAGAGTAGGACGGAAAGCTGGTGCCAGAGTAGCAGGGGCTGTTTGGATTAGCATATGCCGACCGGCGATCCGTCGTCGTGAAGTCAGAGTTCCAGTATCGATCTCGTTCGAATAAGTCCCAGGATCGATCTCGCCCGAATGCCGGGTAGCAGGGGTTCAAAGGGGCAGTAGCAAAGGCAGAGGGCATAGTCGGACCGGTCGCATAGGCTGTTGGTCGCGTAGGCTGCGTCTGCGCAAATGCTGATGTGGTAATCGAAGTCGCTACCGCTGCCACAATAAGTATTCGCATGCCCATTCCATTCTTGAATGAACTTTGCCTTGTTATAGCCGATCAAGGGGCCGTCGTGTAGTCGGCGGCAGAGAAAGCAGCCGGCTTGCGAACTATTCGTCAGCGACCGCCTTCCGGCGGTCTTTCTTATTTGTGGCTTCTCCTTGCTAATCACCAGGTTGTGAATGGCGGAGGCCGCATCTCAAGTACGTCTGAAGAATATGTAAAAGCCTTCTGAGTCAACAATGTGCATTTTGGGTCCTTGAGGGACGCCACAGCGGAAATTCCCCGGAGTTGAAAGTGAAAAATCCTAAACTTAAATCGATGACCGTGGACGAGCTTTGGTCGCTTCGCGAATATGTTGCATCTGTATTGGCCGGTATATTAGCGGCCCAAAAAGCTGGGCTCGAGCAGCGGCTGCGGAAGCTTGCTGCATCGATACGCGGAAGCGCGGCAAATGCAACAAATGCTCGGCGGCCTTACCCAAAGGTCTTTCCGAAATATCGAAACCCAGCTCGCCCCTCCCAAACATGGACGGGCCGTGGCATGACGCCGCGCTGGCTTACAGCTCAGCTAAGATCAGGAAAAAAGCTCGACGATTTCCGGATTGCAAAGGGCGAATGATCGTGCGCTACGCTCACGGCGGAAAATCCATAGCTCCATTTAACCCGCAACGCGAACATCAAGCTTAACACGTGGGTTTCATTGCAGTTGACCTAAACAAGTCCAGCGTGGCTTCAGTCGCGCAGATTGGACCAATCCCGCATGGATCATGCCTACTGCGCGATTGGGGCCCGCCTCAAGTTATCGAAGGGGCACCACCCAATCACAGTAAGCGCTGACCTCACCCTCTCCTGAGGCCTCGGATGGACGAGTGTTACGATTTCGAAATTGGGATCGGCTGCAAGCTTGCCGACGCCATCCGTTATGCGCTCTCGCTGACGCGCTTCATCGATGATGGCTGCATCAACAACACCGTCGAACGCTCCATCCGCCCGATCGCGCTCAACCGGAAAATGCGTTGTTTGCGGGCTCGGACGGCGGCGCCGACCCTTGGGCCACCGTCGCTTCCCTGATCCAAATCTGTAAGCTGCGATGTTGATCCGCTCGCCTACCTGACCGACATTCTAGCCAGGATCGTCAACGGCCATCCCAACAGCGACATCGATCGGGTCCTTCCGTGGGCCTACCGACGTCAAGCCCTTAAAGCCGTGGCTTGAAAACGACGCTTACCAATCACACCAATCCGCCCGTGTCGCATTAGATTTGGCTGATCAAGAGCTCCCGGGCCGAAGCGAAGCCGCTTTAGCCATTATCCACTTTCGCTGTTCCTCTGAATATTCGTTCCAAGGTCGCAGCGAATGTTCAAAAAGATTAGCCAGCTCATCAAATTGCTCGCTTGCGTTCAGCAGCTCAAGCAAATCGGCTAGCTCCGGATTAATGTTAATATTCAATGGAAAAACTCAAATGCGGCAATATCAGAAGTTATTTCTTTGTCGCAACTTGGTTTGAATGCAAAAAGACCTTTTTTGCGCAGACTCGTGAAATTAGGACGGCTTCTTTGTGGCAACCTGCGCAACCGGGTGTGCTTAAAGCGCGTGATCGGCGTAGGAAACCGAGCGAGCGCGTACAACGGTGGCGTCCTCACCTCCGGTGGTGCCTCGATGCGCCGAGTTGCAGATCGGCTAGCAGGATATCGGTGGTGGTTGCCTCTAGTGCTTGATTAAGGCGAAGGTTCATGCCGCCCGGGTTGCGCAGAGAAGCCCGCACGTTCGTCAAATTAAATACCAACCAACATATCCGCCGCTAACAAACGAGCCGGCGATCCGCGACAGGTCCGGTCACACCATCGGCAAAATAGTCCTGCTCGGGATCACCACCAATGTTTGCGAACGGTAGAACAAACGCAGAGCGCGAAGCACACGACTGGTTTCGACGGAGCCTTGAGGCCAATCGCAATCACACGCTCTCTCATTTTCAATTCGCTGGCGCGGCGGGGCTAGATGGCATCGTCTCTTGGGGTGCGTTGAACCGCAAGGTCGAACGGGGGCAAGCACAAGCTGAAGAGAGAATAAAAGACACTCCAAATTGCGATTGCCACGGCATCTGCTTCGTGGCCTTATCAATAAATGACAATACGCACAACGAAACTATTAATGCCTCAAGCGTTGAAAGATCCACAACCTGCTTGTTATTTTTTGCAAACGTTCATCGGGAAGATTTCGATGGAGATATTTGACATGGCGGTTGCGGCGGCGGCGTCCATCGCCGGTTTCCTCGTTGGATTTGCCGTCAGGGCGGGTATCTCTGCTCGCCGGCGCGTAGCCGTACGGCGACGGCGCGCCTTTTTCAATTCAATTTTAGCAGAGCGACCGTCAGAAGGTAACGACGAGGACGCATGAGCCTGACATACGCGATTGCCGATTTACACGGCCGGTTTGACATTCTGGAAAGCGCTGTATCCGAGATACGAAAACATGCCCGGACTACTCCGTTCAAGATCATCACACTGGGTGACTACGTCGATCGCGGACCTGAAAGCCGCGAGATAATCGAGTTTCTGTTGGCATGGCAATATGTCGACTCTTCCTTGGTTTGCTTGAAGGGCAACCATGAACACATGATGTTCGAAACTATTCGGAAGCCGCTTGATCCCGACTGGTGGATAGCGAACGGCGGCGATGCTACGCTGCTATCTTATGGCCACCCACGCACGGGGAACTATCAGCCCGACGTCGTGCCGGCCAATCACACGGCGTGGCTCGAGACCTTGCCCCTTATGCATGTCGATGAATTCCGCGTCTTTGTGCACGCCGGCGTAGACCCAATCCGTCCGCTCGACGAACAGACTGAGCAGATCTTGTTGTGGTCGCGATACCCGGATGGCGCCAACATAGGCCATGGCGAACGGCATGTGGTCCATGGACACCATAAGTTTGCAGATGGTCCCAAGTGTTACGCGAACCGCACAAATCTTGACACCTATGCTTGGTACACGGGACGGTTAGTGGTCGGCGTTTTCGACGATGGCAAGCCGGGTGGTCCCGTCGACTTCATCGAAGTAAAAGCACGACCTGGCACAATACGGGAGCCTGGCCGCCGGCTAATCGACCTGAGGCCGAAAGCTCGCAAATGATGAAGCCCTATCCCACCTGCCGCTAGCGGGAAGTGCTGCAATACGCAGCAAAATCCCGAAGGTGCGGCTAGAGCTGCAATCGAACTATTTGCCAGGCCAGGACGGCTTGCGTTTCTCGCCGAAGGCCTTGAGGCCTTCCTTGGCGTCCTCCGTCATCGCCAGCAACGCTATCTGGCTTTCGGTGTAGGCGATGCTCTCGTCGAACGACATCGAAGCGATCGCCCGCATCGCGTATTTGCCGCGCCGGATCGCGGTCGGCGACTTGTCGACGATACGGTTGATCAGCCAGTCGACCTTGGCGTCGAGCTCCGCCGCCGGCACCACGTAGTTCAGCAGTCCGGCTGCCTGCGCCGTATGTGCGTCGAACGGCTCGCCGGTCAGCGACCATTCGCTGACGAGGCGCTTGGGCGCGATCGACTGCAGCAGGCTCAGCACCTGCATCGGGAACACGCCGACCTTCACCTCGGGCAAACCGAAAATCACGTGATCGGCGGCGATGGCCATGTCGGTCATGCACAGCAAGCCCATGCCGCCGGCCATGCAGACGCCCCCCACCCGTGCGATCGCAGGCTTGGTGGCGTTTTGCGACAGCCGCAGCAGATCGGCGTAGTCGACATTCGGCCTGGAA
>Ga0207654_10002057_pt1 | contig 10321 bp, 9 predicted proteins | sample KBSC64metaG_FD_184355 | JGI IMG/M metagenome (GOLD analysis project Ga0207654, IMG submission 184355) | Corn rhizosphere microbial communities from Kellogg Biological Station, Michigan, USA - KBS C6-4 metaG (SPAdes) (version 2) | ecosystem: Host-associated > Plants > Roots > Rhizosphere > Soil...
GTGCTGCCCGACATGCGCGATGCGCTCGGTTGGTCCTATTCCGCGGCCGGCTTCATGAACACAATCAACGCCGTCGGTTATCTGGCGGGCGCGTTGCTTGCCTCACGGATGATTCGGCGCTTCGGGCTGCCGCGAACGGTCCGCTGGGGAACGCTGGCCGCCGTCACCTCGCTGGCGCTGTGCGCCGTCTCCGGCAATTTTTTCGTGCTGAGCTTTGCGCGATTGCTGGCGGGCGTCGGCGCGGCGGGCGGGTTCGTCGGCGGCGCGGCGCTGGCTGCCACGATCGCGCAGACGCGCCCCGAACGCGCCAACTTCCTGCTCAGCCTGTTTTATGCCGGGCCGGGGCTCGGCATTATCTCATCGGGGTTGATCGCGCCCTTCGTGCTGCAGGGCTTTGGGCCCGGATCGTGGTGGATCGTGTGGTGGGCCATGACGCTGCTCTGTGCCGTCCTGATCCTGCCGTTGCTGCTGGCCCCGCTCGGCGGCGGCGCTTTGATCGACAGCGCGGCGCCGGCCAGATTCTCCATCCGGCCGGTGCTGGTCTATCTGATCGGATATTTTCTGTTCGGCGCCGGCTACATCGCCTACATGACCTTCATGATCGCCTATGTGCGCGACGCCGGCGGCGGCGCGGCCGCACAAAGCGCGTTCTGGAGCCTGATCGGCCTCAGCGCTTTCGTAACGCCGTGGGTGTGGCGTCGTGTGCTCGCGCTCGACCGTGGCGGCCTTGCCACCACGATCATTCTCGGCGCCAACGCCATCGGTGCGGCGATGCCGATCTTCGGGCACTCGACATGGCTGTTGGGGTTGTCGGCGGTGGTGTTCGGCGTCGCCTTCTTCGCGGTGGTCGGCTCCACCACCGCCTTCGTGCGCTTCAACTACCGCCCGCAGACCTGGCCGACGGCGATTGCGGCGCTGACGATTTCATTCGGCATCGGCCAGACGCTCGGCCCGATCGTGGTCGGCGCGATCACGGATGCGATGGGCAGCCTGTCGTTTGCGCTGAATGTCTCGGCGGCGATGCTCGCGCTGGGCGCGGTGCTGTCGGCGTTTCAGCGGAAGGTACAAAACGCCTGATTTCGACCGCCAAGATCACAATCACTTGCGGCAGTTTGCGACCTCAAGTGACGCAGCCTTGTGATAAAGTGCCTGCCCGGACGTCACGCAAGCATCACAAAGGCACAGCGATATTGGAGATGAAGGGGCATGACCTACTTTGATCTCGGGCCATACAGCCGTAAAATCACCACGTCATCGCCGGAGGCGCAGATCTGGTTCGACCGGGGCCTCAACTGGCTGTTTGGGTTCAACCACAGCGAGGCGATCAAGTGCTTTCAGAAGGCGCTGAAGCACGATGGCGAATGCGCCATGGCGCATTGGGGCGTCAGCTACGCCTCGGGGCCCAACTATAATCTGCCCTGGGTTCGCTACGACCCGCATGGCCGTCAAATGGCACTGTCGGCATCCTACGATGCGATGCAGGCAGCACTTGCGCATGCCGCGAACGCCGGTCCGGTCGAGCGGGCGATGATCCAGGCCCTCACCGCGCGCTATCCCCAGCGCGAGGCGATCGAGGACATGGCGCCCTGGGACAAGGCCTACACAAGGGAAATGCGCAAGGTTTTCGACGCGTTTCCCGACGATCTCGATGTCCGGGCGGTCTTTGCCGAGTCGATCATGAACGAGACGCCGTGGCAGATGTGGGACCTGCCCTCCGGCAAACCTGCCGAAGGAGCGGGCACCGAGGAATGCAGGAAGGTGCTGGAATACGCTTTCGACAAACTCCCCGCTGCATGGGATCACCCGGGCCTCTTGCATCTCTATGTCCATCTGATGGAGATGTCGCCGTTTCCGCAGCGCGCATTGCGGGCCGGTGATCGGTTGCGCGAGATCGTCCCGGACTCCGGTCACCTCATCCACATGCCGACGCATCTCGATGTGCTGTGCGGGCACTACAGGGATGTCCTTGTCCATAACCAGAAGGCGTTGGCGACCGACCGCAGATTCCTCGCCTATTCGGACGATCCAGGTGTCTACCTGGTCTACGTCATTCACAACTTCCACTTTGCGATCTACGGCGCGATGTTCCTTGGCCAGTACACGCCCGCCATCGCGGCGGCCGAGGAACTGATCGCGACGATCCCCGAGGCGGTACTGCGTATTGAATCGCCACCGATGGCGGATTTCCTCGAGGGCTACCTGACGATGAAGCAGCACGTCCTGGTGCGCTTCGGCAAATGGCGCGAAATCATCGAACAGGAGTTGCCTGGGGATCGAGAACTCTACTGCTCGAATGTTGCCATGATACATTACGCCAAGGCGGTCGCGCATTCAGCGCTTGGCAATGTCGCCGAGGCCGAGATGGAGAAAGCATCGTTCATGGCGGCGAAGACCCGCGTGCCCGAGAGCCGCCGCGTGCACAACAATCATATCGTTGATCTGCTTGATGTGGCCGAAGCGATGCTGAATGGCGAGCTGGAATACCGAAGGGGCAACCATGACGCGGCCTTCGCGCACCTGCGCAGGTCGGTCGAACTCAGCGACGACCTGCCTTATGACGAGCCGTGGGGATGGATGCAGCCGACCCGCCATGCGTTGGGGGCACTTCTTCTCGAACAGGGACGGATCGAGGAAGCCGAGGCGGTGTACCGCTCCGATCTCGGTCTTGACGGCAAGTTGAGCCGCGCCTGCCAGCATCCCGACAATCTCTGGTCGCTGCACGGGCTGCACGAATGCCTGGTCCGTCGCGGAGAAAAGGTCGAGACGGCTCTGATCAAACAGCGGCTCGACCTGGCGCAGGCGCGGGCGGAGATTCCGATAAAGGCTTCCTGCTTCTGCCGTCGGATGGATATGGCGGCCGCGTAGCCGTTCGCGGCGCCAGCTGGATTCGGCTTCAGCCAAAAATCAATCAAGCCCGCGCTCGCGTCGGCGCGTCCGCATTAACCATCTGTTTGCGATATCGGCACTTGAACAAGGGAACGCCGCGAAGACTGGGCGGTTGTTGCCAGCAGAACCTTATGACACCATCCAATACCGATTATTGTGACTTTTTAGGCGCCTATGCCACGCAAGAAATATACTTGGGAAAAGTTGTCGGATGAGCAGCTGCTCAAGCAACGCCTCAGCAGCCTGAGGGTTGCCGTCGAGGACACCTGGCTCAAAGATTGCCTCAGCGCTCTCTATGAAGAGCTCGAAGCGCGTGGCATCCGGCTGCGGCCACACACGTGGGTATCGAGCGAATGGTTCAGCCCGGCAAATGTGCCCGGTATTGCCATCCCATTCTATCTCACCCATCCCCGCCTGATGAAGCTCGAGAAGAAAATGATGCTCGACGTCGAGGGCGGCACCTGGTCCGAGTGTATGGCTATTCTCCGTCACGAGACGGGCCATGCCATGCAGCACGCCTACCAGCTGCAACGCCGCCGGCGTTGGCAGCAACTGTTCGGCCCGTCCTCGAAACATTACCCGCGCTACTACCGCCCCAATCCGGCCAGCCGGAATTACGTGCAGCATCTGCGGCTCTGGTACGCGCAGAGCCATCCAGACGAGGATTTTGCGGAAACCTTCGCGGTGTGGCTGCGGCCGCGTTCGAAATGGCGGACGCGCTATGCCGGGTGGCCGGCACTGAAGAAGCTCGAATATGTCGACGAACTGATGCAAGAAATCGCCGGGAAGCGACCGCTTGTCACGACGCGGGAGCGCGTCGATCCGCTGCATCAGCTCAGCGAGACGATTGGCGAGCACTATCAAAAGAAGCAGGCATTCTACGCATTCAAGGCACCGAAGACCTACGACCGTGACCTCTCCCGGCTCTTTTCAGCCGATCCGCGGCATCGCCGGGAGCAGGCGGCTTCTCTCTTCATCAGGCGGCACCGCGCTCAAATCAGGCAGCTGGTTGCGCGGTGGACGGGCGAGAACCAGCTTACGCTTGATGCCGTGCTCGACGACATGATCTCCCGGTGCCGCGAGCTCAATCTGCGCGCCGTGGGCTCTAAACAGAAGCTTGTGATCAATTTCACCATATTGTTGACCGCCAAGACCATGCACGCGCTGTTCGGTCCGTCGCGGCGCAAATGGATCGCGCTATGAGACGCCTGCGCATTCTGGTGCTGATGCATCCGGACTTCGTGCCCCCGGACTCCACCGAGGGATACACCGCGCGGCAAATCAATGAATGGAAAACAGAATACGACGTCGTGAGCACCTTGCGTGCGGCTGGCCATGAAGTTCACCCACTCGGCGTGCAGGAGGAAATCAAGCCGGTGCGCGACGAGATCGAAGGTTTCAAGCCGCATGTGGTATTCAACTTGCTCGAGCAGTTTCACCATGAGCCCGTGTATGACCAGCACATTCCAAGCTATCTCGAGCTTATGCAAATCCCATATACTGGGTGCAATCCGCGTGGCCTGATCCTGGCGCGCGGCAAGGATCTGTCCAAGACGCTGGTGCATCATCGCCGGATCGCGGTGCCGGCCTTCGCCGTGTTTCCGATGCGCCGCAAGGTCAAACGGCCAGCGCGTCTTGCGCTGCCGCTGATCGTCAAGAGCTTGAGCGAGGATGGATCGTATGGCATCTCGCAAGCGTCCATCGTCGATACGGACGAGAAGCTCGCGGAGCGCGTCGCCTTCATTCACGAGCGGGTCGGAACTGCCGCCATCGCCGAACAATATATCGAGGGACGTGAGCTCTACGTCGGCGTACTCGGCAATAACAGGTTGCGCGTTCTGCCGGTATGGGAATTGAAATTCGGGAGCATGGGCGGCCAGGGCGCCCGGCACATTGCCACCGAGAAGGTCAAACACGATCCCGATTATCAGGAACGGGTCGGAATTGAAGATGGGCCGGCCAAGGATCTTGCGCCGGAAGTACGCGCCCGTATTCAGCGAATAGCAAAACGCATCTACCGAACGCTGGGCCTCGATGGATACGCGCGCATCGACTTTCGCCTCTCCGCCGACGGCACTCCATATTTCATTGAAGCGAACCCCAATCCCGAAATCGCAAAAAGCCAGGAGTTCGCTACGGCGGCTCGGCACGACGGACTCGATTACCCCGACGTGCTGCATCGCATCCTGGCCCTCGGAATGAGCCGCGCAAAGGCAGGCGTATCCGTCGGCTGAAAGACGCAAGAAACCCGCATGCATGGTGAAATGACGCGGGCTAACTCCCGCTGAACGAATTATACCCCTGGTCTTCCCAGAAGCCGCCCTTGTAGTCGTTGGTGACTTCCATCGACATCACGTATTTCGGATTCTTGAAGCCGAGTTTGGTCGGCACGCGAATTTTCATCGGAAAACCGTAGGCGCGCGGCAGGATCTCGTCGCCGAACTTGAACGTCATTTGGGTCTGGGCATGCAGCGCGGTCGCCATGTCGAGCGGCGAGTTGTAGCCGTCCTTGTCGGCGCACTGGAACCAGACATATTTGGCGCGCGTATCGGCGCCGATCAGTTTCAGGAAATCGCGCAGCGGCGTCCCGGTCCAGCTTCCGATCGCGCTCCAGCCCTCGACGCAGATGTGGCGCGTGATCTGCTTGACCTGCGGCAATTGATAGAGCTCTTCCAGCGTCCAGGACTTCTTGTTCTCGACCAGTCCGCGTACTTCCAGCTTCCAGGTCTTGCCGTCGACCGTTGGGGCGTCGTCGAGGTCGTAATAGGCGTTGAACGGGAACGGTTTTGTGATGGCGCTTTCCGGGAAAGTCGGCGCCATGGCATTGGGATTGAAAATCAACGCCTGCACGCCGTCATTGAACTTCGAGACCCGCTTCAACATGTCTTCGGCCGAGAAACTGTCCGTCACGTCGCAGCCCGTCAGCAACGTCAGCGCGCCGAGGCTGGCACCGCCAGTGATGAAGCGCCGGCGCGTCAGATCCGGCATCGTCTTCACCGCGTCCCTGACCAGAAGCATCTTGTCGACGCCGGGGATGAGAAGGTTGCGCATGCGGCCCATGACCGTACTCCGTTAAGTTAGCGGCCGATGATCATGGCGCGCAGGCTCTTCGGCACCAGAAGGGCGAGCGCGACATGAACCACCATGAAGGCGACGATCGCCGCCATGCAGAAGAAGTGGACGTAGCGGGCGGCGTCGTAGCCGCCGAACAGCGCCGTCAGGTATTGCAACTGCACCGGCTTCCAGATCGCCAGGCCCGACAGCACGATGAGGATGCCGACGACAATGATTCCGGCATAAAGCAGCTTCTGCACCTGGTTGTATTTGGTGAGGTCGGCGTGCGACAGCTTGCCGGTCAGCGCCGCCTTGGTATCCGAGATCACGCCCTCCGGCGTGATCGGCAGCAGCTTCTTGCGGAAGCGGCCGGTGGCAAGACCCACAGTCAGATAGATCAGGCCGTTGACCATCAACAGCCACATCGCGGCGAAATGCCAGAGCAGCGCGCCGCCCAGCCAGCCACCCAGCGTGATGCTCGAAGAGAAGCTGAAGCCGAACAGCGGCGAGGCGTTATAGATCTGCCATCCCGACATGATCATGAGGACCATCGCGAAGGCGTTGGTCCAGTGCAGCGCCCGCACCCAGGCCGGCTGAATGACCTTGGCCTTGGTTGCTGTCGCGTGCTCGTCGCTGACGGTAAGGGACGACATGGCTGTTCCTGCTGCAATTCGGTATCTGTTTATACGCCGGGAACCGGCTTTCCGTTACTGCCGTGATGCTATCAGATCGATGCATGGCGCGTATCGGGTTCACGAAAAAGCGAGCCGGGTTGCCCCGGCTCGCCCAGCCACACACGCCCTGTTGGGACCAGTCAAGGCGCGTGGGGAGTTCAGGACGCCGGCATCAGCACGGTGTCGACCACATGGATCACGCCGTTCGACTGGTTGACGTTCGAGATCGTGACCATCGAGGTTCCACCCTTGGCGTCGACGATCCAGACCTTGCCGTCCTGGAGCTTGACCGACAGCTGTTCGCCCTCGGCGGTCTTGAGCTTCATGCCGTCCTTCAGGTCGGACGCGGCGAGCTTGCCGGGCACGACATGGTAGGTGAGGATCTTGGTCAGGGTCGCCTTGTTCTCAGGCTTCACCAGCGTCTCGACGGTGCCGGCCGGCAGCTTGCCGAAGGCGGTGTTGGTCGGCGCGAACACCGTGAACGGGCCCTTGCTTTCCAGCGTTTCGACCAGGCCGGCAGCCTTCACCGCGGCAACCAGCGTGGTGTGGTCCTTCGAGTTGACGGCGTTCTGGACGATGTTCTTGGAGGGGAACATCGCCGCGCCACCGACCATCACGGTCTTCTCTTCCGCGCTGGCGGGCGCGGTGATGGTGGCGGTGAAAGCCAGTGCGCTGAACATTGCGGCGGACAGAAGTGCAATACGTTTGGACATGGAATCTTCTCCCGAGGATTGCGATGGCCGGCGGGGCATCCGCCGGTGCTGAAAACAACGACGCCAGGTCGATTGACCGGGTTGATTTCGTCGTCGTTGGGCCGAGCTACGGGAGGTTTTTCGGCCGGTTTCGGCGAATAAATTATCGTGATGGCTGAAACTTTTGCGGAGGCGAGTCGTGCGGCGACGGGCAGGTCGTAGCCCGGACGGCGCGCAGCGCAATCCGGGGGCATCTCCGACGATGGATGCCGTCCCGGGTTACGCTTCGCTCCACCCGGGCTACGATGTCGGTCGCGACAATCTAGACAAGTGCTTCCCGCGTCTCCGCCGTCGGCCAATTCGCCAGATCGGATCGAGCCAGGTTCACCGCGATTCCGACCTTGCTGAGCGTATGCGGGATTGGGGGGCTGAACTTGGAGACGCCAACGGTGATGGTGTCGATCAACACAAAGCGTCGCAGCAGGCCGATCGCAACGGCCTCCCCGAGCGCTTCCAGCGTTTGATATTTCATCCCGCTGGCAAGACTCACCGCAGCATCCACCACGGCATCGTAGCGGATCGATGCATCCAATCTGTCGTCCCGGTGCGTCGGAGCCGGATTCAACGTCGCGTCGATGTCGAAGGTGAACTTCTGGCCGAGACGGCGCTCTTCCTCGAACAGGCCGTGGTATCCGAAGGTCTGCAATCCGGCGATCTGGATGGTCGTCAACATTGGGCCGCTCCTTCATGAGAAGGTGGATCGGATTATCCGATTGCCCAGGCGAGCGGCTCAATTCCTCGCGCTTCCCGATGGTGCCCCATCTGCGATCGCCAGTCGCGCGAGATGGCTTGTATAGAGGTACTATCGACGCGGCTCAAGGGCGAGCCTGATATTTCCGAGCTGGCTTTGGAGCGCTGCAATGAATGCGGAATTGCACGGTACCAACGATTGGCATTACCGTGGCCATTCGCAACGGCTTGGGATGGCTGGGGCCCTTGCGATGTCCGGGAGATGACGCATGGAGAACTCGAGCTTCGCCGAGGGCGCCGGCTATGTCAGGGGGCGCTTCGTCCCGATCGCAGAGGCTGTGCTGCCCGTCACCGATTGGGGTTTTACGCGGTCCGACGTCGTCTACGACGTCGTGCATGTGTTCAAGGGCGGTTTCTTCCGGCTTGCCGACCATCTCGATCGTTTCGAGCGCTCGATGGCGAAGCGCCGGATCCGGCCACCGGAAGACAGCGCCGCGATCGAGGCGATCCTGCATCGCTGCGTGGCACTAACCGGCCTTTCGGACGCCTATGTCGCGATGGTGGCCTCGCGCGGACGGCCACGCGTTGCGGGATCACGCCGGCCGGCCGATTGCGAAAACCACCTGATCGCCTATGCGCTGCCCTGGATCGATGTCGTTCCCAAGGACGTGCAGGCGCGCGGAGCCCACGTCTTCGTCGCGTCGACGCCGCGCGTGCCCGACGCCTCGGTCGATCCCACGGTCAAGAACTATCAGTGGAACGACCTGACCTCCGGCCTGCTGGAGGCACACGACGCCAATTTCGACACCGCCGTGCTGTGCGACACGCAGGGTTTCCTGACCGAAGGGCCGGGCTTCAACATCTTCCTGGTGAAGGACGGAAGGGTGACGACATCAGATCGCGGCAGCCTGCACGGCATCACGCGCCGATCGGTGCTGGAGCTCTGCACTGAGCTCGGCATCGAGGCCGCGGTTGAACCGATTCCCCGATCGGCGCTCGACCACGCGGACGAGGTCTTCCTGGCGACAACGGCCGGCGGCGTCATGCCCGCGTCGCGCATCGGCGCACGCATCCTCGGCAACGATCGGCCCGGGCCGATCTCAATGCTGCTCAAGGATATCTATTGGCGCAAGCACGAGGAGGGCTGGCACCGGACGCCGGTCCGCCCGCTGGAGGCCGATGCAGGCGAATGAACGGCCTTACCTACGCGCTGTAGCCCGGATGGAGCGAAGCGCAATCCGGGATTCTTCTCAGCCGAGGGATCTCCCGGGTTACGCTTCGCTCCACCCGGGCTACGAGGAGTCTAATCCCTGTTGTGCGGTGTCTGGATGAACCCGCGATTATGCGTCGGGCTGATCAATATCTCGTTCATGCAGACCCGCGGCGGCATGCTGGCGACGAAGGCGATGGTGCGGCCGCAATCTTCCGGCTGCAGCATTTTCGCCTGCTCTTGTTCCGAGGGTACCACAGGGCGCAGTTTCAGGATCGGGGTCGCAACCTCGCCGGGCGAGAGGCAGCACGCGCGCAGGCCGTTGACGCATTCGTCCATGTTGAAGGAATGGGTCAGCGCCAGCACCGCGTGTTTGGTGGTGGTGTAGGCCGGGCCCGGCATCTTCGAGACGTGGCGGCCGGCCCAGGACGCGACGTTGATGATGCAGCCGTCCTTCTGCTTTCGCATCGCCGGCAGCACCGCCCGCATGCAGTAGAGCACGCCGTTGAGATTGACCTCGACGAGCTTGTCCCAGCCCTCCAGTTCCATGTCGGCCCAGCTTCGCTTCGGCACGTTGATGCCCGCGCTGTTGACCAGCAAATCGATCCGGCCGTGTTTGGTCAGGATCTGATCGGCGGCCTTGTTGACATCGGCCTTATTGCTGACATCGAGCTGGATCGCCTCGGCCTTGCCGCCCTTTTTGGTGATGTTGGCGACAACGCGTTCGAGTTCTTCCTTGCGGCGGCCCGAAATCACCACCGTCCAGCCGTCGGCCGCCAGAAATTCCGCCCCAGACTCGCCGATTCCGCTGCCACCACCGGTCACCCAGGCCACGCGTTTCCCGTTATTTGACATGCAAACTGTCTCCGTTGCTTTATGAAGGGCGTTCTTGCTATTCCAGCCGGCGAAATTCCGCGGGCCAGCGCCCTCTCAGGGAATGTTGCATGAACACGACCGCCAACGCCAACCTGTTTTCCCGCCTGTTCGACACGCTCGACGATCCAAACCGGCTCGCGATCGAAATGCTCGATGGCACGCGGATCAGCTATGGCGAT
>Ga0207654_10002062_pt1 | contig 10307 bp, 10 predicted proteins | sample KBSC64metaG_FD_184355 | JGI IMG/M metagenome (GOLD analysis project Ga0207654, IMG submission 184355) | Corn rhizosphere microbial communities from Kellogg Biological Station, Michigan, USA - KBS C6-4 metaG (SPAdes) (version 2) | ecosystem: Host-associated > Plants > Roots > Rhizosphere > Soil...
TGGATCACGCCGTTGCTCGATGCCAGGTCGGCAAGCGTGACATTGGCGCCATCGATGCTGACTTTGCCATCCGTCAGTTTGATCGGCGCCGATTGGCCGTGTACGGTTCTGGCCGAATCCCATTTGCCGATATCGGCGGAACTCTTCTGACCTTTGAGCACGTGGTAGTTGAGAATGCCCGCGAGTTCTTCCTTGTTTTCCGGCTTGAACAGATATTCCAGTTTGCCGGCCGGCAATTTCTCGAAGGCCGCGTCGGTCGGCGCGAAAATGGTGAACGGGCCGGGACCGCGCAGGGTCTCGCCCAGAGCGGCCTTTTCGATGGCCTCACCGAAGGTCTTGAACGTACCGTTCGCGGCGGCGACATCGACCAGGTTCTTGGTTGAAGCGACGTTGGATGGGTTCTGAGTGGAAGGAGTGTTGGGCTGGTTATTCATGATGATTGTTTCCTGTATGGCGAGATCGGCGTGACAGGCGATCTCAAGGCGGCCGAAGCCGATGCCTCTGTGGGACAGAAGCGCGATGCTCAGGGCGAATGGTGATGGAAGCGCAGCGCGGCTGAGTGGCCGTTACGACCTTGCGTCGTAGTGCACCGCAGAGTATGCGCGTTGCGTTGTTAGTTGGGCGTAACGCGCGAGTCGAAGGATTCGTGGCTGTCTTTTGCCTATGCGCGCACGGCGCGGCGTTTGGCTATCCAATAAAGCACGAGTCCCGCGACGATGAATCCGAGCGTGCCGCCGATCACCTTGAGGAAAAAGTCCGTCTTGTCGCCCGTGTCCGATGGCGGCACCAGTGCCAGCGCGATGGCACCGAACGCGGTCAGAAATCCCAGGCCGTTGACGACGATGCTGCCGAACGCGCCGCCGGGAATGGCGATGGCTTCGGGCATCCGCGCGATGCGGCTACGCAGTTTGATGCCCGCCGCGAACATGTACAGATAGACGATGAACAGCAGTATCGCGGTGGCGTCGACCAGAATCAGATAGGCCGTGTGTACGCTCGCGCCTTGCGTCGCGGCGAGAATGAAAACCGCCGCCAATCCCGCCTGCACGAGCAACGCGACATACGGTGTGTTCCAGCGCGGATGCACGCGCGCGAAGGCTGGCGGCAACAGGCGATCCATGCCGCCGACGAAGAGCAGGCGCGCCGAACCGATCAGCCACGCGCCGAGTGCGCCGATGCCCGCGAGCGTCATCAGCAGCGCCACCGGTGGACCGAGCCACGCCATGCCGTGCGCGACGCCGGCGGCGGCGATGGCTTGGTTGACACCGGCGATGATGGAAATTTTTTCCGGCGGCAACGCCCACATCAGCGCCAGTGTGTTGAATACGTAGATGCCGGCGATCACGATTCCGGAAATCAGCAGGGCGCGCGGAATCGTGCGCCGCGGTTCGCGGATTTCGCCGGCGAGCACGGGCGCGAGCTCCAGTCCCGCGAACGCGAAGCAGATCTGCGAGAAGAAGATGATCGTGTCCATGTTCGAGAACGTTGGCACAAGCGAAGCGGCCGGCATCGGCGTGGCCGAACCGCCGGCAACGAGCGCGACCAGGCCCACGCCGACCAGCACCAGCGAGGGCAGCCATTGCGCGAGCCCACCGAGGTTTTGCAGCCAGCGTCCGGTGCCGGTGCCGACGATGTTGCAACCCAGCGCCACGCCGAGCAGGATCAGCGATGCGCCTGCGGCAAACGATTGCGAATGTTCAAGCCCGGCGAACTGGTTGTTGAAGATGTACAGGGCGAACACCGCCGTGCTCAGGCACAGGGTCGGGAAGTACAAAATGTTCGACGCCCAGTACAGCCAGCCGGCGACGAAGCCGTGGCGTTCGCCGAACGCTTCGCTGATCCACACATACAGGCCGCCGTCCTTGGGCAGTGCCGACGACAGCGTCATCACGCACAGACCCTGCGGGATGAAAAACGCCAGCGCGGCGAGCAGCCACAACGTCAGCGACGACGGACCCGAGTGCCCGGCCAGCGCGACCCAGCGCAGGCCGACGATGGCCACGGTGTTGAACAGCACCAGGTCGAGTACGCCCAGCGATTTCCTGGCAGCCATCGGCGGTCCCCTCGTCTCAAGGCGCGCAGACTAGCATGCGCGCTGACGCGGGATCAGTAATCGAACCCGTTCGCGAAGATGTAGTCGCCGTCGTACTCGTAGGCGCCGATGTCGCAGCTTGCGCCGTATGGACGCGAAACGCCGCGTTCGTCCGTGTTGACTTGGGTGCCTTTGGTGTCGTCGGTGCACGACGCTGCCGCGTTGTACGCCGGACTTGTCTGCGCAATCGGCAGCGTGGCCGGTGCGAGCGTGGCCGGGCTTGGCGATCCCAGTTGCGGATCGGCATGCGTGGCGATGGCTGCGGTCGGGACTCCCGTTGATGTCATCACGAGATTGCCCGAACTCGCGGGATCGACCGTGGACGATCCATTCGTGGCGTCGATAACGATGTCGTTCAGTGCGCCCGTGCTGCGCGCGGCGATGCTGTTGAGCAAAGCCAGGGTCGCTGCGCCACCGGAGCACGGATTGCTGTCATTGATGCCGCAGGCCGAATCGCCACGGCTGTAGATCGCTCCGCCGTCGGCGACGCCACCCGCGCCGCCGGTGCCGGTTGCCGTAGCGTTGGCGCTGAGCGTGACAAACCCGAGGTTCAGCGAACCGGCATAGTTGAAGATCGCACCGCCATAGCCGGAACCGTTGCCGCCGGCCCCATTGATCAAGCCTGCGTAGGCTGAGTTGCCGCCGGTTGCGGCATTCTTGTAGAGCGTCACATTGGTCAGCGTCACGCTGCCAGCGTCGTTGAAGATCGCGCCACCCATGCCGGCGCCACCGCCACCGACGGGCGCATTATCCGGATTGCCGCCGGACTGTCCGCCGCCAAAGCCGCCGGTGCCTGCGGTGTATGCGTTGCTACCGCCGCCGGCGCCGAAGCCGCCAAAGCCGCCAATGCCGACGTTCGCCGCCGTGCCACTGCCAGCGCCACCGCCGCCACCGAAGCCGCCATTGCCGCCGGGCTCATTCGAACCTTGCGCTGTGCCGCCGCCGCCGCCGAAACCGCCGTTGCGCGGAGGCGCTGCGGCGGCCCCACCGTTGGGACCGCCGCCACTGGCGCCAGGCGCGTCGCCGCCGACGCCCGCACCGCCGGTCACCGAAGGCGAACCTGCACCGCCGCTGCCGCCTTGCGCTGCGTTTTGTGTCAGCGTGCAGTTTTCCATCGCCAAAGTGCCTTGATTGAAGATGGCACCGCCGGCGCCAAGTGCGCCGCCGCCGCCATGCGAGCTGCCACCGCTCGCCAGGCCATTGCGCAAGGTCAGGCCTATAAGCGTCAGCGAACCGCTGGCATCGACGTCGAACACGCGGAACGGCGGCGCTGCCGGGTCGCGTGCGATCGTGATGTCGTGGGCGCCGCCATCGATGGTGAGGCTCATGCCGCCAGTAATGAAAAACGCAGACGGGCCGAATTCCGTGCCGGTCTGCGCATTGCTGAAGTTGTCGAGCAGGATCGTAGCGCCGTCGATGCCGCTGGCGAATTGAATCGTGTCGCCTGCACCGGCGCTGTCGATCGCGGCGCGCAACGTGCAACTGCTGCTGCACGATCCTGCCGTATCGGCCGTACTGGTGACGGTCCAAGTGGTCGCAAAGACGTTCGCCGACAAGAGCAGCGCTCCCGGCAGCCAGAGTACGCGGAGTTTCATTGTGAATTTCCGTGGAGTCGAATCGGGTTGCGGATGGTAGCAAATCCGCACCGCCGTTACGGGTTTGCGCGTGTCCACACCTGGCTGCGGCCGAGCAGCGGGATGCCGATATAGCCGTGGACATCCAGCTTGCTGCCGCCGTCGCGCAAACGCAGGGTCGCGCGGTACTCGTCGCCGCTTTCCGGATCGAGTATTTCGCCGCCGTCCCAATGATCGCCGTCGCGGCGGAAATTCCACAGGATCGTCATGCCGAGCACCGGCTGATCGTGACGTTGGCCGGGGCAATTCGCGCAGCGCGGATCGGGGTCGTCGCCCGGCACTGGAAACAGTTTCACGATCTTGCCGGACAGCACGCCGGCATGCTCGGCGATTTCGACCAGCGCCTTGGGCGCGTGCGTGTCGTCGTCGAAGGTTTGCCACAGCCCGGTGGGTGAAGCGTTCGGTGCTTGCGCGAACGCATGAACCGCGAATGCGAACAAAGCGATGGCGGCAAGGCGCATGCGGGCATCTTACGCGATACAATGGGCAATCGTTTTTCGCAGCACCTCCCGACATGACTCAACCCACGAAGGAGCAGGTCGAACGCCTGCTCGCCGAAATTGTCGATCCGCACACCGGCCAGGATCTGGTCGCATCCGGCGCCGTCAAGGGCATCGGTGTGGATGGCGGCAAGGTCGCGATCGACATCGTGCTCGGCTATCCAGCAAAGACATTCGCGGATGCGCTGGCGCAGCAAGTGCGCACGAAACTGGCCGAGGCGGGCATCGCGGATGCGGCGGTCGGCGTGACTTCGCGCGTGTTCGCGCACAAGGTGCAGAAAGACCTGACGCCGATGCCGAACGTGAAGAACATCATCGCGGTGGCCTCGGGCAAGGGCGGTGTGGGCAAGTCCACGACCGCGGCGAATCTCGCGCTTGCACTCGCCGCTGAAGGTGCGAACGTCGGCGTGCTGGACGCGGATATCTACGGCCCGTCGATGCCGCGCATGCTCGGCGTGTCGGGCAAGCCGGACACGAAAGACGGACAGCGCATCGAACCGAAAATCGCGCACGGCATCCAGGCCATGTCGATCGGCTTCATGATCGACGAGGACACGCCGATGATCTGGCGTGGGCCGATGGTGACGCAGGCGCTGACGCAACTGCTCAACGAAACGAACTGGGTGGACCTGGATTACCTCGTCATCGACCTGCCGCCCGGTACCGGCGACATCCAGCTCACATTGTGCCAACGCGTGCCGGTGTCCGGCGCGCTGATCGTGACCACGCCGCAGGACATCGCGCTGCTCGATGCGAAAAAAGCCCTGAAGATGTTCGAGAAGGTCGATGTGCCGGTGCTCGGCATCGTCGAGAACATGGCGCTGCATACGTGCAGCCAGTGTGGTCACACCGAACATATCTTCGGCGCGGGCGGCGGTGAACGCATGGCGCAGCAATATGATGTGCCATTGCTCGGGAGCCTGCCGCTCGACATCCATATCCGCGAACAGGCCGACAGCGGCACGCCAACGGTCGCCGCCGATCCGAGCGGAAGCGTCGCCGCGCTGTACCGCGAGATCGCGCGCAAGACGGCGGCGCAGTTGTCCATTCACGCGCGCAGCAAGGCGATGGGTTTCCCCAAGATCGTCATCCAGAATACCTAGAACGCGAGATCGAATGTTTTTCGCTCGCGACGACCTGCAAGCAAATTCTGAAAGGGAATAGCGTGATCATCCATCCCAAGGTCCGCGGTTTCATCTGCACCACGGCGCACCCGTTGGGTTGCGAAAAGAACGTGGCGGAACAGATCGGCATCACCCAGGCGCATCGCACGTTGGCGCATGGGCCGCGGCGCGTGCTCGTGATCGGCGCATCCACCGGGTACGGGCTGGCTTCGCGCATCACGGCGGCGTTCGGCTATGGTGCGCACACGCTGGGCATATTCTTCGAGAAGCCTTCCAGCGAAACCAAGCCGGGCACAGCCGGCTGGTACAACTCGGCGGCGTTCGACAAGTTCGCCAAACAGGCCGGGCTGTACAGCCGTTCGATCAACGGTGATGCGTTTTCCGACGAAACTCGTGCCCGCGCGATCGAACTGATCGAGCGCGAGATGGGCGGCAAGATCGATCTCGTCGTCTATTCGCTCGCTTCGCCCGTACGCAAGCTGCCCGGCAGCGGCGAGGTCGTGCGTTCGGCGTTGAAGACCATCGGCGCGCCATTCACTGCAACCTCAGTCGACACCAACCGCGATACGGTCGTGCAGGCCTCGGTCGAGCCGGCCACGGAGCAGGAAATCGCCGACACGGTGAAGGTCATGGGCGGCGAGGACTGGGCGTTGTGGATCGCCGCGCTGGCTCGCGCCGGCGTGCTTGCCGACGACGCCAAGACGGTCGCCTACAGCTACGTCGGCACTGAAATCACCTGGCCGATCTACTGGCACGGCGCACTGGGCCGGGCCAAGCAGCACCTCGACAACACGGCGCACGAACTGCGCAGCCGTTACGCCGGGCTCGGGCTCGATGCTTACGTGGCGGTGATGAAATCGGTCGTGACCCAGGCCAGCGCGGCGATTCCGATTCTGCCGTTGTACATCGCAATGGCATTCCGCGTCATGAAGGAAAAGGGCTTGCACGAAGGCACGATCGAGCAGATCAACCGTCTGTTCCGCGATGTGCTGTACCGCGCAGACGGGCAGCCCGCGCACACCGACGCCGAGGGCCGGCTGCGCCTGGACGATTGGGAAATGCGCGACGACGTGCAGCAGGCATGCAAGGCGCTGTGGCCCACGGTGACGACGCAGAACCTGCGCCAGGTCACCGACTACGACGGCTACAAACGCGACTTCCTGCGCCTGTTCGGATTCGCCCGCGACGATGTCGATTACGATGCCGACATCGCTGCGGACGTGCGCTTCGACGTCATCGAGCCTTGATCCGTCCGCGGCATGCGCAGACCCGGGCCGCGGGGCCCTACAGCGCCGCTGCGGCTAAGCGTATGATTGCGCACCTTTTGCGGCAACGAGTGGAGTATCGGTGAGTATCAAGAGCGATCACTGGATTCGCCGCATGGCCCAGCAGCACGGTATGATCGAACCGTTCGAGCCCGCGCAGGTGCGCACGAACGCCGGCGGCGGCAAGCTGATTTCCTACGGCACCTCGAGCTACGGCTATGACGTGCGCTGCGCGAACGAGTTCAAGGTCTTCACCAACATCAATTCGACCATCGTCGATCCCAAGGAATTCGACGCGCGCAGCTTCGTCGACATCAAGGGCGACGTGTGCATCATCCCGCCCAACTCGTTTGCGCTGGCACGCACGGTGGAGTACTTTCGCATCCCGCGCAGCGTGTTGACGGTGTGCCTGGGCAAGAGCACCTATGCGCGTTGCGGCATCATCGTCAACGTCACGCCGCTGGAACCGGAGTGGGAAGGCCACGTGACCCTGGAGTTTTCCAATACCACGCCGTTGCCGGCGCGGATCTACGCAAACGAAGGCGTGGCGCAGATGCTGTTTTTCGAGTCCGACGAGGTTTGCGGCACCAGTTACCGCGACCGCGGCGGAAAATACCAGGGCCAGCAGGGCGTGACGCTGCCGAAGGCCTGAGGCAAGGAGTATACAATGCGTAAAAGTTACATTTTCCGCGGCGCGCAAGCGCTGTCTCTGGCGCTGTTCGTTGCGCTGCTTGCCGCGTGCGGCGGCCGCGATGCAATCAACAAGGGCACGTCGGATGTCGCCGCGACCGGCGCGCCGGCGACATACGGCCTGACCGTGACCGCGGATGCGGACGGCCAGTTCGACTACCAGGGCGCCACGCTCACCCGCGAAGACCTCGCAGCACACATCCGCTATCTCGCCGAAACCGGCAAGCCGATCCACGACATTCTGCTGACCCCGGGCGAGAAGCAGAAGATCACCGATACGCATGTCGCCGCGCTCGCGAGCATCTGTCGCGACCTCAAGCTGACCGGATACGTGCGCGACAGCAGCGGCAACCTGAAAGTCATCCGCATCGTCGAGTAGCGCGCCGCGCGCGCATCGCAACAGGAGAACACCATGCACAAATCGATCATCGTCGCCGCCGCATTGCTGCTCGCTTCCACGGCGGCGTTCGCCAACAGCGACGCCATCGAGAACGGCAATCTGCTGATCAAACCGGCGAAAAACAACATGTTCGCGACCGGCGGCTACGTTCTTGGCAAGGCCGAATTGTACGGCTACATCGGCGAGCTGAAGGACAGCAAGAAGATCACCGGTATCGTGTTGCGCGATGCGGATCGCGCGACGCCCGAACAGAAGCACCTGTTGGCAGTGACCGCGCAGGCGCAGCACATCGATGCGTTGGTGGAGAATCACGACAAGCTGGAACCGCTCGCCGATCCGACTCCCGTGGTGCCTGCCGCCGCGCCGGCCGAGCCAGCTGCCGCGTCGTCGCCCTCCGGGAGCTGAGCGCGTTAATCCAGACTGCCGGCGGCGTAATGCGCGTCGGCAGTTGTCGTCAGCGCGGTTTCCAGGCATAGCCGCACGGCGCCAACCATTGTGCCCAGCGGCATGGACGGCGCACCCGCGTGGCGCGCCGCCTGTTCGGGCAGATACGGCACATGCACGAAGCCGCCGCGTGCGCGTCGCCGCCGCAGCGCGTGCATCAGCGCGTAGAACACCTGGTTGCACACGAAGGCACCCGCAGTTTGCGACAAAGCGGCAGGGACGCCGGCTGCACGCAACCGTTGCAGCATAGCCTTGACCGGCAAAGTGGAAAAATAGGCATTTGCCGCATTGTCTACAATGTACACATCCACCGGCTGCGCGCCCGCGTTGTCGGGAATGCGTGCGTCGATCAAATTCACCGCCACGCGTTCCAGCGAAATGCCATCGCGGCCACCGGCCTGGCCGAGCGCCAGCACGAGCGCGGGACGATGCCGCGCGATGAGTTTTTCCAGCACTGCCGGCGCGGCGCCGAACTGCGTCGGCAGGATCGCGCCGACGATGCGGTGCGCGGCGATGACCTCGCCATGCAGCGCCCGCGCGATTTGTTGCGAGGGATTTTCCGACTCGCCGCCGAACGGGTCGAATCCGGTGACCAGCGCTATGGGTGTGCGACTCATGGGAATGCAAAAAACCAGATCAGCAAAAGGTTGATCGCCAGCAGCCACAGCGCCGTCGGCACTTGCGCGCGGATCACGCCGTTGGGATCGCGCAGCTCGAGCAAGGCGGCCGGCACGATGTTGAAATTCGCCGCCATCGGCGTGAGCAGTGTGCCGCAATAGCCGGTAAGCATTCCCAGCGAGCCGAGTGCGGCGGCTTGCGCGTGATGCTGGCCGATCAGCAGTGGCAGGCCGACGCCGGCCATCATCACCGGAAACGCTGCGAACGCGTTGCCCATGATCACGGTGAACGCGACCATGCCCGCGGCGAACGCGAGCACGCAGGCCAGGCGCGATTGCACCGGGATCGCCGCCGCCGTGAGATGCGCTATCGCCTCGCCGACGCCGGTGACGGCGAACACCGCGCCGAGCATGGCCAGCAGCATCGGCAACAACGCCGCCCACGACAACGCGTCGAGCAGGCGTCCGGTTTCGGTGACGGCGTCGCGCGCGCCTGCGCGCGTGAGCGCGAGCGCCGCGAACGTGGCCAATACGCAGGCGAGGCCGAGTGCGAGCAGGGTGCCATCCGCGCGTCCGAGTTGGTCGATGCCGCCGACACGCACGAACGGTTGCAGCAGGGTGAACACCAGCGTGCCGAACGGAATGATCAGCGCTGGCACGAACAAGCGGTGTCCGAGGCGCGCTGCACTGGCGGCGCGGCGTTCGGATTCGGGCGCGGATTCGACTGTGGGCGCGCGGCGCAGGAATCCGGCGACGAGTCCCAGCGCGATCACGCCGGCGCCGGCGATTTGTTCGGGCAGGGCATTGCCATGCGCAGCCATCGACTTCACCACATCGCCGAGCAGAAAGATCGCGGCCAGAATTCCCCAGAACGCGGCGTGCGCGAAACGTTTTGCGCGCAACTCGCGCAGCGCGCAGGCGACGAGCACGAGTCCGCACAGCCAGTAGACGTATTCGACGCGCAGGATCATGGCGATCCCTGCCTGCGTTCGCGTTGTGTGCGCAATCGCTTCTGCATGCGCAACGCGCGCAGACTTTGCACCACAAACGCCGCAATCGCCGTCGGCGCCGCCCACAGCGCAATGCGGCGCGGATCGAGCACGATGCCGTTTTGTTCGTAGAAGCCGTAGATCAGCAGCACCGCGCCGAACGCGATGAAGATATCCTCGCCGAAAAACAGGCCGGTGTTGTCGGTCGCCGCGGCGAACGCGCGGATGCGCTCGCGCTCGTCGAGATCGAGGTCGGGATCGATCTTCTCCGCCGCGGCTTCCGCCATCGGCGCAAGCAGCGGACGCACCGTTTGCGGATGCCCGGCGATGCCGGTGAGTCCGAACATGGAAAGAATCTGGCGCACGGCGAGATAGCCGATCAGCAGGCGCGCGAAGGTGAAACGGCGCATGCGCGCAATCCAGTTCGCGGCATGTTCGCGCAGCCCGGCGCGTTCGAGCAGGCCGATGGTCGGCAGCGTGAGCAGCAGCACCAGCAAGTTGCGACTGTCGATGAATTTCGCACCGAGCAGGGCGAGCAGGTCGGGAGCCGAC
>Ga0207654_10002065_pt1 | contig 10299 bp, 7 predicted proteins | sample KBSC64metaG_FD_184355 | JGI IMG/M metagenome (GOLD analysis project Ga0207654, IMG submission 184355) | Corn rhizosphere microbial communities from Kellogg Biological Station, Michigan, USA - KBS C6-4 metaG (SPAdes) (version 2) | ecosystem: Host-associated > Plants > Roots > Rhizosphere > Soil...
CGTGGACGCGACGATCGTACCGTTCTGCTGCGCCGACACGACCACGTGGCTGCCCAGCAGCGAGGTAGCGACGACGCCGGAAATGCCGACGGCCGCCACCGGCACGACTTTCACGACAGGCTTGAGCAGGTATTTGCCCTTCCCTTGCGTGACCACGGATTTGCAGGCGTCGAAGTCGAGCACGAGGTCGACCTTCTGACCGGCGGCCACGTCGAATTCATTGGTCAGCTTGATGCCGCTCTGGACGGCGCTCGGCGTCGTGAGCGTCTGCTCGGTACCGCCCGTGGGCACGACGGAGTTGGCCAGGCCGGTGCCGGTGTTCGCATCCAGCACGAGGCGCAGCTGCGAATAATGACCCGCCGGCAGGTCGGCCTGGCCGAGGGTGTCGAGCACGCCGTTCGTCAGGTTCAGCAGGTTGATCTTCCTGGCCGGGTTCAGCGTGATGTCGGTCCAGCCGGCATCCGTATCGGACGCGCTGGCGCTGGAATTGACGCGGATCTTGTTGACAGTGACATTGACGGCGTCGAAGCCGCAGGCCGGCGCGTCGGTCAGGGCAACGCTCAGCGTGCCGGTGGATGCCGTCGTGGTCGGCGTGGACGAGCCGCCACTGCCACCGCCGCCGCCGCAGGCGACGAGAGCGGTTGCGATCAAAGCGCTGCCTGCCAGCAGCCCAGCTTGGTGGAATGTCTTGTTCATGATGTGCCCTTGAAAATGCCCACTTCACATGAGTGGTTCATTTCAATTTACATTCCAAAAGGAAATTTTTGTGTTATGCAACGCACATTGCAACGTCTGCTTACATCTGTAGCAATTCGTAGTCGCGTAAACACGACTATTCAATAAGCATAGGATAATGAACAAGATATGTTTGACAACATAATATGGGCCTGTATTCTCCATGCCAATCAATCAGATGACTGGAGCCCACATGAACATCGGTAAACCGCAGCGCATCACCGCCAACGGCATGCAGATCCACGTGGAAGAACAAGGCACCGGCAAGCCGCTCGTGCTGCTGCACGGCGGGATCATGGCCAGCGAAGCGTTCGGCCCGAACATCGCCGCGCTGGCGGCGAACCGCCGCGTGATCGCCGTCCACCTGCAGGGCCACGGCCACACGCCGGACGTGGACCGCCCGCTGCGTTTCGAATCGCTGGCGGACGACGTGGCGGCCGTGATCCGCCAGCTCGACCTGGGCAAGGCCGACCTGCTGGGCTATTCGTTCGGGGGCGGCGTCGCGCTGCAGACCGCGATCCGCCATCCGGACGTCGTCGACCGATTGATCGTCGTATCGGCAGCCGCCAGGCGCGCCGGCTTTTATCCGGAAGTGCGCACCGCCTTCGATCACATGGACACGCACGCGGCGCAGGTCGGCGCCCAGGTGGCGCAGTCGCCGCTGGGTGCGCTGTATCCGGAAGTGAATTGGGAGACGTCGTTCCGCAAGATGGGCGAGCTGCAAAGCCGCGACTACGACTGGCTGCCGCAGGTCGGTGCGCTTCAGGCCCGGACGATGCTGGTGTTCGCGGATGCCGATGCGATCACGCTCGATCACATCGCGGCGTTCTACAAGGCACTGGGCGGCGGCCAGTGCGACGCAGGGCTGGACGGTTCATTGCGCGCCGCTGCCCGGCTGGCCATCGTGCCGGGGACGACGCACTACGACCTGCTGGCGACGACTACAGTCGCGCGACTGGCCGACGAATTCCTCGGGGCCTGATCAGTTGCGTCCGCTGGTGCCCACGGTCGAGATCAACTTGGCTCCACAACTCGTCGCATGACCTTCGAACGCGACCGGCACGCCATCGATCAGCACGTGCGGGTCGCCCTCCGCGATCACGCAATTGTCGTGGCCGCGGATCGGGCACAGGCAGCGGTCGCCCTTGCGCGCTACCGCGACGCCCTGCACCTTGCTGTTGGCAGACGCCGTGATGACCTTGCCGCCGTGCGTGGTCGGATCGTTCAGGCGGATGACTTTGCGCATGCGGTACCTTTTCAGCGGGAATAGCCCTGCGTCGTATCCTTGACGTCGTGACGGATGCCCCACCACGCCAGGTGCGCAGCGTTCTCGCCGCGCGCTCGGAACCATGGCTCGTCTGGCCGGATCGGCCGAACGACGGCCGGCGGCACCACCACGGTCGCGATCGGCTGGGCCTGGTCGGTCGTGCCGGCGACGAGTACGGTCTTGCCGATGTGGTTGGCGTAGGCGATGCCCAGCGCGACGTTCGTCAGCGCCGTGCCCGCGCCCATCTCACCCAGCAGTGCCGGCGTGTTGAACGCCTGCTTCATGAAGTCCAGTTCCGGCATCTCCTCGGTCACCGTGCGCGCCAGTGCGGCGATGCGGTCGGATGCGCTGGCCGCGTTGTTGTTGGCGTCGTGGATGACATAGCCGACGTCCGTCGCCTGCTTGCCGGCGTTGTGCGCCGCCTTCTCGACGGCAGCCTTCCATGCCTGGATGATGCGTGGCGGCTTGTCCTTGCCGCTGTCGAAATCGGCGACCTTGGCGCTGGCCGGATAGCCGAGCCAGGCCAGCGGAGCGCGATCCGTCTTGAAATCCGGTCCGGCCAAAATCAACAGGACCATGTTTTCGTTGATCTGGCGGTCTTTCGGGCGGCTCGGCGCATCCCAGTTCATCACCCAGACCGTTTCGTTCGGGTGGACTTGCAGATAATCCAGTGCGGCGGACAGCGACGTAAAACCGGCGTTGGCGCCGCCCGTGGTGATACGTACGTCGGGCGGGGTGCTGCGGGTCCAGGAGTTCGGGAATGACTTATTGCCTATATCGAACGCTTTAGTAATTATGTGTCGCGTATAATTTGCAGCAGAACCGGGGTCGATCTTTCCTTCCGGAAGAGCATACTCGACGTGAATACCCGCCAATTCGCGCCAGGTTGTTTTATCTCCCCTAGAGTGAGCGTTATAAAAATAATTGGAATCCATAAAATAAATATCTCGATAAGGAATCACAAGCTCATCCAAATATTTTTTATGGTATCCTTCAAAAGTTTCAGTTCCATCATTTCCAATTGCAATAGACCCGATAGCTTGTAACTTTCCATATTTTTCCGGTTTTGCCCGAACCATATCGTCATTTTTATTTGGCCCAACCAGCCCTAATGTCCACAACAACTGCCACTCGGTCGGGTAGTCCCGGCGCTGCAATGGATTCAACCATTGCAGCCCCACCACTTGGGCCATGTTCAGTCGTGCCGGCGCGGGGTCTGGCTTCACGACCGGGGCTAATTCAGCATGGACGGGACGTGCCGCAAGCGTCATCGTGACGCCGAACGTGAGCGTGGCTAACGCATTGGTGAGTTGTTGAACGCTGCTGACGAACCGTTGCAGCGCGAAGCTTGGGGTATCCCGCATTTCGTACTTTCTGAACATTAAGATCCTCGTCGATTAGGCATGAGTGCACGCATCGTTCTCGCGAAGGTTGACGAAGCATGCATTCAGCGCGAATAGCCCTGCGTTTTATCTTTGACGTCGTGACGGATGCCCCACCACGGCAGGTAAGCCGTACCACCGCCACGGGCGCGGATCGGGCGCAGGCAGCGGTCGCCCTTTCGCACGCCCCCCATGACCTTGCTGTTCGGAGCGGTCGTAGTGACCGTCGTGCGTGGTCGGATCATCGAGGCGGATGACCTTGCGCATGCGCCTCCCCTTCAGCGCGAAAAGCCCTGCGACCTCGGTGCTGCGTCGTGACGGATGCCCCACCACGGCAGGTAGGCCGTATTGCCGCCGCGGGCGCGAAACCAGGGTTTGTCGTACTGGATCGGCCGCACCACGGCCGGCGGTACCACCACTGTGGCGACGGGCTGCGCCTCGTCCGTCGTGCCCGCCACCAGCACGTTCTTGCCGATGTGGTTGGCGTAGGCGATGCCCAGCGCGACGTTTGTCAGCGCCGTGCCCGCGCCCATCTCGCCCAGCAATGCGGGCGTGTTGAACGCCTGCTTCATGAAGTCCAGTTCCGGCATCTCCTCGGTCACGGTGCGCGCCAGCGCGGCGATGCGGTCGGACGCGGTGGTCGCGTTGTTGTTGGCGTCGTGGATGACGTAGCCAACGTCCGTCGCCTGCTTGCCGGCGTTGTGCGCCGCCTTGTTGACGGCCGCTTTCCATGCCTGGATGACGCGCGGCGGCTTGTCCTTGCCGCTGTCGAAATCGGCCACCTTCGCGCTGGCTGGATAGCCGAGCCAGGCCAGCGGGGCACGTTCGGTCTTGAAATCCGGGCCGGCCAGGATCAGCAGGACCATATTCTCGTTGATCTGCTCATCCTTGGGCGGATAGCTCGGTGCATCCCAGTTCATCACCCAGACGGTTTCCTTCGGATGCGCCTGCAGGTAGTCGAGCGCGGCCGACAGCGACGTGAAGCCGGCGTTGGCGCCGCCTGGGGTCACATGCACGTTGGGTGGGGTGCTCCGGGTCCAGGATTCCGGAAATGCGGGGAGGCCGATATCAAAGGCTTCTATGATCACCTTCTTCGTGGTATTTGCCGCCCGAACAGGATCGATCTTGCCCGCCGGGAGGGCATACTCGACGTGGATGCCTGCCAATTCGCGCCATGTCGACTTGTTCTTGACGTCGTGCGCATTATAGAAATAGCTGGAGTCCATAAAGTAGATGTCCCTGTACAGGTACATTAACTTCTCAACATACTTCCAATGAAAGTCTTCGAAGCTGTCTCTACCACCGTTCGGATTTGCGATTGCCGCGATGGCTTGGAGCTTGGTAAATGTCTGCGGCTCCGTTCTCACCATATCGTCGTCGGGATTGGGCTTGACCAGACCGAGCGTCCACAAGAGCTGCCACTCGGTCGGGTAATCCATACGCTCCAGTGGATTGAGCCATTGCAGGCCGACGACCTGGGCCATGTACGGCCGGGCCGGCGTGGGGTTCGGCTTCGTGACTGGGGCCGCTTCCGCGTGGGCGGGACGGGCCACAAGTGCCATTGTGACGCCGAACGTGAGCGTGGCGAATGCTGCCGGGATCGCCACTAGGCGAGTCAACAACTGCCCGTCGGTGAGCGATTGCGCCGCGTCGGCACCGGCACGCGCAGTCATCCAAACGGAAACGACTACGGCGATGATGAATGCCAGGATGCTACAGGCAAACTGGCGCAACGTGAAACCTGCGAGGATCCGCATGTCGTGCTTCCTTATCGTTAAAATAGCGAGCGCTTGTTGAGGACCTTGGGCGGAAGTGCCGCATCGTTGTCTTCCTTGCCCCAGTCCTCGACTTTTTTACCGTCCATCGTGCCCGATTTGAAGTACTTATCAAACGCGGCAATGGGATTGCTCTTATCCACACCCTCCAGGAGCCGCCAGTCGGCCATCATACGGAAGATTGCCAGATCTTCCCGGCTGATATGACATACCCCAACCGGAATGTCATACGCCAACGCCTTTTCCGAATGGGCCGGATTTGTCAGGATCGACGAATGGTCGGTCGCATGGGTCCCGACATTCTCGACCAACAGCTTCTTGATCTTTCCAGCACGCCATGCCTTGAACTCATCACTGGCTGTCGTCAGGTCGTCTTCCTCGGTGACTTCATCCTTGTTACCGTATTTCCCTTCACGCCTTGCCCGCATCCGCAAAAACGCGTGATGCTCGTACATCAGGCTCGCTTCGGTGTCTCGATCACCCATTGCCGCATCGGTACGCGGAGCATCCTCCGGATCGCGTGGATCGGTCTCCAGCGGCCGTTCGCCCGCGTAAGGGTCGTCCGCGTCCCGTTGCCGCTCCTTGTTGCGGCTGGAACCAGGAGCGTCTATACCCTCATCGAAGCGGTCGGACAGCTTTCCGAAGCGTAGAGCCTGAGGCTTGAACGGCGGGGTCAACGGCGGCGCCTTCAGTGGTGCAGACCAGTCCTTGTCGGGCAGTCCGTTGATGCGCACGTCAAATAGCTTGAACACCAAGTGAAAAATCGGCGCGGTCGCTACCGTCATGATCTCGGCAATTCCGTTGCGATTCGCATCCTTGCCCTTCTCGACCGAATATTTGGCGCGTGGCGATTCCGGATACCAGAACTGGTTACTCCCGTGTTTCAGGTCCTTGCCATCCTTGTCTTTCACGTGGTGGTCCTTCCAGAAATCGTAGGAATCCTTTTCTCCGCCGACGGAAAAACCCTGGGCGAACACTCGCTGGCAGAACACCCCGTGCCCATGCGTGGCGTCGATCTCGGCCGCGCTCATGCCACGCCAGCCGATGCCCTGAATGGTGGTCGAGGAGATGACCTGGTCGTGCGGGTTGAAGTACAGGGTGACCCGGCCATAGTTGCTGTTGTCGGGCCCAAAGCCGCACTTTTTCCTGTCTTTATCCGTCGTGAAGTCGTGCGGTTCGTTGGCACAGAAGCGATCGATGACATCGGCAGGTTGAGCCTTCGCCTGCTGCCGCATGATTTCGAAAAAATTCCTCAACGTCCCAATCCGCGCATCATAGGTCTGGCGGCCATAGCCGGTTTTCTCACTGCCCGTCGTCAGTTGCGTCCACCCCTCCACGGCATTGCCCTTCAACAGGCTGTACGGTGGATTACACAACACATACGAATTGGCCACGCAGTTGCCCAGCTTGTCCCCGAGAAAGGCTGCCGCGATCGACACCATGTTCCCCTGGCTGTGGCACACTATGGTCACCGGCACATCGGGCTGCTTCTGGCGGATTTCCCCGATCAGCCTGGCCAGCCTCAGCGCCGCCACGACGTAATATGCACGGTGCGGGCACGCGTACACCATGCGGTCGTAGGTCGGATTCAAATGTTGCGCGTGCAGCCACAGGAACAACTGGTCGTTCAGGCCGCCTTCCCACAGGTCAGGGATCGATGTGCAACCGTTGGCGAAGGGGCCACCGCCCCAATAATCCTTTTCGTTCAGGTACAGCGCGTCGCCGTAGGTCTGCATATCGCTGGCGCTGGCCTTGTAACCCCAGCGAAAGTGGATTACCGGCGAAAAATGGGGGTCGTCTTCAATGAATTTTTTCGATGTCTTCTTCGGATTCAAATACCCATCCGCCGTCAGGTCCGACAGGTAGCTCACCGGCTTCAACTGCCCGCCTTCCGTACACGCATGCTTGATCTGCCCATCCTGGCGCGCCAGCCGCTTGTTCAGGCCAGCGCACAAACCCTCTTCCGCTGCCTGGAACCATTCGCCGTCCGAGTTCACGCCGTGCACGAAAATCACGATCCCCGGCAGCGGCAGCTGTGCGACGCACTCCAGCGGAAGCGTGCCACTGCCAGTACTCATGCCCAGCCCGCCGTTGCGGCCGTCCACCAGGATCACGTTCGGCTCGCCGTGCGGCTGGGCGGCACCATCCTTGTCGTCTAACATCGCACTCATTTACTTCAACAGCCTCTTGAATGTCACCTTGATCTGTTCCAGCCGGTCGCTCGTGACCTTGGGGCCCTCGCCGGCCGCATTGGTCTGCCCGGTGATCGCGTCGGCGCCGTCGCGCTCGATGTGCACCTGCACGCCCTCGATCGGTTTGCCATCCGTCGCCCGCACGAGCACCGGCGTGCGCTCGAACGCCCCCGCACCGAACGACGGCATCTCGGTCTTGCCACTGGCCGGCCCATTCCAGTGGTGCTCCGCCGTCTTGACGGTGAGGTTGCCCGGCCCGCCGATCTCGATGTCACCGCCCTTCAACCGCAAATAAGCGCCGCCGCTGACGATGAAGGTCATCTCTTCCTCGGCCATCGCGATCATGCGTTTGGCCGCCGTGACCTTGATGTCCTTCGCCGACACCAGCTTCATGTCGTCGTGCTGGCTCTGCATCGTGAAGTCGCCGTTGTGCGCGATCTGCGTGATGCCGTCGCTGTGCGAGAACAGCGAGATGCCCTTGCCGGCGTTGACGTTGAAGCGCTTGCCGCTGGCCAGCTGCATGTGCTGCTGCGCCACCGTGTCCAGGTTGACGCCCGCGTAGCTGACGATCGTCTTCGGCGTGCTGAACGCGATGCCCGCCGGGCCGGTCAGGCTCACGGTCGGCCTGGCGTCGCCCGCCACGTCCGCGCTGCGGGCGCCCGGTGCCGCCTCGAGGTCGGCTTTCAGCCCGTCCTGCGGCGCCGGGTCGACCGGCAATCCCTGATGCTGCGCGGCGTATTCGCCCAGCGTCTTGAACAGGTCCAGGCAATCCTGCATCAGGGCCAGGTGCTCGTTGCCGCTCAGTTGCGTGCCGGCGGCGTCGAGGCGTTTCCAGGCCGAGATCAACAGCGACTTGGCCGTGCGGATCGCGCCGCTGTCGTCCGTGCGCAGCTCGAAACCTTGGCCGCGCGGGTCGGCGCGGCCGTCCTGGCGCGGGTGCGTCAGGTAGCCGAGGTTCAGCTGGCTGCGTCCATGCACGCTTTCCAGCTGGGCGCTGATCTCGCCCGGCGTGTCGTCCATGCGCAGCTGGTTGTAGCGCTGCGACTTGCCTTCGCGGCTGACGATGCCCGACAGATAGCGGTCGCCCGGCAGGCGGCTCGTGCGGCTGAACGACGGCGGCGGCGTCTTGCCGCCGTGCGCGCGGCCGATGATCAGCGGTTTGTCCGGGTCGCCGCCGACGAATGCGCACAGCACCTGGTGACCCACGCGCGGCAGCGAGATCGTGCCGTACTGGTCGCCGGCCCACGGGTTCGCCACCTGGACCCAGGCCGAATCGCGGTCGCTGTCGGACGCGCCCGCGCCATGCGCATGCGCGTGGTCGTCGTCGCGGCAGCCGGGGAAGCGCACCTTGACGCGGCCGAGATGGTCGCAGTGGATCTCTTCGTTGACCGGGCCGACCACGGTGACATACTGCAGTTCCGTGCGCGGCAGGTCCACGCGCGGGTCATACGCGGGGACGATCGGCACGCCGCGGCGCACGCAGCTGAAGCGATTGGTGTAGCGCACGCCGCGCTCGGCGCTCGCCTGCGCAAGTCGGATGCTGTCGTCGCGCCAGCGGTTCAGCGAGAACAGGCGCCGGGCCTGTTCGTCGAGCGTCTTGGGCAGGTTGTTCTCGGCCTCCACGCGCAGTTCGGTGACGACGAAGTCGCGCTCGGCCTCGGGATGGCCGTCCAGTTCGGGATGGTCGACGATGGTGTTCCACTGGCCGACGCACATGTTGCGCTCGCTGCCCTCGCCCTGGAAGTACTTGGCCTCGTACTCGTGGCGCTGCATGCGCGCGAGGCCGAGGCTGCGGTAGTCGGCCGCGTCGTCGCCCAGGTGCGGTGCGTCGACCAGGTAGTCGTCCAGGCTGGCGGCGAAGCGGTTGCCCAGCTCGCCCTGGTCGTTCATGCCGTTTTCCTGCATCGACGTCGGGCCTGACGCCACGTAGTCCCAGCTCTGGCGGCCGATTTCCCCGGCGTCAGCGTGGCGCACGGCGTGCCAGGCCGTGACGACGTCGCGGACTTCGGTCGCATCGTCGCGGTGAAAGCGCACCGCGCCACCGGCGTTCTGTTTCAGCGACATGGCGTCGTCGAACAGCACCAGCGTGTGCAGCGGCGTCTCGTCACTGCCGCGCTCGCTCGCCGCGCCCGGCTGGATGAACCAGGCAATGCCGCGGCGTTTCCACAGGCGGCGCAAGAATGCGCCCGTCGACTCGTTGTACTGCATCGTGAATTCACGCCGCGGGTACGATTTCAGGCTGCCGAGGTCATAGGCGAACGCGCGCGCCGCGACGGGGTTCGCCTGGCGGAATTCGTTGAGCAGGATATCGGTGATGTCGACTTCGCTGGCATTGCGGAACACGCGCGTGTTGCTGGTCTTGTCCAGCAGGGAGAACGCGTCGCGCACCACGAGCTGGTAGGTCGCCAGGCCGCCGTCGCCCTGCCCTTCCGCCGCCGCCGCGACGATGCCGCACACGGAGCGCAAGCCGCCCGTGTCGGTCACGAACTGCAGCTCGACCGGGCTGGCGATGAACCGCTTGAGTTCCATCCCCGCCTGCGGCGACACGCACAGCAGCGAATAGTCGATGCCGCCGCAGATCGACTCGCTGCCGCTGACGTGCTTGACGAGCAAAAGATCGTCGGCGACGCCCTGTGCGGTCGACAGGCGCAGCCGGATCGGACGGTGTGCGTCCGACAATTGAAATGCGACGGAATCCGGTGACATGGAAGACTCTGCAAACCCAAAAACTTAACTGGAAGGAAACAGCTGGGCAGAGTCTAGCGAGGATTGATTTAAATGAAAATATGTGTCCGAAGAATTTGTTGCGTGTAACGCATTATTTTCGACACATTTTATTAAAGATGAGAATGTGTGAACGAAAACCCTCCGACGGCACCGGGCGCGAGTGTGAGAAAAGACGAATTCTCACACCGCGCCCGGTGCGCGGAAAGCCCGGTGCGCAGGGG
>Ga0207654_10002084_pt1 | contig 10241 bp, 8 predicted proteins | sample KBSC64metaG_FD_184355 | JGI IMG/M metagenome (GOLD analysis project Ga0207654, IMG submission 184355) | Corn rhizosphere microbial communities from Kellogg Biological Station, Michigan, USA - KBS C6-4 metaG (SPAdes) (version 2) | ecosystem: Host-associated > Plants > Roots > Rhizosphere > Soil...
TACTACTTCGATGCGGCCAACGATTACCACATTTTCGTCTTCTTGCAGGACGTTGATGGCTCGCTATTGCCGCCAGTGAAATACGCATATGCAGGTACGACCAACACGGTCGGGCTTGCGGCGGTTCAGCATGGCAATGGCAACGGCGCGGACGTTGTCATCGGTACAAGCTCGGGTATTGATCGTTTCCTTGCAAACGGCTCTGGTCTGGGAACAGGGGTGTTTTATTTGGGCGCGGACTCAGAAGTGTTGGCCGCCGTCGATGCCAATCTCGACGGCAGCCCGGATATTGTCGGCCTGAGCTGGGGCAGCGGGGCTACGATTTATCTCAACGACGGTTCGGCGGGATTTGGTACGACTCAGCCCCTGACATCCAATAACGCCGGGTATGACAGCATGCGCGCCACCGATATGGATGGCGACGGACTGCCAGACCTTTTGATAGCGACGGCGCAGGGTCCTGCTGCTCAAAGCATCAACGTGCATTGGCAGACCGGAGACCCGCTCATCAGCGGCAGCGGTTCATTCAGCGCGCCAACAACGCTGGGGCCGCCGCAGGATTCGATCTGGTACGCCACGGCTGGCGATATCAACTCGGACGGCAAGGTCGATATCGTTGCCGGACGGGCTTACAACAGTCCGACCTGGCTTTGGCATTTCGACGGCAAGGGTAATCATGCGTTCGCGTCCGGTCAGGCGTACCCAAGTTACGACATTCCAGAAACCGTGGTTGTCGCGGACGTCAATCTGGATCACCGTCAAGACATCGTTACCTTGCACGGCGGTTGGAACGCGGCGGGAGTGTATCTTCAGGCCGGCGACGGCGGCATGAATCCGGAGCAGTTGTATGGCATACCGTACGCTTCGCACTACAGCGCAACGGGTCTGGCCCTCGGGGACATCAACGGCGACGGATGCACCGATGCCGTAATCGCCGACTACAACAACGGCCTGATCGTACTGTATGGTCACGATTGCTCTGACGATATCTTCGCGTCGAATTTCGAGTGAAGTGCAAGTATGGCGTCGAATGAAGAGGAAAAAGCGCAGCAGATCGCGAACGTCGAAGCTTATCGCGCCAACCGCAATGCGCTCGCGTCCGACAGCCTCAAGCTGCTACAGCAGACCGCCCGCGACCGCAAGAACGTGTTCGCGCAACTGATGGAAGCGGTGAAGTACAACAGCGAGGGGCAGATCAGTCACGCGTTGTACGATGTGGGTGGGGAGTATCGGCGGAATATGTAACACCTGAGCCGCCTAACTCCTTGAGCTATAAAATAACGCGTATCCACTTTTCAAACTGTCGTATTTGACAGTGGACGATGGATGACTATGCAGGCATAAATAATGCAGGTCATTGCCAATAGACATTGGCATCTAAATTTCTAGCCATCGAATGTTAGGAACAATACGGGGGCTTGATAGTGGAAGAGGAATTTGTTGTTCACATATCTGATCTACATATCAAGGACTCAACATCACCTGCGTGCGTCCGGTTAAAGCAAATTGCTCCCGCACTTAGTTCTCTGAGAGAACACGCTGTATCCGACGTCCTTATTCTCGTATCGGGGGATATCGCATTTTCTGGTTCCGCCAAGGAATATAGCGACGCGCTCGACTATTTTGACGTTCTCTGCAGCGAATTGAAATCCAATGGATTCCGGCGCGTTACCGTTTATTCTGTGCCAGGAAACCACGACTGTGATTTTTCTGCTATTGATGACGGACTTCATAGCGCCGTTCTGAATAGTATTGACGACGCACAACCAACTTCGGCTGGGGTTTTAAATACCCTGCTTTCCGTACAGAAAGACTTTTTTGCGTTTCGAGATGCAGTTTGCGAAGGTACGAATCTTGTGGGTGGCGTTGTACATTCCGCCGACTACACAATCCATGGAAGAAGCGTCCAATTGCTTTTAATAAACACCGCATGGACCTCAAAATTGAAAGAGGTCCCTGGTACTCTAAGAATGACCGAGTCCGCGCTACCTGAGATGGAGAGTGTCGCCGAGCTATGCATCGCTGTCTTACATCATCCTCTCAACTGGTTTGCACCAGGCGATTCTTTACGGCTTTCCGAGTGGTTGGATAGACATGCTGATATTGCATTATGGGGCCACGAGCACCGAATTGATGACTTTGAGCAGAGTAGAAAACAGCTAGGCTCCTCAGTTCACCACTACTTGGCGATGCCTATAGAGGATCCAAGAAGCAAATGTGGATTCCGTGTCATGAAATTCAGTTCTGATGCAAGCGAGCTCGACCTGTTCGAGTTCGATTGGCAGGGTAACAGCTATACATTAGCCAACTCTCATAAGGAAACACGTAAACCGAACCCGGCACGCGCGATCGGCACAATAAGATTCAGCAAGGCGTTTCGGGAAGATGTGGACGACGCCGGGGCTGCCTTTACGCATGCTCGCGTAAATAGGCCAGTCAAGTTCTCGGATATCTATGTGGCGCCAGAGTTTCGACGATTCGAGTCCGATCGAACTGACGTATCCCGGATTGATGCGACCACGGGAATCGATGCGTTGCTCGATGATGTTTTTCTAGACGGTGTCACTGTGCTCTATGGGCCAGAGCAAGGGGGAAAGACGTCCGTTGCAAAGGTTGTCTGTCAGGACGCCAAGCACCGTGGCATTACACCTATATATCTTGACGCTCAATTACTTAAGAGCATAAATCAAGGAGAGATTACGGCGTGGATTAACAAAGGTTTTGACTATCAATACGAACCGGACTGCATTGAGCGGGTTCGGCTAACGTCGAGTCAGAAACGATTGTTGATCCTCGACAACATTGATCTAATCCCAGGTCCAAGTATTGGCTTGAGCGTTGTACTTGAACGTGCCAAGCCAATTGCAGATAAATTGCTCTGCCTTACGTCACAAAACCCGGCGATTGCGTTGCTCACAGCGGACAACTCGAAGTCGGAAACTGTTGTCTTTAAGGGGGCGCACTGGTTCGAGCTTCTTCCGTTGGGGCATAAGCGGAGGCACGATCTAATTCGGAAATGGGCATCGCTCGGACGGGATGTTCAGAGCGAATCAGAGGAAATAGAGGCGGAAGTGAGGCAGATCAAACAGCTCCTTGACCGTGTGCTTGGTAAGGCGTTTCTTCCAAAATACCCCATATTTTTGCTGCTATTGCTTCAACAGCTAGAGGGTTTTCGCGCGGACCGAACTGTCGTTGCAAATGGGTCACACGGCTTTCTGTTTGAAAATCTCATAAACAAAGCCCTGGACGCAAACGTAAGATCACAGCCAATAGATACGGTACACGAGTTCTTGGCAAAACTCGCGTTTGACCTTTGGGGACGTGTTATTCCAGAGGTCTCCACCGGAAAAATTGAATCTATCGTCGCATCATTTCGTCGCGAGAAGTTAGTCGAGATCGATGAGCGGGCGCTGCTGACAGACTTGCAGCAGGCTAGGGTTCTCAAGGTATCGGGTGACCTGCTTTCATTTAGATATCCATACCTTTATTACTACTATTTGGCTCGGTGGCTAATTGCAAACCGCAAGACCGAGCCGGCAGACATCGTGATGCGGGAATTGCTGAGGCTCATTCACACTGAGAGGTCATCGAACGTTTTAATGTTTGTCTGTCATTTGAGAGGCGAAGACTGGGTCCTCGAAAATCTTCTTCCACTAGCGCGGAGTCTATTCGAAAGCGCGCAGCCTTGCTGTCTTATTGATAGGGCTGCATTAGCTCGGCGATTTGACGACCTAAAGGAACGTGAAGTTCTCCTGCAGGGTAATGTGGTTGATGTTAGTGAGCATCACAACCGCGGAAGGGACTATGCAGATGGGGCCACGAGAGAGATCGAAGGCACACATCAGGATGCGGAAGACGCGTTGAAGTTCAACACGGCGTTGCGTGTTATTCAGACACTTGGACAGGTTATAAAGAGTAGAGCCGGGCATATCGACGGTAAGATCAAGGTCGAAGTGGCCTCCGCTGCCATCGGGGTATCACGTCGTTTGATGTCAGTTATGTACGAACTGCTTAACGAATCTGCGGGTGATGTCGTGCAACTTGCTTCCGATGCGCTAGAGGAAAAGTTACGCTTGAATAAGGAGGAAGCCGTTGCCCTGGCAAATAGAGTTATGGGGGTAATAGTTCAGGGCGTAGCCAAGACACTCGTCGGCCGTACTGCTGACGCTATAGCATCTACGGAATTGCTTCCTCTGATCAGCGCACTTGAAGAGAAGCAAGACCTCGACCATGACGATCGACTATTCCTTCTAGCAGCTCGGTTGGTGGCGGACAAAGTATATCCAAAAGAACAAGTCGAGGATTTTATTCATAAGACGAAACCGTCAGACATATTGGCGAGAAGCGTACTAGCTAACTCTGTCGCGAGACGTTTCTATCTTCAACCACCTGCTTACCAAATAAAATCAAGCGCGTGCAAGCTGTTGGGTATTGAAGTGAGACAACTGCCTCCCTCGACAGTCCAAAATTCGACCAGAAGGACATAGGAACTATTTCGTCATTATGGTCGCATCATTTAGCGATTCGGGCGTACTATCGCGCTACTTGAAAAAGGGGTGTGATTCCAAAAAAGGTAACGAAAAAGGGGTCCGACCCCGTTGATTTGATAGATTGTGCGAATACGCTGCTTGCCGTGGCTTCGGAACCCGGCTTCATCCACAGCACCCGCAGAACCCATGTTGTCCGAACTCCCACGCGCAATCCTCGAAATCGGCTTGCCGGCAGCGGTGCTGAGCTGGCTGCTGTTCTATCGTCTGTACAGCCGCGGAGAGCTCGCGCGCGACGCGGACCGCAAGGCGATAGGCGCCAGTCTCAAGTCGATCCGGAAGGCGCAAAAGGAATCCAAGGCGACTTCGGACAGCCTGCTGCACGCGAAATGGACGAAATTTGGCGGCGGTCTCTACGGCGTGGCCGCGGCCTGGACGCTGACTCCGTTCCGCAAAGCGCGCGCGGATGCGGCGGAAGAGAAAGCGACGGAGGCAAGCAAAGCGGACGGCGAGTGACTATCTGCGCCGGCTACTCAATGCGCCAACTGCTGCACCAGTTGTTTCAAATGCGCGTCGCTTTCCAGCGATTGGATCTTCGCGTTGCCGAGCAGGCTCGTGAAGTCTCCATCCTGGATGGCCTTCATGATGACCGGATCGTTCAGCACAGCCTGAATCTGCGGATCCGACTGCAGGCTCATGATCGACTGCAGGCTCGCCGGATCCTGCATCAGGCCGCTCAACAGCTGTTGGATGTTGCCGGCCACGGCGCCGTCGCTCGCGGGCGATTTGCCTGACGAGCTGGCGGCATTCGAGACGTCGTCGCTGTAGACGATTCGCGCGATGTCGGACTGCGCGACAAGCACGGTGCCGATGCTGGGCGAGCGCACGGTATACACGCCATGCTCGATTCCCTGGATATCGCCGACGATGCGGCTACCGTCCTTGAGTTCGATCGTCGGCGAAGCCTGCGCCATCGAGGCGAAGCCGAGCAGTGCAGCAGCGAGGCAGGTTTTGATCGACATTTTCATGGGCGCCACCCTTGTGGCAACGATTGGACACGGATGCTACTCCGGGCGGTTGGGCGGCGAAAGGTTCGCTAAAAAGGAGTCAGAATCCGTTAGGCGAGTACGTTGCACTAAGATGCCATGGTAATTTGAGGCAGAACAGGAGGGTTGGGGATGGGGTTTGTAACTGGGGTTCGGCGCGGTGGAAGACTGCGCAATCATTTTGAAGTCGCTCTGATCGGACTTATCGTATTCAGCATCACGGCCTGCGCCCAGCAGGCATCCGACAAGACCGCTGAAAAGCCGCGTCCGCAGCAGGCCGGGCAGCCAGTCAATTCCTACGCGACGGCAGGACACATCCTCGGTGCGCGCGCGGCCGTCGTAGCGGGCGATACGCGCGCAGCGAAACAACACGTCAACGCGATGGCGCATGATCTCGCGCGTTCGGGGCGCATCCGCGACGTCATGCGTCCCGTCGATCATGAAGCTGCGCGAGTTGCGATACGTCCGCCACCCGGTGTGCGTTCGGCGATTTGGACCGATGCCGACAATTTGCTCGTGATGGTCGACGGTCAGAAACACCGAAGCATGGGCATGATCGATCAGGTTTGCCTGGCGCTGGAACCGCTCGGCGACACGTTGGGTGTGGTCGTGAACCTGCAAGACGTGGCCGCGAAGAATGGCGACGAGGCGACGACGCTGTCGCGCAACTGCCAGTTGCCCGAAGGCGAGCGCGCCTTCATGCAGGCGAAGCGGCAGGTTGACGCTGTATCGCCTGAGCTGAGGGAGCAGTTCAAGAAGATGCAGCGGGAGTGAACGGTGATGCGGTCGCGCCCTGCGGCCGTGATGCATAATGCGTTTCGGGTGATCTGGACGGATAGCCGATGGCGCGCCTCGTCGATCAAATCAAGGAAGCGTTGGCGGCATTCGCGAGTCTGCGAACGCAACCGGCGTTGATCGGCGGGTTGGCGCTGGCGGCACACAATGTCGTCCGTGCGACGCAGGATGTCGATTTTCTCGCCGATGCGGCTGATGCAGAAAAGATCGACACGCTCCTGCGCGACCTCGGTTATCGCTGCCTGCATCGCAGCGAGGATGCGGCCAACTACCTGCGCGGCGACGAGGGCATGGATTTCCTGTTCGCGCACCGCCCCGTTGCGGCGAATCTGCTCGGCAATGCCGAAGTGAAAGAGACCGCGCTTGGCCGTTTGCGTGTCGTGTCGGCGGAAGGCCTGATCGGATTCAAGCTGCAGGCGTTCGTCAACAATCCGAAACGCACGCAGGACATCGAGGACATTCGCTCACTGTTGCGCGTCAACAAGCGCTCGCTCAATATGGGCGAGGTGAGGCAATACTTCCTCTTGTTCGGACGCGAGGCTTTACTTGACGAAATCGTCGCCAATCTCGACAGCTGACGATTCGCGACACGGGCTCTTCGTGCGCGAAGCCGGCGTTCCGTATCGGCCTTCGCCCGCACGCGATCCGTTCGAGGCATGGATTGCACTGATGGAAGCCGTCGAAGCGCTGTGTCCGCACTGGCCCGCGCGCGCGCGCCGGATAACAGGCGATTTCAAGCTGTGAACAAACACGGGCTGATTCCCTGTCAAGGCGGTGCTATAACTTCCTTATCGGTATTGTAGAATCCGCCGCTTTATCGGCTCGACAAAGGGGATGGACATGCGCGTTGGAAATCTTGTCGGCGCGCGTGACGCGTCGACTGTCCGCGGGGTTACGCAGCAGTCGCGGCGGCGCTGGTTGGCCGCCTGTGCCGCGTTGCTGGCCATGTCGTGGGCATCGACTGCCGGGGCGGTTTGCTATGTCAACAAGGCCGCCACTGGCGCCAACACGGGCGCGTCGTGGACCGATGCCTACACCGATCTGCAATCGGCGTTGACCAATACCAATTGCAGCGAGGTCTGGGTGGCTCAAGGCCCCTACACGCCGGACGCCAGTAACACGACGGTCAGCTTCAATATCGGGCGCAATGTAGCGCTCTACGGCGGTTTTTCCGGAGTCGAGACCAGCCGCGACGCGCGCAACCCAGTCGCTCATGTGACGACGCTGTCCGGTGTGATGTCCGGTGGCTACTCCCAGCACATTGTCGTGATGAACGGCACCGTCGCAGGCAGTCCGATCACCGCATCCACGACGCTCGACGGGTTTACTCTGCGCGGTGGCTACAACACCAACGGTGGCGGCGCGCTGTGGTGCCGAGGCAATGGTGCGGGGCACGAGTGCAGCCCGACGCTTGCGAATCTGGTATTCCTCAACAACCACGCGGGTAATGGCGGCGCGATCGAGCTCGATGGCTACTCGGGTGGCGCCAGCAATCCGACTCTGACCAACATCACCTTCAGCAGCAATAGCGCCACTACTTTCGGTGGCGCGATTTATTGCAACGGCCAGGCTTCCGGCGGCGTCTGCAGCCCGACGCTGACCAATGTCACCTTCAGCGGCAACACCAGCGCCACTTACGGCGGCGCGATGGTCAACGATGGCAGCGGTGGCGGCACGAGCAGTCCGACGCTGACCAATGTCACCTTCAGCGGCAACAGCGCCGTCAACGGTGGTGCAATGTTCAACAATGGCGGCGGCGGCACCAGCAGCCCGAAGTTGGTCAACGCCACCTTCAGCGGCAACAGCGCCAGTTATGGGGGCGCGATTTACAACTCCACCTCGACAATCAACGGCGGCACCAGCAACACGCTGGTGCTCAATTCGATTCTGTGGAGCGACAGCGCGACGACCAGCGGTCCCGAGTTCTACTCCAATGCAACCGGCGAAACATCCCTTTACTACAGCATCGTGCAGGGCGGCTGTACGGCCAGCTGTGGCGGTACTCCCATCTACACGGGCGACCCGCTGCTGGGCGCACTGGCCGACAACGGCGGCTACACGCAAACACTGATGCCAGGCGTGGGCAGTGCGGCAATCGATAAAGTGCCGTGCAACTATTCAAGTGAAGAACCGGTGACCGATCAGCGCGGTGCAGTGCGTCCGGATCCGGCCAGTAGCGGCCCCACCCGTTGCGACATCGGCGCCGTCGAAGCCAACTCGCTCCCGGGCGATCTTATTTTCGCAAACCGCTTCGGTTCGTCGCCGTGGGACGATTTTTGACCATCTAAATGAGCATCGACCTGGTCGGTTTCGACGGCGACGACACGCTGTGGCATAGCGAGGGCTACTACCAGAACGCCGCTGCCGAATTCGAGTGCATCGTTGGCGCGTGGATCGACGTCCGCGACGCGAGCGTGCGCGAGCGTCTGCACAAGGTCGAGCGGCGCAACCTCGCGCTGTTCGGCTACGGCGCGAAGGGCATGACGTTGTCGATGGTCGAGGCGGCGATCGAGCTGACCGACAGCCGCATCAGCGCGCAGGACATCCACCGCATCGTCGCGCTTGGCCGCAGCGTGCTCGAACATCCGGTCGAACTGCTGCCCGGCATCCGCGCTGCGGTCAAAGCCGTCGCGCGCGATCATCGCGTCGTGCTGATCACCAAGGGCGACCTGTTCCACCAGGAAAGCAAGGTCAGGCGTAGTGGACTCGGCGATTTGTTCCATCGCATCGAAATCGTGTCGGAGAAGAACGATGTCAGCTACGCGCGCGTGCTCGACGAATTCCGTGTCGCCGCGCCCGCGTTCGCGATGATCGGCAACTCGCTGCGCTCGGACATCGAACCGGTGATCGGCCTCGGCGGCTGGGGCATCCACATGCCTTACCAGGTGACCTGGGCACACGAACTCGAACACGGCGTCGAGAGCGGCCATCCGCGCGTGATAACGATTGGCTCGGCGACCGAAATCGCGGATGCGGTTGCGCGCTGCGGCCAGGATGCCTAAAGCGCGATTTTCGATTGCATTTCTTTACACCGGCGGATGTGACAGCGGCGGCGCGCGGCGGCAGAATCGTGAGCCTGTCCGCGCTTCTGGAGGCTCGCGTGCAACGCAATTGGGTACTCGTTTTGATTGGGGCGACGGCGCTCGTCGCGGGAGCTGGTTACTACAGCGGCCGCAAAACCGGGTTGCAGGAAGCGCATGATGCGGCGCCGGCTGCATCCGTCAAAGCGGATGCAATGGCGGCGGCACGGAGCCGCGCTGCGGCGAGAAACGAAAACTCGACTGCGCGCACGCGGCGGATCATCCACCAGAAAACGCCCGGCGGTACTGCCGCAAAAGACGATGCGGCTTTTCTGCCGCCGCCGGGCGCACCACTCAAGGACATCTTCGACGATCTCAAGGCGCGTGCCGATGCGGGCGATGCGGCCGCGGCATCGCGTCTGTTCCACGATCTGCAACGCTGTGCGGAAGCGCAGCGCCTTGGCCAGTTTCTGCCGGCGCTCGCCAATCGCATGCTCGATGGCAACCTGCCGTCGTCGCCCGGCGGCATCGACCGCAGCGAGCGCCAGCTCGACTGGATGCAGCGCGGTCTCGAATTGCAACGCGACAGCGCGTCGATGTGCGCCGGTCTTTTGCCGGGCCAACAGGCGGCGCTGGTGCCGTCCACGCTGACCGCCGCCCAGCTTGGCGACCCGCAGGCGGCGGACTGCTACGTCGGCGCCAATCTCAATGCCTGGCCCGGCGTGCTCGACAATCCCGATTGGATTAGCAATTACAAAAACTACGCGCTGCCGCTCGCGAGCGCCGCGGTGCAGCAGGGCGATTGGGCGATGGTCGGCATGCTCGCCTCGGCGAACGCCGGCAATCCGCGCAGCAACAACATGCTCAATCAGCTGACCGGAACCGATCCGGTG
>Ga0207654_10002085_pt1 | contig 10239 bp, 8 predicted proteins | sample KBSC64metaG_FD_184355 | JGI IMG/M metagenome (GOLD analysis project Ga0207654, IMG submission 184355) | Corn rhizosphere microbial communities from Kellogg Biological Station, Michigan, USA - KBS C6-4 metaG (SPAdes) (version 2) | ecosystem: Host-associated > Plants > Roots > Rhizosphere > Soil...
TCGAGGATGGACCGCGGACCGGCCACTGCGCCCACGGGAAATCCCGCACCCAGGGCCTTGCCGAAAGTGCTGATGTCGGGCGTGATGCCGTAATACTCCTGGCATCCGCCTGGGGCGTAGCGGAACCCGGTGACCACTTCGTCGAGAATCAAGAGGGCGCCGTATTCTTGCGTGAGCGCTCGCAGGCGTTCGAGATACCCCTCACGCGGCAGGATGCAGCCCATGTTGGCCATGATCGGCTCAGTGATCACGGCGGCGAGTTCACGGCTGTGCTGCTTCATGACCCGTTCGAGAGCAGCAGCGTCGTTCCATGGCGCCAATATCACATCGTCGAAGGTCGATGCCGGTATGCCTTCCGAGTCGGGCATGCGGTTCGGGTTCTCCGGCGGGCCCAATTTCTCCGGCGCATGACTGTGCGCGTTCAAAAGATAAGGATCGTACCAGCCGTGGTAGTGTCCTTCGAATTTGAGAAATTTGGTGCGGCCAGTGTGGGCGCGAGCCAGGCGCAGGGCGAGCATGGTGGCTTCGCTGCCGCTGTTAGCGAAGCGCACCACCTCAGCGGATGGAACCATGCGCCGCAGGCGCTCCGCCGCTTCCACCTCGGCCGAGGTCGCGGCGGCGAAGTGCGAGCCTTGCGCCATGGTCTGAGAAGCAACCTCCACGAGCTTGGGATGAGCGTGTCCCTGGATGAGCGCTCCGAATGACATCATGAAGTCGATGTATTGGTTGCCGTCGGCATCCCAGACGCGGGAACCCCGGCCGCGCTCTAGAAATATCGGGCCGGGGGAAAAAACAGCAGCGCCGCGCGAAGGCGAGTTGACGCCTTCGACCAGCGATTGCTTAGAGCGCTCGAACCACTGTTGCGAGTTCTTGCGATTTGCAGGCATGGCAAAGGAACTGAAGGCGGCCACGGATTTTCACCGATTGACACGGATCAAGATTTGTTTTATTGCCTGATCCGTGAGATCCGTGTAAATCCGTGGCCTGCCTTTTTCTAATCTGCGGTGCCTCCGCCGTCCACCACCAGGGTCGCGCCCGTCATGAACGAGGAGTCGTCCGAGGCCAGGAACAGCGCGGCTTTTGCTATCTCATCCGACGTGCCGATTCTTCCCAGCGGACGATTGCTGCAACCCGCCAGATAGTCCTCCCACTTCTGGCCGCGCATGCGGGCGTCCTCTGGGAGCATGGGCGTGTCCACGTCGCCGGGACAAATGCAGTTTACGCGGATACCCTGGCGCCCGTGATCGATGGCCATGGCCTTGGTGAGAAGCACAACCCCACCTTTCGAGGCACAGTAGGCGATGGCGGCGTCCCCGCCCACGATTCCCCATCCCGAACTGTTGTTGATAATCACGCCGCTGCCCTGCTCGATCATGCCGGGCAGGGCGAACTTCGACATCAGGAAAGTGCCTTTCAGGTTCACGTCAATTTGCAGATCCCATTCTTCTTCGCTGCAATCGAGCGCGGTATGAGGATAGAAAATGCCTGCGTTGTTAAAGAGGATGTCGAGGCGTCCAAATGAGCTTACCGTTTCATCGACGGCGCGGCGGCATTCAGCCGCCTTGCGAACGTCGGTGCGCAGGAAGATGGCCTGCCCACCGCCGTTCAAGATCTGTTCGATAACAGCGTGGCCGCGCTTCTCGTTGCGGCCGGTAATGGCGACTTTGGCGCCCTCTTTGGCGAATAGAACGGCGGTAGCTTCGCCGATGCCGGAGGTACCTCCGGTGATAAGCGCGACTTTATCCTGCAAACGCATAAATCTTCGCGACTTGCGTAGGCCCAGACGTCCTCGTCTGGGCGGGCGAGCGAAGCTCGCCAGAACTTGGAAGGCCTGAATTATCTCTGCGGAGCTTTGCTCCGCCGGGCGGACGAGGACGTCCGCCCCTACGTGGATCCGGCCAGCCCTCCGCCATCGACCACCAGCGCTGTTCCGGTTACGAACGACGCGGCGTCGCTGGCTAAATACAGCGCGCCTTGCGCGATCTCTTCCGGCTTGCCCACCCGTCCCAGCGGCCGCTTTGCCGCTTCCGCCAGAAATTTGTCGCCTGGCTCCCCCAGCTGCTGGGCCTCATGGCGCAGCATGGCAGTGTCAGTATCGCCCGGGCAAATGCAGTTTACGCGAATATTCTGCGGGCCGTGATCGATCGCCATGGCCTTGGTCAACAAGACGACCGCACCTTTGGAAGCGCAGTACACCGCTGCTCTCGGCCCGCCCGAGAGTCCCCAACCGGACGCGGTGTTGATGATGGACCCTCCGCCCGCCGCTGCCATGACCGGGATGACCTGGCGGGACATCAAAAAAATGGCTTTTGCGTTGACCGCCATCACGCGGTCCCAATCGGCTTCGCTGAGTTCGACCACGGAGGCGCGGCGAATGATGCCGGCGTTGTTGAACAGGACGTGGATGCCGCCAAATTCGCGGACAGCGCGTTCGGTCACGCGTCTGCAGTCGGCGGTGAGGGTCACGTCACCGGGTTCGAAGATGGCGCGACCGCCTTGTTCCGTGATTTCGGTGGCTGCAGCATGCCCGGCCGATTCATTCATGTCGGTCAGCAAGACCAAGGCGCCTTCACCGGCAAAGAGCCGGGCCGTGGCCCGTCCAATGCCTGAAGCGGCACCGGTGATGACAGCGGTCTTGCCCTGCAGCTGATTCTGCGCCATAAATTTTCCGGTCGTTGCAGGTGTTGTCCTGTCTTGTGTGGCCGCGGGCGACTCGCCCGCGAAGGCCTCGTGTCAAAGTCAAAAGCGCGGGCGAGTCGGCCCGCGACCACACAACATCCCCACCCCCTCAGCGGCTGGCCAGGCCTCCGGCGGTTTCTGCGCCGTCGATGGTGTACACGTGGCCGGTGATATAAGCGGCATCATCGGAGGCCAGGAATGCAAACAATGCCGCGATCTCTTCCGGCTGGGCGTGCCGTCCCAGGGGAACTTTGCGGTTTACCGCCTCCAGCATCTCATCGTTATATTCGGCGCGCTGCATGGGAGTGAGCACGTATCCGGGCGCGATGGCGCACACGCGAACTTTGGGTGCAAGTTCGAGGGCCATGGACTTGCTCAGTTCGATGACTCCCGCCTTGGTGGCGTTATAGTCGGCATAGTATGGCTGGCCGACCAGGCCGTTGGTGGATGCGGTCTGCAGAATGACGCCGCTGCCGCGCTCCCACATGTGCCGCGCCGCAGTCTGTGCCACATAAAAGACGCCGGTGAGGTTGACCGCCATCACCTTGTCCCATTCCGCGGGAGTAATGTCGAGGAAGTTGTGGCGGATGCTGATGCCGGCGTTGTTGATCAGCACATCCACGCCTCCCAGCAGCCGCACGGCCTCGACGAAAGCCCCTACTACCTGTTTCAGATCAGAGACGTCGGCATGCACCGTGCCAGTCAATTTCGGAAGTTGAGAGTGGATTTGCGCCCGGCCCCTGTCATCCCGGTCCAGCACCACCACGGCTGATCCCTCCTCCAAAAAGCGTGCGGCGGTTGCGGCCCCGATTCCGCTTGCGCCTCCAGTGATCAGGACGCGCTTGCCCTTGAGTCCTCGCATGATTCTCCCTCTTAATCAATGTGGGCGCGGGCGTCCTTGCCCGTACGCCTTCAATCCCACTGATGCTAAATGATGATGGGCCCCGGCACGAGCGGGACGCTCGCGCCTACATTTAAACCTTGCCGCCGAACAGGAAGACCAGTTCGATGACCAGGATGATCACGACCATGAGTTCGAGTACGAAGGCGCGGCTCTGGTTGAACTGGTCCACCATGAAGCGGTAAAGGTCTTCGGCGGTTTGCAGTTTCTGGGTGACCAGGTCTTTGTAGTCGGGAACGCCGACTTTGGCCGCGGCCAGCTTGTACAGACGGGCGGAAAACATGTCGCTGAGAAACTTGATGGCATTGTCGGCCCGCTCAGTCAGTTCGTTCACGTCGAGCAGGACGGTATGCAGTTTGGTCGCGGCCCTGGCCAGGCGCCAGCGGGCCAGCATTCCCGTGCCTTTGTCGAGGCCGGCATACACCATCCCCAGTTCGCGGGTGAGCAATTCATCGTAGTGGCGGAATTCCAGCAACTGCGAGTTGGCATACTCCAGCAACTGGATGGCGGTCTCGGCCCCAGCCTCACTGTCATAGAGGAAGGCGGCGTTCCAGCCAATTACCGCCAGATCATTGGGATAGTAAGAAATGCGGGACTGAAGAATCTCGTTGCGCTCGCCATCCGAAAGCTGTGCCGTTTCACCGCGCACAATCTGCGCGATGGATCCGCCCTGGGAGGCGCACAACTCGGAGGCGGAGGGCGAGCCCGCAATCTCCCGGACATGAAAAATAAAGTAGTCCTCGCTCAACCATTCCGCATAGGGCTTGACCAGGGCCGGGGCAGCGCGCTCCAGCTTCTGGCGGGCGATGCGGGATGCGTGTTTCTCAAAGTCCACGTCCCAAACCCAGCGGCTGCCCATCTGAACCAGCGTGTCCCAGTCACCGGAAAACGGCAGCTCGAAGACCACGCTGAGCACTCCGTAGTCGTAATACTTGATCTGACCTTCCAGGCGCTCACCACTGTCCAGGATCAGGGGCTCGATGGGTTCGACCACCGGAGGCCGCTGATAGCGAACGTATCCCGGGGCGGGATGCTTGAAATTGGGCTGTTCGAGGGTGCGGGCACCGAAAATCTGACGCAACTCGTCGAGGCGGATCTCTTCGCAAACGTCGAACTGGATCAGAACAAGGACAGACCCGCGCAGCGCGGGCTCTGCCGCCCTCCGCGTCATGCGCTCGGTCGCGGGAAGCTTAAGAATGATTTCGGAGTCCAAAGCCATAAAAACCTGCTTTCCAGCCGCATTTAAGAAGGTAGGAATGCCCGAGATGGCGGTATGTACTATTGTCCCAGAATCCGGACGAGTTGGGGAGGGGCAGGGAGGTAAACATGTAAGCTACTGATTATAATGAATTTGTTGCGCAGGCAAGACCTGGCTGCGGGGCTGGGCTGGTATTCGGTGCGCACCTACGCAGAGCGGTGATTTGGAGTTGTCTGCGCCGCCTTTGCCCAAGCTTGGGCCGCGGCCACCCGTCGCGAAATGGCTGGATGCGAGTGAAAAAGCCATTCCACCCAACGGGCAGGGGAGTGCTCGGCCAGGTTCTGGTCGGCCAGCTTGTTCATGGCCGAGACAAACGGCTGGACGGTTGGGATGGATCGGAAGGCATAGCGGTCCGCCTGGCGCTCGTTGAAACGAGAGTAAGCATTGAGCAGCGGCAGCACTAGGACGGACAGCGTGGTGGCCACCAGCATCAATAGCGGAAGATTGGCAAAATCGGACAAGGTTTCGAACATGTGCATGCGGTCAACCGCGTAGTGCAACACCAGATTCGCCGCCCAGAATCCGACAAACGTAACCCCGGCCTGCACCAGGATGCTTTTGAAGATGTGGCGGTGCACATGGTGACCGAGTTCGTGGGCGAGCACGGCTTCGATTTCATCGGTGGAATAGTTCGCCAGCAGGGTGTCGGCAAGAATGATGCGGCGGGTGCTGCCCAGTCCGGTGAGGGCCGCATTCGCTTTCTTGCTTTTCTCCGACAGCTTCCACTGGTAAACCCCGCGGACCCGGGTGCCGGCACGCTCCCCCAGCTTCACCAGCCGGGTCTTCAATTCCTCATTCTCAAGTGGGGCGAACTTGTAAAAAATTGGAAACAGGACCACCGGAGCGAGCTGGGCCAGCAGGACGAACAATCCCAGGAATGCCCCCCAGGCAATCAGCCACCAGTGTTGCGGCGCCTGACGCATGATGAAGTACAGTAACTCGGCCACGATCGCAGCCAGGACCAGTCCGACCAGAAAGCCTTTTCCCTCGTCCCACAACCAGGCGCGCAAGCGCATGTTGGAAAGGTGATAGCGGTGTTCGAGGCGAAAACTATAGTAGTCCAGGCCCAGCCCCAGTACTTTGGCCACAACCATAATCATCAGCAGGTACAAGAGCAAAGCCAGGCTGTAGTGCTGAAATGTGGCTTCGTAGGCAATGTCGCGGAGAGCGCCGCTCCATCCCGTGGCCAGGAGCGCAACCATAAGGGCCAGCCCGAGAAGAAAGTCGGCAATGCCCAGCCACCGCCGGATGCGGTTGTAGTGCCGCGCCTCAGGAGAGTCGGTTGCGACCGGGACGATAGCGGCTGCTGAAACCATTGGTGCCCGATTGATTATCGTATCGCCGGAAACGAAATGCGAGACCCAAAAGTCCAATAGTTATCAGTGCCTTCCGCGTTTTCGGCGATTGGTCCCCTTAAGTCGGGCGCCGCACAAAAGCCTCCGCCACAGAGAGAATGTCCGCTACGAGTTCAGGCGACTCCGCCTCGGCATAGACCCGCAGCAGAGGCTCGGTGCCGGACATCCGAAACAGCACCCAGGGAATCGCGCCGTTGCCGTTTTTGGCGCCGTGGCTCGAGGTATCCAGGAAGAACTTGATTCCATCCAGCGCCTCCTTCCTTTTGATGGAGTAGCCGCCAAGCCGGGTGGTCTGGTCGGAGCGGGCGCGCTGGACCGCGCTTTGCTTCATCTCGTCCGTGATGTGCAGATCGCGGCGTCCGTAATAATGCGGCCCGTACTCGCGCTGCAGATCGGCCACCAACTGCCCCAGCGCTTTGCCCTCCTGGGCCATTACGTTGGCCAGCAACAGGCAGTTGAGGGTGCCGTCACGCTCAGGAAGGTAACGCGAATATCCGATCCCGCCGGATTCTTCTCCTCCCACCACAATTTCGTGTTCCATCATGAGGTCGGCGATGTACTTGAACCCGATGGGGCACTCGATCAGCTTGCGTCCGTACCGGGCGGCGATGCGGTCCGCCATGCCGGTGGTGTTGAAGGCTCGCACCACGTCCCCGGGCCACTTCTTCCGTTCCAAGGACCAACGTAAAAGGACGGCAAAGCATTTGTGTGAATCCACGAAGCTGCCATCTTCGGCGATGGCTCCGATACGGTCGGCGTCGCCGTCAACCGCCAGACCGGCATGGCAACTTCCTTTCAGTACCGTCTGGCGCAGCATTTCTACGTGGGGTTCGATCGGCTCCGGATTGATCCCGGGGAATAACGGATTCAACTCCTGGCGAATAGCGATGTAGTCGATGCCGCGATCCTGGAAAATCCGGGTCAGCACGCCGCGTCCCGAACCGTACATGGAGTCCACCGCGAACCTGAACTTTGCCCCGGCGATGAGATCAAGATCGGCAAACCGCGAGATAGCCTCCATGTATGCCGGTTTGAGGTCAACTTCCTTGATGGAAGCCGCCTGCCCTTTGGGCATCGCCCCGGCACCGACTTCTTGTTCAATCACCTTCATGATGGCGGGCGTGGCCGAGCCGCCAAACCTGGCCTTGAACTTGACGCCATTCCAGTTCCAGGGATTGTGACTGGAGGTAACGACCACTCCGCCGGCTGTACCCTGGCTTTTTACGGCCAGCGAAATCGCCGGCGTCGGGGTGGAGTCCGACGTGATCTGTACCGGAATGCCCGCCCCGGCAATGACCTCAGCTGCGGTTCGGGCCGCGTGCTGAGACAGAAAACGCGTGTCGTAACCAATGATGACCCCGCGGGCCGCATCTTCGTGACGGAGCACATAGGATGCAATCCCACCCGCCACACGGCGGACGTTCTCAAAAGTAAAATCATCGGCAATAATGCCGCGCCAGCCGTCAGTGCCAAATTTGATCATAAGCAGTCGTCAGTCTTCAGTCGTCAGCAATCGGTGTCTTTGATCTTTCTGAAGACTGACGACCGACGACTGACCACTGCTACACCAGATTGCGCAGCTTCTTCTCGTCCAGGTACTTCACCACTTTCCCGACATCCTGGGCCTGATCGCGGGTGGTGATCAGGAGAGCGTCTTCCGTTTCTACTACGACCAGATTGTTTACGCCCAACGCTGCGACAAATTTTCCGGGCGCGTGAATGTAATTGCCCCCGGAATTCAGCGTGAACCACGCTTTGGCGGCGATCAGGTTGTTATCCTTTGGCTGGCGTTTGGCCGCATGATGCTCATGCAGCGCGGTCCACGAACCCAGATCATTCCATCCGAAATCTGCGGGAAGGCAGATGATGCTGGAGTGCTGCTCTCCCTTGCTCGAGCGTGGTTCGAGCACGGCATAATCAATGCTGATGTTCTCGCACCTGGGATAGAGCCGGGCAAACGTGGCGGCAAATTTTTGCGTGCCGAAGGTGGCCGCAATCTGTTGCAGCAATGCCGCGGTCTTCGGCAGATGCTCCAGCAACGCTTTGGTCAGGGTACGGGCACTCCACAAGAACATGCCGCTGTTCCAGAAATAGTTTCCGGCTTTCACGAATTCAGCGGCGCGCGCTGCGTCCGGCTTTTCCGTAAAGCGTCGCACCCGCAGCGCATCGTCCTTAAAGGTGGAACCGGCCTCGATGTAACCGTAGCCTATCTCGGCCCGTGTGGGACGGATTCCAAGGACTACAATATTTTCTCCCGCGGCCGCGATCTCAATTCCCTTCTTCAAGACCTCGCGATACCCTTTTTCGTCGGCGATTACGTGGTCGGAAGGAAACAAGCCAATCACGGCATCGGCATCGCTGTTCATCAGGATGAATGCAGCCAAACCGATGGCTGGGGCTGTGTTGCGTCCTACCGGTTCGGCCAGAATCCGTTTCGGGCCAAGCCGTGGAAGCTGGCGTATGATCTCGCGCCGCAAATGCTGGTTGGTGATGACCCAGAAACGCGCCGGGGAAGCCAGGGGCAGCAGCCTGCCCACGGTCTGCTGGATCATGGTCAGCTTTCCGTCGAGCGCCAGCAGTTGCTTGGCACGACGCTGCCGGCTCAGGGGCCAGAAGCGAGTGCCGCGCCCGCCGGCGAGAATCACGGGATGAAAGCTGGTCTTAGCCACAGTCTTAACTATTGCAGATTTCAGATTTTAGATTGCAGATTGGTACCCTGGCATTTCAATCTGAAATCTAAAATCTTAAATTTCGCTACAATCTCGTCTCCGGCTCGGGAACCCGCTCGCCGGGCACAAATGCTTTTAGAAATTCCACCGCCCACTGCGGGCGTACTTGAAACTCGCCGACCGCCGCGGGCACGACCACGGCATCACCTCGGGCCAGCGTAACCGGATTCGCGCCGGCCGCTTCGACAATTCCGCAACCTTCCACCGCCACCAGGATCTGGACTGAGGTTTTTCTGGGGCCGTTCTGCGTGTGGAAGGAATGCGGCTGCTTGAGCTCAAACATTTCAACCACAAAGTAGGGCGACGAGATCAGGGGCGCTCGGCGATTAGCGCCTCCGTTCATATTTGAGGGAGCAGGCCGGACCACCTTGCCGGATCCAACCTTTTCCTTGATGGCAGCGAGGCCCTCTTTCAGATGCAATTCGCGCGGGCGTCCATAGTCATAGAGACGATACGTCGTGTCCGATTGCTGCTGGGTTTCGACGATGATCGCTCCCGGGCCAAGCGTATGCACAGTACCGCCGGCCACGTAAATCATCTCCCCCGGATAAACATTGACCCAGTTCAGCAGTTCCTCGGCGCGTTTCTCTGCGATGGCGCGCTCGAACTGCTCGCGGGTAACGCCCGCTTTGAGGCCCAGCCCAATCTGCGCGCCGGGCTTCGCGTGGGCCACGTACCAGCATTCGGTCTTCCCCCAGGGCTGCCCCACCCGGCGGGCGGCCTCGTCATCCGGATGCACCTGTATGGAAAGCTTTTCGTGGGGAAAGAGAAACTTCAGAAGCAAGGGAAAGCGCGTGGCATCGGCGGGAGCCTCGCCCACCAGTGCGCGGCCATACTGCGAACTCAACTCCGAGAGCGACTGCCCGCTCAGCGGACCGTTCGCCACCCTGCAGGCGTCGCCGGTGAGCCAGGCTTCGCCGATCTTTTCCTCGAACCTGTGGTTGGGATAAATCGGCGAAAGGTCAAGCGTGCCCCAGGGACGCGGGTCAAAGGCGGGCTGCATCGAAAATGGATAGAGATCACTCACGCGGTGTGCATGTGGATTACAACTCTGCCAGCCCGAGGGCCTTCGGTAGAGCGCCCGCCTTACAAGGCCGCCAGGAACTTGCGCATGCGCTCCAGTCCGCGGTCCAGTTCGGTGACCGAGGTAGCGTAGGAAACTCGAATATGTTCGCGCGTGCCGAAGCCTTCGCCGGGGACCGTGGCCACATGCGCCTCGCGCAACAGTCGGCCGGCAACATCCGAAGCTGATTTGATGCCGCCGCGCCCGATAAAGGACGAAATATTAGGATAGGCATAGAACGCCCCTTCCGGCAT
>Ga0207654_10002090_pt1 | contig 10231 bp, 4 predicted proteins | sample KBSC64metaG_FD_184355 | JGI IMG/M metagenome (GOLD analysis project Ga0207654, IMG submission 184355) | Corn rhizosphere microbial communities from Kellogg Biological Station, Michigan, USA - KBS C6-4 metaG (SPAdes) (version 2) | ecosystem: Host-associated > Plants > Roots > Rhizosphere > Soil...
CGCACTCCTCGCGCGGTTACGCGAGGGCGATGATGCGGCGTTCGATGCGCTCGTTCTCGCACACGCGGACGCGCTCATTGGCTTCGCGACGACGGTCGTCGGCGAACGCGCTATTGCGGAGGAGCTTGCGCAGGATGTGTTTCTCTGGATGTGGGACCGGCGTGCCACGTTCACGCTCTCCGGGTCGCTTCGGACGTATTTGTTGACCGCCGTTCGCCGGCGCGCACTGAACGTCATTGCGCATCGATCCGTCGAGGCGCGACATTCGGTGGAGTTGGTGGGAGACGTTGACGTGCAGGCCGTGTCCGAACACGGCGCACAAACGGAAGATGCTGAGCTATGGGCCGCCGTGTCTGCGTTGCCTCTTCGGTGGCGCGAGGCGATCATGCTGCGGTATGAGGGGGGGCTTCCGTATCTCGACGTTGGGCGAGTGATGGGGATTTCCGAGCCGGCGGCTCGAATGCTCGTTCGACGAGCGATCACTGAACTTCGGCGACAGCTGAGCTGAAAAAAGGCTCGAAAAGAAATTTCGTTCGGTTTACGGGAGGTGGCTGTGTGTAGGATGATATGGCTCACGATCCCGATTCAACTCCTGACTGGTCTACACTCGACGCCTATCTCGCGGGCGCGCTGAGCGACACCGAGCGTGCCGTCGTCGAGCGATGGCATGCGGATGTACCTGCTGACGCCGCGGCATTTGAGCGCGTCCGGCGTGCGGTACGGATAGGCGGGCTCGCGCGCGAGGCGGATGCGGCGAGAGAGTTTCTTGCCCGTGTGAAAGAGGCGCGAGCGCGACGAGAGACCATGGAGACGGTGAGGTTTCACTCGCGAGGGATGAGGAGCGACAAGACAGGTCTTTCGCGTGGAATTGTCTGGTCGATCGGGGCGGCGTTGTGCATTGGTGCTGTGGCCGTCGTCGGTTCTCGCCAGCTTCATCTTCCATCATCTGCAGCCACGCAGCGATATCAGACCAGTGCCGGCCAACAAGCGACGATCCGTCTCGCGGATGGATCGTCAATGCGGCTGGCGCCGGCGACCACGGCAACGGTCACGCCGAACGGTATTGCGGTTTCCGGTGAGGCATACTTCTCGGTCACGCCACATCAGACGCGCGTCTTCCGCGTGACGATGCCCGACGTCGTGATTCAGGTTCTCGGTACGCAATTCTCCATCCGGCACTATCCGACGGATCGGACCAGTCACGTCGCGGTAGAGAACGGCAAAGTTCGTCTGCAATTGCATGCGCCGGCGTCGAACATCGATTCATCGATTGTCGTGACGGCGAAGACTGCCGTTGTCGTGACCGATTCGGGAGCCATCGTGCAGCCCGGAAGTGCTGTCGATGATTATACCGCGTGGACACGCGGACGTCTCGTCTTTCGAAAAGAGCCACTACGCCGCGTCATCGAAGATCTGTCGCGCGCCTATGGGACGGAGATCCGGCTGAGCGATACCACCTTGGCGACCGCGGAGATTACCGCAGCCGCCACCGTTGCCGATGATCCGTTGCCCGCCCTGCTCGACGATCTGATGCTGACTATCCGTGCCCATTATCGGCGCGACGGCGCCGCGTTCGTCATCGTTCCCGGGCCGTCCGCACCAACCCCACAAGTCAAACGCGTCCTTCACTCGGAGAAAATGTATGGCCGGTAGCACTGTTCGACGTCTCGTCGTTGGCGCCATCGTCATGACAACGACGACGACTCTTTCTGCGCAGACCGTGGCTGTGCGCCCTGAAACGGAACGGCCGGCGGCGACGACGTCGGTAACTGTCAATGTCGATCACGGGAGTCTGGAGCATGTGCTCACGCAGATCGCGCGAGAAGCCGGGTTGACGCCCTTCTACAGCACCGTCATCACCAATTCGACGAAGAATGTTTCACTCCATGTAAAAAACGTGCTCGTCGCGGATGCCTTCGAACAGGCATTGCGTGGGACCGGGCTCAAAGCGCTGATCGGCACTCGGCGGGTCGTCTTCACCCTCGACGACGACGCGACAGCCACTGTTCAAGGCGTCATCACCGGACAAGTGATCGACGGCACCTCCAAACGCCCACTGTCTGGCGCGACCGTACTCCTGGATGACGGGAAGATCGGGGTGCTCGCGGATAAGAACGGGACCTTTCGGCTCTCGAACGTGTCCGCGGGAACCCATACCGTTCGTGTCCGGATGCTGGGCTATGTGAAAGTGACGAAGTCGGTGACGGTGACCGACGGCGATATCGCTTCTGTTAATGTCGCGCTCGAGCCGAGTGCGAATGCGTTGCAGCAAGTCGTCGTGACAGGGTCGGTGATCGCGACCGAGCGCAAGACCATCCCCAATGCTATCACCGTCATTACGGCGAAAGAGTTGGAACAACGCGGCATTACGCACATCGACCAACTCTTTCGTGGTGATGTGCCCGGACTCTGGGTCCAGAACAAAGGCTCGGCCGGCGTGCAACCCGGGCAAGTGACCATGGCGTCTCGAGGATCGACGTCGCTCGATGGCGCGCTCAAGAAGCCCATCAAAACGTACGTCGACGGCGTGGAATTGGCGGATCCGTCGTATTTGGGGTTAATCGATCCGCGCAGTATCGAACGGATCGAAATTCTCACAGGGCCGCAAGCCTCGACGATTTATGGATCCGGTGCCATCAACGGCGTGATGCAGATCTTCACCAAGCGCGGAACGTCGAGTGCTCCGCAACTCGAATTATCGTTACAAAGCGGGCTCATTCAGAACAATTTCTCCTCCGCCATGACGCCGCAGCACGATTATGCGGCGCGCGTGTCGGGCAGTCAGGCGGGGATCTCGTTCAACACTGGCGGCTCGTGGACCTATCTGGGGCCGTGGTCCCCCATGATCCACATGGCAACGTTGAGCGGGTACGGAGGACTCCACGTGCAGCGGCAGCCGTTCACGTTCGATCTGAACGTGCGACGAGTGCAAGGGACCAATCGGGACGGCGGAGGGACCAACGGAGAGTACTTCAACCAAGGTGTCACCACCGGTCTCTACAAGCCGAATCCGTATGAGCCGGCGATATCGCCACAACAGTACCGGAGCACCGGGCAAACGTTGGGCGCGGAGGTCACCGCGACACCATTTGCGTGGTGGTCGCACCGGTTCACCGCTGGCGTCGACGGGACGGAAAGCTCGAATTTCTGGAATCGGCCACAATACGGATACCAGGGAGACACGTTGCTGTATTTCCTGCAAACCACGTCGTCGAAAACGTCACTTGCTTATTCGACGACGGCGCAGATTCCGCTGTCGCATATGGCGTCCGCGACGATCACCGGCGGTGTCGACGGATGGCATTCCCTGGATACCCATCTCGATGCCACTCCGTCGACGACCACCGGTACCATCCAGGCGGATCGATTCGGCGTCTTCCGGACTCCGACCCATAACAACGGCGCGTTCGTTCAGGGGCAGCTCGGCATTCTCGACGTGTTGTTCATCACCTATGGACTCCGTGCAGAGTGGAATCCCTACTACGGACGCAACGCCAATCCGAACCGGCAACCGCGGATGGGGATTGCCTATACCCAAGCGATGGGCCCGATCACCGCGAAGCTCCGAGGGAGTTTCGGCCACGCCACGCTCCCGCCAGGGGCAGGGCAAACCGTCGCGCACAACATGGCGTCGTATCATTATCCCTCGAACTACCTTGCGGCATTCGACAATGCCGACGTCCTGCTGGCGAATCCGGAGCTCCTCCCAACGCAGCAGCAGGGCAGCGAAGGAGGACTGGAAGTCTATGTCGGAAACACGGTATCCACGGCGATCACGATCTTCAATCAAACCGTCGACAATCAAATTTTCTTTGCGAGGGTTGACAGTGCCCGCTCACTCTTGCCGGCGGCCGCGTATGGGGGAACGCTCAACGTGCCAACCGGCGTCGACGGGTACGCGTACTATCCGCAGTACCGCTACGTCAACATCGGCAGCATTCGGAACGACGGGATCGAGTGGCAGGGCTCGGTGACCGTAGGTGCCTTCACGACGAAGGGGACCTATTCGATCACCAAGAGCCGGATCATCGGGATCACGCCGAAGTACCGCGCGGCATTTCCACAATACGTCCCCGGGAGCGCATTTTCGTCCTTGCCGGAGCACACCTATGCGATCGCCGTGCAATACGCACACGGGAAAACATCCGCTACGCTCAATGTACAAGGGCAGGGCGGACAGATCGCGCAGTCGAATTGGGATTGCGGATTTTCCAACGCCGGATGCATCAACCACGAATTCATGTTGATCCGCTCCGCCCGGTTGGACGCCGACAAGCCGGCCATGGACACGCCCCGCATTCCATTCGTCACGCCGGGGTATGCGCTGGCGGACTTCAATGTCCAGCGGCAGTTCAATTCCCGTGTCGAGGGAATGTTACAGCTGCAAAACGTTGCGAATTCCTATCCGCGCACCGACGCCGGCGCCGACCTCGGGTCGATCGGCCGGCAGACGAAGATCGGCGCGCGAATCCGCTACTAAACTCACGTCTCATCTTCATCGTGCGGCATTCGTCTTTTCTCTCGCGTATCAAAAGTACTCTTTCTGGACTCTGGCTCATCCCGATCGTGTGTGGACCGTCCTTCGCGCAGGCTCCCGCGCACTTGGCCCCACCGCGCGTGTCACAGCCTGTTTCCAACGCCGCGGCGCTGGCGCGATCGGATACCATGATTCGAGCGCTGACACGCGAGCTCCCCACGATCCTTCACCTCGACAGTGCGACGGAGAACGTCGCCCATCAGTTTTGGGGGCCACGAAACAGGGAGCTCCAGCTGTTCAATGCGCTGCGGAGCGAGCCACGTGAAGTCCATTTCGATCACCTCGACACGTCGAGTGACGACCAATTTCTTCCCGCGTTGGTGTGGATGGACACGTTGCGTGCCGCCTGGCGTAAGACACCCGCCGATGCCCATTATGGAAAATTCTACGACGGCGGCATCGAGCAACAACCGATCGCGAAGACGCTGTGGTATCTCACCCGCTATCGGGAATTGCGTCCCGCCATCGAGCAATACGCGCGTGCCGCGTTGCAAGCTGGTGAAGTAGCGCCGCGGCATTTCACGCGGTGGGAGATGTTGTCGACAGGCCACGCGTTGATGGGCGAGATCGCGCTCGCGCAGGACGATACGACTCGTGCGATCGCCGAACTGTTCGCCACGGTCCGCTTTCCCAAAACGGCGATCGCCGAGGCGGCGGGGCACCGGTTGGTCGAGGTTGCGCAAAGCCGGATGGATACGGTGTTCCAAATCCAGGCACTCGCGGCGCAAAAGCTCCTCACGGACTATGAAACCGAGATGAGACTGTTCGCGGTCGGGCGTCTACAGAGCCTCTGGGACAGCTACGTCGCCGGTCACGACTCCGTTCCGGATTTCCTCCCCGCGTCGGCCATGCCGAACGCACGGGCGACCAAATCGCTCGACGTGTACCTGGATCGCCATTGGAGCGCATTGTACGATTGGGACTTTCCGGTGGCCCCCGCACCTGCGTCACTCCTCCAGCAATCGTCTCGTGTCGTCGTGGTCGAGCACAGTACAGGGGCAGGGTGTCACGGCTGTTGGTGGGACGACCGGGCGCTGTGGCCGCTGACGCGCCGATATCCCGCAAATCGTGTCGTCCTGTTGACCTATGGGCGCGAAGCTCCTCTGGGCATCAAGGGAACCGAGGACTTGGACAGCCTCTGGACACGCTATGACGCGTGGTATCCAACGATCGGCGGCGGTATCACATGGCGTACGCAGCGGAGCGCACGCATTTCGTTCCAGAGCCGGATCGGTGCGAAGGGTGATACGCTCGGCGGGTGGCCGATCGACGGACTCCGTGGGGAACCAGTCGGAACCGAGCTCAACTACCGTTGGTTGGAGCTCGAAGGGTTCCAACGGAATAGTGCACGCGTCGACCACGAGTTGACGCGTGCTCCGGACGCCGACCTCCGTGTGATGGCGTCGTGGCCGCAGCAGAATGGACATGTCGACCGGGACCACATCCAGGCATCCGTCCGAATCGATTCGATCGCGTCGCATGTGCGCGCGTCGGGACATCCGCTCGCGGTTCGAATGGTGCTGTACGAAGATACGGTGTGGATCCATACGAACACGATCCGCCGGATCTATCTCAACGTGGTGCGTGAGGCGACGCAAAACGATACGCTGTCACTCGGCTTGCCCGTCCCCCCGGCAGTCCCGGCAGCGGTCGATTATACGTTTGATGTCGGTGCGGTCGAACGCCTCATGCAACGCGTGCGCGATGACCCGAAAGGGCTCATTCAATCGGCCCGGGGAGACTACTACGGAGATCTCCCGGCGCTCTGGCACCCGGATCCGCGTGACCTTCGCATCGATCGGTCGCGTCTGTACGTGATCGCGATGATCCAAGACCTCACGACGGGTGAGATTCTGCAGGCCGCGGTGACGAAGGTCCGAGACCGCGCGCCGATGTAAGCGACTTCATAAGAAACCACCGCCGTACTCATGCTCCAGTCCGTTCACACGGGGCGTCTCGTACGCCCTGGATTCCGCCGACGTATCGGCCGATGCGCAGCACCCGCGATCGCGGTGTTGTGTTGCTCCCTTCCGCTGGCCGCACAACGGGGACCGAAACCGGTTCCCGAATTCACGATCACTCCGTTGAAGCATCCTAGGACGCGCGACACCACGTATGCCTTGCCCCTGATTCCGACACGCACCGTCCGATTCACGACCGATGAGGGGACATGGATGTCCGTCGACGTGTCGCCCAATGGACGTAGCATCGTGTTCGATCTGCTCGGGGACCTCTACACCGTTCCCATCACCGGTGGTCATGCCACGCGCATCATGGGCGGCATGGCCATGGACGTCCAGCCCCGATACTCGCCTGACGGCCGATCGATCCTATTCGTCTCGGATCGGTCTGGCCAAGATAATCTCTGGATCGCCGACGCCGATGGCCGGAATCCTCGGCCCATTTTGCGCACCGAGCTCAACAACAGTGACGAGACGTCGGTCGCGCAGTACACGCAGCCAGTCTGGACTCCCGATGGACGCGCGATTCTGGATGGCACGAGCGTCCGCTACGTCGTGGCCACAGGTGCAACTGGACCAATGCCTGGATTGTTCGGCTATAGTCCAGCCGTTGGGGGCGACGGCCGTTTCATCTATCTCGAATCGAACGGGATTGGTGTGTACGATACGGTCACGCACCAGATTCGTCAGATCGTGGGCTCATCCGACCCTCTCTTTCGGCCAGTCGTGAGTCATGACAATCATTGGCTTGTGTATGGCACGCGACGGAATGCCCGCACGTTGCTCCGCGTTCGTGATCTTCGGACCGGGGCGGACACGCTGTTGATGGACGACGTCCAACCACTGCGTGACTGGTCGGCCGGAAGTATCGGCAAGTTTCCCAACTTCGCGTTCACGCCGGATAATCGCGCGGTCATTGTCGCAACGGGAGGCAAGTTTTGGCGCATCGCCGTGCCCTCGGGGCGGCGAACTGCGATCCCATTTCGCGCCGATGTCGAGCAGGCGTTAGGACCGCTGTCGCAATTTCACTATCCTGTGACAGACCGGTTTACCGTGCGCCAAATTCGCGAACCCCGACTATCTCCGGACGGCACCAAGCTCGCATTCATCGCGCTCGATAAGCTCTACCTCATGGACTTTCCCACGGGGACGCCGAAGCGAGCGACGCATGCGGTTGGAGTGGTGGAGAATTATCCCGCCTGGTCTCCCGATGGCAAGTACATCGCGTTCGCGACGAGTAGCGATTCCGCGCCCGGTGAGATCGATCGCCTCCCAGTCGCCGCGGTTCTTGGTGCATCCGGTTCGCTCCCTACGCCTGAACGACTCACACGAGAGGGCGATCTGTACAGCCGGCTTACATATGCGCCGGACGGTCGTCGGTTGGTCTATGGGCGATCTCCGTGGCGGGTGACCCAGCAAATCAATTACGACTATAGCCCTGACACACCGATCGACTTTTATTGGATGAGTGCCGACGGAGGACCGTCGCACCTCATCACCCATGCCACGTGGGTGTCGGCGGGCCCGCGTGAAACAGGGGCGCCGCCGCAATTCATGACGACCGATACGAGCCGGCTCCTCATTCCTCAGTGCAGTACCGTAGTATCGATGCGTTGGGATGGATCCGATCAGCGAACCGTGTTCCGATGGCCGTCTGAACAACCGGAAGGGATTCCATCCCAAGGGTTGCTCTCGCCCGATGGATCGCATGCCCTCCTCGTGTATCGCAACAACGCGTATCTCGTAACGGCTCCCGTCGGCGGCTTTCACGGAGAGCGATTGAATCCTGATACAGCGCCACCCAACGTGTCCTTTCGGAAGCTCAGTCACGCTGGCGCCGAGTTCATAGGGTGGTCATTCGACGGACGACAGTGCTATTTCGCGCTTGGGCATAGTGTCTTTCTATATGACATGACATTGATGGTTCCTCCGCAGACATTGGAGGACACAAACCAGAAGGGGCGCCGACATGACATCGATGTCGTCGCCGCCCGAGCGGTGGCGCGCGGAACGATCGTGTTTCGGAACGCACAGCTCATCACGATGCGCGGGCACACCGTGATCACGCACGGCGATCTGGTCGTCCGCGACGGTCGAATTGCGGCGCTCGGTCCGACTGGTACTGTCCGCATCCCACGCGATGCCAATGTAATCGATGCAACGGGGACCTCCATCCTTCCAGGATATGTCGATTTGCACACGCACATGCTCGCTCGGTTCCTGACGCACAATACGCAAGTGCCGCAATATCAAGCGCACCTTGCCTATGGCGTGACGACGACGCGAAATCCGTCAACCAAGACCAGTGATGTCCTGACCTATGCCGATCGCGTGGACGTCGGCGATCTGCTCGGCCCTCGCATTGGCGGGACAGGGCCCGCGGTCTCAGCGACCGATCGGACGATGGACCCACTGCAGCGTTTCGAAGACGTCGATGCGATGATGCGTCGCTATGGTGAATTCTATCACACGCAAACGTTCAAAGAGTATACCGCTGGAAATCGAAGAACGAGGCAATGGATTGTCATGGCCGCCCGGTCGCACAACATCTCACCGACGACGGAAGGAGCGGGCGATTTCAAAATGAGTCTGACCGAAATGCTCGATGGGTACGCCGCTCACGAACATACTTTCGAGATTGCTCCCCTCTATCGGGACGTCGCGTTGTTACACGCAGCCTCCGGTCTCAGCTACGATCTGACACTCCTGGTTTGCTGTCTTGGCCCTCCGGATGCCGGCCTCAATCGATTCATCGCGTCGGGCAGCGCGCGCCGTGATCCGAAACTACGCCGGTTTTCCGCCGCGGCGACGCTGGAAAAAGTGGCCGCGACACCCCACTATGTCGAGGCCGACGATCGGTCCGCGGAAGCGTCCCAAAGTGCGCACCGGCTCATGGACGCCGGAGGGCGCGTCGGAATCGGGGCGCACGGTGAATTGCCAGGCCTCGGCACGCACTGGGAACTTTGGTTGCTCAGCTCGGGCGGATGGAGCAACCTCGATGTCTTACGGGCGGGAACGATATCGGGAGCCAGCGCACTCGGACTCGAGGGCGATATTGGCTCGCTCGACGTCGGAAAGCTGGCCGACTTGCAAGTGTTGGATCGTGATCCGCTTCGTGATATTCATAACACGACAGCGATTCGGTACGTCATGAAGGACGGACATTTGTACGACGCCAATACGCTCGATGAGCTCTGGCCTCGGAAGCGGCGACTTGCGCCGCAATGGTGGCAGCGCTGATGTCTTCATCCACATCGGCGTAGCCCGCCATAAAATATCTAGCTACTCAAACATGCGACATCGATGCAGATTTGTCGCATGTATTGGGTAATCCGCGCCACCGTATCCGTACAATCAGGGGTCACGCGACCCTTTCACGCCGGCCATGGCACCACGGCGGATTGAGTTCTCGGCGGACTTGCTGTCGCGGTTGCAACGACGGGACCCGGAGGCCTATGCCGAGGTGTTTCGCGTCGGGGGCGCCGATTTGCTCGACTATGCCGCGACGTTATCGGGGTCGCTAGAGGCAGGGCAGGATGTCGTCCAGGATGTCCTCTATCGCGTGTGGAGTCAGGGAGAAGACTTCAAGCCACGCGGAACCTTGGCCGCGTATTTGTTCGCCGCGGTACGCAATGCGTCGATCGACGTATTGCGGCGCGATCGTCAGGTTGCGCGATACCAGGCTCGCGCCGTCCACGAGCATCACGATACCTATGAGCACGACGCGGCCGAG
>Ga0207654_10002091_pt1 | contig 10229 bp, 9 predicted proteins | sample KBSC64metaG_FD_184355 | JGI IMG/M metagenome (GOLD analysis project Ga0207654, IMG submission 184355) | Corn rhizosphere microbial communities from Kellogg Biological Station, Michigan, USA - KBS C6-4 metaG (SPAdes) (version 2) | ecosystem: Host-associated > Plants > Roots > Rhizosphere > Soil...
GATGAGGGGCCCGGCATTCCCAAAGAACAGCTGGCAAGCCTGTTCCGGCCGTTTGGCGTTTCCGCAGATGGGTTCGGCTTCGGCCTGGGCCTGTCAATCGCGCACCGGGCGATTGCGGTTCATGGCGGAACCATTGCCTTGAGCAACCGGCAGCCCCGGGGTCTTGAAACACGCGTGACAATACCCGCCGCGAGCTAGACGGCGAATTGCGCAGCGTTATCCTCAATATGGCGGCGGACGTATCATATAGCGGCGCGCGCCATCGCGTAAACCCGGGTGGACCCGAGCATATAAGCGTGGAAAGAACCGGCGAACAGCGACGCGATAGCGCCGTCGCCCACATCCAGGCCGCCGGTATAGGCGCCAAAGGATGGCAGGACCAGCCGCAGCCCGTCGGAGACAAAACAGCGGCGGCGTACACTGCGGCCCCATTTCGCCACCCGGGCGCAAGGATGCAAATGCCCCGCCACTTCGCCGGGTTCAAAAGCATCCAAAGGCTCGTGCCGCAGCAACAGACCGCCCAGGCGCAGGCTTTCCACCACCTCGCCCGCCAGCCAAGCCGGTGGATGAGGATCGTGATTGCCGGTGATCCAGGTGAAGTGGGTGCTGGTACCCAGCGATTCGAGCAGCAGCCGGTCCTGTTGCACAACCCGCTCACCCGCCTGGCCATCATGAAACGAATCACCTAGCGCGATCACCCGCGCCGGCTTGTGGCGGGCAATCGCCCGCGCCATCCGCGCCAAGGTGTCGGCGGTGTCATAGGGCGGCAAAAACTGGCGGCCCCGGGCATAGGAACTGCCTTTTTCCAAATGCAGATCGGCAAAAATCAGGGTGGAATGGGCCTTGGCAAAGGCCGCGCCGCAGGCATCCAGCAACAGCATCTCGCCATTGACGGTGATTTCCAGATCAGTCCACACGCATGGCATCCCGTATCAGCGCGTCTTCATTTTCTTTGAGAATAGCTTCGTCCACCTCGCCTGCAACCATCTCTTTGGAAATTTCCAGCAAGGCCGGCACCGCCAGCGGCGAAACCCGCTCCAGCCGGCGGGTGACGATGCGCTTTTTCACCCGCGCCAGCATGTCGCCCAGCCGGGCGATGTCCAGCAGTCCGGTTCCCGCATCCTGATAGGTGGCGCGCAACAGCACATGATCGGGCTCATGCTCCCTGAGCACGTCGTAGATCAGGTCGGATGAAAATGTCACTTGCCGGCCGCTTTTTTCCTTACCCGGGAAACGGCGCTGGATCAGTCCGGCGATGATGGCGCAATTGCGGAAGGTGCGTTTGTAAAGATTGGATTCCGCCAGCCAGCTATCCAGGTCGTCGCCCAGCATGTCCTGGTCGAACAATCCGTCCATATCGGCCACGCCCATGTCCTTGGCGGCCCAAATGGCCAGCGCATATTCATTGGCGACAAAGCCCAAGGGATGAAAGCGCGCCCGCTCCAGCCGCCGGGTCAACAGCATGCCCAAGGTCTGATGCGCCAGCCGGCCTTCAAACGGATAGCAGACCAGATACTGGCGATTGCCGCGCGGAAACGTCTCGACCAGAAGCTGGCCGGGCTTGGGGATCACACTGCGCCATTCCTGGATCTTCAGCCATTCCTGGACCGGTTCGGGAAGCCCATGCCAGCTTTCCGGTGTCGACACCATCTCCCGCACGCGTTGGGCGAGAAAAGTGGAAAGCGGAAATTTTCCGCCATTGTAGCTGGGAATTTGCGCTTGCGTGTCGCGCGCGCGGGTCACATAGGCGCCGGTTTCCCGCAAGCCTTCAAAGCGCAACACGTCGCCGGCAAAAACAAACGTATCGCCCACCGAAAGCTGTTCGATGAAATATTCCTCCAGCTCGCCCAATTTGCGCCCGCCCGCGCCCGCCGGTTTGCCCTTGCTTTGCAGCCTTATCTCCACCATCGGGTCTTCCACAATCACCCCGGCATTCAGCCGGTATTCCTGCGCCAGGCGGGGATGAGCCAGGCGGTAGCGGCCATCTTCCGTGGGCCTGAGCCGGGCGTAGCGGTCATAGCTGCGCAAGGCGTAACCGCCGGTGGCGACAAAATTCACCACCGCGTCGAAATCTTCCCGAGTGAGATGAGCATAAGGCGAAGCGGCGCGGATTTCCGCAAACAATGCGGTGGACGAAAAAGGACCGGCACAGGCGGTGCCCAACACATGTTGCGCCAACACATCCAGAGCGCCCACCTTCAGGCGTTCGCCATCAAGCTCTCCCGCCAGCACCGCATCGCGGGCGGCATTGCATTCCAGCACTTCAAAACGGTTGGCCGGCACCAGCAGCGCGGCGCTGGGCTCATCCAGCCGGTGATTGGCGCGGCCGATGCGCTGCACCAGCCGGGCCGCGCCCTTGGGCGCACCGATGCAGATCACCTTGTCTACCGCGCCCCAGTCGATGCCCAAATCCAAAGTGGAGGTACAAACCACGGCGCGCAAATTACCCTTGGCCATGGCGGCTTCCACCTTGCGCCGCTGCTCCAGAGCCAATGAGCCGTGATGCAAAGCAATCGGCAGGTTGGCGTCGTTGATGGCCCACAATTCCTGGAAGGTGCGTTCGGCCTGACTTCTGGTATTGACAAAGACCAGCGCGGTTTTGGAGGTCTGGATCGCCGCCATCACATCCATCATGGCGTGGCGGGCCAGATGCCCCGCCCACGGCACATAGGAATCGGAGGCGCTGATTTCGATCTGGGGCTTGGCGCCGCCCTGGGCGATGACGATTTCCGACAGGCTTTCCCCCGCCATGGGTTGCGGCACCAGGAAGCGCTGCAACGGCGCGGGGTCCTTCACCGTCGCGGAAAGTCCCACCCGGCGATGTTCCGGCGCCAAACTCTGGAGCCGCGCCAAACCCAGCGCCAAGAGATCGCCGCGCTTGGAATTGTACAGCGCATGCAATTCGTCCAGCACCACGGTGCGCAGGCTTTCGAACATCTGCGCTGCGCGAGGATGCGCCAGCAAAAGGCTTAATTGCTCAGGCGTGGTGAGCAGGATATCGGGCGGGCTGTAACGCTGGCGCTGGCGGCGGGCGGCAGAGGTGTCGCCGGTGCGGGTTTCCACCGTCACCGGCAATTGCATTTCCTCGATCGGCAGATTGAGATTGCGCGCCACATCGACCGCCAGCGCTTTCAGCGGCGACACGTACAGGGTGTGCAACCCGCGCCTGCGCGCTCTTTTTGGCGTTGCAGACAACGCGATCAGGCTGGGCAGAAACCCGGCCAAGGTCTTGCCGCCGCCGGTGGGCGCCACCAACAGCACGCTTTCGCCCTTTTGGGCATGGTCCAACAGCGCCAACTGGTGGGGACGCGCGCGCCAGCCGCGGCCGGTGAACCAATGCTCAAATTGGGGAGGTAACATGGCGAGAACAAACCATGTACTAACACCCAGACGCAATAGAATTAGATCATCGGGCCAACCGATCGAACGCCGTAGCATCGCTTACCGGAGAGGGCTATTTGCCTCCCAGCAGCCGCTTCAACTCGGCTTCCGGCGTGCCATAGAAACTGCCGGCGACCTGTTCGATTCCGGCGCGATTGACCATGGTCAATTGGCCCCGGCGCGTCGTGACCAAACCGCGGCGTTCAAAGCCGTGAATGGCAACCGTCACCCCAGCACGGCGCACGCCCAGCATCACCGCCAGGAATTCATGGGTCAGCGGTACGGCATCGGTGGTCAGCCGGTCGTGCGCCATCAACAGCCAGCGCGCCAGCCGCTGCTCCAGCTTGGCGCGGCCATTGGCCAGGGCGGTATGGGCCGTCTGGATCATGAAGCCTTGCGCCCATTTCAACATCAGGGCGCGCAGGCTCTCGCTTTTGGCGATGGCGCCACACAAGGCCTCGCGCGGAATGCGATGGCCGCTGCCGCCAATCTGCATATAAGTGGAATGCTGGGCGCGATCGTCGCCCATGATCAGCGGCACGCCGGTGGCGCCCTCAAAACCGATGACGCCGACTTCGATGCGATGGTCCTCGGCGTCCACCGCCACAACGGAAGCGACACCCATTTCCAGAAAATAAGCATGGGTAATGGGCTTGGTGGGAACTTCGATGACCTGGCGGTCTTTCAAGGTCACGGGTTCCAGATGCGGCCCAATCAGGTCCCAGTCTTCCAAGGCAATCTTATGCAGAAGCCAGTTGCGAATACCGGTGCGTGCATGTGCTTCTAACATCTCGCCAGCCCAACAAATGAGTGCGGAAGGAGACCGCTGCCGTGGCGCGAGATTGAATCGCGCCGGACCGGCCTGTCGAAAATAGCGCTAAGCCACGGAAATCCTACGTTTTTTTCAGTACCAAAACGTACGGCTGGGGTTCCAAAAAGCCATAACATTTGGACGTCCTTTTCCACGCCCCTCCAAGAGATACTCAGTACACAGATAATTCTGCCGACGATGGCAGGAATGCGGCGCCCCTTGCATTGGAGCGTGAAAAGAAAACGACTGTACGAAGAGATCGGTTCCGGTTGCCGTTCGGTTTCGAACCACAGGAGTGACGATCAATTTTCGTGATGGAAAAAGTCGATCACGGCCTGGCGCGTGTGGCGGTCGCCGACCGCCGACATGTGATCACGTCCCGGAATTTGAATGGCGCGCGCATCGGGAAATTTTTCCGCCAGTGGTTCTGGCCGTCCAGCGGTTTCATCTTCGCTGCCAGCGACAACCAGGATCGGACGCTTCAACTGCGACAGAATTTCCGGCGGCAGGCGCGGCGACATCGCCCGCATACAGGCCGCCAACGCAAAGCGGTCCTTGCCCGGCTGGTCGGCAAAGGCGCGAAACATTTTGGCGCGCGGATCGGTGATACTGTCCTTGTCCGGCGTCAGCAGCGCATCCGCCAGCACCGCGCGGGCTTGGGGCGAAGTGATGCGGTCTTCGAGATAGGTTTCGCCCACCCCGGCAATCGCCAGTTTGCGCACCCGCTCTGGATGCGCCGCCAGCAGCCGCAGACCGATAAAGCCGCCCATCGAATAGCCAAGCACAAACACATCGCGAAGATCGCAGGCTTTCATCACACAGACCACGTCTTGCGCCATCCGCTCATGGCCATAGGCTGCCTCATCGTGCGGTTTGCCGCTGTCGCCATGGCCTCGGCAATCCATCGCCACAAGGGAAAAACCCGCCGCGGTAAGGCCGCCATACCAGCCGGTGGATTTCCAATTCTGCAGCCGGCTGGAGCCGAAACCGTGCACCAGCACAATGGCCGGCCACTCCGTTTCGTCCTTGGCGCCCTGGCGCTCATAGGCCAGTTCGACGCCGTCGTCGGCGATTACAAAATCGGGCATGATACTGAATTCACTATTTTGGCTTCCTGTCGCCAAACTCGCAAAGGACAGCTTCTGTGTCTATAACCACCGAATGCGGAAATGGCTGTTCATAGCTGCCCTGACCGGGGCTCTGGGCGTGATGCTGGCGGCCTTTGGCGAACACGCCCTCAGCGCGCGGCTTTCGCCCGCTGCTCTTTCCGCTTTCGCCACCGGCGCGCGGTATCAGATGATGCACGCCCTGGCGATGGGTCTTGCCGCGTTGGCGGCGCGCGGGGCCGCCGAGCGGCTGGCGGAAACCGCGGCCCTTTTGTTCCTGGTAGGGATTTTGCTTTTTTCCGGCTCGCTTTATGGTCTGGCGCTGGCAGGCGCGCCAAGCCTGGGCTTCATTACGCCCTTTGGCGGGTTGGCGCTGATCGCGGGCTGGATCACCTTGGCTCTGGCCGCCCTCAAATTGGAGAAGACATGAAGAAAATTCTGATGCTGCTGGCGATGCTGGCGACCGCAACGCCAGCTTTCGCCCATGCCAGCCTGAAATCCTCCGATCCTGCCGACAATGCCAGCGTGAAATCACCCAGCCTGATAAAGCTGACCTTCTCGGAAGCGCTGGAGCCGGCCTTCAGCAGCGCCGAACTGGCGGATGCCTCGGGCAAAGTCATTCCCGTGTCAAAGTCGGTGGGCGGCGCCGGCATCACGCTTTTGCCCATGGGATTGAAGCCGGGCGCCTACAAGGTCACCTGGCACAGCGTTGGCCATGATACTCACCGCATCAGCGGCAGCTTCAGCTTCAAAGTTCTTCCTTGAATCGAGGTTGGCCTTGAATGCATCGATGATTTTGGCGGGCGCGCGCGGCCTTTATTATGGCGCGCTGCTGTCTTTGTTCGGCAATCTTGCTTTCAGTCTTTTGCTGCGCGCCAAACTTCCCATCGTCCTGCTGCCGAATGACAAAGCTTTGCGCTGGGGCGCGCTGGCGCTTGCCTTGGCGTCGGGTATCGTCTGGCTGGCCGCGGCGGCAGGACAAATGGCGGGCACGCTCAGTTGGGATGCGCTGACCGCGACCCTCACCGCCACCTTGTTCGGCCAGCTGTTTGTGGCGCGGACGATCGCCTTGGTGGGATTGGCGCTCGCCCTGCTCCTGCGCCGGGGTGCAAAGCCTGCACTCCTATCGACCGCCGTCGCGTTGGTTTTACCCGCCATGACCAGTCATGCAGCGGCTTCCAGCCCGGCAGGTTTCACTCTGCTGGGCGCAGCTCTGGACGCGGTGCATCTGTTGACGGCAGGCTTTTGGATCGGCGGCCTGGTGGTGCTGGCGATGCTGTTTCACCGCAAGGAGCCCAATATGCCGCTGGCGCTTTCGCTGTTTTCCGAGTTCGCGATGATCGCCGTGCTGCTGTTGGTGATGACGGGGCTGATCAATGCCGCCTCCATCCTGCTGGGCGACAAGGGCGCGCCTTCCCCGCCCTATCTTTTGGTGCTGGGCGCCAAACTGACCTTGGTCGCCGTGATGCTGGGTTTGGCGATTTTCAATCGCTTCCGCTTGATGCCAATCGGCGATGACAAAGGCATTGCCCGAAACGCCGCCTGGGAGCTGGGTTTGGGGCTTATTGCCGTGTTGCTGGCGGGCGTGCTGGGTCAGTTGCAGCCGAGCCTGTAGAGGCGGGGATGAAATCCCGCAATCCGCTGCTCTCTTTCTTGTCCGGCGGACTGAGCGCCTTCAGGAATTTATCGCCCCATTTGGAAATATCGTTGCGCAGCAGCGCCGCATAAAGTTCGGCATGACGCGCCTTGCGTTCCCTGAGCGGCATGGCCATCGCCCGGGCAATGGCCACGCCCACCGCATCGGGATCATAAGGATTGACCAGAAGCGCATCGCGGAATTCATCGGCCGCGCCGGCAAACCGCGACAGGATCAACACACCTGGATCTTCCGGGTCCTGGGCCGCGACATATTCCTTGGCCACCAAGTTCATGCCATCGCGCATCGGCGTCACCAGCCCGACATGGGCGGCCGAATAAAGCCCGGCCAGCACGGTTCGGCTGTAAGGCCGGTTGACATAGCGCACCGGCGCCCAGTTCGCCTCGCTATAGCTTCCATTGATGCGCCCCGCCGCGCTGTTCACCGCCGCTTCCATCTCGGCATATTCCTTGATGGTGCTGCGGCTCTTGGGCGTGATCTGCAAATAAGTGATCTTGCCATGCCATTGCGGATGCGCCGCCAGGAAGCGTTCATAGGCTTCCAGCCGCAAGGTGATGCCCTTGGAATAATCCAGCCGGTCCACGCCGATCATCAGCGACCCCGGCAAAGAGTCGATCACCTGCTGGACAAAGGGGGTCTTCAAGGCTCGCCGCGCCAGGCGGGTGAATTCCCGCGTCTCAATCCCCACCGGGAAGGTTCCGATGCGCATCGCCCGGTCGCCGGTCCCCAACCGTAGCGAGATATGCGACGGTGTTCCCAACTCCCTGGCCAGATAGCGGGCGAAGTTGGCGGCATCGCCATCGGTCTGGAATCCCACCAGGTCATAATCACCCAACAGCGGGATCAGCCGCTCATGATTGGGCATTGCCGTCAGGATTTCCGGCGGCGGCAAAGGAATATGCAGGAAAAAGCCGATGCGGTTGTTCAAGCCGCGCGAGCGCAGCGCCTTGGCCAGCGGGATCAGGTGATAATCATGCACCCAGACGATGTCATCAGGTTCCAGCACCTTGGTCAGTTCGTCGGCGAAATGCTCATTGACCCTGAGATAGCCGGACAGATCGCGGCGGGTGAATTCCGCCAAGTCTAGCCGGTAGTGGAAGATCGGCCACAGCACCCGGTTGGCGAAGCCGTTGTAATATTCGTCAAAATCCTCCGGCTTGAGATCGGTGACGATATAGCTGTTGCCGCGCAGGGTAACGGTGCGGGTGCGGGGTTTTTCATTCACCTCGCCGCTCCAGCCCAGCCAGACGCAAGGATGTTTGCGCAAAGTGGCCTTGAGCACCACCTCCAACCCGCCGGGATGATTGCCCGAGCCGGGGATCGCCACCCGGTTAGAAATTATGAAGATGCGCGCCAATAGCGGTCCTCCCAACTTTGGCTCAGCCGCATGGCGCTGAGAATGACCCCGGCCATGGAATAGGTCTGAGGGAAATTGCCCCATAGCGCCCCGGTCTGTGGATGAATATCTTCCGCCAGCAGCCCATAACTGTTGCGTAAGGTGAGCGCATCCTGATAGCGCTCGCGCGCCTCTTCACGCCGGCCCAAGGCCGCCAGCGCGTCGATCAGCCAGAAGCGGCAGACCAGGAATTCGGTCTCCGGCAGGCCGAAATCATCTTCGGCGGCATAGCGCATCACATGCCGCCCGCGCACAAGATCCTGTTCGATGGCCGCCACCGTGGTGGCGAAGCGCGGATCATGCGCCTCGATCAATCCCAGTTCGGGCAGCAGCAACACGCTGGCATCCATGTCGTCGACGCCCTCGGCGGCGGCAAAAGCCTGGCGTTTGGGATTCCACACACGCTGCAACAAGGTGTCGCCGATACCGGTGCTGATCCCGTGCCAATAGCGCGCGCGGTCGCTTAACCCCAGCCGGGCTGCGATGGCGGCGGTGCTGCTGATGCCAGCCCAGCACATGGCGCCGGAATGGGTATGCACCCGTTTTCGGCCACGAAATTCCCAAATGCCGGCATCGGGCTCCAGCGCCAGATCGACACAGCGCTGCGCCAGCTTCTCCAACAGGTGAAATAGGCTTTCATCGCCGGGAGAGGGCAAGCGCCGGTCGAAGAACATCGGTGTCGCCGCCAGGATGACGCTGCCATAAGCGTCATGCTGCACCTGTTCCACCGCCGCATTGCCGATGCGCACCGGACCATGGCCTTCAAACCCCTTGAGATCAGGGGCGATCCATTCGGTAAGATCGTCGGACGGTACGATGCCGTAACAAGGCGCCAGGTTTTCGGCATTTCCGGCAATGGAAAGAATATAGGCGATATAATCTTCCATCGCCTTGGTGGCGCCGATCGCGTTCAAGGCCTTGACCACGAAATAGGCGTCACGCAGCCAGCAATAGCGGTAATCCCAGTTGCGTCCGGAATGCGGTGCCTCGGGCAGCGAGGTGGTCAGCGCCGCGATAATGCCGCCGGTTTCCTCAAACGCCATCAGCTTGAGCGTAATGGCGGCCCGGATGCTGGCCTCCTGCCACTCATAGGCGATGGAAAGCCGCCGTACCCACTCCCGCCAGTAACTGCGCGTGCGCTCACAGAAATCGCGCACCGTGGAAGAGATGTCGCCCATGAAGGGCTCGTCGGGGCCGAACACCAGGTGCACCGGCTTGGTCAAGGCAAAAACCGTTTCCTTTTGCAGGTAAGACAGCGGCGCATCGCTGGTCAGCCGCACCAGCGGCGGCTCGCCATAGGTGATATGGCTGGAGCCTGCCACCTGGCGCTTCACCGGATTGCCGTAGAATTGCGTGGGGCGCACCCGTATGGCGATGCGCGGCAGTCCCGCAATCGGCTCGATGATGCGCATCAGCTGCGGCGGGCGCAGCAACCGGTCGTAATTGCGCAAGCGGGGCGCGAAATCGGTGATCTTGACCTGCGCGCCATCCTCGGCGGTCAGGATGGTGATGACGGTGGCGGTGTTGCGCTCATAATGAGAGGTAGCCTGGACCTGGCGGTCCAGCAGCACGTCGCAAAAGCCCTTTTCCTCGTCCCCCGAAATCAACCGGCAGAATACCGGATCGCTGTCGAAGCGGGGAAAACACCACCACACCAGCGCCCCCTGGTTGTTGACCAGGGCGGCGACACGGCCATTGCCGACCACGGCAAGATCGACAGGACCGGTCATCGGGCTTCCAGTTCGGAAACACGCGTGAGCCACTGGCGCACTGCCCTGGGGGATTCAAAGACATGCTCGGCGCCGGGGAAATGCCGTCCGACCGAGAAACCATGTCCGCCCAGCCGGGGCAAAATACGGAACACATCCAGGTCGGTGG
>Ga0207654_10002092_pt1 | contig 10229 bp, 7 predicted proteins | sample KBSC64metaG_FD_184355 | JGI IMG/M metagenome (GOLD analysis project Ga0207654, IMG submission 184355) | Corn rhizosphere microbial communities from Kellogg Biological Station, Michigan, USA - KBS C6-4 metaG (SPAdes) (version 2) | ecosystem: Host-associated > Plants > Roots > Rhizosphere > Soil...
AGTACATCAGGGGCGTGTTCGCGGCACCAAGCGCCGACTACGCGGTGGTGGCGTTCACGGCGCGCGTCGGAGGGCGGCCGGCCTCGGGAACGTTGTTGTTCCGCGCCCAGTGACGCGCTGCTGCCGGGAAAAATGTAGTGCGGTACTGGCGAAATTGAATCCCGGCCGCTATAATGCGTCCTCCATTCCCTGATAGCTCAGTCGGTAGAGCGACGGACTGTTAATCCGCAGGTCCCTGGTTCGAGTCCAGGTCGGGGAGCCAGAATTCAAGGGCCTGCGCGCGAGTGCAGGCCTTTTTGCTTTGCGTTTCCGCCGCCGGCATTCCCGTTGCGGGCATTATTGGCCATCAGCCAGTTCGTGATGAACTCGGGATAATCCAGCCCCTGCTGCGCAATCCAGACGCCCGCACCCTGTTCATCCGGATTATCCTTTGGAATGCACGTTCCCGTGCCTTTTCCCGCCGGCCAGGCATGCCCGACGTTCCGGATCGTGACGAACGAAAGGCGCGTCTTGCCGTTTTTCGCCGCGACCCGCATCGTGGCCTGTCCGGCCTGTATGGCCGTTTCGGCACCCAAGTCATCGGTGCCATAAATTCTACGGAACGCTTCCACATTGTCCTGATCCCATTTGTAGGGAATCAGCGCCACTTGTCCCGCATGATTGCATTCGGCCTGGTCGATCGGCGATTGAAACGGAAAGCGGTCGTTGTGGCTGGGACTGTCCTTGTCCATGTCGCCGACGGCGATGCTGGCGATCTGCGACTCCAGTTGATTCGCATTGCCTGTACTCGCGGCGAGTGCCTTGCAGGTATCGATCGCATTGTCGACGTTGTTGCGCAACATGGGAATGGGCGACACGCCCGGAGGCAGCGTGATCGGCGGAAGATTGAATGGCCCGTACGTGGCCAGGCCTTGCATGCTCCCCACGGACGGGCCAGCGACCGAGCCGACGCCCGCGAAGAGGTCGGGTCGCTTGCACGCGATGTCCAGTGCCAGCGCGCCGCCCGAGGACAGGCCGACGATGTAGACCTGGTTGCGATCGACGTTATTCCCGCTGCCGGCGTCGGCGAGCGTTTCGGTCATCCTGATGATCTCGTCGATGTGATGATTGCCGTCATGCGCCTGGTCGTAATTCCAGCACCGCTGGACGTCATTGCCGAAATGCTGCGTGCCGACGTCGGGAATCGCGAGCAGGATGGCGCGCTTCGTCGCCGCGGTTTCCAGGTTGCCGAATTGCCTGAACTGGTTGAAGGTCTGGTTACAGCCGTGTAATACGACCATCAATGCGTGCTTGCCATTGGGGAGGGCGCTGGATGGCATGAAAGTCCAGGTCGGATGATTGGGGAACGTGTTATCGAGCCTGGTCCAGCCCGCCGGTACCGACTGGACGGTCGTCGTTTTCGCCAGCAGGCGTGTCTTGCCGGGTGATTGTTCGCAGCCGGTACCGGCGATCAGCGCAATGCCCGCGGCAAGCGCCAGCCAGGACCGCCGAATGGATATCGGCAGTGATCTCATGATGAAACCCTCCAAACGGATGTTTGTCAGGCGCGCGCTCGTCTACTGGATTGGACACGGCGGGAGCGGCATAAATTCGGATGGCACGCTATTTTTTATCAGCCCCGCTCGCTCATGCGCCAGGACGTCCCCGTTCCGTTTCTTGCTACGCACATCACTGGATTTTCGAAGCCCCCTGTCGAAAAACGGAATTGAACTCATGCATACGATTGCCAATCATGTGTTCTTTGGTTTGTTGTGTAATGAGTGGAGTGTTGGAGATGAACAAGACAATAATGTGCCTCGTGGTCGCCATGGCTGCGGCGCTGACAGGATGCGGTGGCGGTGGCGGTGGCGGCGGTAGTGGTGGCGGGAGCGGCCCCGTCGCCGGCACGGGCGGCACGAGCGGGACAGGTGGAACGGGCGGCACGTCAGGTACGGGAACGCCGAGCCAGCCGGCCGCGGCCAGCGTCAGCGCGGTGAACGCGACCGCTGCGGATTTCGCCACGGCGGCCGGCCCACGCCTGAACCAGCAGGCCTATTTCCAGGTCACGGGCAGCAACCTGCCCGCCGGCCTGGCGTTGAACGTGGCCGGCTGTGCCGACTTGAACACGGTATCCACCAGCGCCACCGAGGCGCATTTCAAGTGCACGCCGGTTGGCGTCGCCGGCACCCGGGCCGTCACAGTCATGGACAAGCCGGGCGGCACGACGCTCTCCAGCAGTTCGGTCGCCGTGCAGGCCGCGCCGGCCAGCGACGACGTGCCGCTGCCGATGCCCACCTATGGTTTCAACCTCGGCAATTCGATGGAAGCCGTCTGGGGCTATGCGTTCCCGACCCAAGGCGTGTTCAAGACCGCCGCCAAGTCCGGATTCAACGCCGTGCGCATGCCGTGCGCCTGGATGAAGAACGCCGACGACGCCGGTAACATCGATCCCACGTACATGGCCAAGGTCAAGCAGGCGGTGGACTGGAGCATCGCGGAGGGGATGTACGTCATGATCAACGACCACTGGGATGGCGGATGGTTCGAAAACCATATCGGCGACACGGTCGCCCCGGACGTGGATGCGAAAATGCGCAAGGTCTGGTCGCAGGTCGCGACTGCGTTCGCCGGCTACGACAACCACCTGCTGTTCGCGGCCGCGAACGAGCCGGCCACCTACACGCCCACGCAGTCGAAGACGGTGATGTCGTACTACCAGACCTTCGTCGACACGGTGCGCGCCGCCGGCGGCAAGAACCCCAACCGCTGGCTGATATTGCCGATCCAGGGGGATGCCTCGTGGGTCACCGCGTTGCCGACCGACACGACGCCGCACCGCCTGATGCTCGAATTCCACAACTACACGCCGTCGCTGTTCACTATCATCCACGAGGATCAATCGTGGGGCAAGGCCATCCATTATTGGGGTGCGGCCTATCACAATCCCGCCGACCCGGCCCGGAACGCCTGGTTCGGCGAGGAGGGCGACATCGACCTGGGATTCCAGCAGTTGAAGGAACAGTTCGTCGACAAGGGTATCCCCGTGCTGATCGGCGAATACCAGGCAGCGCCGACGCCGGGCCTGACGGGCGATGCGAAGACCTGGAATAACGCCTCCGTGCTCTACTGGAACAAGTTCGTGGGCGATTCCGCCCGCGCCCACGGCCTCAGCCCGTTCTACTGGAGCACGCCGAACGCGCCGTTCACGTACGATAGCGCCGGCACCATCGCCAACCCGGACGTCGTCAACGCCCTGACCGGTGGCGCGGTACCGCCGCCGCCGAACGGCGCGCCGTACGCGGTGACGGGCCTCGCCGCGACGGGCGGCACAGGCAAGGTATCGCTGTCGTGGAATGCCGTCGCCGGCGCCACCAGCTACAGCCTCTACCGCACGACGAAGTCCGGCTCCGAGCCGGTCACGGCATCCGTCACCGGCATCACCGGCACGTCGTACACGGATACCGGCCTGAACGATGGCACCACGTATTACTACCGGGTCGTCGCCGTCAACGGTTCAGGCGCATCCGGCTTCTCGACCGAAGTGCATGCGGCCACGCCCGGTACCAATCCGGATCCGACGCAGTTCTCGTTCGAGACCGATACCCGTGCGTGGACGCCGAGCGGTGGACAGATCAGCGACGTCGCCACGTCCACCGCCCAGCACTATGCGGGCAGGCAGTCGATGGCGGTGAACTTCGGCGGCACGTCGGGTGGCACTTCGGCGGTGGAGGCGAGCTACATCACCCTGCCTCCCGGCACAAAGGTGACGTTCCATGTGTGGATCCCGGCCGGCAGCAAGATCACGACGGTCGAGCCGTATGTGTCGGACTACAACTGGGGCTGGACGTCGAATCCGGCCAGCAGCTTCACGGCCGGGGCGTGGAACACGCTGACGCTCACGGTGCCGCTGACCGCCATCACGCCGCTCAACCGGCTCGGCCTGCGATTCACGACCAGTGCCGGGTGGACCGGCACCGTCTACGTCGATTCGATCGACTGGACGGCGCCATAGCCGGTTGACCCGTCAGCGGCCCGAGACCGGTTTCACTTTCGCGGCCGCTTCCAGCGCCCGGGCGCGCGCCGTGTCCACATCGTCCGCCGTCGCCAGCGCCACGCCCATGCGGCGGCGCTGGAACGATTCCGGCTTGCCGAACAGGCGGATGTCGCTGCCGGGCACGCGCAGCGCCTCCGCCACGCCTTCGAACGCGATGCCGGCTTCCTCCAGCTGGCCATAGATCACGGCGGAGGCGCCCGGTGCGCGCAGCGCGGGGTTCACGGGCAGGCCGAGGATGGCCTTGGCGTGCAGCTCGAATTCGCTCTGCACCTGCGTCGCCATCGTCACCATGCCCGTGTCGTGCGGGCGCGGGCTGACTTCCGAGAACCACACCATGTCGCCCTTGACGAACAACTCGACGCCGAACACGCCCTGGCCGCCGAGGTTCGATGTGACTTTTTCCGCAATCTCCTGCGCGCGCCGCAGGGCCAGCGGCGCCATCGGCTGCGGCTGCCACGATTCGACGTAGTCGCCATGCACCTGCTTGTGGCCGATCGGCTCGCAGAAGCGCGTCTCGATGCTGCCCCCGGCGCCGACGGCGCGCACGGTCAGCAGGGTGATTTCGTAGTCGAAGTCGATGAATCCCTCGACGATCACGCGGCCGGCATCCACGCGCCCGCCGGACGCGGCATAGTTCCACGCGTGCTCGACGTCGCCGGCGCCGTCCAGCTTCGACTGGCCCTTGCCCGACGACGACATGACGGGTTTGACCACGCACGGAAAGCCGATCTCCGCGCAGGCAGCTTTCAGCTCATCGAGGCTCGAGGCGAAGCGGTACGGCGACGTGGCCAGGCCCAGCTCCTCGGCGGCGAGGCGGCGGATGCCTTCGCGGTTCATCGTCAGCTGGGCGGCGCGCGCGGTCGGGATGCAGGTGATCGCACCTAGAGCTTCCAGCTCGGCCAGCTTGCCGGTGGCGATCGCCTCGATCTCGGGCACGACGAGGTCAGGCTGTTCGCGCGCGATCAGCGCGGCCAGCGCCTCGCCATCCGTCATGTCGATCACGTGCGCGCGGTGCGCGACCTGATGGCCGGGCGCGTTCGGGTAGCGGTCGACGGCGATGACTTCGACGCCGAGGCGTTGCAGCGCGATGATGACTTCCTTGCCCAGCTCGCCGGAGCCGAGCAGCATCACTTTCGTTGCGGAAGGGGAGAGGGGCGTGCCGAGCGTGCCGGGTTTGTGTTCTGTGGTCATGGATCAGGTAAGGGCGGGTCGGAAAGACTGGCGACTATAGCAAACCGCGCCGCCCCGCGCACGCCGCGGCGACATTTGGCAATCCTGGATTTACTGCTATAATATTGCCTCAATTCCCTGATAGCTCAGTCGGTAGAGCGACGGACTGTTAATCCGCAGGTCCCTGGTTCGAGTCCAGGTCGGGGAGCCAGAATTCGAGGCCTTGCGAGCGATCGCAAGGCCTTTTTCGTTTGGGGACGTGCCATCGGGTACTATTGACGTCCGGATAACTAGTAGCCCGCCCGCATGAGTGAAATGCCGATGTCGTTAAAGCGCAGAGTTGCCACCGCTTGCAGTCTCCTGGCCGTTGCGGCCGGCCTGGCCTGGCATGCACCGGCATGTGCGCGCAGCGACTGTGTCGACTATTTCCTCAATCCGCAGAACCGCTATCCGCACAATACGGCCAGGGCTGCTCCTGCGCCGTTCCCACTGAAGCCAGGCCCGGCACTGGGCGAGGTGACCTACAGGCTGCGCGACGATCCGAACACGTACACGCTCGAACAATACCTGACGACATTCTGCACGACAGGATTTCTCGTCCTGAAAGACGACCGGATCGTCTTCGAGCGCTATTTGCAGGGGAGGAAGCCAAGCGACAGCCTGTTGTCCGCCTCGATGTCGAAAACGCTGCTTGCCTTGTTGATGGGAATCGCTGTCAACGAGGGCAAGCTGGCGCTCGACGAACACGTCGCGGCCGTGCTGCCCGATTTCAAGGACAGTGCCTTTGCCGATGCCACGATCGAAGACGTGTTGCGCATGTCCTCGGGCGCGGCCATGATCAACTCCTTCGAGCCGGGCGCCGACTCCGATAACCAGGCGGTCAATCCGATGATCGCCCCGCGGCAGCATGTCCGTGAATACTTGAAAGGAAAGAAGGAGCGGGCCGCGGCGCCGGGTACGGAATTCAAATACAACGGCGCGCAAACTGCCTTGCTGGGCCTGATCCTCGCCCGGCGCCTGAACACGAACAACCTGACCGGCTATCTCGAAGAGAAACTCTGGGTGCCCATGGGCGCTGAAGCCAGCGGGTACTGGATCAAGAATTATCACGACGAAGAGGGCGTGCAGGGACAGTTCGTCGCAACCCTGCACGACTACGCGCGGCTGGGATATCTCGTCATGAACCAGGGCCGCGTCAATGGGAAGCAGATCGTTCCCGCCGACTGGCTTGCGAAGATGACCGAGCTACGGCGCGACAAACCGCAACCGTCGCATCCGCCATACTATGGACTCCACGTCTGGATCCCGCAGGCGGCCGGCGGGCGGTCCATGTTCTGGGGCGTCAATGGCCAGAATATCTTTGTCGATCCCGTGGCGCGCGTCGTGATCGTGCATACCGGGAACAGTCCGCGCGCGGAGTTCGACGGCAACCAGCACCTGTTCGCGTTACGGGACGCGATCGTGCGCAGCTTGCGTGCGCCGCATGACTGACCGATCCCCGCTCGCGGCGCGCGACGCCGCCCGTATCGCCAGCCACGCGGCGGCGGCCGACACGGACGGCTGGCTGCATCCGGTCCACCAGGCCCTCATCCACAAGCGCGGCTGGCTGCGCCTGCTGGCCCCGCGCAGCGTCGGCGGCGACGAGCGCGCGCTGCCGGACGTGGTGCGGCTGGAAGAGGCCATCGCGCGCGTGGACGGCAGCGTCGGCTGGACCGTGACGCTGTGCGCCGGCGCCGCCTGGTTCGCGGGCTTCCTGCCGCCGCACCTGGCGCGCGCCATTCTCTCCACGCCGCGCGCCTGCCTGGCGGGCAGCGGCGCCCCGACCGGCTACGCGGACCGCGCTGGCGACGGCTGGCGCATCGCCGGCGAGTGGGACTACGCCAGCGGCGCCCCGATGGCCACGCATTTCACGTTCAACGCATGGCTGCGCGCGGACGGCCGGCCACTGCTGGACGCGGACGGACAGCCCCGGATGCAGGCCTTCGTCGTGCCGGCGGAGATCGTCGCGATCGTGCCGCGCTGGCGCAGCATCGGCCTGCGTGCGACTGCATCGCACGCCTACCGCATCGACGGCGCGTGGGTGCATGCCGACCACGGTTTCACGATCGCTCCGGCTTGCGCGCGCGAGCAGGGGCCGCTGTACCGTTTTCCCTTCCTGCCGTTCGCCTTCGTCACGTTGGCCGCCAACGTGGCCGGGATGGCGGCGCACTTCGTCGACCTGGCCCACGACTGCATCGCGCGCCGGCGCAACCGCTTCGGCGGCGGCGAGCCGCTGATCGAGGTGCCGGCCGTGCGCGCCGCGCTGGACGGTGCCCGCGCCCGCCTGGACGACGTGCGCGGCCGTTTCTATGCGCTGCTCGACGCGACCTGGGCCGACGTGGCCGCCGGCGCGGAGGTCGCGGACGGGCAGGCCGCGCAGATGCAGGCGCTGGCGCAGGAATGGGTGGCGGCGTCGCGCCACGCCGTGGATACGCTGTATCCGTACTGCGGGCTCGTCGCGGCCAGCGCGGACAGCGATATCAATCGCGTATGGCGTGATTTCCATACCGCATCACAGCATGCGCTGCTGATGCCGCAGGTGTGAGTCATGCAACACTGGTCAAATCGCAGCTGAGCCGCTATAATTTGGCCTCAATTCCCTGATAGCTCAGTCGGTAGAGCGACGGACTGTTAATCCGCAGGTCCCTGGTTCGAGTCCAGGTCGGGGAGCCAGAATTTCGAAAGGCCGTGTATTGTTCAGCAGTACACGGCCTTTTTGCTATGCGGTCGAATGAAGGAGAGCAGATGTCCGGATTCCAATGGTGCGCGATCGGGCTGGCGGCCGCGCTCGCCGGCTGCACGATCAGTTCCACGGTGCCGCTGGCGGCCGGCGGCAAGCCGGGCGCGGACCGCGCCGTGATCGTCTACGGCGTCGGCGTCGAAGGGCAGTGGTCGTATCCGCGCTACGCGGTGCAACTGGCCGAGTACAGCCTCGAGCAGCAGAACATCACCGGCAACTGCTTCCGTTTCAACCGCGTCGACGCGACCGTATCCTCGGCGCCGTCCGGCATCCATTATTTTGCGTTCGACGTGCTGCCCGGCAGCTATGTATACAGCCCGATGAACGGTGCGCAATTCAATGGCGACATCGTCGCGTTCCGCGCGCCCGCCGGACGCACTGTCTACCTCGGCGATTTCATCTACGGCAAGGACGGGCATGCGACGCGCACGGGCGATCTCGACGCCGAACGGGCCGCGATCCGCCAGGCGTTGCCGGCGCTGCCGGACGATCTCGTAGCCGCGCAGACGGTGCCCGTGGCGGCGCCGAAGCCTTTTCTCTGCACGCCGTGAGGCGCATGTTTTTCGCATAGGCAAACGAACAAGGCCCTCGAGGCAGGCAGGCTAAGATCCAATTTTTAGAACGTCCATCGCGTCGTCGATGGCACGCTACTCAACCATTGGAGCCTGCATGTTCATCCTTCCACTACCTTTCCTGCTGAGCACAATCGCGAGCCTTGCGTCGCTGGCCCTGCTGGCCGGCGGCATCTACATGGTCTGGGGCTGGTCCACCGGCGCGCTCGTCGCCACGTCCTGGCTCGTCTCCGGCCTCGTATCGGTCGTGTGGTCCCTGTTCGGACGCATGATCGTCCTGGCCTTTTATCCGCGCGGCGCGGACGTGCCGCCCGCGACCCATGCCGGTAACAGCGGCCAGGTGCTGGACGCGCCGGACGGCAGCCGGCTGCACGTCGAATTCGACGGCCCGGCCGACGGTCCGGTGCTCGTGCTGACCCATGGCTGGGCGCTGGACAGCGATGCCTGGTATTCGGTCCGCCGCGAACTCGCGCGGACGTACCGCCTGGTGCTGTGGGACCTGCCGGGCCTGGGCAGGTCGAGCCAGCCGGCCGACCACCGCTACTCGGTCGAGCGCCTGGCCGAAGACCTGCGCACGGTGATCGCGCAGACCGGCGACGCGCCGGTCACGCTGGTGGGCCACAGCATCGGCGGCATGATGATGCTGACGCTGGCGCGCCTCCATCCCGATCTGCTGCGCTCGAAGATCAAGGGCATGGTCTTGATGGACACGACGCATACGTGGCCGTTGAAGACCGTCGTCGGGGGCGGCCTGATGCGCCTGCTGCGCTGGCCGCTGATCGAGCCGCTGCTGCTGCTCACCATCGTGCTGTCGCCCCTGATCCGGCTGACCAACTTCATGAGCTACCTGAACGGGACGAGCCACATCGTCAACCGGCTGACGTCGCTGAGCGGGAGCGTGACCCGGGAACAGCTCGACTTCGCGTCGCGCTATAACGTCAAGGACACGCCGTCCGTCATCGCGAAAGGCCTGCGCGCCGTCTTGCGCTGGGACGAGTCGGCCACGCCGGCCGCGATCCCGGTGCCCGTGCGTGCGATCACCGGTGACGTCGACAAGCTGACGAAGCCGGAGGCCGGCCAGGAAATCAGCCGGCTTGCCCCCAATGCCGATTTCGTCAAGCTCGTTCCAGCCGGACACAACGGCCTGATCGAACAGGGGCCGCGCTATGCGGAAGCCATCGCGCAGTTCATGCGGCGCACGACGCCGGCCGTGACCTAACCGTGCCGGCACGCGGCTGCGTCCGCTGTTCGGGCTCGAAGTCGAACGCGTGAAGCCGAGCGGCTGTTGAACCGGTAAATCCTGAAGTATCATGCAGCCTCGGCACTCTTTTTTTGCTCCGGGGCTGTTTATGATTTTTCACTTGCGCAGTAAAAATCTGGTAGCACGGCACATCGAAGTCGCGCTCGTCTACAAGGACATGCTGGGCCTGGACGAAGCCATGCAATACCTGGCGCGCGAAGGCGTGTCTCGCGACGTCGCCGAGCGCGTCCTCCTGACCGGGCTGAGACGCCGCATATCCGAGCCCGTCCCACCGCCTGCCTTCCGCTGCCGGCGCAGGAACCACGTGCACGACGCCATCGTCGAGGCGGCCCTGAAGATCGAGCGCCGCTTCGGCACGGAAAACGCGCTCCTGCTGCTGCGCCTGGAGAGCGTGCCGGACAGCGTCGCAGCAGG
>Ga0207654_10002101_pt1 | contig 10196 bp, 10 predicted proteins | sample KBSC64metaG_FD_184355 | JGI IMG/M metagenome (GOLD analysis project Ga0207654, IMG submission 184355) | Corn rhizosphere microbial communities from Kellogg Biological Station, Michigan, USA - KBS C6-4 metaG (SPAdes) (version 2) | ecosystem: Host-associated > Plants > Roots > Rhizosphere > Soil...
AGGTGGCCGAGCAGCACGTGCAGGGTCTGCTCCTGGGCGGCGAGCCGGTCCAGCGGTGACCGGGCCGGCGAGTCCTTCGGCGGACGGGCCGACCGCGGCGGTGGCGGCGGCTGCCGGCGCAGGCCGGACAGCCGGCGTCCGGCCCGGACCGCGGCCGCACCGGCCAGCAGCGCCACCGCCCCGAGCCCGACGTCCGCGACCTCCGGGGCGCTGGCCACGGCGGCGACCCCGGTCAGCCCGGCGAAGCCGACCGCAACGGTGGTCTGCACCCGCACCTTCCGCTCGGCCCGGCGGACCTGCTTGGCGTGCTTGCGCGCCGGGTCGGGCTGCCCGAGCTCGGCCAGCCGCTCGGCGACCGCATCCCGCCCGGCCACGACGAGCTCGGCCAGCTCCCGGCGGACCGACTCGGCCAGCCCCGAACCGCGGCCGCCCGGACCGCGCCCGCCTGCGCGGTCCGTACCCGCGACGTCCGTGTGCGGCACCGACCTCGCCGCGACCGCAGCCGCCCACGTCTCGAAACGGCGTGAGCGGCTGGCGGACACGGTCATCAGCCCTGGTCTGCGCGCAGCTGGTCGAGCCGGGCCTGCGCGGCCGGGTCGGCCACCGGCTCGGACTGCTCGGGGCGAGCGGCCTCGACCGCCGGGGTCTGCCGGCCCTCGACGGCCGGGGTCGGCGGCGCGGACGCGAGCTGGCCGCCCTGCATGCTGGCCCGGATCTGCTCCAGCCGCGCGTTGCCGGCCATGTCGAGCGTGGACTTCTGCACCTCGAGCATCCGGCCCTCGACCGAGTTCTGCGCGAGCTCGGCCTGGCCGAGCGCGTTCGCGTACCGCCGCTCGATCTTCTCCCGCACCTCGCCCAGCGACGGGGTCGTGCCGGGCGCCGACAGCTCCGACATCTGCCGCAGCGAGGCCGACACGGTCTCCTGCATCTTCGCCTGCTCCAGCTGGGACAGCAGCTGGGTGCGCTCGGCGAGCTTCTGCTGCAACAGCATCGCGTTCTGCTCGACGGCCTTCTTCGCCTGCTCGGCGGCCTGCAGGGCCTGGTCGTGCAGGCCCTTCAGGTCCTCCATGGAGTTCTCGGCGGAGACCAGCTGGGTCGCGAAGACCTGCGCGGTCTGCTCGAACTCCGTCGCCTTGGCCTCGTCGCCCTTGGCCCGGGACTGGTCGGCGAGGGTCAGCGCCTGGCGGGCGGAGGCCTGCAGCCGCTCCACCTCCGACATCTGCCGGGACAGCTTCATCTCCAGCTGGCGCTGGTTGCCGATCACCGCGGCGGCCTGCCGGGACAGCGCCTCGTGCTGGCGCTGGGCCTCCTCGATCGCCTGCTGGATCTGGATCTTCGGGTCGGCCCGCTCGTCAACCTGCGCACCGAACCAGGACATGAAGTACTTGTATGCCTTCACGAACGGGTTGGCCATGGTCCGAGATCCTCCGTCCTTCGCGCACCCCTACGGTACGCGGCGCTTGCTCCACTGTGTCAGGCATCGTCTCAGGTCATCTCAGCCGTCGAGGACCCGGCGGGACACCGCCTCGGCCTCGGCCAGCCCGGTGCGCAGCCCGTCGAGGTCGGCCGCAAGGTCGGCGAGCCGGTCCGCGGATGCGTCCACGCCGCCGGACACGGACATCGCCAGCAGCTCCGCGGTCCGGGCCACCAGCCCCTCCAGGCTCAGCGCTGTCGCCTGCATCCGGGCGAGCAGCTCGTCCCGGGCGCCGGCGAGCCGCTGCGCGACCTGCAGCTGGTCGCTGACGCTGGCCAGCGACCGCATCCGCTCGGCCCGCACCCGGTCCGACGAGGCGTCCGCGACCGCGGCGGCCAGCCGGTCCCGCTCAGCGGTCAGCCGGGCCGGCTCGATCCGGTCGGCGGCGTCCTCGACGGCGGTGACCTGACCGGCCAGCCGGCGCATCGTCGCCAGTGCCTCGGCGGCACCCTCCCGGACCGGGACCAGCTGCTGCTTGGCCACCGCCGAGCCGGGCGAGCGGACCAGCTCGGCCAGGGAGCGGTCGGCCCGCTCGGCCCGGGTGAGCCACTGCTCGGCGATCGAACCGCGCCGCGGCGGGCGCAGTTGCGGGTCGGGCTCGGCCGCCGGCCGGTCCGCGTCCCGCTCGCGGGTCAGCAGGCCGGCGCCGACCTTCACCCCGTAGACGACCGCGGCGACGCCGAGACCGACCGGCAGCGCGGCCGCGCCGAGCGGGGCCACCGCCCACGCCAGCCCGCCCGCGACGCCGGCGATCACGCCGCCCCACGGGTCGAGCAGCTCCTGTCGCAGCCGACCAGCCATACCCAGGATCTTCCCGCGTCAGAAGTTCGAGAGCACGGCGGTGAGAACGTTGACGATGCTGGCCGGGTCGCTGGCGTCGTACGCGGCGGCCCGGGAGGACGCCGCGATCCGCTTGAGGATGTCCAGGTCGGCCGCCGTCCCGTAGGCGATCGGGAACACCCGCACCGAGGCCTCGGTGTCCTCGCTGCCGATGTCGGACAGCAGCCGGTCCAGGTTGTTGTCGGGCGGGTATTCGTTCTTGCCGTCGGTGAGCACCACCACCGCGTTGATCCGGCTGCGGTCGAAGGTGTCCTGCACCTGCCGCACCGCGTCCCGGGTGGTCGTGTAGAGCGCGGTCCCACCGTCCGGCTCCAGCGCGCCGACCTTCTGCTTGAACGCCGGCAGCACCGCCCCGACCCGGCCGGTCGGCACCAGCTCGCGGTAGGGGTTGGCCTCCCCCTCGGCCGGCGTGGAGAACGTCCAGAGCCCGAGCTCGTCGTCCGGCGCCAGCTGCGTGGTGGCCTGCAGCGCGGCCCGCTTGGCCAGGTCGAGCTTGGAGCCGCCGCCGCCCGGCACCGCGCCGCCCATCGACCCGGACGTGTCCAGCACCAGCAGCACCCTGGCCCGCTTGCGCAGCGACTCCCAGGACCTCGCGACCTGGTCGAGCACCGCCGGCGCGGGCGGGTCGATGACCGCGAACTGGCGGTCCGGCAAGGCACCGTTGTCCCGGGTCAGCGCCCCGCCGGGTTTGCCGCCGGCGTCCCGGAACGCCGCGTCGGTGAACCGCTTCTGCTGCGCCGGCTCGGTGACGAACGCGAGGAAGTCGGCCGCCGCCCGCTTCTTCGCCGCGTCCACCCACTCCGCGGTGAGCACCACGTACGGGTTGTCGGAGACGAGCGTGCCCTCCTTCGGGTAGACCGCGACCAGCGGCACCCGCGGTTTGCCGCGCTGGCCGAGCGTGCCGGGGTCGCCCGAGGGGTTGCCCTGGTTGTAGTCCCAGACCGACTTCTCCTCGACCGTGACCGCGCTGATGTAGGTCAGCCCGCGACCGGCCTCGGCGGCCTGGTAGAGGTTTTCCAGGAAGGTCAGCGTGGTGTCGCCGTAGTGCACGACCGAGCCCTCGATCGCCTTGACGTACGCGACGACCTTCGGGTTGCTGACGTCCTTCGCGGTCAGGTCCGAGGACCGGCCGGTGGCGGCGAAGTAGGTGCCGATCGTCGCGTTGAGGCCGGAGGTGGAGAACTGGGGGTTGGTCTTGCCGAGCTTGAACGCGCCCCACTCGGCATGCCCCTTGCCGCCCCAGCCCTTCGGGTCGCGGGCGAGGGAGAGGACGTCGGCCCAGCCCAGCGGCTTGTCCGGCCAGCCGAGCGCCTCGGCCATCGGCTTCGGCATCGCGATGACCAGCGGCGTCTGGGCGATCGACGGGGTCTCCGCCGGGACGAGGTCGCCCTTGTCCTGGGCAGCGGTGCGTTGCTCCAGCAGCACCGACCAGGACCGCGACGCGGGTGTCCAGACGTCCGGGCGCGGCCCGTCGACCTTCTCGTCCCAGCCGCGGGCGAGCGCCTCCATGGCCCCACCTGATGCCTTCGAGGTGACCTCGACATCGACGCAGGAGCCGTCGACGGTCCGGCCGGAGCGGTTGTAGTCGGCGGCGACCCGGGCCAGCAGCGCTGCCTTCTCCGAGGACGCGGTGACGTGCAGCGGAGTGCAGCCGGTGCGCTGGCCGGAGCCGTCCGCCCGCTGCTGGGCGTCGTCATCGCCACCGCCGGTGACCAGGGCCCGCACGACGAGCACCAGCACGAGCCCGACCACGACCGCGAGGACCAGCGGGATGGCCCGCCGGCCTCGCGACCTGCCCGTCTGCTCCCCGTACGTCACCTGCGTCCCCTCTCCTGTGACCGGCCAACGGTCACGCCGGCCGGCCGGTTCCGGGAAGTGTCGCAGCCGGATCCGACCGCCCGGAATCTGCCCGATCGGGCAGTCCGCAAGCGGGTCGCCGGGACCGGGCCCGCATCGGAGCAGGACTCATCGCCGCGGCCGGATGACGCCGGCCGGCCGTACGGTCACGCGGTGGCGACGGCCCGGCGGCCGGTCAGCCGGCGCGCTCGGTGCGGGCGGGGTCGCCGGGCAGGCCGCGGGCCAGGGTCTCGGCGGCGGTGCGGATGGCCGGCGGGGTGGCCGGCGCCGCGAGGTGCGAGGCCAGCCAGCGCAGCACCAGGTCGTCCCCGGCCAGCCCGTCGGCGGCCAGCCGGGCCCGTACCGCCTCCTCCGCCGCCCGCCAGCCCGGCGCGGTCGGCTTCCGGGTCAGCAGCCCGGCCAGTGCCACCGGCTCGGTCTCGGCGACCTGGCGCAGCACGGGATGGTCGGACAGCCGCCGGGCGGCGTGCGCGAGCGCGTCGACCAGCTCCAGCTGCGCGCACTCCGCCGCCAGCGCCCGTACCTCGGCCTCGACCAGCGCGGACCACACGTCGTCCTTGGTCCGGAAGTGGTTGTAGAGGGTGGCCTTGGCCACCCCGGCCTGCGCCGCGATGTCGTTCATCGTGGTCCGCCGGGTGCCGCGGGCGCCGACGGCCCGGCGGGCCCCGTCGAGCAGCCCGGCCCGGGTCCTGGCCATCGCGTTGCCGGCGCGCGACCGCGTCCCGCCGGAGCGGCGGGGCGGGGCGGACGCGACCGTCGTGGGCACCGTGGAGCGGATCAGGTGGTCCAGCGGGTCGCGGGAGCGGTCCGGCACCCCCACTTGATGCCACCCGCCGCCCGGGAAGGCAAGGAGCCCGCCAGCGTGTCCGCCGGCGGGCTCCTGAACTCGTCCGATTGTGTCGGGTTGGGCCGCCTCTGTCAGGCTGCGGCCAGGCAGCGCGCGTTGCCGGGCAGATCGGTCAACCCGACCAGCACCTCCAGCTCGCCGAGACCGTCGCCGGTCTCCAGCTCGGCCAGGTCGACGTCGTCGAGCTCCAGCTCGTGCCCGGGCTCGGGCAGCGCGGACGGCTGGCTCGCCAGGCTGTCGGTCAGCCCGTGTCCGAGCGCGTCGGAGAGCGCCTCGCCGGCGAGTCCGGGCGCGGACTCGTCCGGCCCGTCCTCCGCCGGCGCCTCGTCGACGTCCTCGAACGCGGCCGCGTCCTCGAACGCCGCCGGGTCGAACTCGGGCAGGTCGTCGAACTGGCGACCGCCCACACCGGCGGGCACCGGACGCCGCGCCGGAGCCGGGATCATCACCCGCCCAGGCATCCGGGCCACCTCGGCGGCCCGCTCGGACCGGCGCATGGACTCGGAAACCTCGGACAGGACTTCGGACAGCTTCACGTCGAGCGCCTCGCAGATCGAGGCCAGCAGCTCGGAGGAGGCTTCCTTCTGTCCGCGCTCGACCTCGGACAGGTAGCCCAGGCTCACCCGGGCCGCTCCCGACACCTCGCGGAGCGTCCGCCGCTGGCGCAGCCGACGGCCGCGCAGCGTGTCACCGAGCACACGGCGGAGCAGAGTCATCGGCGCGCCCCTCCCGTCGTCGTCGTTCGTGTCGTCACCGTACCTCTCCGAACGGACCGCGGCCTGGCCACGGCACCCTGTACGCCTAAAGCGAAACGCTGTAATCAGGCTGGCAATTCCGCGGACCGCGCCCGTACCGCCGACAGCAGCTCAGCCAGCGCGGCATCGACGGCGGCCGCGCGGACCGCGTCGCGGTCACCCGACAGGGTGAGGGAACGCACAGTGCCGCCGCCCGGGCCGGCGAGCCCGACGTACACGGTGCCGACCGGACGGCCGCCCTGCGAGTCCGGACCCGCCACCCCGGTCACCCCCAGCCCGTACGTGGCGCCGAGGCGATCCCGGGCGCCGGCCGCCAGCGCCCCCGCGACGTCCGGGCTGACCGGGCCCTCGGCGTCCAGCAGCGGCACCGGTACGCCCGCCAGCGTGGCCTTGAGGTCGGTCGCGTAGACCACGACGCCGCCGCGGACCGCGTTGCTCGCCCCGGCCGGCTCGGTCAGCGCCGCGGTGAGCAGCCCGCCGGTGAGCGACTCGGCGACTGCGACGGTCGCCCCGGCGGCGACCAGCGCGTCGAGCACCTGCGTCGGCGTGGCCGGCGACGCGACCGGCGACTTAGCCGGCGACGCGGTCGGCGACGCGGTCGGCGACCCGACCTGGGGCCCGACCTGGGGCCCGACCGGCGACCCGGCCGGCGGCGCGGCGGAGCCGTCCGCGGGCACCGGGCCCGAGCCGTCGGCGGGCGGCGTCCCGGGCGCGATCACGGCGGCGTCCTGGCGGCCCGGCGCAGCGCCAGCGCCCGGACGACGTAGTCGACGCCGGTGACGACGGTGAGGATCAGCGCCGCGCCCATCACCCAGGCCGCGACGGTGGCCAGCCAGTCCGTCAGCGGCAGCAGGTAGAGCCCGATGGCGACCGTCTGCAGGAACGTCTTGTACTTGCCGCCCCGGCTGGCCGGGATCACTCCGTGCCGGATCACCCAGAACCGCAGCAGCGTTATCCCCAGCTCGCGGGTGAGGATGACCACGGTCACCCACCACGGCAGCAGGTCGAGCGCGGAGAGTCCGACCAGAGCCGTACCGGTCAGCGCCTTGTCGGCGATCGGGTCGGCCATCTTGCCGACGTCGGTGACAAGGCCGCGGCGGCGGGCCAGGTCGCCGTCCAGGCGGTCGGTGACCGAGGCGACCGCGAACACCACGAATGCGATGATCCGCCAGGTCGTGTCGGTGCCGTGCTCGTGGAACAGCGCCCAGGCGAAGATCGGCACCAGCAGCAGCCGCAGCAGGGTCAGCCCGTTGGCGATGTTGACGACCTTGACCGTCTGGGCCGGGGTCGCGACCGGGTCCGGTGCGGCCGGCGGCTCCGGAACGGGACGCTCCGGGACCGCCGGATCCGGCACCACGACACTCACCCCGCCCGCTCCACCGCCGGACGGGCGACCGCGTCGGCTGTCTCCAGGTAGCGGGCGGTCAGGTCGACGCCGGCGCTGCCGGTGACCGTCGCCCGGACCAGGTCGCCGACCTGGGCGTGCACCGGCGCGCCGGTGACCAGCGTGGCCCCGTCCACCTCCGGCGCCTGGTGCGCCGCCCGCCCCTCGAGCCCGTCACCGGTGACCGCCTCGACCAGCACCTCGACGGTCTCGCCCAGCCGCTCCTCGGCCCGCTGGGCCATCAGCTCGTCGACAAGCTCGGTCATCCGGGCCACCCGGCGGTCGATCACGTCCGTGCGCACCTTGCCGTCGTACCCGGCCGCCTCGGTGCCGTCCTCGTCCGAGTAGCCGAACACGCCGATGGCGTCCAGCCGGGCCGCGGTGAGGAACCGGGTCAGCTCGGCCACGTCCGCCCTGGTCTCGCCGGGGAACCCGACGATCACGTTCGACCGCACCCCGGCCGCCGGCGCCAGCGCCCGCACCTGGTCGAGCAGCGCGAGGAACCGGTCGGTGTCGCCGAACCGGCGCATGCGGCGCAGCACCGCCTCGCTGGAGTGCTGGAAGGACAGGTCGAAGTAGGGCGCGACGCCGGGCGTGCCGGCCAGCGCCTCGACCAGCGACGGGCGGGTCTCGGCCGGCTGCAGGTAGGACAGCCGGACCCGGACGATGCCCGGCACCGCGGCCAGCTCCGGCAGCAGCCGCTCCAGCAGCCGCAGGTCGCCGAGGTCCTTCCCGTACGAGGTGGAGTTCTCGCTGACCAGCACCAGCTCGCGCACGCCCTGCCCGGCGAGCCAGGCGGCCTCGGCCAGCAGCTCGTCGGCCGGCCGGGAGACGAACGCGCCGCGGAAGGACGGGATCGCGCAGAACGTGCAGCGCCGGTCGCAGCCCGAGGCCAGCTTGAGCGGGGCGATCGGCGAGTCGCCGAGCCGGCGGCGCAGCACCGGCGGCGTCCAGCCCGGCACCTCCGCCGCGGACGCGTGCCCGGGCACCGACACCGCGTGCCCCTGCCGCTCGACCGGCGTGATCGGCAGCAGCGTGCGCCGGTCACGGGGGCGGTGCGGCACTAGCGGGCGGCCGGCCAGCACGTCGTCCAGCCGCGCGCCGATCTCCCCGTACGAGTCGAAGCCGAGCACGGCGGCGGCTTCAGGCATGCTGTCGGCCAGCTCCGCCCCGTACCGCTCGGCCAGGCAGCCGACCGCGACGACCTTCCGGTCGCCGTCGGCCGCGGCCAGCAGCGTGTCGATCGAGTCCTTCTTCGCGCTGGCCACGAACGCGCAGGTGTTGACCAGGACGACCGCGGCGTCGTCGTCTTCGGTGAGCTCCCAGCCGTCGGCGGTCAGCCGCCCGGCGAGTTCCTCGGAGTCGACCTCGTTCCGGGCGCAGCCGAGGGTCACCAGCGCAGCACGACGGGAATGGGACACGCGGACGAGCCTACTAGCGGGACCGGGGCACGCAGTCGATCAGCCGGCGTTGGGCAGGCCGAACGCGATGGTGCAGACGTGCCGCTGGCACTGCGGCGAACCGAGGTCCTTGCCGTTCTGGGTGACCCGGACCGCGATGGAGTTGCCGAACCGCACCGACAGCTTCGTGTCGTCGCGGAACTCCTTGGCCATCCCGTCGGTGAGCACGCCCTGGTAGATCTCCGTGCCGCTGCTCGAGCGCACCGACACCCAGCTCTGCCCGCCGGTGGCCTGCAGCCGCAACACCACGCCCTTGTAGGCGGGCGGGCGCGGGCTCGGCGTGCTGGGGCTCGGCGGCGGTGCGGAGGTCGTGGGGGCCGCGCTGGTCGCGGCGACGACCGGGACGTCGGACGTGCTGCTGTCGTGCTGGCTGCGCCCGATGATCCAGCTAGCGCCGAGGAACAGCACGACGACGACCAGCACGCCGGCCGCGACCGGCGCCCACCGCGGTGCCTGCCGCCCGGCCCGGCCGGCGTCCCGGGGCGGCTCGAACGAGCCGAGCGGTGCCGTGCGCAGCGCCGGCACCGGCTGGTGGAACCGGCGGTCGAACTCCTCGACCAGCGGCCGCGGGTCGGCGCCGACGAACTGGGCGATGGAGCGCAGGTGACCGCGCGCGTACGCGGCGCCGCCGCAGGCGTCGAACTCGTCGGCCTCGATGGATCGGACGATCGCCGGGCGGATGCGGGTCGCGGCGGACACGTCCTCCACGGAGAGGCCGCGGTCGCGCCGCGCAGCCGCGAGGGCGGCGCCGAGCGGGCGAGCGTCGTCGGCCACGAGAAGGACCTCCCGGGGAAGGATCGGCACGAACCGAGCGGGGCGATCCCGACTCAGTCTAGATCGGGCGTCGCGTGTCCTGCCATCGATCCGGCAGGCGTTTCGACGAACGTACGGTGGAGGCGCCTGCTCCGACCGGCCGGCCGCCGTGCCGCCGTAAGGGCCAGTCGGCGGTACGCAGGTCGAGCCGGTAGAGCACCCGGTCCCAGCGCTCGTCGCCGACCGCGACGAAGTCGGGCAGCCGCCCGTACGCCTCGAAGCCGAGCGACTCGTACAGGGCCATCGCGGCGTGGTTGTTGCCGCGCACGTCGAGGGTGAGCGTCTCCACCCGCTGTGCCCGGGCGTCCTCTACCAGCGCGGTCACCAGCCGCCGGGCCAGCGCCCGGCCGCGGGCGGCGGGATGCACCATCACCTGCAGCACGTCGGCGTTGACCGCGACCGTCTCCTTCGCATACCGGGTCCACCGGCCCAGCGCCTCGACCCGACCGTCGACGCGCAGCAACGCCATCCTGGTGCGGCCGGCGGCGACCTCGGCGGCGATCCCGGCCAGCCACTCGGCGGTCCGGGCCCGGTCCGGGACGTCCACCCAGCCGACGGCGCCGCCCAGCTGCATGACCGCCTCGACGACCCGGTGCACCTCGTCGAGCAGCGCGTCGTCGACGGAGCCGGGCAGCCACAGCAGCTCGTCACTCACCGCGCAAGGTGACCAGCAGGCCCTCCAGCTCGTCCGGCTTGACCAGCACGTCGCGGGCCTTCGAGCCCTCGGACGGGCCGACCACGCCGCGGCTCTCCATCAGGTCCATCA
>Ga0207654_10002103_pt1 | contig 10183 bp, 9 predicted proteins | sample KBSC64metaG_FD_184355 | JGI IMG/M metagenome (GOLD analysis project Ga0207654, IMG submission 184355) | Corn rhizosphere microbial communities from Kellogg Biological Station, Michigan, USA - KBS C6-4 metaG (SPAdes) (version 2) | ecosystem: Host-associated > Plants > Roots > Rhizosphere > Soil...
GCCGCACCGTCGGGATCCACCAGAAGGACGATGGGGACATGCGGGGCCGCGGTCTGTATGAGCCGGAAAGCATCGGCGCCCTGATGATCCGGCAGATCCGGATCGAGCAGGAGGATGTCTATGGATTCGTTGGACAGGATGCTTGCGGCATCGGCGCAGGCCGCCGCATAGGAGGTCTCCAGTTGCACCCAGGAACTCCAGTGGCGGGCGCCATCCAGTTCCGTCAGGACTTCGCGAAGGAACAGGGTGGTTTCGATTCCGGACGCGGCTAGGAGCACTCGTACCGTCACGGAAAGATAGTGCGCCGAACGGCTGGACTATCTCAAGCCTCCAGTTGATATTCCTTCAACTTGCGGTAGAGGGTTGTGCGGCCGATGCCCAGAAGGTGGGCTGCTACGGACCGGTCCCCTTTGGTGTATTCGAGGGCATTCACGATCGCGCGCCGCTCAAGCTCAAGCAATGGGACCACTACGGGAGTATTTTGAATCGTCGTCGGAACGCCTGCGGGTTGGTCCTCTGGAACATCGCTCTTAGGGGCACCCGAAAAATCCGTCCCGGCGGCCGCCATCAAGTACTGCGATTTCTTTTCCGTCAGGAAGTTGCGGAGATTCGAGGGCAGGTCGCCGAGGTGTAGCAGCGGGCCGGAATTGATGGCCGCCATGTGCTGCACGCAGTTCTCGAGCTCGCGAACGTTGCCGGGCCAGTCATAGGAGAGCAGGACCTCCATGGCCTCGCCCGTAATGGTGTAGTTTCCGCCCACGCGAGTCAGAAAATGATTGATCAGTGCGGGGATGTCTTCCTTGCGCTCGCGCAAAGGGGCCAGCCGGATATTAATGACGTTCAGCCGAAAGTAGAGGTCGCGGCGAAAGTTGCCCTTCTCTACCTCCTTCGCCAGGTCACGATTGCTGGCGGCGATGATGCGGAAGTCAGATCTCCTGGTCGTGAGGGATCCGACCGGGCGGAACTCCTTCTCCTGCAAGACCCGCAGCAGCTTGGCCTGGAGGTCCAGGGGGAGCTCGCCGATTTCGTCGAAGAACGCTGTACCCCCGTTGGCGGCCTCGATCAGGCCGATCTTCGCGATGGCCGCACCGGTAAAAGCGCCTTTGACGTGTCCGAACAGCTCGCTTTCCATGAGGGGGCCGACCATGGAGGAGCAGTCGATGGTTACAAACGGCTCCTTGGCGGCGGTCAGGCTATGGATGGCGCGGGCGACCACTTCCTTGCCTGTCCCGGTCTCGCCCAGCAGCAGCGCGGGCCAGCGGCATTTCCCCAGTTTGTCGATTAATCGAAGTACTTGGCGGGTGCGCGGAGACTGCCCCACAAGGACATGCCGGGTTTCGTCAAAGTGAGCGATCATTTCGGCTCCGTAAAAGACATTTCAATGTGTAGTGTCCGATCCCAAGATAAACTCTACATCTGAATTGAGATCTTCTCTAGACCCTCCTACAGAGGTTTGGGGTAGGTCTATAGGGGGTACGTGAATCCCCCAAATGGGGGGATGCCAAATCGGGAATGTGACGAACGCTGAACCTATCCTATTGTGTGGCGTCGTCTTTAACGACAATGGCCTGACCTGCGGTCTTGGTAACTTCCGCGGCCAGAGCTGTGGCCGCTTGCAGGGTAAGAGCATGCCCGACTACGACGCGCCACAGGGACGAACCCTCCTGGCGGGGTAGCACTCTGGTATCCGCGAAGGGAAGTGACTGACGAAAGATTTCGGCGCGCACTGGATCGGAGAAGGCTCCGGCCTGAACGGCATACTCGCCGGTGGCGACTTGCGAGTTGCCTTGAGGACTTGTTAAGGTGTTCACCGGAGAGGCGCTCACCGGAGGCGCATTCACCGAAGGCTCATTCACGGGAGCGACGATCACCTTCAGCCTTACTCGCGCCGTTCCGGAGCGCACCATGTCGAGCTGGCGAGCGGCGGCCATGGACAAATCAATGATGCGCCCGCCCACGAAGGGTCCGCGATCGGTGATGCGCACATTGACTTGCTTTCCGTTCGAGAGGTTAGTGACCTCGACCCAAGTCTGGAAGGGCAGAGCGCGATGGGCCGCGGTGAGCTTCTCCATATCATAGATCTCACCGGAGGCGCTGCGGCGCCCGTGATACGGAATGCCGTACCAGCTGGCGATTCCAGTTTCAGTAGACCCGATACGGGCCGGGGCCGGAAGCCTCGCGGTCGTGCGCCGACCGCAGCCGGCGGAGAGAACCATCCCCAGCGTGAGGCAAGCCAGCGCAAACGTGAGGCTCGAAAGCCTCATGTGCGTGCGAGCCCCGTAAATCAGGCACCGGAACACTAAAACAATTCTACTCGACCTCGTTTTATTGTTTCCGGAGGTTCGTCGAGCCCCCGAGGTCCCTTCGCACTGCGTCCGCTTAGTTCATTTTTTTCTTGACTTTCAATTCATTCCACCTTATAAAGGGGACACGACCGCGCTCTCTTGGAAGAGTAGCGCTTAATCTGATGTAAAGGGAGAATCATTCGATGAAGAACGCAACTAAGAAGAAAGCCGCTGCGAAGAAAAAGGCTGCTCCGAAGAAAAAGAAGTAGTCATCGCGGCTAGCTAGTTCGAGTTTCAACCAATCGGCCCCGAGCAATCGGGGCCGGTTTTGTTTTTATGCGGTCTCTTTTCGAATCCGTTCAACTGCTGCAGAATACCGTTTAACCCCACGCCACAGCACTTCGCAGCACTTTGTCGCCGGAGCTCACGGCTTTATACGTGGAGCGATTTCAGGTACGCGCGGAACTCTTCTCCCAGGTCGTAACGCTTCAATGCGAACTCCACGGTGGCCTTCAGGAACCCGAGTTTGTCGCCGGCGTCGTAGCGTGTGCCTTCGAAACGATACCCATAGATCGGGCGGCTGCGAAGGGTGTGCTTGAGACCGTCAGTGAGCTGGAGCTCGCCGCCGCTGCCGGGCTCGATGGTCTCGAGCGAACGAAATACATCCGGGGTGAGGACGTAGCGTCCGATGATAGCCAGGTTGGACGGGGCATCCTTCGCCTTGGGCTTCTCCACCAGGTTGCGGATGCGATACAAGCGGTCCCCGCCTCCGTGATGGCTCACCGGCTCGGCATCGACTACGCCATACGCGGAGATGCTGTCCTTAGGTACTTCCATGAGAGCGAGTACGGGAGCACCGTAGAACTCGTACACATCTAGTAACTGACGTAAGGCGGGAACCTCAGCGTCGATCACGTCGTCGGAAAGAATTACCGCGAACGGTTCGTCGCCCACCAGCTCCCGCGCCCGAAGGACGGCATGGCCCAGACCCAGTGCTTCCTTCTGGCGCACGTAGGCGACATTGATCATGTCGGAGACGGCCCGCACGGTGGCCAGCAAATCCTTCTTGCCGCGCGTTTCGAGCAGATGCTCCAGTTCGAAGCTGACATCGAAGTGGTCTTCGATGGCGGTCTTCCCGCGTCCGGTAACGATGATGATGTTCTGGACGCCGGAATGGATAGCTTCCTCGACGCCGTACTGGATCAAGGGCTTATCCACCAGGGGGAGCATTTCTTTGGGCTGAGCCTTGGTGGCTGGGAGAAACCGGGTACCGAGTCCGGCGGCGGGGAAAACTGCTTTACGAACCTTTGCGTTCATCAGCTCATTTTAGCGGGTGGCGGTTGCCGGTCGCGCGCTGAAATGCAGCATTGTGAATTGAGTGCGCGAATTGACTGGATAGAAAGTTTTGATTGGATCGCATGCCGCCGCGGGTTTTACGCTCGTAATATGCGTTTGGAGGATCGTCCGGTGAATCGCCCCAAGGGAACCGACGTATCGCTGCTCCAGCGTGTGAGCCGCATCGTTAACTCTGATCTATCCCTGGATGAGATGCTCGGTCAGATCGTGGGGCTTACCGGACAGATCTGCGCCTGCGATGCGTGTATTGTGTACCTTCTCGAATCGGCCACCGGCGACCTGGTGCTGCGCGCATCGCAAGTACCGCATCGCGGGATCGGCAACCTGCGGATGCGAGTGGGTGAAGGAGTAACAGGCTGGGTGGCACAGCACCAGTCTCCTGTGGCGCTGGACTCGCGGGCGTCTGAAGACCCTCGATTCAAATCCGTTTCAGGCCTGGTGGAGGACACCTATGAAGCGTTCCTGTCGGTTCCCATCGTGACCGGCGGCAAAGCGATTGGTGTCATCAATGTGCACCATAGGGATCCGCATGAACATACCGCCGAGGAAATCGCGGCCGTAACGGTGATCGGTGAGCAGACTGGCAGCGCTCTTTCCAAGATCATGCTGCAGGACGAAAATGCCCGCCTGGCCGAGCGCGATCAGGAACTGGAGCACCAGCGGGCGATCTTGGAAGCCCAGGTGGCCAAGAGAACGGCCGAGCTGCAGGCGGCCAATGAGCAGTTGCGCGCAGCTAAGGAGAAGGCGGAGGAGGCGGCCCGGCTGAAGGGCGAGTTTCTCGCCAACATGAGTCACGAGCTGCGGACGCCTTTGAACGGAATTATCGGAATGACGGAGACGGTCCTCGATACCGAGCTCACGCCAGAACAGAGTGAGTTTTTGAAGATCGCCAAAGCCTCCGCCGATTCGCTCCTCAAGGTCATCAATGACGTGCTGGATTTTTCCCAGCTCGACGCGCGCAAAGTTAGGTTGAACTGGATTGAGCTGAACGTCGAGCAGGTCTTCGCAGACGCGGCCAAGGCGATGGCCTTCCTGGCGGGCCAGAAGGGGCTCGAGTTGAAGTGCCGGATCGATCCGGGCGTGCCGGCCATCCTGGTGGGCGATCCTCGGGCGCTGAGCCAGGTCCTGATCAACCTGATCGGCAACGCCATCCGGTTTACGGATCACGGCCGGGTGACCGTCAGCGCGCGGACGGAACTAGAAGAGGGGATGCAGATCCTGCTGCATGTGTGCGTGGCCGATACCGGCGTGGGGATTCCGGAGGCGAAGCTTGCCAGTGTATTCGATGCGTTCGTGCAGGCGGACGGGTCCAGCACTCGCCGCCATGGCGGTACCGGGCTCGGTCTGGCCATCTGCGCAAACCTGGTTAAGCTGATGGGCGGCAGGATCTGGGTAGAGAGCCGCGAAGGACAGGGCAGCGAATTCCACTTCACCGCCGGGTTCGGCCGGGTCTGATCTAAAAAACTACTTCAACAGGTTTACGATCTCCCGCAATTCCTGACGAACCGTTTCGAGGAGAGGAGAGGGAACATCGAAGAAACCCGTCTGGGTCGGTTGAGGAGGCGCGGCCGGTTTCGATCGCTTGGATACTCCCGTGGGAGCAGCGGGGACCGGAGTCGCATCCTTGGACCGAGTCTCCAGAAACTTGCGGGCGCCCTCAATGGTGTAGCGCTTCTCATACAGGAGCCGCTTGATCTCCAGAACCATCTGCACATTCTTGCGGCGGTACAGGCGGTGTCCGGTTCCCGATTTCTTGGGATCCAGCGCGGGAAACTCGGTTTCCCAGAAACGCAGCACATACGGTTTGATGCCGGCCAGACGCGCGACCTCCCCGATACGAAAATACAATTTGTCCGGAATCTCTTCCGGCGTTATGGTCATTGGCGCGAGTTTAGGTTCGCTCATGAGAGTACCCTTATTCTAATGTCCCTGCTGGCAGGAATCCATCCCGTCCGGGAAGCACTTCGGGCCGGACTACCGCTCGATCGCGTTCTGGTGGCCAAGGGCGCCGCCGGCCCTCGTCTGCAGGAGCTGATCGAGCTGTGCCGCGAGCGCGGGATCCCGGTTCGCTTCGAGCCGCGCGCGCAATTGGACCGGACTGCAGGTGGTGCGATGCATCAGGGCGTGATCGCGCTGGGCGCAGCGGAGCGGTACGGGTCGCTGGAACAGACCACCGCGGCTCGCGGGCTGCACGTGGTGCTCGATGGCGTGGAGGATCCGCATAACCTGGGAGCGATCGTGCGCACAGCGCACGCCGCCGGGGCTGCGGCCATCGTGATTCCCGAGCGTCGGGCAGCAGGACTTACCGAGACCGTGGCTCGCGCGGCCGCGGGTGCAGTGGCCTATCTTCCGGTAGTGCGTGTGGGTAATATCAGCCGCGCGCTGGAAGAATTGAAGGAGCGCGGGTACTGGATTTACGGTCTGGACGAACGCGGGGATCAGCCGTATGACCGTGTAGAATTTACCGCGCCCACCGCCATCGTTCTGGGCGGAGAAGGACGCGGGTTGCACCAGACCGTGGCGCGCCACTGCGATTTTCTGGTTTCAATTCCCATGGCAGGGGGTTCTACGGGCGGAGTTGCGTCGCTAAACGTGAGCGTGGCGGCGGGAGTGGTCTTGTTCGAGTGGCGCAGGCGGCAGTCCTCCGGGAATTTACCCGACTAAGTGTTATATACTCATCGGCAGTTCCCATGGAAATGCGCCTGGGCGACGTCATTGATGATTTTTGCGTCAAATGCCGCCGCCTGACTAACCACGCAATCGTTTCTCTCCTGAACGGATCCGCCGCCAAGGTGCGCTGCCGAACCTGCTACAGTGACCACGATTACCGCAATGAACAGGCTCCGCCTTCGAAGAAAGAACTAAAAAAAGCAGCGCTGTTCAACGAAGTTCTAGCTGGACTGACACCTGCGCCGGCGGAAGCCGAACCGGGACCGGAAGGCGAAGGCTTGAAGAAAGCCGCCAAGAAGCCGGGTAAGCGAGCCGAAGCTTAGGACTTCGGACGTCGCGGCTTAATTCTTACGCAGCTCTTTTTCCAGATCTCTCAAGACCTTTGCGCGATCGTCGCCCGTCAAGTCGTGCTGCAGCCGGCGTAGCGCTACGCCGATCACGTCGCGATGGTGCAGGCGCGAGCCGACGTGCTCCGCTGCGCTCAGCTCCAGCCACAGATCGTGCAGCCGGTCCAGATCTTCCGGCCACAAGCGCGGCGGATGCGGGCCCAGGTTGACGAAAGCCGATTCGCGGTCGGGGCTGATCACTTCCAGAGAAAACGGATGCTTGGGCGACGGCAACTGCTCCCACGCCCGGCCGATCCTGTGTGCCAACTCTTCGGAGGACATGCGTGAGCTGACGCCGGTCACCAGCCGCGAAGCTTGCAGACTGCTGGCAGTCTGGACCAGGGCCTCGAAAGGATCCACAGCGGGAACCACCAGTAGTTCCACGTGCTTGCCTTCCTTCTCAGCTAGCTCGACTACGTGGCTGAACAGCTCCTTCTCGTAGTCGCTAAAGATCTGGCTTTCGGTGAGCTCGTATTCGCCTGCTCCAGTGGAAAGAGTGCGGACGCTCATCACGACGATGTCGTGCCGGCGTAAGTTGGTTTTCCCCAAAACCTGGCGAAGATGTTCCATGCGGCGGTAATCGCGAACCGCCACCAGTACGCAGCCCGGACGGGCCTGAAGGTGGGAATCGATGCGGGTCTGGTGCTCCAGGTTGAACTGCTCCAGACCTTTCTTCTCCTGCTGTGTGCGGCGCAGGTTGATCCTTTCGGAAATCGTGAACGTTACGAACAGGAATAGGGTGAACGCGATACCGTATTTTGTGGCGGTCTGCTTCGTGAACAGGATCCCCACTGCCACTAGCCCCAACACGATGGTGGTGAGAATCAGCCCTACCGGAATCTCCCGTCCGGCGATTCGGAAGTTAAGGGGAGTCTTGTACTCTTGATCGTGTCGCTGGAAACGCAGCGCCGTTACGCCCAGAGCCTTGAAGAAGAAACTCCAAACTACGCCGAAGGCATAGGCTTCCGCCAGAACCGTCATATTGCCGCGGCTATAAAGGATGCTGGCTAGTTGGAGAATCGTAATGACGTTGATGATGTGATGGGTGGTCCCGTATTTGCGCTGCGGATGGCGGAACCAGGGTACCAGGACGCCGTCCTCGGCTACTCGATTCAGCACGCCATTCGCGCCGATGATGGAAGTATTGATCGCACCCGATAGAATCAATCCGCCCACGAACACTACGAAAATGTGGAACGCCAGCCGCAGCGGATAGGGTCCGCTTAGATTCATCGCCAAGCCGCCGATGAGGTTGGCGAAATACTTGGGTCGCTCGCCGTCCGGAATAATCATGGCGGCGAACAGCGTGACTATGCCAGTACCAACTAAGGCGTAGACGCACACGATGTTGGCGGCGATCTTGAGGTTTTTCAGCTTGGGCGATGCGATCTCGCGATAGACTTGCGCCAGCGTCTCGAATCCGCTCATGGAGAGCAGAGAGTGCCCGAAGGCGATGATGATCATCACCACCGGCCATTGCATCCAGAAGGTACCCTTCAGCCAGCCCTGGGCGTCGTCGGAAAACATCAGGTTCGAGGCGATCGGCGCGGGTGGAAGCTTCCACTTGTCCTGGATCGCCATGGTCAGGGGACACCAGATCAGCAGGATTGCCACCATCACAGTGGTAATCTGCATGATCCGGAGCGCCTTGCCGCTGGATTCATGCACGCCCTTGATGTTCATCCACCAGAAATAGATGGTGACCACCACCGCGACGCCGGCCGCGAACAGATCCACGTCCACGCGGAAATTCTGACCGATCTTCTCGCTCAACTCATTTACTAACGCGCCTAAATACTGGCCTGCACTGACGCCGCTGATCGGGCCGGTCAGGATGTAATCGAATACGAGCGCCGATACGGACAGCTTAGCCATCACGGGACCCATACTGTCCCGCACGACGACGTAGACGCCGCCGCGCACGTACATGCTGCAGCTCTCGAGATAGATGCTGCGCACCGCGAAGCTGAACAGCATCACGCCGATCACGAACCAGGGGGCAGCTTTGCCGATGGCCTGTTCGGCTGCACCGCCGGCATAAAATGCCGACGACGCCAGGTCGCTTAGGACAATGGAAACTCCGCGCCAAAAACTGATGAAGGAGAGCGCAACCGTCGTCGCGACGACGACTTTCGAAGCCGGCGACGGCTGACTACCGTCTTGAGGGGACATCCGTTAATCTATTCTACTCTCGGTTATTCTAACCAAAACGGCGAGCAGCGCCTGATCGATTTTTTTGATCGACGCGATTTGGAGCTTGGTAGGGGCGGCCATCCCTAGTACTACCCGCGAAAATCCTGCCAAAAACGCCATGTAGCCTAGACATATGGCGAAGAACTTCAAAGATCTTACGGAACGCGAGATCGTGGCGCTGGCGATTTCCCTCGAAGAAGAGGACGGCCGGATCTATGGAGACTTTGTCGACGGCTTGCGCGAAACCTATCCTGCTTCCGCCAAGATGTTCCAGGAGATGCAGGCTGAGGAATCCGAGCACCGTTCCAGCCTGATTGAACTGTATCGCCAGCGGTTTGGCGAACACATCCCTTTAATCCGGCGCCAGGATGTGAAGGGCTTCGTCCAAAGGATGCCGATGTGGCTGGTCCGGCCCCTGGGGATTCACACCGTTCGGAGGCAAGTGGAGATCATGGAGCTGGAGACGCGCCGGTTTTACGAGCGCGCCATGCAGCAGGTCAGTGACGCGGCGGTGCGCAAGTTGCTCGGCGACCTGGCCGAAGCGGAGCGCAAGCATTCCGCGGCCGCTCAGGATCTGGAACGGAAAATCTTGACCGATGAAGCCCGGCAGGGCGAGGATGTGACGGAGCGCCGCCTGTTCGTTTTGCAGATCGTCCAGCCCGGCCTGGCGGGATTGATGGACGGCTCGGTCTCCACGCTCGCGCCGGTGTTCGCCGCAGCCTTCGCGACCAAGAGTAGTTGGGATGCATTTCTGGTGGGCATGGCGGCATCGGTAGGCGCCGGCATTTCCATGGGTTTTGCGGAAGCGTTATCGGACGACGGTTCGCTCACAGGACGCGGTCATCCCTGGATTCGAGGACTAGTATGCGGACTCATGACCACCGCTGGCGGGATCGGGCACACGCTCCCGTTTCTCATCGAAGATTTTCGGATTGCATTGATTGTGGCGCTGTTCGTGGTGGTGGTCGAATTGGCAGCCATCAGCTACATCCGCCACCGCTACATGGACACTCCTCTGGTTTCCGCGATGTTGCAGGTAATGTTGGGTGGAACGCTGGTCTTCTTCGCGGGACTGCTTATCGGCAGCTCCTAAATCCCTTCGAACAACCGCATCGCAAGCGATTCGGGCAACTCCGCCTGCAGGATTTTCGCCGCCGCTTTGCCGATGTCGTAAGGCACGCGGCCGTACTCGATCGTGCGATCTTCCGGTGAGTACAGAACGTAAGCGGCGCGGGGGTCGCCATCGCGCGGCTGGCCCACCGATCCAGGGTTGATCAGATAGAAATAGTCCGG
>Ga0207654_10002107_pt1 | contig 10176 bp, 8 predicted proteins | sample KBSC64metaG_FD_184355 | JGI IMG/M metagenome (GOLD analysis project Ga0207654, IMG submission 184355) | Corn rhizosphere microbial communities from Kellogg Biological Station, Michigan, USA - KBS C6-4 metaG (SPAdes) (version 2) | ecosystem: Host-associated > Plants > Roots > Rhizosphere > Soil...
ACACCTGGAAAAACTGGGCTATGAGCAGCCCGAGGTGACGAGCTTCGGTACCGCACAGGACGTGATGATGCGCCTGCCGATCCGCAAGGACGTCGCCGGTTCGGGCACGTCGGCCACCGTGTTCAACGCGCTGTGCGCGGCGGAAGCCGGCGCGCCGAAGCAGGTCCAGGTCACCACCGACAAGGGCGAGAACGTCACCCGTTCCAGCTGCGTCAACGCGGCGGGCGCGGAAGTGGTCAGCCTGCAGCGCGTGGAATTCGTCGGGCCGCAGGTCGGCGACGAACTGGCGCAGAACGGCCTGAACGCGCTGATCATGGTCGTCGTCGGCGTGATGATCTACCTGGCCGTGCGCTTCGAATGGAAGTTCGCCGTGGCCGCGATCGTCGCCAACCTGCACGACGTGGTCATCATCCTGGGCTTCTTCGCCTTCTTCCAGTGGGAATTCTCGCTGACCGTGCTGGCCGCCGTGCTCGCGGTGCTGGGTTATTCCGTCAACGAATCCGTCGTGATCTTCGACCGGATCCGCGAGACCTTCCGCAAGGAGCGCAAGCTGTCCGTGACCCAGGTCATCGACCACGCGATCACGAGCACGATCTCGCGTACCATCATCACCCACGGCTGTACCGAGATGATGGTGTTGTCGATGCTGTTCTTCGGTGGCCAGACGCTGCACTACTTCGCGATCGCGCTGACCATCGGCATCCTGTTCGGTATTTACTCGTCCGTGTTCGTGGCGGCGGCCATCGCCATGTGGCTGGGCGTCAAGCGCGAAGACCTGATCAAGCCAATCAAGGCCAAGGACGAAACGGACGGCGCCGTCGTGTAACCACGGCGCATCTGCAAAGCAAAAGCCGCCCGGCCTGGCCGTGGCGGCTTTTTGTTTTCCTGAGGTGATATAAAAGATTTATTTTTGTGTGAAGCAGCGCACAGAGCACCCTGCGGTGCTGTCATAAGATGGACTCGTCTCTTTCAGGACATCCCTAGTTTTGGACTTCACCCGCTCCCGCAAGGAGCGGGTTTTTTTTTGTCTGTCGGGACAGGTCACCGGTATTGCTCTCGGAGCAATTAAGATGCTTTGTTAGACGGTCCAAATAAAAATATTTAACAAATGTGTGTCAACGCACAGAGTATTCAGGCTTCGGGAACTAAGATGAAACTGTCTCTTTCAGGACATCCCTAGTTTTGGACTTGGCCCGCTCCCCGGAGCGGGCATTTTTTTGTCTGGGCAAGACACAAAAAAAAGCCCCGGGAACTCGAGGTTCGCGGGGCGAGGGGAGGGGTAGGGAGATGCGGCCTACCGGGCCGCAGCGGAAATGAGGGAACCGGAATCAGAAGCCGTACTTCAGGCCCACGGTGTACACGTCGGCCTTGGCACCGAACGCTTTGTCCTTGCCGTAACGCTCGTACTCGGCATTCACGGCGAGTTTCTCGTTCAGCTTGTACTCGACGCCGACGCCGCCATACAGGCCGGTATCGTAGTTGTTGACCTGGCTACCCAGACCGTCGCTGTATTTGCGCTCGTTGTACGACACGCCCAGCTTGCCGTAGCCGGAGAAGCGGTCGCCCAGCGGCACGGTGTACTTGCCGGCGACATAGGTGCCGGAACCTTTTACGTTGCCGGCGCCGACGTTTTCCTTGCCGAAGTCGGTGTAGCCCGCTTCGACGCCCCAGTTCTGGTCGACGTCATAGCCGCCGTAGATCTTGGCGTTGGTCTTGTACTCGTCGACCGACTTGTTGTCCGCCGTGGCGGCGCCGATGCCGATATAGGCTTGCGGCTTGGTGGCGGGGATCGTCTGGGCATGGGTGGCGCCCACGGCGGCGGTGGTGGCGAACAGTGCGAGCAGCAGTTTTTTCATGTTTCACTCCTTGGTGGTCTCGGGCTCGCGATTCATTGTGAATCGCAATATGGTCAAGATATCACCATGTTTCCCTAAGAGAAGTACTCAAACGGTAAGGAATGTAACAAGATGAAAATAATTGACTGAAAAGTCACATATGCACGAAACGACACCGGCCGCGCGAGGCGGCCGGTGCAGGAAGACCAAAGACTGATCAGGCCAGCGCGGCCGTGAGACTGCGCACTTCGTCTTCCGATTCCTGGAGGATGGCGGACAGCGTGCCTTCGCCGACGGCGAAATCGATGGTGGCGCCGACCTGCAGCCCGGCCACGCCCGGATCGCGTTCCAGCAGTGGAGACGCGACGGGAGACAAGTCGTTCGCCAGCAGCAGCGTGTCGCCCAGGGTTTCCGGCGGCAGGGCGCGCATGCCGTTCCACAGGGCCTCGATGGCACCCATGACGGGTGCCGGCACGCCCAGCTTGAGCAGGACGCCCCGGCCGATGGCCGTTTCGCCGTGCTCGATCCATTCGTCGGCATCACCGTCCAGCAGGCCCGGGAATTCGGGTGCGCGCGACAGCAGATAAAAGCCGCCGACCTCGTGCACGATGCCGGCGAACATCGCCGTCTCCGGATCGACATGCGAGACGCGCCGCGCGATCACCTGCGACAGCGCGGCGACGTGGGTCGAGTGCAGCCACAGCTGGTCGGCCCTGGCGCGCAGGTCAGGGTCCTGGATACCGCTGGCCAGCTGGCGCACGATCACGGCCGCCGCCAGCGCGCCCAGGGTACGGAAGCCCACGCGCCCCACGGCGGCCTTGACGTTGGTGACGTCGTTGCCGAAGCGGTTATAGGCGGCCGAGTTGGCGATGGCGACCGTGCGCGCGGCCAGCAGCGGTTCCGTCTGGACGAGGCGCGCCGCCTCGTCGATGTGGCAGTCGGGATCGGCCAGCGCGCGCTGCAGCTTCAGCGTCGCGTCGACATGGGTGGGGAAATGGAGGTCGCCGCGCCCGGCCTGCGCGGCGATGCTCTTGAGGGCGTCGATTCTGTCCATGGGAAAAAATTATACCCCCGGGCAGGTCGTCAGGGCTCGCTGAAAATGGCGTCGCAGCCGTCCTTCGGTTCCTCGGTGTCCTGCAGCTCGTCGATGAGGCCGAGGTCGAACAATTCCTCCACCGCATTCATGAAGCTGTTCAGCGTGCCGGCGCCGATCAGGCGATAGATGTCGCCGGCGTCGTTGCGCACGCCGATCAGCATCGGTTCTTCGCGCACCTCGGCGGGTGGGGCCACGTCCAGCAGCAGGTTGCCGATGATGTGTTTATCGAAATGCGGAGGTTTTTTACCTTCGAGCAGGGCAGTCTTCATGTCATCCTTCGTCGGCGGGAGGTTGTCCCGCCCGGGGTTCGCCAGGCGCTTGCGCCGCCATATCCGTGCCGTCGAGCCGGGTGCGCAGGCGGCGCAATGCATGGTCCAGTTGTTCGAAATCGCCGTCGCCATAATCGGCGAACAGCTGCTTGCCGTGCGCGACCACGTCCGGGAAGGCCACGCCGAACAGCGTGTCGCCGGCCGCCGTCAGGCGCACTTGGAACGAGCGCCGGTCGTCGCGATTGCGCACGCGCTCGACCAGCCCTTTCTGTTCCAGGCGGTCGATCACGCCGGTCAATGTGCCCTTCGTGATCAGTGTGCGCTCGCCCAGCTCCTTGTAGGTCATGCCGGGCGTGTTGCCGAGGGTGGCGATGATGTCGAATTGCGGATGCGTCAGCCCATGCCGGCGCACCGGTTCGGCGACGAAGCGCTCGAACCCTTGCAGGCACTCGGCCAGCAGGCGCACACTCTTCAGATATCGTTCACCCATGAAACGATTATAGCCGCCCGCGCGGCGCCCGATTGCAAGTCATGTCTCGATTGCGCTGCTTCCCGCTTACTTCCCCATTTTTGGCCACGCCCGTTACCATATTAATCTTGCCAGATTTTATTGAAACCACCTTCATGACCCAGCACCTGCGCGGCATCCTCGCCCTCGTCGTCGTCGTCCTCGTATGGGGGACGACGTTTCCCGCCATGAAGGAATTGACGGCCTATTTTTCTCCCGTGTGGATCATCCTGACACGTTTCGCCATCGCGGCGCTGTTGCTGGCGCCGTTCCTGTGGCGTGCGCGCCGCACGGATCTCGTTTCCGGCGCCACGCTCGGCCTGATGCTGTTCTTCTGCTACCTGTTCCAGGTCGAGGGCCTGGCCCTGACGACGTCCAACCGCAACGCCTTCATCTGCGGCCTGAACGTGCTCGTCGTGCCGTTGCTCGGTCTGCTGGGCGGACGCCTGCCGGAGCGCCGCATCGTCGTCGCGTTGGCGCTTGCGGTGGCCGGGCTCGTCTCGCTGTGCTGGGATGGCGATGGCGGCTGGGGCCGCGGCGACACGCTCGCGCTGCTGGCCGCCCTGACGTTCGGCGCCTACATCAAGGTCATGGAGGTTCATACGCGGCGCGCGGTGCGCCTGATGACCGTGACGGCCGCGCAGATCGCCACCGTTGCCGTGTGCGCCGGGCTGTGGCTGCTCGTGCGCGAGGTGCCACGCGGCGAAGGCATCGGGGAAGCCGCGAATTACTGGGCGTACATCGGTCACGGACTGCAGCATTACGCGCCGAATTTCGCCTATCTCGGCGTGCTGTGTACGGCCGGCATCATCTCGCTGCAGACGTGGGGGCAGGCGCGCACGAGCGCCAACGAGGCGGCCGTCATCTATGCGTTCGAGCCCGGCGGCGCGGCGTTCTTCGCTTATTTCTGGCTCGGCGAGGCGATGGGCGGGCGTGGGTGGCTCGGCGCGGCATTGTTGATCTCCGGTATGATTGTCAGCCAATGGAATGCCGAAAGCCGGCCGGCCGCCGCGCTTGCCCCCGAGTGATGACCACTGTTTGTCCTGATGCAGCACGCTGAACTGTCCAGCCTCGCGCGGGAGGTGCCGCTGCGCGTGCTGCTCGTGCATGCGGGCGAGCCGGATTCGCTCACGTGGTCCGGACTCGTGCAGCCGCTGCGCCTGGCGGCCAAGCTGCTGGGACCGGAGCGCCTGCACGTGGACGTGCGCAGTCCCGACAAGTTCACGGCCGACCAGCGCCACTGGCATCTCGTGCTCCTCGTCGCGGATGAAGCCGAGGCCGGCCTGCGCCCCGCCAACCTGCGCGCCCTCGTCGCGCGCTGCCGCGCGGCACCCTGCTGGGGCGGGGTCGGTGCCGGCGTGTTGTGGCTGGCGGAGGCGGGCGCGCTGAACGGCGTGCGTGCGGCCTTGCCATGGTCGCTGTATCCGGACGTCGACATGCGCGCCGACGAGGCCCTGCTCAGTCCACACCTGTACGAGATCGACGGCGCACGCCTCACGTGCTGCGGCGGCGCGGCCAGCATCGACTTTTCTCTCACCCTCGTCGACCTGCTGTTCGGCGCGACGGCCCAGGCGCAGGTCAAGGAAATCCTGTGCGTGGACCGCGTGCGCGGCCCGGACGAGCGCCAGCGCGTGGCGTTGCAGGCGCGCTTCGGCGTGCTGCAGCCCAAGCTGACGGAAGCCGTCACCCTGATGGAAGCGAACATCGAGGAACCGCTGTCGACCGACGAGATCGCCCAGCTGGCGGGCGTGTCGCGGCGCCAGCTGGAGCGGCTGTTCAAGCAATACCTGGGCAGCCTGCCGTCGCGCTACTACCTCGAACTGCGCCTGCAACGCGCGCGCCAGCTGTTGCGCGACACCAATCACTCCATCGTGCAGGTGGGCCTGATGTGCGGCTTCTCGTCCGGTTCCCACTTTTCCACCGCCTTCGGCGCCCTGTTCGGCAATACCCCGCGCGAAGAACGCCAGCGCAAGCTCAGCCAATAAGAGTTCTTAAAAGTTGTCGTTCGTCCAAAAATGAAAATGCCTGTCGCAGATTGGAAAGAACGACAAGGATAGCCTTCTCTATAATGAGTCGCTCGGCGCGGCTGCTGGAGTCCGCGCAATCTTTTATTTGGATGAGGAAAACGTCATGAATGCTAAGCTCGACTCGGGTGTCACCACGCGGCCTGTCACACGCCAGACTTACGACGAGGTGCTCGTCCCGACCTATGCACCCGCCGCGATGGTCCCCGTGCGCGCTTCGGGCCTCGACGTCTGGGATCAGGACGGCAAGCATTACCTCGATTTCACCTCCGGCATCGCCGTCAGCAGCCTGGGTCACTGCAACCCGGTCGTCGTCGAGGCGCTGACCCGCCAGGCCAATACCCTGTGGCACGTCGGCAATGGCTACACGAACGAGCCGGTGCTGCGCCTGGCCTCCGCGCTGATCGACGCCACGTTCGCCGAGCGCTGCTTCTTCGCCAACTCGGGCGCGGAAGCCAACGAAGCCGCGCTGAAGCTGGCCCGCAAGTACGCGCACGGCAAGTTCGGTCCGCACAAGTCGCGCATCGTGTCGTGCTATTCCTCGTTCCACGGCCGCACGCTGTTCACCGTGTCGGTCGGCGGCCAGTCGAAATACACCGAAGGCTTCGAGCCGCTGCCGCCGGAAATCAACCACATCGACTACAACGACATCGAGTCCGCGCGCGCCGCGATCGGCGATGACGTGGCGGCCGTGATCGTGGAGCCGATCCAGGGCGAGGGCGGCGTGATCCCGGGCGATATCGAATTCCTCAGGACGCTGCGCGAACTGTGCGACAAGACCGGCGCCCTGCTGGTGTTCGACGAAGTGCAGTCGGGCGTGGGCCGTACCGGTGCGTTGTTCGATTACATGAACGTGGGCGTCACCCCGGACGTCCTGACCTCGGCCAAGGCGCTGGGCAACGGCTACCCGATCGGCGCCATGCTGACGACGAACGAGGTCGCGCAATACCTGGGCGTCGGCACCCACGGCACCACGTACGGCGGCAATCCGCTGGCGACGTCGGTGGCGCTGGCCGTGATCGAGCAGATCAACCAGCCGGCCTTCCTGGCGCGCGTGCGCGAAGCGTCCGGCAAGGTGATCGCGAACCTGGAAAAGCTGGCGGCCGACTACCCGCAGCTGTTCGCCAAGCCGCGCGGCAAGGGCCTCCTGATCGGCCTGCCGATGGCCGAGGGTTACAAGGGCAAATCGAAGGACTACACGAAGGTCGCGGAAAAGCTCGGCCTGATGCTGCTGATCGCCGGCCCGGACGTCGTGCGCCTCGCGCCGGCGCTGGTCGTGTCGGACGAGCAGATCGCGCAGGCGGACAGCATCATGCGCCAGGCCGCCGACGCGTTCCTCGCCGGCTGACCTCCGCATCACCCGGCCGGAAGGGGGCCACCCCAGCCCGGCCGGCTCCGTTCGTTCGATGTCCTTGTCGGGAGATTCCATGTACGTAGTTCGTCCGGTAGAACCAGCGGATGTCGGCGCCCTCGAGACGCTGCTCGCCGCGTCCACGCCGGGAGTGCACACCCTGCCGCGCACGCGCGAAAAAATCGCCGCGTTCGTGGAGCGTTCGGTGGCGTCGTTCGCCGCCCACGTCGACATCCCCAGCGAAGAGTCCTACCTGTTCGTGCTCGAAGACGTCGAGTCCCGCGAGCTGGTCGGCACCGCCGCGATCCACGCGTCGGCCGGCTCGAACGGCACCTATTTCGCGTTCCGCAACGACGTGATCCAGCAGGTCTCGCGCGACCTGAACATCAGCCACAGCGTGCATGCGCTCACGCTGTGCTCGGAGCTGACGGCGTATTCGCAGCTGTCCGGCTTCTACCTCCGCCACCACGACACGGCCGGGCGCGAAGCCGCGTTGCTGTCGCGTGCCCGCCTGCTGTATGCCGTGCTGGCGCCGCACCGCTTCGGCGACCGCTTCTTCGTGCCGCTGGCCGGCGTCACCGACGACCGCGGCCAGTCGCCGTTCTGGGATGCGCTGGGCCGCAAGTTCTTCAAGATGGACTTCCTCGACGCCGAGCGCACGATCGGCGGCGCCCGCAACCGCACCCTGATCGTCGAGCTGATGCCGCACTATCCCGTGTACGTGCCGCTGCTGCCCGGCCCCGCGCAGGCCGTGATGGGCCAGATCCACCCGAGCGGCCAGCTCGCGTTCGACCTGTTGACGGAAGAGGGCTTCGAGGCCGACGAATACATCGACATCTTCGACGGCGGCCCGATCCTGCAGGCGCACAAGCATGCGCTGCGCTCGTTCTCCGGCTCGATGGTGCGAAGGATCGCGAACGCGGAACTGCAGCCGCCCACGCGCGGCGGCAAGGCCGGCATGGTCAGCTATGCCGTGGCCAGCAGCGAACGCAAGTTCCGCGCGATCGTGCTGCCGTGCGACCCGGCCGAAAGCTCGGACGCCATCTGCCTGCCGCCGGCGGCGCGCGAGGCGCTGGGTGTGTCGACCGGCGACAGCGTCATTTGCGTGCGGTCTGACGCGCAGAACAACCATGAGGAATCCATGCTCGTAATCCGCGCAATCACCCTGAACGACATCGATCCGCTGATCGAGATGGCGCGCCAGGTCGGCAGCGGCATGACCACGCTGAAGCCGGACCGCGTCATGCTGGGCGAACGCGTCGAGACCGCGGTGGCATCGTTCGCGCAGACGATCCCGCCCGAGGAACGCGACTACATGTTCGTGATGGAAGACACGTCGAACGGCCGCCTGGCCGGCGTGTGTGCCATCAAGGCCGCCGTCGGCCTGACCGAACCGTTTTATAACTACCGCATCGGCACGCTCGTGCATTCGAGCCGCGAGCTGGGCGTGTTCACGCGCATGGACACGCTGTACCTGTCGAACGACCTCACCGGCTCGACGGAACTGTGCTCGTTGTTCCTGATGCCGGAATACCGCACGGGCCATAACGGCAAGTGGCTGTCGAAGAGCCGTTTCCTATTCATGGCCCAGTTCCAGCACATGTTCACGGAAAAGATCATCGCCGAGATGCGCGGCTACCAGGCCGAGGACGGCACGTCGCCGTTCTACGAAGGCCTGGGCCGGCATTTCTTCAAGATGGATTTCAACCACGTCGACGGCCTCACGGCACTCGGCAAGAAATCGTTCATCGCCGAACTGATGCCGCGCCAGCCGCTGTACGTGGCCTACCTGCCGGAAGACGCGCAAGCCGTGATCGGCCAAGTGCACCGCTCCACGCTCCCGGCGAGGAAGCTGCTGGAACAGGAAGGCATGCACTACGAGGGCTATGTCGACATCTTCGACGCCGGCCCCGTGCTGCAGGGCCGCGTGGCCGAGCTGCGCGCCGTGCGCGACAGCGTGCTGACGACGGCCGCGGAAGGCCAGCCGGAGGGAGAGTGCGAAGTCACGCTCGTCTCCAACACCAGACTCGACGACTTTCGCATGGTTCTTACCCAGGCCTGCGATGGCGGCCGCAAGGTCGCGCTATCCGTGCGCGAACTTCAACTGCTGCATTGCCAGCCGGGCGATCCCGTCCGTTCTTTGGCTCTCAACGTAAGGAAGAACAATGGCTAACGTTTCCAATTTTATCGGTGGCGCCTGGCTGGCCGGCAGCGGCCCGCTGCTCGCGACGATCGACCCGTCCACCGGCCGCCAGACCTGGACCAGCAACGAATCCACGGCGGAAGATGTGGACCGCGCCGTGAAAGCCGCGCGCACGGCGTTCGAGGGCTGGGCCATGACACCGCTGGAAGAGCGCATCGCGATCTGCCAGCGCTTCCGCGACCTGCTCAAGGAGCACAACGAGGAACTGGCCGCGATCATCGCCGAGGAAGTCGGCAAGCCGTTGTGGGAAGCCCGCACCGAAGTGACGACGATGGCGAACAAGGTCGACATCTCCGTGCAGTCGCACGCCGCGCGCACGGGCGAGACGGCGGCGAAGGTCGCCGACGGCAACGCCGTGCTGCGCCACCGTCCGCATGGCGTGTTCGGCGTGTTCGGCCCCTATAACTTCCCTGGCCACCTGCCGAACGGTCACATCGTACCGGCGCTGATCGCCGGGAACACGCTCGTGTTCAAGCCGAGCGAATACGCGCCGCGCACCGCCGTGCGCACGGTGCAGCTGTGGGAACAGGCGGGCCTGCCGCAGGGCGTGCTGAACCTCGTGAACGGCGGTCGCGCGACCGGCGTCGCGCTGTCGCAGCATCCGGACGTGGACGGCATTCTGTTCACCGGCAGCAGCCAGACGGGCGTCGCTCTGCATAAACAGTTCGGCGGCCAGCCGGGCAAGATGCTCGCGCTGGAAATGGGCGGCAACAACCCGCTCGTCGTATGGGACGTCACCAACGTTGACGCAGCCGTGCACCACGCCGTCATGTCCGCCTTCATCTCGGCCGGCCAGCGCTGCACGTGCGCACGCCGCCTGATCGTGCAGGACGGGCCGCAGGGACAGGCATTCATCGATCGCCTCGTCGACGTCGCCGGCAAGCTCGCAG
>Ga0207654_10002115_pt1 | contig 10172 bp, 8 predicted proteins | sample KBSC64metaG_FD_184355 | JGI IMG/M metagenome (GOLD analysis project Ga0207654, IMG submission 184355) | Corn rhizosphere microbial communities from Kellogg Biological Station, Michigan, USA - KBS C6-4 metaG (SPAdes) (version 2) | ecosystem: Host-associated > Plants > Roots > Rhizosphere > Soil...
CTGACGGCCATGGGATTTCAAACGAGGGCGAGAAGACGGTTATTCTACGCCGATGCGCTTGACGCTTTTCCAACGCGACGACTGCCACCTGTGCGACCTGGCCATCGAAGTGCTCGCGCAGGCGCGGACGCCAGAGTTTTCCAGCGTCTTCATCGACGACGATGTCGCGCTCGAAGCGCGCTACGGTGCGCGCGTGCCGGTGCTGCGCGAGGACGCATCCGGGCGCGAGCTGAACTGGCCGTTCGATGCGGACGCCGTTGCGGAATTTCTCGGCGGCCGGAAAAAGTGAAGGCCGCGCAAGGCGGCCTTCGCTCCGAATCGTCGCGTTGATCAGAGCAGCGATTTGGCGTGATCGAGCACCGCGCCGCAGGCTTTCTTCGTGAGCTTGGATTTCATGTCGCCCATCCCGGCCATGTCGCCGGCGCTGCCGCCGAGTTTGGATAGATCCACGCTCTTTCCGTCGCTGGTATTGACCATGCCGCTGGCGCCGCTGGCGTAACCCTCATCCTTGTTGTCGCTGCCAAGGCCGGCCTTGCCCATCAGTTTGTCTTTCATCGATGACGCCGCGTCGCCACCGAGATAATTGTTCTTGACGCAGAATTCGATCACGCCGGCCGCGTTGCCGGCGCTGCCCGAGGCGAGCGAACTCATGTCGCCGCCGCCGAGTGCGCCGCCGGCCATGTCGCCCAAACCGCCGGCGAACGCCGTTGCGCAAAAACCGCCACATGCCAGACCGCTTGCGAGAACGACTCCGAGAATCTTGCTTGTGTTCATGTGCCGACTCCTCCATTTGCCATAAGGTGACACGCTGCGTTTGCGCAGCATTTTGAACATACGCCGGCGATTGTTGTGGCGGCGTTAATCGCGCCGGGCAAAACACTCAGGCGTGCGCATGCGCTGTTTCCACATCCGGCGTGCGCCAGCCGCTGGCCAATCCCCAGAAATAGAACGCGAGCCCGACCAAGCCGACGATGACCAGGTCCCAGCCGTAGGTCATCCAGCCCAGGCCGTGGAATTTCACGCTGCCGATGCAGGACAGTCCCGCGATCGCCGGCAGGTAGGCGATCAGCCACCAGGCGCCATCGAGCTGGCGACGGAAATCGCGCCATTGTCCGCGCGCCTGATAGTAAAAATAAATCGGCAGACCGACGACGACGAGCAACACGATTTCGCCGCAAAGCGGCCAGGTCGCCCAATACATGAGCTCGGTGGAAAACACGAAGCCCAGGCATGAAAGGACGCCCAGCGCGGGCAGGCGCATCGGTCGCGCAATCTCGGGTGCGGTGCGGCGCAGCGTCATCGCACTGACCGGGCCGGTCAGGTACGAGATGATCGTGGCGCCCGAGATCACTGCTGCCAGCGTGCCCCAGCCGCGGAAGAAAAACAGGAACACGAAACCGACGGCCAAGTCGAACCACATCGCCGCGCGCGGCACGCCCCAGCGCGGATGCACGCTGCCGAACGCTGCCGGCATGGTGCCGTTTTTCTGCATCGCGTAGAGCATGCGCGCACACGTTGCCGTATAAGTCATGCCGGTGCCGCTCGGACTGACGAAGGCATCGGCGTAGAGCAACACGGCCAGCCATTGCAAGTTCACGATCAGCGCCAGTTGCGCGAACGGCGAGCGGAAATCGATGCCGTGCCAGCCGTATTGCGCGAGCATGTCCGGCGGCACCGATCCGATGTAGGCGACTTGCAGCAGCAAATACACAACAGTGGCGATGGCGATCGCGCCGATCACCGCCAGCGGCACGCTGCGTCCGGGGTTGCGCGCTTCGCCGGCCATGTTCACCGGACTCTGGAAACCGTTGTAGCTGAACACGATGCCGGAAATGGCGACCGCAGTCAGCACCGCCGACCAATCCGTCGTGTGCGGGCCGGCGTGGATGCCGACGGAGAAATTCTCCGTATGAAAACCGCTGGCGATCAGCGCCACCGCCGTCAGCGCCGGCACCACCAGCTTGAAGACGGTGATGGCGGTGTTGGAGCGCGCGAACACCTTCACGCTCCAGAAATTCAGCAAAAAGTATACAATTACCAACGCGGCGGCGATCGTCAATCCCGGCGGCGTCAATTCGCCATGTCCGCCCGGCGCCGGCACGTACAGCGCTTGCGCCCAGTCCCACGGCCACGAGGCCATGTACTGCACCGAGGCCTCGGCTTCGACCGGAATCACCGAGACGATGGCGATCCAGTTCGACCACGCCGCGATGAAGCCGACCAGCGAGCCGTGCGAATACTGCCCGTAGCGCACCATGCCGCCGGATTCCGGAAACATGGCGCCGAGTTCTGCGTAAGTGAGCGCGATCGCGCTGATGATGAGCGCGCCGATCACCCAGGCCCAGACCGCGTCCGGCCCGGCGAGTCCTGCCGCGCGCCAGGCACCGAACAGCCAGCCCGAGCCGATGATCGAACCCAGGCCCACCAGCATCAGCGCGAACGGACCCACCTCGCGGCGGATCGCGTTGTCATTCGTGATCATGCGAATCCCCAAGAGCAACGAGTGAGCGGCGATGGTCGCAGGTTTGGCGCGGGTTGTCAGCGCTCAGCGTAATCGCCAACGCAATTTGAGCGTCAGCGACACCAGCACCAGCAGGCCGAAATACCAGATTTCCCAGCTGCGCAGCCATGCCGGGCCGGACGGAAATACCTCGCGCGGGCGCAACGTGACCGCAAGACGATCCGCCGTGGCGGTCGCGGGAAGGTAACCATCCGGATTGCCGATCAGCCAGTTGAACTTTGTATATTTGTAGATAAATGCGCTTCGCGCCGGTGTGGCGAATGCGTGCAGCACAACGCCGTGCACATTTGCGAGCACGGCGATTTCTCCTGCCTTGGGCCAGATCAGGCACCAGCAACCGGATTCCTGCGCTATTGCCTGCGCGGCCTGCCAGTGCAGCGTTGCCGCAGCGTTGGGTGGCTGCACGCACACGTTCACCGATGTGTCGGGCAGCGGCGATGCGTAGTCGAAACGATTGGAAAGCCACGGCAATACCAGCAAGAGCGGCAAGCTTGCCAGCAGAGCCGGTATCAGCGTCAGTCCAAGTTGACGCAGCGACAACGACAAATTCCGGCGAATCAATACACCCAGTTCGGCAAAGCGGCCGTCGTGCCGAGCCAAGGCAGATTGCACCGCGGCGATTTCTGCGCGCAACGCAAGCAGACGCGGTTGATCGGAAAAGCGCCGGTACACGCGCATGCCGATCCAGGCACAGGCGCAGGCATACGCGAGGATGCGCAACAACACCGGGATGTGCAGATCGGCGGTGAGGTCGTCCAGTGCGTCGAACAACGGCGCCGGCAGATCGAGCAGGCCCAGCGTCATGGTGCGGGCTTGGGCGGCGGGGGCAACAGGCGCAGGATCAGCGGCGCCAGATTCGCGATATTCGTCACTGGTGCATCGAGCGGGAACGAGGTGAACAACACGCCCGGCACGGCGGCGGGATCTATGCAGTGATCGCCGCTCCAGGGTTGCAGATTGTCCTCGATCAATGCCGCCGGCGCGGCGCCGAGCGTGGTCTGCCACGATGCGCGATAGCCGGGAGCGTAACCGATCACCAGATCGGGCGAATCGCCGACATGCGGTCCGGAATAAATCGCGTCGGCGTCGAAAACCTGATCGATGACTTTCACATCACCATCGCGCAATTGACCGAGCTTGGCGGCAATTTCGGCTTTCAGCGAGCCCACCGCGTCTGCCGCGACGATGCCGCGGGATTCCCGGCCGGTCTCGTTGATGTAAACGCCATTGAGGCCCAACGCATAGGCGCGCGTGCGCGACCAGTCCACTTGCGCGAACAGTGGTGCCGAGACATTGGCGCCGGACTGAAACGCCAAATAGCCATTGTCGGCGAGCCAGCGGTTCAAATGCACTTCGCGTCGGAATGATGCAAAGCCATGGTCGGACAGCACGATGAGCTTGTCGCCGGGCTTGAGCCGGGCCTGCACTTCGCCGAGCACGTGGTCGGCCTCATGGTAAATCCAGGGAATCGCGCCGCGCGCCAGCGCGCTGGATTTTGCGTACAGCGGATGCTGCGGATCGATGCCGCGCCAGAACATATGGCTGACCCGGTCGGTCTGCACGAACACTTCGATCACGAGTTCGCTGTCGTCGCGGTCGAGCGCGTCGTCGAGCATCGCTTCGCCCTCGGCGAGCGTGGTTTTGACGGTGTCGAGCCAGCCTTGTTCGGTCATGTGGCCTTGATTCAAGGACCAGGTTTCCTCGGGCATGCCGAGCGTGTAGAAATCGCCGATGCGCCGCGCCAGTTCGGCGGCGTAGCCGGGGGGGGAGGTGATCGCTGCGGCCGGATCGCTGGGGTCGAAGTTGATCGGCGAGATGTATAAAAGTGGACGTGGGAAACCTTCCAGCAAATAGGCGCGCACCATGCCGGCGATGCCGCCGATGCCGGCATAGCGAAAACGCACATGCAGCCACGGCGACCACGTAGCTAGCGCCAACGTTTGTTTTTGGCCGTCCAGACTCAATATCGCGCCAGCACCATCAGGTGCAAGTTCGAGCGGAACGCTCAACGCAGCGGCGGTCGGTTTGAGCGGGTGCGGCGGACCGTCGAATCGCGTGTGAATCGCGCCGTCGTCGCCGATTTCCACGAGTTCAACGCGACCGCCATTGTCCGCGCCGGGGATGAGCCGCGTGGCGTAGATGGTGTAGGTGCCCTGCGTGCCCAACAGGTCGGGCACGCCCATGCCCGAAAGCATGCGCGTGACCGGATCGGGCGGGTACGTCACCGGCACGCGCAACACCGTGGCGCGATCGCCCTTGTGTTCGGCGGCAAGCCAGAACGGTGTGCCATCGCGCAAGTTGCGCAGGCCACCCGCATCCAACGGCAGCGTCCAGCCGAACAGGTGCAGGACGTGCTGCGGTGGTGTCGTCTGCGCGATGGAAAATTCCGGCTGGTAATCGGAGACATCGCGGCGCAAAAAATCGAAGATGCCGTGCGCGCCCGGATTGGCGCCGGTAGCGAAACTGGACCAGGCCACCGGCGACTGCGGCGGATTGGTGGTCGCCAGGCGCTGGTAGTGGCCGGCTTTTGCCAGACGCGCGAAGTGCGGCAGTGTGCCGTCGGCCATCCAGCGCTCGGCCAGATTCGGATCCATGCCATCGAAGCCGAGCACGATCACGCGTGCGTGCGCCGATGGCGGCGGCGTCTTCGTGCAACCACATAAAAGCGCCAGAACGCCCAGCGCCGTGCCGATGCTGCGCAACATCCGTTTGCCCTCAGGCCGATCCGCGCTCGTCTGGATTCTCCGATTTTGACCTGCGCGAGCCGCGCAGCCTGCGCCACAGGATTCGGATCGGCCAGCTCAGGATCGCGAACAGCGCGAGCACGATGCCGACCAGCACGGCCCAAAGCGAACCCAATACGCTCAAGCCGGCGCCTGGGCCGATATAGGCGTGGGCGCTGGTGCTCAGCACGAACAGAAGACAAATGACGAACGCGCGCATCGGCGATCCTGCATGAAGAATTGTGCGCGAGTGTAGCCAAGGCCGCCTTGCACAGCGAGTGCAAATTTGCGTCGGATTGCCCGGATGTTGCGGTGAGCGGCGATAATCCTCCGATGCAATCTTCTGCCGCAACGATCCGCGTGCCCGCTTTCGACCGCGTCGTCGGCGCCGTCGCGGCGCATTGGCCGGGCGCCATGCGTCGTTTGGGCAATCTGGAATCCCGCGTGCTGGGTCGGGAAATCGCGTCGTTGCGAATCGAACGTCCGGTTTATGTATGCGGTTTGGCCCGAGCCGGCAGCACGCTGCTGCTGGAAGCGCTGGCCGGCGCTCCCGGATTCACCGCGCATCGTTATAGCGATTATCCGCTGCTGTGGACGCCGTATTGGTGGAATTGGCTGCGCGAGCGCGTGCCGCTGCCGGCGCAAGTACCGGCCGAGCGTGCGCACCGCGATCGTCTGGCGGTGACGGCGAACAGTCCCGAGGCGTTCGAGGAAGTGCTGTGGATGCACTTCTTCCCTGGCCGTCACGATCCCGCCACGAACCAAGTGCTGGACGCGTCATCGACGAACGCCGCATTCGATGCGTTCTACGCCGCGCATATCCGCAAACTGCTCGCTGTGCGCAAGGCGCGCCGCTATGTCGCCAAGGGCAATTACAATCTGACGCGCATCGGTTATCTGCGACGTTTGTTTCCGGATGCGCGCTTCGTGATTGCCGTGCGGGAGCCGGCTGCGCACATCGCTTCGCTGGTCAAACAAGATCGCCTGTTTACGGATTTGGCAAATGCGAACAAGGCCGTGGCGGCGCATCTGTCACGCACCGGGCATTTCGAATTCGGTCCGCACAAGCGCGCGCTACATGTCGGCGATGGCGCGCAGGTGGCTGCGATCCAGGCCTGTTTCGATTCCGGGCGGGTAGTGGAAGGCTACGCACGCCAATGGGTGGCAGTTTATGGTTGGCTGGTGGAGCACCTGAATGCCGACCCGGAACTGGCCGCGGCCTGTCGCCTGGTCGGTTACGAGCGATTGTGCGCTGCGCCGGAGGCCGGCTTGGCGGCGCTGTACGCGCATGCCGGCATCGATCCGGGCGATGCGGTTGCCCTCATCCGGCAATGGGCGCCGCGGATTGCCGCGCCGCACTACTATGCGCCGGATTTTTCCCCCGCCGACAACGCCCTGATCGCAAAGATTACCGCGCCGGTCTGGCGCAAGCTCAGGGATATGGTGTAAATTCACCGTACGCCGCAAGTCTGCGGCTCAAGGGGTGGGGCTATGAAACGTTTTGTCGTGCTGTGCCTGTTGGCTGCGGCGGCGCAATTTGCTTACGCCGATGTTTACGTGCTGGAGTCTCATACTGTGGCCGCAGCGCAAGCCGCTGCCGCAAAGAAACCCGGTGTGGCGGGAGCGCATGCCGCGCCAGGCAATCTTGCGGCTACGAACGCACATGTCGCCAAGCCCGGCGACAAGCGGCATGGCGTGCCGCTGGGTTCGCTCGCCCCGCTGGCCACTGGCTCGCAGGCGCTCGTCGACTTGTCGGGCCTGAAATATTTCATCAATACCAACATCACTTTCAGCACCAGCAGTTCGGCATCCGGCGCCATGTCCGAGGCCAGCTATACGCATGCGGTGGCGGCTACCACCCTCAATGGTGGCACCACGGCGAGCACGCTCAACGACACGTTCGATGGCTACAACACGATGTGTCTGAGCCTCGACAACTCGGTGGCCACTTGCGAAACCGGCAACGCGAACTTCGCGATCTACAACAAGAACGGCCCGGCGACGACTGAATGCACGGGCGCGACATCTGGCGTGAATCGCCAAGTTGTCTTCCCGACGCAAACCTCGGGCAGCATCGCCATGTCGCGCAAGGTTTTCGTGCCGGACAACGATTCGTTTGCACGCTGGCTGAACTATTTCACCAACACCGGGGCGACCGCGCAAACCGTCACGATGGTGGTCGCGAACAACCTGGGCTCGGACAGCAACACGATCATTACGAACAGTTCCACCGGCTCGACGGCCTCGCCGTTCAACGATGCCAGCGCGACCTGGGTTTCCACGTTCCAGAACTACAGTGGTACCACGTCGAGCGATCCGCGCCAGGCGGCGGTGTTGCAAGGCCCAGGCGCCACGGCGCCGTTGGCCGGCATCAACTTCGCCAATGGCGACGACAATCCGTTTTGGGGCTATACCTTTACCTTGCAGCCGGGCCAGACCGGGATCATCGCGAATTTCGTCGCGGTGGCTCCGTCGAAAGCGGCTGCTGCGGCCAAGGCGGCCAGCCTCGTGTCGCTGCCGGCCAACACGTTGCAATGCATGACCCCGGCCGAGCAAGGCCAACTGTTGAACTTCGCCGTGGCGCCGCCCGCGCCGCCCGTGCCGACGCCGGGACCTGGCAATCTTGCGCTGGGCCTGCTGATCGCCTTGTTGGTCGCCCTTGGCTTGTTGAGCCTGCGTCCGCGTTGGCAGCAATAACCTGAATCGTGGCGGACGCCTTCTGGCGTCCGCCCTCGCTCGCTGGCCAGCGCCGGCGTGTATTTTTTGCGGCGTTCGTCGCGGGTTTTACGCATTCGTGAAGTTTTGCCGCTCGTACAATCTTGTTTCCGCATTCGTTGCATTGCTGACGCTCTTGGCGCTCGCAGGTTGTAGCCGCGAACCCGAGCACCCGAACGTCGTCATCATCACCTTCGACACGACCCGCGCCGATCACTTGGGCACGTACGGGTTCGCCTTGGCGCACACGCCGACCATCGATCGGCTGGCCGCCGAAGGCGTGCGCTTCGACGATGCGATCTCGGCCGCGCCGATCACGGCGGTTTCGCATGCGACGATCATGACCGGCTTGCTGCCGCCGGCGCACGGCGTGCGCGACAACGGTACGTTTGCGCTGGGCGATGCCGCCGTGACCCTGGCCGAGCGTTTCAAGGCGGCCGGCTACGACACGCGCGCCTACGTGTCGGCGATCGTGCTCAGTCGACGTTACAAGCTCGATCAGGGCTTCGATGTCTACGACGACGATTTGTGGGGCGACAACGAACCGAAGCTGTTCATGATCCGCGAACGGCCGGCGGCCGAAACCATCGATCACGTGCTGGACTGGTACGGCAAGCGCGAAAAACAAGCGCAAACGAAACCGTTTTTCCTGTGGGTGCATCTGTTCGATCCGCACGAGCCGCATCATCCGCCGGCATGGGCATCGGCATTGGCGCCCAGTTCCTACGATGCGTCCATCGCCTATGCCGATCGCGAACTGGGCCGGCTGGTGGAGGCGTTACGTGCGAGCGGCGAGCTCGACCGCACGGTGTTCGTGTTCACCGCCGATCACGGCGAAAGCCTGGGCGAGCACGGCGAAAAAACGCACGCGATCTTCGTCTATCGTGCGACCACACACGTACCCTTGATCGTGCGCTATCCACCGAAATTTCCGGAAGGCAAGCCGTATCCCGGTCCGGTGCGCAACGTGGATATCGCGCCGACGCTGCTGGATCTAGCGCATCTGCCAGGCGCAGCGCAGACGCAAGGCGTGGATTTGACGCCATTGGCGCGCGGCGAGGTGCCGCCGCCGGATTTGCCGCAGTATTCCGAATCCAAACTTGCCGAGCTGGATTTCGGCATGGCGCCGCTGTTCGCCGTGCGCAAGGGCGGCTACACCTTCATTCGCGCACCGAAGCCCGAACTGTACGATCTCAAATCCGACCCGAACGAATTGCACAATCTTTACGGCAACGCGGCGTACCAGACCCGCGCCGACGCGCTCGATGTCCAACTGGAAAAATTGTTGCAAGACAGCGCCAAACACGCCGTCGCCGCGCAAGACAGCCCGATGTCCGCCGAGACCATGCAGGCTCTGCAATCGCTGGGTTATCTGCAAGGCAGCCAGGATCGCGCCTCCGCCGGCGGAATGGATCCCAAGGACGGCATCGCGATCTACAACAAGCTCGAAACCGCGCGTCATTACGCACAGCATCGCAAATGGGCGAGCGCCGAACGCGAACTGAAAGAACTGCTCGAGCAGATGCCGCAGCATGTTTCCGCGCGCAGCGTGCTGGCGCTGGTCGAGTTCAAACGCGGCAATCTGGAAGAGGCCCGCAAGCAATATCTGCAACTGCTGGCGCGTGATCCGAAACAATTCCGCCTGTACGGGATGCTCGGACAGATCGCCTTGCTGCAAGGCAATTACGACGAGGCCGAACACGACAATCGGGAAGCGCTCAAAATCGCACCGCAGTTCGTCGAAGCAATGGGGCAACTGGGCATGCTGGCGATGCTGCGCGGCGATCAAGCCGCGGCGCAATCGTGGTACGACCAGGCTCTCAAACTCGATCCGGATTTTCCGAGCCTGCATCGCGGCCTGGCCGATTTGTACTTCGAGCGCGGCGAGTTCGATGCGGCTCTGAAGGAATACCTCGCTGCCTACGCACGTCGGAACAAGGATATGCGCAGTCTGTTGCAAGCGGGCGCCAGCGCGCGGCGTGCGGGCAAGCTCGATCAGGCCGAGGCACTACTGAAAGATGCGGTGAGATTGCATCCGCAATCGTGGATCGCGCGTTACAACCTGGCCTGCTTGCAGGCACAGCGCGGCCAGACGGAATTGGCATTGCAGGGCCTGGACGACGCAATTGCCCACGGCATGCGTTATCCGAACCTGCTGATCGAGGACGCCGATTGGAACGCGTTGCGCGAAGATGCGCGTTTCAAAGTGCTGT
>Ga0207654_10002122_pt1 | contig 10155 bp, 9 predicted proteins | sample KBSC64metaG_FD_184355 | JGI IMG/M metagenome (GOLD analysis project Ga0207654, IMG submission 184355) | Corn rhizosphere microbial communities from Kellogg Biological Station, Michigan, USA - KBS C6-4 metaG (SPAdes) (version 2) | ecosystem: Host-associated > Plants > Roots > Rhizosphere > Soil...
TTCCATATTGAGAAGTCCTAATAGCGCGAACGCCACCGCTTCCTTCGCTTCGCCGTCGTAAAATTCGTCCTCGAACGAACGAATGCGCATTCCGGGAAGCTCTTGCCGAAGGAACGCCATGATCCCCGGATGCTTGGCACCGCCACCGGAGACCAGGACATCGCCCACAGACACTGGAATGAAGCGCCGGTACGCGTCGGCGATCGACGCCGCCGTCAGTAATGCGGCCGTCGCAACGATGTCGGCCGGATCCTTCGCGCCAGCGTTTCTCGCCATTTCGATGACGCGCGCCGCGTAGGCGGGGCTGAATTTCTCGCGCCCTGTCGACTTCGGTGGGTGTTGCGCGAAGTATGGATCATCGAGCAACGTCTGCACGACTTCGCGGATCGGCGTCCCACGCGTCGCGATCGCGCCATCGACATCGTATGCAAGCTCGGGATACAACGTTCGCACGACATGATCGAGCACACCAACGCCGGGCCCTGTATCGAACGCGCGAACACCGGCAACATCACCACCCGGCGGAACGATGCTCACGTTGCCGATCCCACCGATGTTCTGCAACAACCGCCATTCCGTTGGCGCGGCATACAACATCGCGTCGGCCATCGAGACGAGCGGTGCCCCTTCCCCACCCGCGGCGATGTCGCGCACACGAAAATCACTGACGACGTCGATCCCGGTTCGCTCGGCGATGACGGCGGCCTCCCCTATCTGCCACGTCGAGTGGCCCGGGACGTGCCACACCGTCTGTCCATGGGACGCGACCGCTAGAATGTCTGCGCGCGCGATGCCAGCTTCGGCGATCGCGTCGCAGACGGCATCGGCGATCCACGCGCCAAGATCGAAATTGAGACGGCAATACTCTTCTGGCGTTGCGCCACTCAGCGCACGGAGCAGCCGCGCACGCTGCGCCGCTGTGTAGGGCTTCACGGTGTGTCCAATGAGTCGATGCTCGACGATCACAGAAGGCTCCGAGACATCGCTATCGGGCGCCAATGTGAATCTGACGACGGCACACGTGATCCCGTCGAGCGACGTTCCCGACATCACCCCGACGTACACGGCCGACAGCTCCGGCTCTTGCGCCGCCACTGCAGAACGCCAATCAATCATCGGCGTCGGGCGGGACCGCCCCCGGAACCGCTTGGCGAATTACGCCGTTATGCTCCGCGAGCCGCTGCTCCGCCGTATCCCGATCCACACCGAGGAGTTGCATCACGATCGCGAGCTTGACGCTTCGTCCGGCGGCATCGAGCAACGCACGAGCCTCCTCGCGCGACACCTTGCACACCTCGACGACGATCCGTTCCGCGCGATCCGTCAACTTGTCGTTCGTGGCGCGCAGGTCGACCATGAGATTGCCGTACGTCTTTCCGAGCCGGATCATCGCGCCGGTCGTGATCGTGTTGAGCACGAGCTTCGTCGCCGTTCCCGCTTTGAGTCGCGTCGAACCGGTCACGACTTCAGGACCGACGAGCACGATGATCGGGACGTCGACGACCGCGAGCGCCTCATCGGGCGGTGGTGAGCACGCGACGAGCGCCGTCTTGGCGCCCAGCTCACGAGCACGAGACAACGCGGCGATCACGTAGGGAGTCGTTCCGGATGCCGCGATACCGACGACGAAATCCTTGGATGTGACGCCATGTTCGTCCATCGCCGCGGTACCCGCCGCGCGATTATCCTCTGCCCCTTCTTGCGCACGGGTGAGCGCAGGAAAGCCGCCCGCGATGATCCCCTGCACCATTGCCGGATCGGTCCCGAACGTCGGCGGACATTCGCTCGCGTCGAGCACGCCGAGCCGCCCCGACGTTCCCGCTCCTACATAAAACAAACGCCCGCCCTGGCGAAACGACGCCTCGGCGAGCGTGAGCGCCTCGACGATCGGGTCGCGTTGTTCCGCGACGGCGCGTGCGACGCCTTGATCTTCTTGATTGATGAGGTCGACGATCTCGCGCGGCGTTGCGAGGTCGATTTCCGCCGTGCGTGGATTGCGGCGTTCTGTGGCTCGGAGCTCGGGTCCCGGTTTGGTCACCCGTCTAAGTTACGTCGAGCCACCTACCTGGGGAAACGGTCAGCATCGACCGTCTCCCCAGCGAGATATGGTGTGACTTACAGCTGAACTTGAACCGGGCCGTCCAACGTCACGCTGATGCGCCCACCATCGGGGACACACCCTTCGTAGTTGGCCGTCGTGGCTGCCGCTCCTGCTCCAGCCGCCGCGCCGACCGCACCGCCGATCACCGCGCCCTTGGTGCTCTTGCCGATGACTTTCCCGAGGACCGCGCCGACCACCGCACCGGTGGCGACCTTCTGCGCATCCTTGCTCCCCGGCTGATTCTTCACCTTGTCGATCTGCGCATCCGCATAGTGCCCTTCGAGCGGATACGTATGGCCACCGAACGTCACTGAGACCGGACGGAAGCCCATCTGGATCTTGTCGTTGACGTTCTCACTCCGCTTGAGCTGCGTGATCTCGAGCGCCACCGACGCCCCAGCCGGGATCACCGCGCCATTCGATCCACTCACCGCCTGGCTGAGCGTCGCGTTCACACGCTCGCCAACTTTGTTGGTGTTCGTGCAGACGCGGGACGACGATGCAAGCGCGAGGCTCGTCCCCGCCGCGATCGTTCCGGTCCGCGCGGCGGGCGCAGCACCGGTGCTGGTCGCCGGTTTCGTCGACGTCGCCGCGGGAGCCGGCGTATGCGTCTTCGTGGTCGTGTGCGTCGTCGTCGTGTGCGACGACGTGGTTGGTGCCGTCGTGTTGGACGTCGCCGGAACGTCGTTCAACTGCGGATTCGCCGTCGTGTCGCGATTCGCCATCTGCATGTCAGCGTTGAGCGTCGAATCCTGCGCGAGTGTGTCCGACTTCTTTTCCCCACCGCACGCCGCGGCCAACATCGCGGTCACGAGGAGAGGGACTGCGGTCCGGCTCATATATTTCGGCATCGGTCTTCCTCCAAGAAGCGTTGTCCTCAAGAAAACTTAATCGGGCAATCGCCATGCCATACCCCATACGCCAACTTCGTCCGCTATTCCCGTTTTTCCGCCCGTACACGCTGCAACTCGTTGCGGGACTTATGTTTGTGGTGGCATCGTCCGCCATCACATCTGTGATCCCCTGGCTGATGGAACGGGCGATCGATGGGATGCGCGCGGGCGCCACCACGTCCGCCACGGCCAAGCTGGCTGGTGCGATGGTGGTGGTCGCCCTCGTGGGAGGCGGGCTCCGGTACGGGATGCGCGAGCTGATGAACGGACTGAGCCGATGGGTCGAATACGACCTGCGAAACGTCCTCTTCCGCCATCTCGAAGCGCTCGACGCTTCTTATTACAACCGGACGCGTACCGGCGACATCATGGCTCGGCTCACCAACGATTTGGCCGCGGTCCGCATGGCCGCGGGACCGGCCATCATGTACTTGGCGAACACGGTGCTCGGGAGCCTCTTCGCGCTCGGCTTCATGTCGCACATCAGTGTCAAGTTGACGATGCTGGCGCTCATTCCGATGATTCCGCTGCCGATCTTGACGGTCAAGCTCGGACACAAGATTCATACGCGCTTCGAATCGGTTCAAGAACACTTTTCGACGTTGACGACGCACGCACAGGAAAACTTGAGTGGTGTGCGTGTCGTGCGCGCGTATCAGCAAGAGCGCGCGGAGGTTGCGCGCTTTCATGACTTGAGCGACGAATACGTCCGACGCAACATGTCGTTGGTGCGTTTGTGGGGAACACTCCACCCCATGTTCGCGCTGCTCGCCGGCGCCGGCGCGGTGGTCGTGCTGGGCGTTGGTGGATCGATGGCGTTACGGGGCGCGATCTCCGTTGGTGCGTTCGTCGCCTTCGGGATGTACCTCGTGATGCTGACATGGCCATTGATCGCATTTGGATGGGTCATCAACCTCTTCCAGCGTGGCGCGGCGTCGATGGGACGGCTCGACGTCATGCTGCAAGAACGCCCACGGATTACGACGGAACAGCCGGTTGCACACCTCCCTTCGACGACTGCGGGGCGTGCCATCGAATTTCGTGGCGTCGGCTTCCACTATCCCGTTGCTGACGGAACTACACCGCGATGGGTGTTGCGGGATATCTCCTTCACGGTTGCCGCCGGAATGACACTGGGTGTCGTCGGTGCAACGGGGAGCGGCAAGAGTGCGCTGATCGATCTCCTCGCACGCGTGTACGATCCGCAGGAAGGTGACATCTTGATCGACGGCGTCTCGATTCGGCATCTCCCCGTCGACGAGTTGCGGCGGGCAATTGGCTATGTGCCGCAAGAGAGCGTGCTCTTCAGTGACACGATCGCGACGAACTTGCAATACGGCATCGCCCCGGTCGTCGATACCGACGACGACCGGCTCGCCGCTACCGACACGGCATCGGGCTCGGCCACCGTCGACGGATCGACACAAGATGCGTGGCGCGTGGCGGCGCGGATTGCGCAATTGGATGAGGCCGTCAGTGATTTCCCTGGTGGATACGATACGATGCTCGGCGAGCGTGGGATCAACCTTTCCGGTGGACAAAAACAGCGAGCCGCTCTGGCTCGTGCCCTGGCCCGCCGCCCCTCGATCGTCCTGCTCGATGACGCCCTTTCCGCGGTCGATACCCACACCGAGGCCGAAATCCTCCATGGCCTCAGCACCGCCCTGGCGGGACGGACGGCCATCATCGCGTCCCACCGGGCCAGTGCCCTCCGGGACGCCGCCTCGATCATCGTCCTGGACGGCGGCCGGATCGTCGAGCGGGGGACGAGCGCCGAACTCCTGACCGCCGAGGGGCGGTACTGGAGCTTGGTTCGTCGGCAACGATTGGTTGAGGAGGTCGTGGCCGGGGTGTAGTTTTAAAAGATGCACGCCACCGATCCCGCCTCGGGATTCGACCTGCGCGTCGCGGCGCTCGAAGCACAATTGCTCGACGCGCAACGTGACTTGGCCGAATTGCGCTCGCGCGACGCGCTGAAGACTCAGTTCCTGTCGAATATTTCGCACGACTTGCGAACGCCGCTCACCGCGATCATCACGCACGGCGAAATTCTTCGCGAAGGGATGTTAGGCGAGCTGTCGGACAAGCAACTCGACAGCGTCAACGGCATCATCGCTGGCGGACGCCAGTTGCTCGAAATGGTGAGCGAGATTCTCACCTACGCGAAAGCCGCGGCCGACCGGCTCCGTCTCTCCGCCGCGGAATTCCGGATGCACGACGTGCTGCACGAAGTGCGAGCAATCAATGAATCGGTGACGAGCAAGCGCGCCATCACGTTCGACACGATGGTGGAGCCCGAGGTCCCGTCGACTTTTGCAGATCGCGAAAAGATCATCCACGTGATCAACAATCTGGTCGGCAATGCGATCGACTTCACACCGATCGGCGGACGCGTCTGGGTGCACGTGCGGCAATGCGAGGATCGCGGCCGAGACTGCACGATCGTGGAAGTCGGCGATACCGGAATTGGAATCGCTCCGGAGCACTTCGAGCTCATCTTTCAGGAATTCTCGCAAGTCGATTCGTCCGCATCACGGCAGCATCACGGAACCGGACTCGGGTTGACGATCGCCCGCCGCCTCGTCGAGCTCCATGGCGGACGACTGTGGGTCGAAAGCGAAATTGGCGCCGGCTCGCGGTTCTTCTTTACGATTCCCACGCGCGTGGATGGCCCAGCGACACCTGCTCATTGTTGACGATAGTCCGCTCGTCACCGATGCACTACGCGTGTTGTGTGAGGCTAGCGGGTATCGCGTCAGCGTAGCCGCAACGGCGGCGGACGCTGTCACACGATACGTCGCTGATCCACCGTCCGTCATGGTGTTGGACCTCACGCTCCCCGACGGGAGCGGCCTCTCGGTGCTCGACCAACTCGTCGAACGACATCACACGCCGCGCACCGTCGTTCTGACGGGGCACGACGATCCGGCTATTCGGGAACGGTGTCTGGCTCGGGGGTGTCTTGCGGTTCTGGTGAAGCCGGTTCCGGTTCGGGAGCTGCTGGCGCAGGTACAATCGATCGAAACTGCTCTCCCGTAATTCGCTCGGCGTGCACCTCGTCGCCTGACCGGCGGACGACCCCCCGCACCACTTCATCCACAGTTACCAGCGGCGCGTCCGCCTCGGCTTTCACGTCGGCGTCCCATTTTCCACGGTCCGGCCCTTTGAGGACGCAGCGATACCGCGCCGTATAGACGACGTGCCGCTCGACCCCCTCCGGAGTCACCGTCTCCGGATTGGTCGCCACGACCGCCAACCCCGACTCGACGCCCCCCTGCTTCAGGCTGGGGAAAAGATGGACTTCCGACACGTGGTCGTACCCGACCGTGTCAGCGATGACCTGGAGAAAGCGTTCGGTGGTCTCGTTCATGGTGTCAAAGCTAGATGAGGGAGGAGGGCGGCTCAACTGCGCCAGCGAATCTGCGAATCACATCAAGCTGACCGGGTCCCGATCGAGGGTGACACGCAGCCCCTCGCGCGGCGGGACCGGGAATCGCTGCAGGAAATAGCGCCCCACGCGCGTGAGATCGGCCGGATGCTCCGTCTTGAGGAGGACATGCCAGCGCCACCGGCTCTTGATCCGCTCGACCGGACATGGGGCCGGTCCAACGACGATGATGTCGGCCGGTTTGCCCCTTTTGGCCAATCGGTCCAACAGACGTCGAAGCCAATCGGCGCCAGCAATCGCCAATTGGGCCGTGGCATGATCGGTCAGGCCGCTGAAGACGATGTTGGCGAGTCGATTGTTGGGCGGATACGGCGGCGAGACACGCCCCGCCAACTCTTCAGTCACGAACGCGTGATAGTCGTGTGTGACCGCACAGCGCACGGCGTGATGTCCAGGCGCACGCGTTTGAATCAACACCCGTCCCCCTTTCGGTCCCCGCCCCGCGCGCCCCGCAACCTGACTCAACAGTTGAAAGCAGCGCTCGCTCGCCCGGAAATCCGGAAGATTGATCCCCACGTCCGCATCGATGACACCGACGAGTGTCACGTTCGGAAAGTCGAGCCCCTTCGCGATCATTTGGGTGCCGAGGAGGATGTCGATCTCCCCGCGGCCGACACGGTCGAGGACGTCGGCGTGGGCCCACTTCCCCGTCGTCGTGTCGACGTCCATCCGTGCGATGCGGGCGGAGGGAAAACGTTCGCACAAGAGCCGTTCGACTTGTTGCGTCCCCAAACCACGCTCGCGGAGCGTCGATCCACCGCACCGGGAGCAAATGTGGGCCACTGCCTCTTTGTGCATGCAGTAGTGACAGATCAAGCGTTCCGGCGACTTGTGATACGTCAGCGTGATACTGCAATTCGGACACGTCGCCACATGCCCACACGCTTCGCACACGACGAAGGACGAATATCCGCGCCGGTTGAGCAGGAGAATACTTTGTTCGTTGTTCTCCAACCGCTCGTTGAGCGCGGCATCGAGTGGATCGGTGACGATCCGGCGATACTCTTCGTATCCGTACTGCGTATCCTGTAGCGCGCGGCGAAGATCGACGACTTCGACGTGTGGAAGGCGTGCCCCGCCCGCGCGCTCGGGAAGCGTCAACAAGGTGTACTTGCCGCTCGCTGCGTTCGTCCACGTTTCGAGACATGGGGTGGCACTCCCGAGCACGACGATCGCCCCTTCATTCCGTGCACGAACGATCGCGGTTTCGCGTGCGTGGTATCGCGGTGTCTCTCCTTGTTTATAGCTCCCCTCGTGCTCTTCATCGACGATGATTGCGCCCACGTTTTTCAACGGCGCAAAGATCGCCGATCGCGCTCCGACCGCAATGCGTTTGTCGCCTCGTTGCAACGCGAGCCACGCATCATACCGCTCACCATCACTCAGCGCGCTATGCAACACCGCGACCCGATCCCCGAAGACCGAGCGGAACCGATCGACCGTTTGCGGCGTGAGGGAGATTTCCGGAACGAGGACGATCGCGGTTTGACCTCGCGCATCGACGACGTGCCGCAGCAGCTCGATGTAGACGAGTGTCTTGCCGCTCCCTGTCACGCCGTGCAAGACGAACGTCTCCCCCGGCTTTGCGGTAGAAAGACGTTCGACGGCGTGTTGCTGGGCGTCGGTCAACACATGCCGATGCACGGGCCCTCGCGCGCGTTGCGCGAACGGATCGCGATCGACCTCTTCCGACTCGATCGAGACGAGCGCACGCTTCTCCAACGCTTTGATGACCGATGGTGAGCACCCGAGCTGTTCGACGACGTGCTCGACAGTGCTCGTTCCACCGAGCGATTCGAGGAGCTCGAAGACGGCGCGCTGTTGCGGCGCACGGGCGAACGCTTTTTCCCGTTGCAACAACGTTGGAATGTCTCCACGGACCCGCAAGACACGACGCGTCTTGCGCGTCGGACGGGGCTCGCCAGCGCCCGTGAGGAGCACCGGAAGCACCGCGCGAATCGCGAGCCCGATCGGAACGACGTAGTACTCCGCCATCCACCGGCACAACACCAAGATCGATTCGCCGACTGCGGGCGTCGCATCGGGAACGTCGAGAATCTCTTTGACGACGCCGCGCGCCGGAGGCTGCACTCCGACGGCAACGACGATCCCGATCGCCCGTTTCTTCCGAAATGGGACGAGCACGCGCGACCCGACTGCGACCGGATTCGTGGTCTGGGTGGGGAGAGCGTACGTGAATGTCTGAAACAACGGCACCGGGATCGCGACTTCGATCAACCGGGCCGGCATGCTACCGCTCACGCGTTTGCGCTCACGTCTCGTGGCGCCGTCGTGCGCCGATCCCCGGCTCGGTCGTGAGTGTGACGACGCCGTTGGGGATCGTCACGCCCGTATAGGGATCATCCGCCAAGAGCGCCGCCCCATCGAAATCGGCGTCGTCCAGGAGTGGCGCCAGTTGCGCGATCGCGGAGATCCCGACCGAGCTCTCGATCATGCACCCCGCCATCACGCGCATCCCGTGGGCACGCGCGACATGAATCATCCGCATCGCTTCGCGCAAACTTCCGCACTTGGCCAACTTGATGTTGATCCCGTCGCACGCGCCGGCGAGCCGAGGAATGTCTGTCGCGACGAGACACGATTCGTCCGCGACGACAGGAATCGGGGAACGCTCCCGCACGTACCGTAACCCGTCGATATCGTGCGCGGAGACTGGCTGCTCCAACATTTCGACGCCAAATGCTTGTAATCGCGACGCCATCTGTACGGCATGCGACGGCGTCCACGCGGCGTTCGCGTCGACCCGCAGACGCTTGTGTGGCGCGGCGTCGCGAACGATCTCGAGGATCGCCTCGTCGCGATCGGTCCCCAATTTGATCTTGAGGATGGGATAGTCGGCGGCGGCCAGAACCCGTGCACGAATCCCCGCGTCGTCCGCGATCCCGACGGTGTAGCTCGACACCGGCGTGGGCGACGCGCTCAATCCCCACAACCGATAGACTGGCAACCCGAGCCGGCGCGCGCACAGATCATGAAGCGCCGTGCTCAACGCGGCCCGCGCCGAGGTATTTCCCCGCAACGCCGCCAGCAGCGCCGTCTCATTTGCTTCGAGCGCCTCGGGATCGGCGTCGCGCAAGACGTCGGCATAGCGCTCCAACGCCGCAATCACCGAATCGACCGATTCGCCGTAGTATCGGTTGGGCGCCGCCTCGCCAATCCCTGTCATCCCATCATCATCGGTCACCGTGACGATGACGTTCTGATGCCCCGCGTATCCCCATCGCGCAATGGCGAAAGGGAACGTCGTCGCGAGCGAGATCGTCTCCCAAGCCAACCGCAACATGAGTTACGACCCGCTGTTGACGAACGATGGCAGCGCGCGCGCCAACCAGCTGGTCCGCTTGTCGACCGGTGGTGCTCCGGTGGAGGCCAGGAACTGAATCAACGCGTCCGCCAGATCATTCCCCCGCTGATACCGCTCGGCGGGATCTTTCTCCAAGCAACGCATGATGATCGCCGCCAACCCGGGCGGGACGCGTGAATCCACTTGATCGGGGGGAACCGCCATCTCCGTGATGTGCTTGGAGCTGATGGAATAGATGTCGGCCCCATCGAACGGGACGAACCCCAATAACGTTTCGTACAGCACGACGCCCATCGTGTACAAATCGCTCCGGCCGTCGAGCAATCGTCCGCGGGCCTGTTCCGGCGACATGTAGTGCGGCGTTCCCATGACGTGTCCGCTCCCCGTC
>Ga0207654_10002128_pt1 | contig 10134 bp, 3 predicted proteins | sample KBSC64metaG_FD_184355 | JGI IMG/M metagenome (GOLD analysis project Ga0207654, IMG submission 184355) | Corn rhizosphere microbial communities from Kellogg Biological Station, Michigan, USA - KBS C6-4 metaG (SPAdes) (version 2) | ecosystem: Host-associated > Plants > Roots > Rhizosphere > Soil...
CGATGCCGCCCAGCGACGAGCCCATGATCGCCGTCGTTTCCTTGCCGGGCAGGGTGCGGTAAGTGCGGTCGACGTACGGCTTGACCGTCTCCACGATGAACGCGTCATAGGCGTTCAGCTTGCCGCCGCCGTATTTCGGATCGCAGCAGGGCGTGTATTCGGGGATGCGGTCGGGCGTGTTGTCGATGCCGACGACGATCACCTCGTCCATCACGCCCGTCGCGACGAGGCGGTTGACCGTCTCGTCCACACCCCATTCGACGCCGAACGAAGCCGTCTTCGCGTCGAACAGGTTCTGGCCGTCGTGCATGTACAGCACCGGGTAGCGCTTGGCGGCGTTTTCCTGGTAGCTGGGCGGGAGGTAGATGCGCAGCGTGCGCTTGTTGTTCAGCTGCGGCGACGCGAAGTCGGGCACGATCGTCACCTTGCCGAACGGCGCGCCGAAGAACGGGTAGATGTCGACGGTCGCAGCGGCCGGCAGGCGGTACACGCCGCCGATCGACACCTTGTCCGCGCCCAGCGTGGGCTTCATCTGGATGTCGCCCAGCGCGTCGGGCCACGTGAAGGTCCACACGTTCAGCGGACCGCCCTCCGGCGTGGCGGGCATGCCCTGCGACCAGCCGGCGGCGCCCTTGTCCGCGCGGACCTGGATGCCTTCCTTGCCGGCCGCGTAGTGCACGCGCACGGTGGTGGCGCCCGCCTGCGCCTGGGCCAGCAGCCCGGCCGCCAGCATGGCGGCGATTGCGATTCGTTTCATTGTTGGGTTCCGTCGGTACGCAGCAGCCGCAGGCCGTAGATGTCGAAGCGGTTCGACGGCCCGTCGACGCCGCCCGCCGCGCTGAAGCTGGCGTTGCTGCTCAAATAGCTCATGTTGTAGAAATCGCTCATCTCGATCCGGTACGCCACGTTCGGCTTCAGGCGCGCGGCCAGCGGCGTCGAATACACGGTCGGCGTGTTCGCCTTGTCGATGCGCGCGTGCGGCAATTGCACGACGCCCTGTGCGACGATGCGGCCCGCCCCATCCTTGAGCGCCAGCCATTTTACGCCACCGCTGATGCCCAGGTTCACCTGGTTGGCGCCGTTGTGGTAGCGGACCTGTACGGCGTAGGCGCCGGCCGCCGGCACGCGCACGTCGCGCACCGTGAAGCGGTCGGCGGGCTGTCCCCAGTTCGCCAGGTGCGGCTCGGCGAAGCGCGCGTTCGCAGGCGCGAGTGCGACGCTGGCGTGTACGCGCGGATCCGTCGCGGCGACCGCCACGCCGGCATCCACGCAGCGTGGCACGCTGTGGTGGCTGCGGTTGCCCGACGATGTGTATTGCGCTTCGACGGCATAGCACGATGCGGATGTGCCGCCGCTGCGGTCCGTCCATGCGCCGGCTAGCAGGCTTGACGCGACCAGCCGGCCGTCGCGGTAGACGTTGTACGTGATGCCCGGTTGCCCGTCGGCCGCGGCGATGGTCACCGTGTTGCGGCGGCCCGTGCGCGCGACCGTGTCGATGCGCGGTTCGCGCGGGCCGAAGACGGCTGGCGCTTCCTCGTACGGGTTGGCATCCACGCGGCGGATCGCGGTGTCGCCTTCGACCAGCGCGCCCAATTGCACCTCGATGTCGCTGTGCGCGCCGAGGACGCTCCACGGGATATGGCGGCCCGCCGGCTTGCCGTCGACGACGATGCGCTCGATCGCGTAATAGCCGTTGGCGCCGGCCGGTGGCACGGGCGGCAGCCGCAGCCTGACGTTGACGGCGTGACCTTGCAGGCGCAGGTTGTGCAGGGTGGCGTCGTCGCCGGCCGCGAGCACGCCGCCGCGCAGCTTCGCCGTTACGAACGGCGCGACCTCGATGCCGTCCACCGTGGTGGAGACGCCGAACACGCCGCGCATCACCATCCCGAGGTAGGCGCCGACGGACCACAGCTGGCGCTTCGAATCGATCACGGGGCCGATCAGGTTCGGGTGCGCCTCGTCGAGCAGCAGCGGCTGGCCGGTGAGCCACTCAAGGTTTTCCATGTTCGACAGGTTCAGCGCGGCGCCGCGCATCAGCGTGTCGTAGGCGGCATCGGCCACCGCGACGTTGCGCCCGGCGATGGCCGCGCGCAGGCCGTACGCGGTGACGAATGGCCATAGCGCGCGGTTGTGGTAGACGGGCATGTCCTGCTGCTGCGGCCAGATGACGGGCGCGCCCATCGGACCGTGCGGGTAGCTGGCGAGGATGCGTCTGGCGCGCGCGGCGTCGGCGACGCCGGTGACGATGGCGAGCGACTGGCCGAGCCAGTCGAACCTGTGCATCGGCGCGCCATCGAAATGCGCGGCCGTGAGGCTGCTGTACATGCCCGCGTCGTCCAGCCACAGGCGCGCGTTGATCGCGCGCTTCAGGTCGCGCGCCCAGCCGTCGTAGCGGGCCGCGCGGGTTGTATCGCCCTGTTCGCGCGCCAGTTGCGTGGCCACCGTGAGCGCCTTGTAGTGGCCGACGTTGGTCGACAGCGCTTTCGCACTGGCCATCGACGCCAGGTCGTCCGGGATCCACTTCGCGTAGCTCTGGTCGCGCCAGTCGAGGAACGATTCCTCGCCCGTGTACAGGCCCGTCGCGCGGTCGAACGCGGCCACGCGGTCGTTCTCGAGCGTGTTGGACAGCGCATGCAGCGCCTTGTCGGCGAACGCCGCGCGTTCGGCCGCCGGCAGCGTCTTGAGGACTTCCTCGGCCGCGAAGGCCCACGTGACGCGGTCCGTGCTCACGGGCCAACTGCCGCCACTGCCCGTGTCCTGCACGATTTGCAACCCATCGTCGGTCCCCGCCACGTGCGGCGCGCGCGGCACGCCGGCGCGCCAGCCGGACAGCTTGAACAGCAGGGAGTTGCGCACGCGCTGCGGGTCGAGCATGGCGAGGCCCAGGTCGGCCGCATACGACAGGTCGCGCGTCCACACGTAATGCCACTTCTCGCCGGTCTCGAAGCAGTCGCAGGGGATCGCGGCGGCGCCGTTGTAGTTGCCGTCGCGGATCTCCCTGACGGAATCCAGCTTCATCTCGTGGCCGGCCAGCGCGAACAGGGCGTCGAACGCGAGGTTGCCGCTGCGGACGGATGGCAGGCTCGCGTCCTCCGCGTAGGTCGTGGATTGCGGGCCGGGGTCGCGCAGCTGCAGCGTCGTCGACTGCGCGTAGGTGCGCACGGACGCCTGCGGATCGCGCACGGAAAAGCGTGCCGTTTCCTCCTTGCCGTCCCAGGTGGGGAAGGTCAGCGTGGCCGTTGCGGTGGCGCCCGCGTGCGGGTCGGGCGCGGCGGTGGCGGCCGGCGTCTCGACCGGCGTGACCGTCAGCACGGGACGTGCGGGATCGGACACGTCGACGCGGAAGCGGAACGTGGCCGTGCGCTTCGTAAACAGATAGTCTTCCGGCCCCGCTTCCGTCGCGAGCGGGTAGGCGTCACCCGGTTTCACGCTGACGCTGGCGGCCGGATTCGCGACCCATTCCGCAGCCCAGTCGCGGCTGCCGATCTTGAAGGCGTGGTTGCCGGGACTGACGACGATGTCGGCCTGGTAGATTCCTTTGTCCTGGTAGACGAGGACGTTGTCGGTGCCCCAGCCGTTGAAGGCGCCGCGCACGTAGATGTCGTAGCGCAGCGGTGGTGCTTCCGCGGCGATGGCGGCGGTGGAGAGCAGAGCAGCTGCAAAGATGAGCGATTTGTTCATTTAGGGTGGACGGCTGCACCACGACGTTTGAACGGTGGCGGCCGTTGCTCCGTCCACGCGTCCAGGCACCGCATGCATCCCGCGCTATCAGATTTCAAGAATGACGACCGACTTCGCCGGCAGCCGGATTTCCCTGCACAGGTCAAAGCGTCGTCCGGTCAGCACATCGGTGCCTGCCGCGACGCCGTCCAGCATCTCATGGAAGCGCCCGACCGGGAGCACGGCCTCCTTCGCATTCGCATTGAACGCGACCATGACTTTATGCGTGCCACTCAGTTTGCCGCCGTAGCGGAAGTAGACCCAGGTATTGTCCTCGGGCCCGTACTGCATCAACTTCCCGTCGTGGACGACGGTCGCGCCCTTGCGCCAGTTGACGAGCTTTTTTACGAAGTCCTGCGCCTCGCGCTGGCGCGGCGTGAGGCCGGCGCCCGTGAATGCGTTCACGCTGTCGCCGGCCCAGCCACCCGGGAAATCGCGGCGATAGCTGCTGTCGTCGCGCCTTCCCACGGTACTCGTCATGAGGATCTCGTCGCCCACGTAGAACTGCGGGATACGCGGCATCGTCATGACGAAGGCGAGGTCCATCTTCCAGCGGTCGATGTCTTCGCCCACGACGCTGTACAGGCGCGCCAGGTCGTGGTTCGCGTCGAACAGCACGAGGCGCGACGGGTCCGGATACAGTCGGTCGAGCGCCAGCGTCTCGTACACGTCGTTGAAGATGTTGGTATCGTCGCCGCCCTTGCCGGCGAGGGCGGTGCGCATCGCCTCGGCCAGCGGAAAGTCCATCATGCTGGGCATCGCCGTCGCATAGCCATCGGGGCCGGCCTTGCCGCGCTGCCAGTGCGCGACGACGGGCGGCAGCTTGCTCCATTCCTCGCCCACCATGTTCAGGTGCGGATATTCGGCCATCAGGCGCTGCGTGTACGTGCTCAGGAACACGCCGTCCGAATAGCCGAACGTATCGATGCGCAGGCCGGACAGGCCCGCGTACTCGATCCACCAGATGTTGTTCTGGATGAGGTAGTTGGCGACGAACGGGTTGGTCTGGTTCAGGTCCGGCATGCCCGGGCTGAACCAGCCGGTCGTGAAGTTGGCCGCGTCTTCTTTCGATGCGTACGGGTCCTGTACGGCGGTGCGGTGGTGCCTCGTGGCGACGAATTGGCCTTCATGGTTGATCCAGTCCGGCGTCGGCAAGTCCTTCATCCACCAGTGGTTCAGTCCGATGTGCGACAGCACGACGTCCTGGATCAGCCCGATGCCATGTTGTTTCGCTGCGCGCGACAGGCGCACGTAATCCTCGTTGCTGCCGTAGCGTGGATCGATCCGGTAGTGATCCGTGGCCGCATAGCCGTGGTAGGACACGGCCGGCATGTCGTTCTCGACGAGCGGCGTCGGCCACAGCTGGGTGAAGCCCAGTTTTTCGATGTAGTCCAGGTGGTCGATGATGCCCTGGATGTCGCCGCCGTGGCGGCCATGACCCAGCGTGCGGTCGAGCTTGTCGGGCATGCCCGCGACGCTGTCGTTGCGCGGGTCGCCGTTGGCGAAGCGGTCGGGCATGACCTGGTAGATCGCGTCGCCGCGGTCGAAGCCGTGGCGCTCGCTTGAGCCCGGTGCCCGCGCCAGCAGGCGGTACGTGTGCCGCGTGGCGCGTGCCTTGCCGCCGGCCGGTGCGTTGAAGTCGATGGAGAAACTGCCGGGCGCGGCATGAGGGCCGATGTCCAGGTCGATGAACAGGTAGTTGCGGTTGGCTACGCGCGTGACGGCCGCGATGCGCACGCCTGGATACGCCAGCGCCGGTTCGAGGTCGGCGATGGCGGGGCCGTGCACCATCAGTTGCAGGCGGCGATCGTGCATGCCGGTCCACCAGAACGGCGGTTCGACGTGGTCGATGGCAGGGGCGGATGCCGCCGCCGTCGCCGAAGCGCCGGCCAGCAGGGCGCAGCCGGCCAGTGCGCCGGCGAGCAGGGGCGTGACGGCAGAGGCCGGCCAAAGCGGACGGGGGCGGGCAGGGGCGGGCATCGGTATCTCCAGTGTTTTGGCGCGCCTCGACGTAGTGCAACTACATCTGACTACTCAACTCATTGCTCATGAGTAATGCGCTTATTACATTATTGAGCCGAGAATACTACATGCGCTTGAGCGTAGCAACGCGAATGCCGCTAAGGATACCTAGTTTTGCTACACGGATCCAATAACTAAAAACAAGCATGAATGTTGAGAATTCCCCAAAAACCGTAAAACTACTACGCAGTAATGCACCATTATGGTGCAACGATGCACATGATTTGTATAAGGACAACAATTTGTAGCGCGACTACATTGTGTGTGCATGCGGTTTGTAGCTCGAATACAACGACAAAGGCCAGTTTTTCGGCAAATCAGCGTAAAACTCCTACATTCCCGTAATCGAGGATTACTCGCGTTGACACTGAATCTAGTTTTAATACAGAATCCTTGCCAGAACGTATAAAGACACGACGTTGCTTCTGGCTCCCGTATGCGGGCACGCGCCGGCTTCTTCGGGAAAACAATGAGATCTGATAAGTAGAGGGGACAAATGAAGATTTTTAATGGCAAGCACGCGCGTATCATCAACGGCGCACTTGTGTTCAAGCTGAGCCCGGTCGCCGCCGGTTGCGCCGTGTTCCTGTCGGCGCTCGGCACCAACGTGTACGCCCAGGACGCTACCGTCGCGCAACCCGCGCAGGCGACGACCGATGTCAACGGCAGCCCGATCAGCCAGGTGACCGTGACCGGTATCCGCCGCGGCATCGAAGCGGCCATCTCGATCAAGAAGAATTCCAACTCCATCGTCGAAGCGATCTCGGCGGAAGACATCGGCAAGCTGCCCGATGCGACCGTCGCCGAGTCGATCTCGCGCCTGCCGGGCGTAACCGCCCAGCGTGACAAGTCGTCGGGCCGCGCGTCCGCGATTTCCGTGCGCGGCCTGTCGCCGGACTTCAACGGCACGCTGCTGAACGGCCGCGAGCAGGCGTCGGCGGGCGACAGCCGCGGCGTCAAGTTCGACCTGTATCCGGCCGAAATGCTGGGCACGATCACCATCTATAAATCGCCGGACGCCAGCCTGATGGGCCAGGGCATCGCCTCGACGATCGACCAGCGCACCGTGCTGCCGCTGGACTTCGCCAAGCGCACCGTCGCCGTCGGCTACAAGGCCATGCGCTTCGGTGAGCACAACAACGGCCTGGGCACCGGCACCGGCTACCGCACCACGCTGACCTACATCGACCAATTTGCCAATCGCACGATCGGCCTCGCGCTGGGCGCCGTGAAATTCAACGACACGGGCGCCGAGCAGTTCCAGGCCGACGGCTGGGGCGGCGGCGCGGGTTCGGCCACGTTCAACGGCCAGGCCGTCAAGGTGCCGAACGGCTTCAAGACGGACGTGCAGCGCGACCCGCAGACGAACAAGGGTGTGATGGGCATCCTGCAGTTCCGCCCGAACAAGGACTTCGTCACGACGGTCGACCTGTTCCACTCGAAGAACACCGACAACACCAAGAAGACCGGCCTGGAAGGCTCGGTCTGCGGCAGCACCGGTCCGTACGACCCGGTGGGCGTCCTGACCGCCGCCACCGTCGTCGACGGCGTGGCCACGTCGGGCACCTGCACGAACTTCAAGGGCGACGTCCGCAACCACATCGAAGCCGTCACCGACACCCTGAATTCGTGGGGCGTCAACAGCCGCCTGCGCCGCGAAGGCTGGACCATTACCGGCGACGTGGCCGGCTCCAAGGTCAAGCACGATTCGAACCGCTATGAAACGACCGCCGGCCAGCCGGGCGATGCGACGAACCTGTCCACCATCTCGTGGACCGGCTATGGAGGCAGCGACAACCTGGCGCCGAAGTACACCACGTCGCTGAACTATGCCGACCGCAGCCAGGTGGTCCTGACCGACCACGCGGGGTGGGGCGGCGGCCTGACGGGCAACCCGCAGGCCGGCTACGTGGCCGTGGGTGTGACCACCGACGAGATCAAGTCGGGCCGCCTGTCCGCCAAGCATGACCTCGAACTGGGTCCGCTGACGGCCGTCGAATTCGGCATCAACCGCACCAACCGCCGCAAGAATCGCGACCAGAACGAAGGCAACCTGGTTGTCGGTACCGGCCCGTACGGCTCGGCGCCGGTGCCGGGCACGGACGTCGTCGTGACGCCGCAGTCGGGCATCCCGGTCGTCGCCTGGAACCCGCTCGGTTCGCTGGGCTCGATCTACCAGCTGCTGCCGAAGGTCGATCAGCCGATCCAGACGGACAAGAACTGGGACGTATCGGAAAAGGTCTCGACCGGCTATCTGTTGGGTAACCTGGAAGGCGAGCTGTTCGGCCTGTCGTACCGCGGCAACGTCGGCGCGCAGTACATCCATACGAACCAGAGCTCGACCGGTACCGTCGTCGACACGAGCAAGTGCGCCGGCATCGCCGGCCAGGCTTGCCCGGCCTATGTCGTGCAAGGTCACCGTTCGTACAACGACTTCCTGCCGAGCCTGAACCTGGGCTTCGAGCTGCCGTATGACCAGATGCTCCGCATCGGCCTGGGCAAGACGCTGTCGCGTACCAAGATGAACGACCTGCGTCCGGGTGGTGGAGCGAGCGTGAACAAGTCGTTCCCGGGCGGTGAGCGCCTGACGGGCAGCGCGGGCAACCCGAACCTGGAACCGTTCCGTGCCAAGGCGCTGGACCTGTCGTGGGAAAAATACTTCTCGGTGAACGGTGCCAAGGGCTACGTGGCCGTCGCCGGCTTCTACAAGAAGCTCGACACCTACGTGCTGACCATCCCTAAGGAGGTCGACTTCGCGACGACCGGCCTGCTGAGCAGCAAGACGCCGCTGCCGACGTCGGGGCAGTACGCCGGTTCGACCGTCGGTATCCTGAACACGCCGGTCAACGGCACGGGCGGCAACATCAAGGGTATCGAGCTGACCGCCTCGCTGCCGTTCGCCATGCTGACGAAGTACCTGAGTGGCTTCGGCGTCGAGGTCAACCACTCGAGCACCCTGAGCTCGGTGAGCCTGCTGACGACGGGCCTGTCCGTGATCGACACGGGCGGCGTCACGACGATCCCGCTGCCGGGCCTGTCGCGCCAGGTGACCAACCTGCGCCTGTACTACGAAGCGCAAGGTTTCCGCGCCTCGATCGCCGCCAAGCACCGCAGCGACTTCCTGGGTGAGGTCAGCGACTTCCAGGACAACAACCAGCTCACCTTCATCCGTGGCAACACGACGGTGGATGGCCAGCTCACCTACGAGTTCGGCGCGGACTCGATGCTGAAGGGCCTGTCGCTGACGGCCGCGGTGAACAACTGGACGAACTCGCCGTTCATCCGTTACGCCGCCAAGCCGGAAGACATCGCCGAGAAGATCACGTTCGGCCGTACCTACAGCCTGGGCGCGAGCTACAAGTTCTAAGTTATCCTGTCCGCGTCGACAGTGAATCGAAAGCACCCCTGCCGGCCGCTGGTCTGCGGGGGTGTTTTTTCATGATTGATATGCAAGCGAGACCAGCATGCAAGTCCCACACCTGAACACCATCGTCATCGTCGGCGGCGGCACCGCCGGCTGGATGACAGCCACCGCCCTGGCCACCGCATTGCGCGGCCGCTACCGCATCCGCCTCGTCGAGTCCGAGGAGATCGGCATCGTCGGCGTGGGCGAGGCCACGATCCCGATGATCCAGCGTTTCAATACGGTCGCCGGCATCGACGAGGCTGAATTCATGAAGGCCACCAATGGCACCTTCAAGCTCGGCGTCGAGTTCGTCAACTGGGGCCGCCTGGGCGACCGCTACACGCACGGTTTCGGCCGCCTCGGCCAGGACTTGTGGATGGTCGGCTTCGAGCAGTACTGGCACAAGATGCGCGCGCTCGGCAAGGCGCGCGACCTGGGGGACTATTCGATCACGCGCGCGGCCGCGCGCGCGAACAAGTTCATGCAGCCGCGCGCGGACCTCGGCAATTCGCCGCTGGCCGAGATCACCTATGCCTACCACTTCGATGCCGGCCTGTACGCGCGCCACTTGCGCAAGCTGTCGGAGTCCCGCGGCGTCGAACGCACGGAAGGGAAGGTCGTACGCGTGACGCAGCGTGAATCCGACGGTCACGTGGACGCCGTCGTGATGGAAAACGGCGAGCGCATCGAGGGTGACCTGTTCATCGATTGCTCGGGCTTCCGCGGCCTGCTGATCGAACAGACCCTGCAGGCGGGCTACGAGGACTGGAGCCACTGGCTGCCGTGCGACCGCGCGCTTGCGGTGCCGTGCGAATCCGCGCCCGTGCTCACGCCGTACACGCGCGCCACGGCGCACAAGTCGGGCTGGCAGTGGCGCATCCCGCTGCAGAACCGCATCGGCAACGGCCACGTGTACTGCAGCCGCTACATCAGCGACGACGAGGCGGCTCACGTGCTGCTGTCCAACCTGGATGGCAAGCCGCTCG
>Ga0207654_10002139_pt1 | contig 10116 bp, 7 predicted proteins | sample KBSC64metaG_FD_184355 | JGI IMG/M metagenome (GOLD analysis project Ga0207654, IMG submission 184355) | Corn rhizosphere microbial communities from Kellogg Biological Station, Michigan, USA - KBS C6-4 metaG (SPAdes) (version 2) | ecosystem: Host-associated > Plants > Roots > Rhizosphere > Soil...
TATCTGGACCGGCTACGCCAGGATCAGTTGCGGCTGCAACAGTGGCGTTACAACGACTACGGTCCTTACAACTATCGTTATCGTCGCGGTAGCTCCTACTACGAGACGAACCAGTACGGCGCGGAGATGTTGCGGCGCGCGATCAACGACGGTTACGAGGAAGGGTTCTACGCGGGTCAGGCGGATCGGGAGGACGGCTATCGCTTCAGTTCCGAAGAAGCTTATGGGTACCAGGATGCGAGCTACGGATACGACGCTTACTACGTCGACCTGGGCGACTATCAGTACTACTTCCGCGAAGGATTCCGCCGTGGTTACGAGGACGGTTATTACAGCCGTTCACAGTACGGTCGCTACTCGAATGGCGGCTACAGCATTCTCGGCACGCTCCTCGAGCAGATACTTGGGCTGCAATTGTTGAACTAATCGTTCAGTCGCGGGCCGGCAGCGGTGCGGCTTTGCACAAAAAGTGTTGAAGTTCACCGCTACGGCTTCGCCGCCGGATGTGAGGCGTGGCTCCGCCACGCCGACACCTCCAGCTATTCGGGTGGGCTCTGCCTTCCGTTCCGGCTAAACCCGGACCATGGGCTCAGCCCCGTTCTCAATTTGAGATCAGACGGCGTGGCAGAGCCACGCCTCACATCCGGCGGCGAAGCCGGTATCTCGCCGGAGTGATTTTTGTGTAACCCGGAGCGCGCCGGCCCGCGGCTCTTTTAGAAGGTCGAGTTTTCAAGGTTCAAGTTATGAGATCCCCATCATCGCGGCGACTACGTCTTTGCCGGTGTCGCTTAGCTTCTTACCGCCGAAAAGCCGCGCAACGTCTTCACCAAATTGCCCTCGCAACCGTTGAACCTGGAGCGTCGAAGGCGCAGCCCCTGGAAACAAAGGCGCGACTCGCAGTTAGAACCTGATTTTGATCCCGCCATTAATGATGCGTCCCTCGGTGAGCGTATAAATTTCCGCGAAGGTCGGCATTTGGTGTGGCGGGAAAACCACCTGGCTAAATCGGCTCTGGCGAGTGTCGGTGATGTTTTCGGCATTGATAAAGAGACTGTACTTTCCGAAGGACTTTTCGCCGAAGATTCCCAACACCCAAAAAGGCTTAGTGCGAAAGCCGTTCGTCAAAAACTGGCCGCTCGTGTAATAGGCTTCGAATCCGGATTTGTAGCTGCCCTCTTTCTCAAAAAGCAACGCTGAATTGATCCTGCTTTTCGGCGTCAATGGCAGAGTCTGATTGCCAGGCAAATAACTCGCTATGGCCTTAGTGAAAGTGTATCCGGCAAACAGTTTCACTATCCCGTAAGCGACGCGCGCGTTCGTCTCAAAGCCACCGCTTCTGACAAATTGATCTGCGTTCACAAAGCGAAAGACCGCAGCCGGATCTTCGATCAAAACGAGCGGGTCTTCTATCTCGGTATAGAAGAACATTTGATTGACTGCGTAGGAGAATTTCTCGCCGATGGAGTTCCGATAGTTTACGTCCAGAGTACCGCCGCGGCTGCGCTCCGTCTTCAAACTATTTCCGATCGGCAGCACGTTTCGAAAAAGCAAAGTTTCGGCTTCCTCGGTGAAGATGCTCGGCGCTTTGTAGCCGAGTCCGAAACTCAAACGGCTGCTCAGATTCGGAGTGAATCGGTAGAGCGCCGAGACGCGCGGCAGCGCGAACGTACCGTAGTCCCGCAGGTGGTCCAGGCGGAGTCCCGCTTCGAGCGAAAATTTGTCGGTGATGGTGAAACTGTCCTGGGCATAGCCGCCGAAGGTGGTGCGCGTTTCATCGCGTGGTATCGGCGTGTTGCTGTTAGGCATCTCTCTGAACTGATCGTAGACGGCGTTGAAACCGAAAACGAGCACGTGATTATTGACTGTGCTGAGGTAAGAGATGTCGGTGTAAGCATTAAATTGCCGGCCTTCGAAAAGATAGTCTGGAATTTCCAGCTCACGATCAAAAAACGCGAGGCTTTGCTTAGCTACAAGGCGACTGCTGTCCGCAAATTGTCTTTCCAGTTGAAAGGTCGTGATGTTCCGTACTGAGTGGTTATTTTCGAAATACTGGTGGAAGTTATCGCCGTGCCCGCGCAGCACAAAAACGTCGCCGCCTTTGCGATTCTGGTAGGAAGTCGTGTTGCCGACGATTACGCGAGTCTTGTCGTCGGGATAGAAAAAGAAGCGCGGACTCAGGGTGAACGAGTCTGTTCGCGGCAGTTCCGTAAAATCATCGTCGTCAACATCGTATTCTTTTTGATAGTTGACAGAGCCGAGAAACGTGTAACCGAAATGCTTAAACTTGCGCGAGTTGAAGAGCGAGAAGTCCGTCCCGAGTGCGGTAGTTTGATTGAAGATCAACGAGGTAACGGGTCTGTCTTCGGGTTCCTTGCTGATGAAGTTGATCACGCCGGCGATCGCCCCACCGCCGTAAAAAGTCGCTGATGGTCCTTTGATTATTTCCACCTGTTTCAGATCGAGCGGCAGGATGTCCAGCAGACTAATGCTGCCGGAAAATCCACCGAACGCGGGAAAGCCGTCTTTAAGAAGTTGGGTGTATCTTCCTTCGAGTCCCTGTATGCGGACGCTCTGTGTGTTCGAGGTAGCTGAGGTCTGCTGCACTTTTATACCGGTGCTCTCGTTGAGAACCATCGACACGTTCGCCGGACGCATGGTTGTTTTCTCGTCAACCTCCTCCTCGTCGATGGCTTCAACTCTAGTGGGTACATCGTCGATCTCGCGGCCCGTACGCGTTGAGGTAATGGTGACCTGTCCGACTTCGTTAGTGACCTTCATAAAGACGACAGTTTCACGCTGCTTGATCAGCGGAAAAGTAAGATTCAACTCTTTCGTTTCATAACCCGGAGAGAAGATCAGGAGGGTTTGCAGTCCGTCTGGAATGCCGCTCAACTGAACGACGCCTTGAGCGTCTGTGGTTGCGGAAATCGGCGTGTCTTTGATGGTCACACTCGCGCCCGCGACGGCCTCTTTTGTGACTTCGTCTTTGACAATAACTTTGAGCGTCGTCTGAGCGAACGCAACCTGAGCTGTGAATACTACGGCGAAGAAAATGAGGATTTTGCTTATCACTTCCGCATCTCCGAAGTAAAAGAACGCCAACTAACCGGCGCCGCTCGTTTAAAACACTACGGCGCGTGCTTTCGATCGCGTTTTCAGAAAACTGGAGAGTTCTAAATGCGGAGCGTGGCAGGAAGTTTGAGCGGAGGACTGGCGGTAGAGAAGGGACTATCCGGGGGATCACCGAAACTATTCGCAGGGGCGGAATAAATGGACACGATAAAGGGGGCGAAACTCGACGAGCATTCTCCCGCGTGAATTGATTTTTCTCGCTCCGGCGTCGTGGCCTTGGGGAAGTAAGAGAGGGGACAGCCATCGCACTCATGTCCATCCTTGATGGCGACGAGTTCGGTAGCATTGGAAAGATCTTTCGGTGGGTGAATTGCCAGCGTCTCGCGCTCGCAAATCGACACACACGCCATCAAGACCCACAAAAAGGAAAATGGCAGTAAGGCGGCTATGAAAATTTTTTGAGGCGTTACGAGCATCAATTGCCGCGCATTATAGAGCCTATTTCTTCTGCGACGGAAGTGTTGGTTTAGTCGTCCAGCGCAGATTAAACGTGTGAAACAGGAACTGCAGATAGGCGGCGCGAAATCTTATTTGCTTTCGTCCAACGAATTACCAGCGCCGCCGTCCGATGTCTTTCTTCGAGCAGGCGATGTCTGCGCCGCGGAAAAGCGCAACTGAATTCGCCGGAGGGATAACTGAGATCCACGAGGAACATATCAACGACTCACGTCCCACAAGCAATGGCCGCCGGGTTGAAGACGTGATTTCCGGGAACCGATCCAGGATCTCTGCAACTGAAGACATCCCCTCCCGCCCGATAGACATTCCACCACTGCGGATAAACATTGCCTCACGAAATGAAGACAAGAACTCGCGGCGGTTAAGTGTGTTTCCCGGAATCCTGGACAGTGGATCTCCGAAGCAGTTCGCTATTTTTGCCGGGCGGCTTGTATCCCGGATAACGCAAGAAACGCGCGTGAAGACTGAAAGCGTGGCGAAACCCGGTTTGAGATCCTCGCCTACAGCGGTTTTCGACTATTGCGGCAGCTCTAACGTAAATCCTTCGCGCGTAATGGTCTTAATGCATGAAGTGTCGAGGCCTTTCACGGAGGCACTCTCGACGAACTGCGCGATCAAATGATCGAGGCAGTCGATGTTTTTCAGTCCGCTGAGTCCGTGACCGCCGTGCGGCACCACGATGTGCAAACTGTTGCTCAACGACTTCGCTGCGGTGTCGCCGTGCGCGGGCGGGGTTACGGGATCCCATTCGCCCGTTATGAGTAACACCGGCTTGTTCGATTTCACCGGATCGGCGTAAGTGGGTTCGACAGTTCCTCTGGGCCAATTCTCACAGGCCTCACTCTGATCGTAATAACGATAAGCACCGAGAAAAGTGTTCTGCGCCAACTGTTTCGCTTCGTCGTGCGTAACCCACGGCAGATCCTCGGCACACGTCACCGACAAATACAGTCCTTCGCCGCCGGCAAACACGATGTTCTTGCGATACCACAGCGCTGCTTGCGTGAGCGGAACGTAGTTGCCGTGTCTTGCGAGATGCAGGTAAAGCGGAATGCGCGCGGCGTGGGTCGGGGTGTAGAGCATGTAGCGTACGGCTTCCGCGGCGAGATTCGCATTCAGCCTGAGCGTGACCTTCTCCTTCGAGTTGGGTAACTGGACCTCAGCCTGCGCGGGACTTTGCCGCAGGATCCCGAGCGCGTACGCAGCATCGTCTTTCACCTCTGGAAACGCTTTGTGACACGCCTCATCAGCTTCACACTCGGCGAGCACGCCTTGCAGCGCGCGTTCAGTGTCCTGGGGAAAGTGAAGCGGCATATATTGATTCGTCGGCGAAATACCGTGCAGCACCGCCGCGCGCACGTGCTGCGGATGCCGGCGCATGTAGACCATCGACGCGCGCGTGCCGTACGAGCCACCGTAAAGATTGATCTGATCGTAACCGAGCGCCGCGCGCACGTCATCGATGTCGTCCACAGCGATGTTCGTGGTGTAGAGCGTGAGGTCCGCGCGCTTTTCGAGCTCTGCGCGACACTTCTTCGTCGCCTCGAGCGGATAGAACGAGCCGAGATAACTCTGCGGATCCGCCGAATCGACGAGTTGGCAATTCAGCGGGTTCGACTTGCCCGTGCCGCGTTGGTCCACAAACACGAGATCGCGATGTTCGCGAATCGCCGCCAGCATCGGCGCGACACCCGGCGCGTCTTCAGTCGCCGCGGAACCTGGACCACCAGCGAAGTAGAACAACGGATCCGGGGCGCGTTTTGGACCAGTAGCGGGGAGGACCAGGATGTTCAGATTAATCTTGCGTCCTGTGCGCGTGGCGCGGTTCTCAAACACTTCGAACGTGCCGCACTTTGCTTCGCCTTTGAGATCCGGAACCTGACACGGCTTCAGCTCGAGCGAAGGCTTCGCCGTGGAACTCCGTTCACTGTTGACTATCTGCGGTGTGACGATGAAGGCGATGACGAAGAAGAGTACGAAACGGATCGGTTTACGCATGGGATCTCCTTCTCTAACGGGCTGGCGCTAGTATGCGTCATAGCTCGTTTATTTGCATCGAGTTTGGTGACTGAACATCACGTTCAGCCGGAACGCCTACGCGATATTCTTGAGTGTGTTTGTGGGGATCGTTGCGGTGCTGCTCTTTTTCAATTTTCGAAACTGAACTGGAACTCAATATTGTGCAGTGCCGCTCAGTTGCTCGCCATAGGCGTCGTTCAACCTTCGAAAGTGATACCCCATCGCCGCCAACCGCAGCGTCTCGGCGAGCTTGTCGTGGTGCTTTACCAGCGCTTGAGTAAAGAAGCGCCAAAATTCCTTGCGCTCACGGTCAACTATTCCAAGCTTGAGCATTACGCGGGTGAACGCCACCAGTGCGCTGACAACACTGTAACGTTGCGGCTCTACAAACTGCTGGGCCGTTCGTTTCATCGAGTCAAGCGCTCGCTGATAATACTCACGTGGTGCGTAAATGGTCTGCATGATCGACTGATAGCCCTGGATTAGGACAGCCGGATCCATGCGAGTCTTGAAGTTCAAGGTACAGCTCGTGTTGTTTCCTGAAGCTTCTCCCAGTAGCCGTCCCTCTCGGTCCAGCCTTTTCCACAACTGCGTATCGGGAAGCGCGTTGAGCAAGCCGACCATCGCCAGAGGAATCGCGCTCTTTCTAATGAAGTCGATCTGTCGTTCAAACACGTCGTCCGGATCGCTATCAAAGCCGACAATAAAACCAGCCATCACCTCCATGCCGTAGCTCTGAATTTTCTTTACCGACTCGAGCAAGTTACCTCGGTTCTGAGACTTCTGCGCTTCTTTCAAACTCTCTTCTACCGGAGTTTCGATGCCGAGGAATACGCGTCGAAAACCGGCTTCCCGCATATCTGCGAGTAGCGGCTCATCGTCCGCCAGGTTCACGCTTGATTCAGTCAGGAGAGAGAAGGGATAACCGTTTCGTTTCTGCCACTCTGCGAGCGCGGGCAGCAGTAGCCGGACATTCTTTTTGTTGCCGATGAAGTTATCGTCCACGATAAATACAGTTCCGCGCCAATTGAGATCCCGCAATACTTCGAACTCAGCCAGCATTTGTTGAATGCTCTTGGTTCGCGGCACGCGCCCGTAGATTTCAATGATGTCGCAGAACTCGCAGGAGAAAGGACAACCGCGGGAATACTGCACGCTCATTGCGCTGTAGCGTTTCAGATTCGCCAGGTGAAAGTCGGCCACAGGCGTCGTCGCAAGCGGTGGACGTTCCACTGCCTGGTAGCGGCGTTTTGCAACTCCACTCGCGAGATCTTTAATGAACTGCGGTAACGTTGTCTCCGCCTCGCCGACAAATATGTGATCCGCGTCGGGCAGATCCTCGATGGTCGTCGTGACGTATGGTCCACCCAGCACCACGCGTTTTCCCGATGCCTTGCAGCGCTTCACGACTTGCTTGAGCGAATCCTTCTGCACCAGCATTGCCGTCGCAAAGACCATGTCGGCCCATTCAATGTCCGCAGTTTTCAATGACTCCACATTTAGATCAATTAGTCGGCGCTCCCAGTCCGCCGGTAGTAAAGCAGAAACCGTTAATAATCCCAGTGGTGGAAATGCACATCGCTTACCCTCGAATGGCAACGCGTGTCGAAAACTCCAATAGGTATCGGGAAACTCCGGGTTGATTAACAAAACTTTCATAACAACATGCTCCTTACGTCAGGCTGCTGGTCCACCTTCTGAGGCGACGACTAACCGTGGGGCGCCGTTGGTCCGCGCACCCATACGGCGCAACCAGCGGAAATGGGACCAAAGTCCCGCACGAAACGAGGCGTGCTCACCATATCTCACCCCAAAATCTCGACAGGTCTGTTCCACCAGGCTTGAGATGGCCGGGTAATTGACGTGACACACGCGAGGAAAAAGATGATGTTCGATCTGAAAATTCAAACCACCCAGAAGCCAACTCTCAACTCTACTGCGCCGGCTAAAATCCACAGTGGTTTCGACCTGATGTACCGCCCACGCATTTTCCATGGAGCCGGCATTCTCCAGCGGCAACGGGAACTCGGCCTCTTCAACGCAATGAGCAAGTTGAAAGACGACGCTTACAACCACTCCCGCAATACCGGCTGTTAGAACGTAGAACAGGAGCACCATCCAGAGGGAATGGACCAAAAGCGGCAATCCAAACGCCAATGTGAGGAACAGCGCCTTACCGCCAACAAAGCCGGCGAGTTCCCACCTTTTCGGCCGCGCTATTCGCGTGGATCCGATCCGGCCAAGGATTACGTCGCGAAAATCATCGTAGAGATGCCACTTGATGACATTCAATCCGTAGAGTGGCCACAGATAGAAATGCTGCCACCGATGAACTCTAAATCTTTTTTGATGTGGCGTTAGCCGGCCGAAAAAGGAAATATCGATATCGGCATCATGGCCCGTAATGTTTACATAGGTATGATGTATAACAACGTGTTTCCAGTGCCATATGTAAGAACTGGCGCCAATCAGATCCATCGTCATGGCTGCCAACCGGTTGACCCACGCATGATTTGAGTAGGAATGATGACTGCCGTCGTGCTCGATGTTGAAACCAATGGTCGACATTGACAGGCCAAGCAGAAGCGCGAGAGGCAAAGCTTGCCACCATGACCCCGCCACGAACACGAGCAAGGAGTAGAACCCGCTAAAGACACCCAGAATAATTACGGTTTTCAAATACATTGCGGGACAGTCACGTGGACTTCGATCCGAACTTCGAAAATAATCGTCGACTCTTCGTCTCAACTCTTTATGAAAAGCGTTGTCTCTCCGGAAAGTTAATCGGCTATTAGAAACGTCGTGATTGTGATTAACGGACATATCTTAAAACTCCTGAACTGCTTACCAGGCACTTTGCTGCTCGTACTTTGCTATGTTACTCATCACACGTAGCAAATTGGTGTCAAAACGCGCCGGCGTCTGCTTATATGACAAAAAGATTACTTAACGTAAAGTTGCTATGTGTGATGGAGCACATATAAAAGACGCCTGAGTCAGAACTCTTGAGCCAAAGTCATTCAGGCTGTGAGATGCGAGTTCCAGAGCAGAACTCAATTCAGGTATGCATCCGTTTCGGCTTTAATGATCGCGTAACAAGCGCAGGATCTCGCTTTCAGGCCCTGGCGATTAAGAATAGTAATCATTCCCCGGCTGTAACGAATCAGTTTGCCCGCCTGCAGCATGCCGGCAGCCTTACTTACGCCTTCGCGCCGCACGCCCAACATGTTTGATAGAAATTCCTGAGTTAGGGGAAATTCCTTCGCTGCCAGACGATCGTTGGTCATCAATAGCCATCGCGCAAGCCGAGCCTCAACCATGTGAAAGCGATTGCACGCAGATGATTGAGCGACTTGGGCCAGGAGGGAGTGCGAATAACGATGCAGCAGCTCATGCAGACTGCCAAGTCTGTTTGCCTCCGCTCGTAGAGCCGCTGAACTCATTCTCATCGCTGTTCCTGAGCCTTGCACCAGAGCGAGTGTTGACGAAGATCTGACCCCCATAAAGACGGCCAGGCCGGCCATGCCTTCGTTTCCCACCATTCCTACTTCAAGCAACGATGTCTCTGATAATTCCGAAATCAATGAGATGATCGAATCATTAGGAAAATAGACGTACTTGATTAACTGGCCAGGTTGGTATAACACCTCGCCCAAAACCAGGTTAACTGTCTTCAATTCCGGCAACAGACGGTTGTGTTCACTTTTCGGAAGTGCGGCGAGCAACCGGTTAACAGCCGGAGCGCGCTGAACGCTTCGAATCGAAGGACCATTTTGTATATTCCTGATCTCCATATATTCACTTCCAAAACCAACCGACCGAGGTCGCGAAACGGACTGATACTGATACTAGACGTCAGGCTGCGCAGAGTCTGTGCGGCAACACACACACCAAGCTGAAGAAACGTCGCTCACCGTTGGTCCAAATTAAAAAGCCTCCGGGCTAATCCCGCCCAGAGGCTTTGCTGTAGAAAGTTGCTGGTATTGTCCAGTAACGAACTAGTAGCGAGAGCGACCACCGCCATTATTGCGGCCGCCGCCGAAACCGCCGCGACTACCACCGCGCTCTTCGCGAGGCTTGGCCTCGTTGACGGTTAGTGTGCGTCCTCCGAGGTCATGGCCGTTGAACTGCTGAATTGCCGCATTACCTTCTTCTGTCGAAGACATTTCGACGAATGCGAACCCGCGTGAACGACCTGTTTCGCGATCTTCAATAAGGTTTACGGATTCCACTGTCCCCGCTTGCGCGAACAATTGCTGCAAATCGTCGCCCGAAGTCTGAAACGAGAGATTGCCGACGTATAGTTTCATAGACATTTGTATGTGTACCTTTCCTGCTTTCAGGACTAAAGAGAAGCTTTGAACCAAGTGTGCTTCGACGAAACGGAACCGAGCGAAGAAACGAGCGTTCGAATGCTCAATTGAGCAACTTCTACGGGGTTATAAAACCAGCCTACCCTCGAATCATCTAAACGCCGAGCTTCGATCGCACGGGCGCATCACCGTT
>Ga0207654_10002144_pt1 | contig 10109 bp, 8 predicted proteins | sample KBSC64metaG_FD_184355 | JGI IMG/M metagenome (GOLD analysis project Ga0207654, IMG submission 184355) | Corn rhizosphere microbial communities from Kellogg Biological Station, Michigan, USA - KBS C6-4 metaG (SPAdes) (version 2) | ecosystem: Host-associated > Plants > Roots > Rhizosphere > Soil...
CCATCCGAAATGGGCAGCAATAAATATGGTATTCCGATGGGCCCTGAATATATGATGCTGCTCTTCGATAATGGTTTTCCAGGGCGCAGGGCTGGTATTCCCCCGTTTACGGTCGGGATGGGTCTTCAGCTCCAGCCAACGCTCGTTATATTTATCCATCGGATCCCAAAAGGAGGATGGGTCGGCGGAATGGATCAGCACCGGGATGTGAAGCGACCCGCATTTTTCCCAAACGGCATCCAGCCGCGGATCGTCAACGGGGATTATTTTTCCCTCATCATCTTTGAATTCCATTCCGAGGTCTTTATAGATCTTTAATCCTTTGGCTCCATTACGGACATCCGTCTCCAGTTCCTTCAGCGTGCGTTCCGTCCAATCTTTTCGCCCGAGATGTAAAAAAGAAATATTGGTGAACTGAATAAAGCGATTGGGATAATGTGCACGGATATTGGACTGCGACTTTTTGAAATAGGTGGAATCCTGGACGTCGAAATAGCCGTCGGTATCTTTATACCCTCTCCCGCTGAGGTTATTCATGACAGCCATATTGAGCTTATCCATCTCGCTGACCAGTTCGCCCAGGTTTTGGGACGGCATACTCCACTGATGGTTATGGATGTCGATAAACGGGTATTTGGCCCGGGTAACGATATGTTGTGGCACGACCAGGGTAGATTTCGGGTCGTATTCTTCGAAATCCATCTTTTGTGCAGCAGCCAGCAGGCTCATGAAACAGGATAGGATCGCCAGGATCAGGTTACGCTTTGGGGTAGTTGACATCGATGGTTTGATTTGACGATAAATGTAATCCCTTTATAACAGCATCGCAGCATTCCATGAGCATATTTTTTGTAACGATCTGCCTGCGCCTGCTCTGGTGATCAAAGTACTCGTTGACAAGGTCGAGCAGTGGAGAGAACAATAAGGACCGGTAAACGTCCATGGGAAAATATTTGATCACTCCCCTGGATGCGTTGATCTTTAAAAATTCATGGACAAGCGTAAAATGAGTATCGTGCCGGATATTTCGTTGCCTGTAAGCATTGTTCAGGAGGGGAGATGATTTACCATATTGGATGAGGATAAATGCGGGCCGGTTATTCTTCAGGTAAGAAAATGCATTCGACCACAGCAGCCGGACCCCTTCGGCAAAATCCATATGGACCCTGAAGTTCCCGATCATTGCCTTCTCATAAGCATCCAGCACTTCCCCGATGAACAGCTTGATCAGCAGGTCCTCCTTGTTCTCGTACTTGATATAGATCGTACGGGGAGAAATATTCGCTGCCATGGCCAGTTTTTGCATTGTCAGGTTTTCCAGTCCTTCATCTGCAATGATCTGTAGTGCCAGAGATCGGATAGCTTCCTCTTTTGCAAGGTTCTTTGGTCTCATGGCTACAAAAGTAAATAATTATTTACTTATTAACTATTCATAAGAACAGAGCTTATTTCTTTCTTCAGCAGCGTGAATTTGTTTGGTTTTACGATAAAGGAATGCGCCCCCATCATTTTTGCCTGTTCGACGTCCTCTTCCCGTTTGCTGGTGGAGTAGAGCACTACAGGAATATGGTGCAGGACCGGGCTGTTTTTCAAGAGCTTCAGACACTGCTTGCCATCCATTTTCGGCATATTGAGGTCCAAAAAGATATAGTCCGGCTTTACGCCACCGGCGTCGAGGAGTTTTAGCGCCTCAATGGCGTTGAGTACACTTACACATTCAATATTCGCATCGATCTCCGCAATAGCCTCGACAAAAAAATCTATATCGTCGAGGTCGTCATCTATCAGTAGAATTGTCATCTCCCGCAATAAAAAGGTGTGAGCACGCAATTTATCGAAATTTTTATTTTATTTCGTTCGATCGTATTTATTTTTAACGAGCATTTTCGAAAAAGATGGCAAATAAAAAGGGTGCCGGATCCCGCGCGAAAGGATTCCCTATCGTAGTGATAGGTGCGTCCACCGGAGGCCTTCAGGCAGCTCAGCAGTTGTTCGAGCATCTTGCGCAGGGTACCGGTATGGCATACTTGTATTTACAGACAGGAGAAGGCGGGCAGCAGGCATCTCTGGCTTCGGCCCTCGGAAGCTTTATAAAAATGACGGTCAACCTTGCGGAGGACCAGATGCGGATAGAACCGGATTGCGTGTATATCCTCCCGCCGGATAAGGAAACCCAGGTCTCTCATGGCCGGCTGAACATCAATGAAAAAAAGAGCCGGCCCAGACAACAATCACCGTTAGACATACTCTTTAATTCCGTAGCTGAGCATCACCGGGATGGAGCTGTAGGTGTGATACTCTCCGGCGAGGGCCATGACGGCGCCGCAGGCTTAAAAACGATAAAGATCGTGGGCGGGATCACTTTTTGCCAGGACGAGTCGGCCGAGTTCGATGAAATGCCCGGGGCGGCCATGGCCGAAGGTGTGGTCGACCTGGTCCTGCCGCCGTCGGAGATAGCGAAAGAACTGGAGAAGATAGGACAGCGATCCGACATATTCGCCGAAATGCAAATCACCGGTGAAAGCAGGGCCGATCAGGACGAGGTTCTGCTTAGTATCATTCTACTGCTGAGGAAGACCATCGGGATAGATTTCGCCCATTATAAGGTCAGTACCGTCAAACGACGTATCATCCGGCGGATGTTGTTGTATAAACTGGAGAACCTGGGCAAGTATTATGATTATTTAAAACGGCACGCCAGTGAAATAGCGCTCCTTCACCAGGACCTGCTTATAAATGTTACCTGTTTTTTCCGGGATGGGGATTCCATGGAATACCTGAAAAAGACCGTATTACCGCTGATCATCCGGTCTAAGGCCCCGGAAGATCCGGTGAGAATATGGGTCCCGGCCTGTTCCACCGGCGAAGAAGCTTATTCCCTGGCGATCCTGCTATTGGAGATCCAGGAAGACAATGGCAGCAGAGGGCCGATACAATTGTTCGGCACCGACCTGAGCGAACCGGCGATCTCAAAAGCCCGCGCCGGTGTTTATAGTGTCAGTGATCTCGCAGATGTCAGTGACAGCCGGCTCAGTAAATTCTTTGTAAGGGTAGACGAGCATACCTACCGCGTCAATAAGAACATCCGGGACATTTGCGTCTTTGCGCAGCACAATATATTCAAGGATCCTCCTTTCTCGCGATTGGACCTGATCAGCTGCTGCAATCTTTTTATTTATCTTGATAACGTTCTGCAGCAGAAATGTATCGGGTTGTTCTATTATGCACTGAACCCTCATGGGTATCTCGTATTAGGGAAATCCGAGGCCGTCAATTCTCCCGGCCAGCAGATGTTCTCTCAATTGGAGAAGAGGTTCAAGGTATATGTAAAGAAGCTCAATGCGGCCGTCAGACAGGTGGGGCAGGGGACTACGCAGCTACTCACTGCGGAAAAGAAGGCACCTGCCGGCCGGAAGAAGGTCTTTGCCGACGATCAGCCGGACATCCCTAACCTCGAGAAGATGGTCGACGACATACTGTACGCCAGATTTATTCCAGCATCGGTGGTAGTCAACCAACAGATGGAAATACTTCAGTTCAGGGGATCGACCAACCTTTTTCTCGAGCCCTCCCGTGGAAAAGCCAGTTTCAATCTTATGAAGATGGCGCGTCCCGAATTGATATTCGACCTCCGCAACTGTATCCACAAGGCCATCACTTCGAGAACACCGGTGAAGAAAACCGGAATAGAGCTGACGGTCAGGCAAAGCCGGCATCTTTCGTCTATCGAGATCATCCCTCTGCAGACAAATGACGATGACAAGCTGCTGCTGATCATTTTCGAGGAGCATCAGGATGAGCGGAAAGATAAAGACATTGAATTGTCAAAAGATGAGATGGTGCGAAAGCTCCGGGAAGAGCTGAATGCAGTCCGGAGTGACATGCGAACCATCATTGACGAGCAGGAGGCCAATAAAGAGGAGCTGCAATCCGCCAATGAGGAGATCCTTTCGAGCAACGAGGAGCTGCAAAGCATCAACGAGGAGCTGGAGACTTCGAAAGAAGCGGTAGAGTACGCCAATGAAAAACTGACAACCATCAACACTGAGCTGCAAAAAAGCAACGAGCAGCTGCTGGAAACCCAAGAGTATGCGGACGCGATGTTCCAGACCATACAGGAAGGCGTCGTCGTTCTGAATGCAGACCTGAAGGTAAAGATGGCCAATACATCTTTCTACAAAACCTTTCATACGTTGCAGGAAGGGATAGAAGGACGGCTGTTGTTCGAGATCGCGGATGGCAAGCTGGATACGCCCGAGATCAGGGAAGCCGTCGACAGTATCCTGTTCCAGGGCACACAGATCGAAGGATATGAAATGCAGTTCCCCTCGCTGCCCACAGGCAACCGGATCATGCTGCTCAACGGCAGAAGACTGCTGCAGAAAGCCAACAGGCAGGCATTGCTGCTGCTGGCATTCGAAGACATAACGGACCGCCGGCGGGCCGAAAAGATGACAGCAGAACGGGAGGAGTGGTTCAGGAACATGGCGAACAACGCACCAGTAATGATATGGACCGCGGATCCTGACGGTCTGAGGACCTTTTTCAACGTCACCTGGCTGACCTATACCGGCAGGAGCGTGGATGAAGAGATCGCCAACGGCTGGGTGAACGATGTATTCCCGCCGCATAAGAACGACTTCCTTGCCGTCTATAAGCAGGGCTTCCAGGAGAGAAAACAATTCATGATCGAATACAGGCTTCGCCGCTGGGATGGAGAATACCGGTGGGTCCGGGCGATAGGCAAGCCTACTTTTTCCCCCGACGATCAGTTCACCGGCTTCGTAGGCATTTGCACCGAGATCCATGACTCCAAACTGATGCAGGAAGAGCTGGAACGAAAGGTCAATGAAAGGACCCGCGATCTGCAGGAAGTGAATAAAGAGCTGAAACGATCGAATAGTGAGCTGCAGCAGTTTGCCTATGTAGCCAGCCATGACCTGCAGGAGCCTCTGAGAAAGATCATGACCTTTTCCGATCGCCTTTCTACTTTCACGGATCTGCCTTCCCCTATCAGGTCTTACCTGGACAAGATCGCTACCTCTGCCGCCAGGATGTCCCAGCTGATCCACGATCTGCTGGAATTTTCCAAAGCCATAAAGATCAACGGGAAATTTGCTCCCACCGACCTCAACGCTACACTCCAGGCAGTGCTCTCTACTCTCGAAGTTGCCATCAAACAAAAGCAGGCGCTCATCGTCTCGGACGAGCTGCCGGTGATCGAGGCCATCTCGGTGCAAATGGAGCAGTTGTTCTACAATATCGTCAGCAACGCCATCAAATTTTCAAGGGACCATGTGCCATCAGTGGTAAAAATAACCTCTCATCCGCTGCAGCCGGAAACTGTGCGTACCATGGAAGGGCTGAATCCAGCCCAGGAATATGTAGAGATCATTTTCGAGGACAATGGCATCGGGTTCAATAACGAATATGCGGAACAGATATTCGTCATCTTTCAGAGATTAAATGCACGACACGAATACCCCGGCACAGGCATCGGACTGGCGCTATGCCGTAAGATCGTTGAAAACCATGGAGGCAGAATATTCGCCACTTCCATAGAGCAGGTGCGAACCGATTTCCATGTCATATTGCCCGTGAAGCACAAGCATGAATAGACTTGACAGCTGGTGGAGAATGAGTATGATAAGCCTGCGCGCCTGGTTAATTAAGCCTTGCTATTAAGGTGATATTTACTCCTGCTCCATTTTCCCGGGAATAGTTCGGTTCTAATGCCATCATGGTAGATTCAGAGAGGATCATTCCCAGCCTGTAGCTTACGCCTCTTATCCCGTTTAGTCCATACCAGCCGGTGAGATATTGCCGGAATAAGCTGGCGCTCTCGTTACTGATCCTAAAGCTTATCCGGGCATAAGGCTCGATAACTTCTGTAGTCCGGGCGTTGTTCTTGATCGGCGATGATGTCTGAGAAAAGAGTTTTGCACCCGCATAAACTCCCACCCGCTCACTAAAGCCCATAATACCGCCTTCGGCATAGAGGTTGTAGGGCGCTCCCGCTGACAGGGAAAGAATAGGTGAAACGTGTCGTTCACATGGGTTTCCCTGAGCCTGGCAGGTTGAATTCCTGCATATGGAAATGATGAGTAAAAGAGGGGCAATGAATATGGTTTTCATGAGTTGGATTTTATCTACCTACATATACGTTTTTTTTAAATGTTTATTGTCTTTGGGTTTGCACAGGATTAATTTTGTTCGCTGTTCGCGATTTGCAAACGGCGAATAAATCACTATATTTACATTATGAAATCTCACAACGGCATGCGTCCGCAGGACATAGTGATTCTTATTAAAATACTGACTGTATCTGCACCGGACTGGCAGTATAGGGATCTTTCTGCCTCACTGTACCTCAGTATCTCAGAAATATCCGAATCATTGAATAGAAGTCATATCGCAGGCCTTATTGATGAACGCAAGCGAAAGGTTCACCGCCAGTCGTTGATGGAATTTATTCGATATGGTATTCATTATGTTTTTCCGCAAGTGCCTGGCACCCTAGTTACGGGTATTCCTACAGCACATTCGTACCCTTTTTACACCAAGTTTTTTAAAAGTGAATTGAATTATGCCTGGCCGGATGAAAATGGAAGTATGAGAGGGCTAGCTATTCAACCTTTATACAAGTCCGTTGTTAAAGCCGTGAGGAAAGACGAGTTATTATATAAATTACTTGCTAGCATTGATATAATCAGGGTCGGCCGAACAAGAGAATTAAAAGTAGCTATTGAAGAACTACAAAAAATTATCCTATGAGTCATAGAGAAAATATAACCAGAATCAAGGCTGTCTATTTTGCATTGGAAGAACTTGCTTCGGAAGTCGTCTTTGTTGGCGGAGCAACGGTGTCGCTTTATTCTACAAGGCCAGAGGCCGAAACAAGACCTACCGATGATGTAGATATAGTCGTCGAGATATTTCATTATAAGGAATACGCTGCCATTGAAGAGAAATTGAGAAACAAAGGTTTTGCCAATGATGCAACTTCAGGAGTGATTTGTCGCTATACTATTCACGGGATCACAGTTGACGTCATGCCGACATCTGAAGAGATATTGGGATTTTCAAATAAGTGGTACCCGGAGGCATTTGTCAATTCTATCTATGTCACACCCGAAGATGGATTATTCATCCGAATATTCTCAGCACCTTATTTTCTAGCCACAAAGCTGGAAGCATTTGTAGATCGGGGCGAAAATGACGGCAGATTCAGTTCTGACTTTGAAGATATTGTACATGTGTTGAATCATCGTGAACCGGTGTGGGAGGAGATCAGGAATGCAAATGAGCCGGTGAGGCAATATTTGAAAACTGAGTTTGCCAGATTGTTAGCACAAAAATATATCGATGAATGGATAAGCGTTCATTTAGATTATGATGAGCAGAGGAGGGTTGAGTTTATACTGGGGAATATGGCTGAGCTTGTAAGTTACTTTCAACCGCCATATTAAATTGTGATTTCTAAAATTAATTAGATGAATTAGTCAAGACTTGATCTGACAATAGGGGTTAACTTTAAGTTACCACACTTTTAATCAACCCCCAAAATGTCAGATCATGAATCAAGAATCTAAGTTAATCAAATCCAAGTTAGGACTTCTCAATTTGGCAGAACATTTAGGCAATGTCTCCCAGGCATGCAGAGTAATCGGCTACAGCCGAGATAGCTTTTACCGGATTAAAGAACTGTACGACACTGGCGGAGAATCTGCTCTGCAGGAAGTTAGCAAGAAGAAGCCCATTCTCAAGAACCGGGTCGAACCGGCTGTCGAGGAAGCCGTTGTAAAGATGGCGTTGGACTATCCCGCCTATGGGCAGTCCCGGGCCTGCAATGAGCTCCGCAAGCAGGGAATCTTTATTTCAGCCGGTGGAGTCCGGAGTGTCTGGCAACGACAAGAGGAATTAAGAGTGACTTAGTTAAATCTAACGTAAGTACAGATTCAATTGCTCTGTAATTTGAAATAGAAAACGACAAATATCTCATATGGCAATTTAATTAAAAAAATATATTATATATCGAGTTATTTAATCAATTAAAGAACTTCTTAAAACACCAGAGGCCATCCACCACATGGTAGATAGCCTCTTCTTATTATTTTAACTCCATTCTCTACCTCACCTCTGCCGCCGGCCTTGTCGGCGGCGTAAACCCTTTCTTTTCCAATTCATTGATCTCCTGTATTGCCCGTTGCAGCTGATTGTCCTGTCCTTTCGCCCCTGCCGTCAGGTCCTCTGCCACAGGAATATCCGGATCCACTCCATGGCCTTCTTTGAACCATGTTCCGTCGGGGTTGAACATCCGGAACGTAGGCACCGTAATATTCCCGCCGTCGATGAGCGGCGGCGCCCCGCTGATGCCGATGAGACCACCCCAGGTGCGGGAGCCGATCAACGGACCTAAACCTGCTTTGCGGAAGTAATCCGGAAATGCATCGCCGCCGGAGCCACTCCATCCATTGATCAGCATGACCTTCGGTCCAAAATTGCCGGCAGGAGGCCAGCTCCAGTTGACGCCGTCACGGGTGGCCCAGAAAGCGAGTGGTTTACGATCCAGCATTTCTATGAACCGGTCCGGTATCTGTCCTCCACTATTGAAACGTTCATCTATCACCAGCGCTTTTTTATCCAGCTGCGCTGTAAACTGACGGATCAGCTCGTTCTGTCCATCGACGCCTGTGCTGCGTACGTAGATATAACCCGCGTTACCGCCTGTGGCGTCTTCCACTTGCTGTCTGTTGTGCTCGATCCATGCCAGATGACGCAGCCTTGACTCGTCACGTAATGTCTGCACGATCGTCCGGTGTGCGCCCGTCCATGAAGCCGTGCTGTTGTACGTCAGCTCCACCGGCTTGTCGGCAAGATTGCCAAACAAGGCATACGGTTCCGTCTTTGTCGTCAACGGCACGCCGTTGACGGCCAGGATATAGTCCCCTTCTTTCACTGATACGCCGGGAAGGTCGAGGGGTGAGCGGACCTCGGCATCCCAGGGGGCGCCTTTGATGATCTTTTTTATCTTATAGTATTCGCCGTCGGCCTCCCAGTCTATGCCCAGGTAGCCCACAGAGGCGCGCTTAGGCGTTTCTCCCACACCGCCGCCATGATAAGTATGCGACGCGTTCAGCTCGCCGATCATCTCTCCCAGGATAAAGTCCACTTCTTCCCGTGTAATGGCGCCATCCAATATCTTCAGGTATTGTTCCTTTACCTTATTCCAGTCCACGCCGTGCATATTAGGATCGTAGAAATAATCTCTTTCCAGGCGCCAGGCTTCCGTCAATATCTGCCGCCATTCTTTCCGGGGATCGACCCACATCTGCATTTCGGCTGTGCGGAGCCGTTTGTCCAGCTTCTGACCTTCCTCTGCCGCAATGATATATACTGCACCGTCCTTTACTATCAACAGGTGCTTGCCGTCGGCAGAAAGCAAGATGCCACCCGCATCTTCCGTGATAGTCTTTGTCTTCCGTTTGTCAAGGTCAAAGAACATTACCGGTCTGACCTTATCGTCGGAACCAGCATTGGGGAATTTCTGATAGATAAGTTTGCCGTCGGCGGCATAGAGGTTGCCGTAATTGCCGGCTTCCACCGGCAGAAGGATGATGCGTGATTCAAGGCCGTCTATATCTATGTCGACAGGAGTGACCTTGGGTTTGGCCGTTGCAGCCGGCTTTGCTGCGGTGGGTGGGGTGGACGGAGCCGCCGTTTCATCCTGCTGCAACGCAACCGTATCATCTTTCGGATACAGCGGCGAACGCGTAGTTTTCTTCAGTACGATAGCCGCAAGATTGGTAGAATTTGGATAGATAAAAGTATTATCCATGTCGCTGTACAACGGGTTGAAGGACTGGCTGGTGGTAATGAAAAGGTACTTGCCTCCGGGATCGAAGGCAGGATTGGCGTTGGAATAATATCCACTGGTAGCCTGGTGTAAGGTCTTATTGTTATAATCGTAAATAAATACCGCTCTGTGACCGTTGGGGAGATCGCGGTCATAGGCCAGCCAGCGGCTGTCGGCCGACCAGCTGGGAGAGAAGCCCAGCAGATTGCCTTCAAACATCCGGAGACCATGGTCGATGCAGGTAGTTTGCCCG
>Ga0207654_10002148_pt1 | contig 10096 bp, 10 predicted proteins | sample KBSC64metaG_FD_184355 | JGI IMG/M metagenome (GOLD analysis project Ga0207654, IMG submission 184355) | Corn rhizosphere microbial communities from Kellogg Biological Station, Michigan, USA - KBS C6-4 metaG (SPAdes) (version 2) | ecosystem: Host-associated > Plants > Roots > Rhizosphere > Soil...
GGAAAACCGACCGAAGGCGCAAGAGAAGCGAAGCCAATCCGCGCAATAAACGTCCTGTTGTCCGCCGTACTACGCTCGGATCGGCGACAAGAGGGCGACTGCAGATAGCAATGCCGCGCTACCGTCGTGACCAAGCCCGTGATAAGCCTGAGTACGAACAGCCGAGATTGCACCTTATACTACTGATATATAATAGAAAAACTGGAGCAGGCGAAGGGATTCGAACCCTCGACCCCAACCTTGGCAATATTTACAAACCCACGGTTTTCACCCATTTCAAAATACAAGCAACTAACAATGCTCCAGTTTCCACTCGTGAGCCGCAGGAATGCGTGACTGTCTTCGATGACGCAGGTTACCCAAGAAGTTACCCACGATCGTTTATTGTATGGTATGCAACGACATTAGTTCGCCTACAGCGAATCTTCCAACAATTCTTTTGAGCTTATTGCCTGTCTATTTGACTTGCACGGCCGTTAACTTGGCGCTAACGGCCTCGGCCCGCAAAGATATGGCAATCGTCCGGTTTACCAAGCGTTATATCGCAACGAGAAAGCGGCCTAGCGGGGAACGCGAGGAAGACTGCGACTCCGTTTGCCGCGGGCTCAGGCTGAGACACAGCCCCACCGGTCTCAAGAGGTTCAGCGCGGCCATACGGAAAGGTGGGGCGCTCAAGCGGTACGATCTCGGCCCCGCCCAACCGGAATTGCTGGATGAAGCCCGGCGGCGAGTCGAGGCGCTCAAGCAAGCTGCAGAGGAGCGCTTGCCGGCCGCATTCGTGGTAGAGCAGCCAAAACCACCCGAGATCACTTTCGCCGAAATGCGTGATGAATATGTGCGCTGGTGCGAGCAACGCGACATCCGATCGTGGCGTCCGATGAAGGGTGACCTCCATAACCCGCAGCTCACGCAGTTCGAGGGGCGCCCGGCGGCGAGCATCACCAAGGCCGAAATCGTCAAGGTGCTCGACCGCATCGGCAGGAGCAAGGGTCTCTACAGCGCGAAGAACGTCCTACGGCGCCTTCGACCAATGTTCAAGCGGGCGGTCGGCCGGGGCGAGGTACCAATCAACCCCTGCGACGGCATCCCGGCACCTGCTCCCGACAAGGAACGTACGCGCGTCCTGACCAATGCCGAGATCAAGGCTATATATAAGGCCACATTTCAGCTGCCCGACCCCGTCGGGCAGATGATCCGGATAATCCTGTACACGGGACAGCGCTTGAACGAGGTGCGCAAGCTCAAGCGGTCGGAGATCGTTGATTCGGTCTGGACCATCCCTGATCATCGCTCAAAGAACGGAAGGCCCCACATCCTCCCGCTGACCAAGGAGGTGATGGCGGAACTGCGTAGCCTGCCGGACCATGGACCCGATAAATTTGCCTTCTCGATCAGGTGTGGAAGAACGGCGAGGACGCTTGGAAAGGGAGAACGGCGAAAGCTGCAGAAGCTGTCTGGGACGGCCGGCTGGTCTTATCACGACATCCGTCGCACCGTCCGCACGAAGCTTGCGGAACTCGGCGTGCCCGACGAGGTCGCCGAGCGCGTAATCAGCCATACGCCGGGCAAGCTGATGCGCACCTATAACCTGCATCAGTATACCAAGGAAAAGCGTGAGGCGCTTGAAAAATGGGCCAAGCATCTCGCCAGCTTGGTCGAGGAGCCGAAGTCGCCGCCGTTATCGAAGTGCGGTGTCGGGGTATTCGTGCCGAGGACGGCAATGCCTATCCAGGCTAAGACAATTCGGGTGAAGGTGCCCCGCACAGTTGCCAGCTAACCCCACCGCCGTGCCAGCTAATAGGTGTTAGCTGGCAAGTATTGATGTAGATATTACTTCGGTCCTGTCATTTTTTACTATGTTTTTCTCGCGCGCTATGTTACAAGAGTACAGCTGCCGGAGCCATACGGCGGCAAGGGTGCTTTTAAAATGACAGAGGAAGATATTATCGATTTAGAGCTAGACGCCTTGCTATCAATGAAGGACCTACGCTCCTACCTGCCCGTCAGCCATACGCAGATCAATCGAATGGTTGCCGCAGGACAAATCCCCCCACCGCTTTACATCGGCATAAGGCCGTTCTGGATACGTAACCGCATCCTGCGCTGGCTGGGACATTTAGCCAAAGGCTGTACCGCACAAGAAGCCGTGCGGCTGATCAGCTAACCGAAACCGCCGCCTGAGGGCGGCCTTCCGGAGACAAAACTATGTAAAGTCGCACCGTCGCCATGCGGGCGCAGAGGGAAACTTATGTCTGATGAAAACGATAACCGCCCAGGAAGAGACTGCCGTCGTCGCACAGCCCGCCGAACCTGATACCCGCCACCCACAGCTTGAGGAGATAAAAAAGGCTGCCCTTTTCTTATCCCGCTTTACCCAGTCCGAATTCGAGTTCCGGTACCTTTATGATCCGGCCAGCATGAAAAATATTACCCTGAACCCGCCGCGCGATTGGGGCACACTTGCAGAGTACGCCAAAAAGCTGGTGCGTCTGAACAAGGGCCATGTGGGCATATTCTTCGGCGTCAATGCCAATGACGGTCAGGGTTTCAGGAGCGAAAACATCGTGTCCGCATGCTGCCTGTTCGTCGATCTTGACGGCACGCCCCTTGATAATCTGCAGCGGCTCAAACTGCCTCCGCATGTGATCATCCAAACATCGCCTGGAAAATGGCACGCGTACTGGTTCGTCGATGATCTGCCCATCCAGCAATTCAAGGCATTGCAAAAGAGGATGGCTGTACTGATCGGCTCCGATCCAAATGTATGTGACCTGGCAAGAATTATGCGCCTGCCCGGCTTCTTCCACCAGAAGGACCCGGATAAACCCTTTCTCGTCCGCATCGTGGAAATGCGCGATGATCCGGCATTCGCATTTGCCGATTTTGGAGCCGCACTGGCTGCGGCTGAGCAGGAGCACGGTATCGGTAAGAAGGTGGCGTCCCAAAAGGCGATCTGGGAGACGGCGGAGAATGACAATGGCCGTGAGCAGGATGATCTCCACGAATCCGAGGCAGCGATCCGTCATCTGATCCAAAAGCATGCCCTTAATCTCGGCATCTATCTCGAATGGGTGGAACTGGGCATGGCGCTCCACCATAGCCATGGCGAGGACGGGTTTACCCTCTGGCACGACCTTTCGTCACAAGCTGACGGCTATGAAGGGGAAGACGCGTGCCGTGCCAAATGGGATACCTTCCGCGATCCACCCGAGCGTCCCATCACCATGAGCACGTATTACGCTAAGGCCAAGAAGGAAGGATGGACGCCTACAACGAAGGCCAAGCGAGGGAGACCCAAGGGAAGCAAGGAGGACAAGCCCGATGCTGCGTCACTCACCCTTGAACTGGTAAAGGAGGCAGGGGACGAATTCTGGCTCGATCAGGGAGGTAGGACCTGTGTTTCGGTTAAGTGCAAACGACCTGATGGAGTAAGTTATCTGCGGCACATGTACGTCGGCAGCGGCGATTATCAGAACCTGTTGTGCCGGCGATACCATCAACATCTCGGAAACCGGACCCTGCCAAAGGATCAGCTGAACCGGGCCATCAATTTGCTCGACAGCGATCAGGAGGGGTTGTCGCAACACCGTGTTTATAACCGCTTCGGCGTGCACGATGGAGCGATCTATCTCGATCTTGGACGTAAGGATTGGCATTGTGTCCGGATCGACAAAGACGGGTGGGACATCGTGACGGATTGCCCGGTCCGGTTTATGCGCGGAAACCGTATTCAATTGCCGGAGCCCCAAAGAGGAGGCTCACGCAGCCTTTTCAAGCAGCACTTCAACCTTCCAGATGACGATCTGACCAAGCTGCTTGGCTTCATGATCGGCTGCTTCAATCCGATCGGCGCTTATCCGATCCTGATGATTGGGGGCGAGCAAGGCTCCGGCAAAAGCACGATGGGCGACAATATCTTGCTCCTTATCGATCCGCCTTCGGAACCGAAACATGGCAGGCTCAGCTTATGCCGGCAGGAGCAGGATTTGCACATCCACACCGAGAAGGTGGCGGTGGCTTATTTCGACAATCTCTCGGGTTTGTCGACAGAAATGGCTGATGCGCTATGTCGCTTAGCGACAGGGGCAGTCTCATCTTTTCGCGTCCTTTATAGCAACGATGGCGAAAAGCAGTTTGCCCTGTCCCGTCCCATCATCCTGACGAGCATCGACACGCCGTCCAACCGGGGCGATCTGCTCAGCCGCAGTCTTCTGATTGAGGCTGAGGTCATCGCCGATCGCCGAGAAGAACGTGTGTTGCGCGCGGCATTTGATCGCGACCGGCCGCAGATGCTGGGCTTTATCCTCGATTGCGTGTCGGCGGCACTTCGCCATCAGGATGAAGTGGCACAGGACGTGGCAGATAAGAAATTTAAGGCCCCGAGGCTGGCGGACGTTGCGCTCTTTGTCGAGGGCGCGGCGGATTTGCTCGGCATTAAGCGGGGAGATTTCTGCACGCTGCTCCAAGGCGAGCAAGAACGCATCCAGGCAAACTCGGCACTCGTTAACAACCTGGGCGGCGAGATATACCGCTACATGTCGACCGGTGTTACACGATCGGTGGAGGCGACATCCCACCAACTGCTCGATCTCCTGCGCGGCGACGACCGCTATATGGACCTCCCTGCGGTCAATCGCGTGGTGCCCACCCTGAAACGCATTATGCCTGGCCTGAGGGAATTGGGTATCGAGGTCGAGATCGGCGATCCTCAGGGCAGGGCAAAGCTATGCATGATCAAGATCAGGCGCGCGACGGATTTCGAACCGTTCCCTACAGTTAAGGAAGACAGCGTGTTCTGACCGCCGATGCGCAGCAATGCTGAAGACGAGGGCCGGCCATTGCGCCGGCCTTTTTCGTACCGGCGGTGGCCCTATGTTGGATGAGTTGAGGTAAAAGGGCTAGATATCTGATGTTGCGGGGGTGCGGGGGTGCGGGGGTTGTTTGTATTTTTTGCAAAAAGATAAATAATGAGGCGGCGTGGGGGGGGCAGCGGCCCACGGCACGGCGCGGGGTATTAAGTGGAGCATATAATCGGGCGAAGCCCCCGCAACCCCCGCATCCCCGCCGGGGGCACCATCGGCGTTTCCGGGCGTCTTCGCACCCATGCGCCTTACCGGTCCCCGCCTGCTCCTGCTGATCATAGCCGCCGCCCTGGCGCTCCGCCTGTATGACCTCGCCATATCCCAGCCCGAAAATCTGCCGTGGAGCCGCTCAGCCTCGCTGATCCCATCGGCCCATTCACCGTCCGCAAGCTTGGCACGCTGCGTAACGATCCCCGAAAATGCTACACCCCCCTGCAGAATGTCCATGCGCGCTACAGCCCATTGCCGCCGGACCACGGCCCCGGCACGTGCGGCTATACCGACGGCATCCGCTTGGCTAACGCCGGTCTCGACTAACCTCCCGCGGCATGATCTGATATGAACGAACGCATGGACAGCTTTAAAAAGCCCTTCCGCGCTGTCCCAGTCCAGCTGGGCGAGGAAGTCACTGCCCAGCGACGGCGGGAAAACCGGCAGTTGTTGATCGGCATGGCCATCAGGATGGCACTGGTTATGTTGCTCATCTTCCTGACCGGTATGGTTATCACCAACTCGGGGCTTAGCCGCTTTCTCCCCTCTGGCCCCTCCAATGCGGCAGCGGGCGATCCTCCAGTGCATGTCCATTATCGATCCTGCGCAGCTGCGAGGGCCACAGGGCACGCGCCCGTCCACACCGGGTCGCCGGGCTACAGACTGCGGCTGGATGGCGACGGTATTGCATGCGAACCGTATATCGATCCGTGATCGCGCGTGCGGGTGCTTTACCCGGCGTTAGGCGGGAGGGGGTAATCCGGCGGTGTCAACATCGAGGACAGCGATGGTTTTCCACGCGCGCTATAAACCGAGCAAGATGTGCTGCCGAATTATCGCGCTGCTTATGACAGGTTCCATTTTGCCAGCAGAGCCGGTCGGCGCTCATGATTACGTGGCCAAGCGGCTGTCGACAGAGGAACGGATCGCCTGCCTCGCTGACCATGGCCGGGTTGCCGCTGTCAGCCTTGGCGGCGATGAAGGCTGTATCCGGCCAATGCTAGATGCAGGTAAATCCTGCACGGATGGCTCACAATGTTTGGGCGGCAATTGCTCTGCCAACCCTGCTAGATCGCGAAAGAGGCCGGTCGTGGTAGGTCAACGTGCGACCGGCATTTGTGTAAAGGAAAGCCCGGATTTGTCCTGTGGTTATTCCGTCGTGAAGCGAAGGCTGCACATTCGCGCATGCCAATGATTGCCCGTAGGAGACGCAAACGTTAGCCAGACGGGATGCGCATGCATCTCCTCTCGGGTGGCCGTCTCCGCATGCCGCGCCATATCTATTATCCCGATGCGGCCGATGGCGAATGGTTCGCAATGCCGGTCTCCTGCGCATTGTTCAGGCATACGCAGGGCAACGCGCTGTTCGATACTGGCTGCCATCCCAATGCGGCCATTGATGGCGAAACCCGCTGGGGCAATCATGCACGCTATTCCGAACCCATTTTTAATCCTGAGGACGCCGTCATCAGCCAGCTTGCCGCCACCGGCCTTATCGCTGACCACATCGATCTCGTGATCTGCTCACACCTTCATTACGATCATTGCGGCTGCAACGTCTTCTTCACGCGTGCAACCGTCATTTGCCACGCCAAGGAACTGGAAGCGGCGCAGGCCTCAGATGCCATACCGATGGGCTATTTGCGTGAGGATTGGGATACCGAGCAGACCATTCAGGCAATCCATGGCGAGCATGACGTGTTCGGCGACGGCCGCCTTACGCTGATCCCACTTCCGGGCCACACGCCAGGGTCGATCGGCGCACACGCTGTGCTGGATCGATCGGGCGCATTCCTCCTGGCATCCGACGCAGCACCAGTCGAAGCATCCCTCCGCCAACGCTATGCGCCCAGCAACACGGTTGATGTTGATCAGTACCTTACCTCGTTGAATGTCATCGCCCAGCATGAACGCGACGGCGCTACGCTCCTGTTCGGTCATGACGATGCGCAATGGCGGCAGTTAAGGACGGGCGTGGATGGTTATGATTGATGTCGGCTTGCGACCCAATTGCGGACGCCCTGAAGTGATGCCAAATTTGTTTATGGTCAAACTAATCCACCGCTATCGATCTTACCTTTCATCGAAGGCAGTCAGCCGGCCTCCCGGCGCTCCGCGTCTGATTGAGATGCAATGGCAGTGGCTGCCATGGCTTATACCGTGGGCTGTTGCTTGGCTCATTTGCTGGGTTTTCGGCCTTTCAGGGCTTGGCAGTTTGTATGTTGTTTTGCCTCTTTTAGGTCTTTCGCTTGTCGGTGCCTGTTTCGTCGGCTGGGTCATTTTAGTGGATGGAGCAAAGCATGATGTTGAAAGATGGCGTTCCAAGTGACTGCTAGGTAAGGTCGGCTTTCCACCCCGAAGCGGCCACGACGACGGAGGAAATAGCCTCTGCTGCCGAAACATCCAAACCAAACCGAGACGTTACCACCATTTCGAGATTATCAATGCGATCAACGCCGCACACATGAGGGAAAACAAGCCCCACCCCGCTGTCCGCCACCAATAACTCCAACCATCGTCGGCGCGATAATAAATCACGCCAAGCGAACCCCGCGTCTGCTTCGTTCTGAGACTGAACGCAAAGATGCTCGCTGAACCCAGCGCCATGGCGATCAAAACCGGCAGAAATATTTGATCGGACCTGCGTTCTTCGGCCCTTTCATCGCGCGGAATGTGGCGGGTCAGTATTTCGAGGTTGGGCGGACAGACGGCCATCTTGTACCAGCCGATGCCGAGCAACCCCGGATAGAGCGTCGGGCAGATGTTCTGGCCGACCTCCGCCGCCTTGTAAGTCGTCGCGTCGATCTGTGCCGAGCCGGCCGGCTTATCCCACCATGGACCAACATTAATCGTATAGCTCCTCCCCCATCGCGACCATTGCGGGTATTTGCTATATACCTCCGCCTGGAACCGATGCACGGGTAACGTCTCGTGAAGCTGATCGACCGTGATCACAATGGGCCAGGCGTAGAGCATCATGATCAGCATCCCTACACCGTTGCCCAACATCATTTTCCGGAATGTCACAGCGGGGGCGGGCTTTGGAGCTTCGAGGCGGATAATTGCCCAAATGCCTGTGCCAAGGATTGAGGACAGCAACAGCGCCATCCGCCAATTCGCGATTGGGTAATCACCAACCGCCACCGCGAAGATCGATAGCATTCCCGCAGATACCGCCGACCATGCGATCGGCCCAAGCGCCGGGATTGCCTCCTTTGCACCAAGGCGCTCGCTGGCCCCAAGGAACAGGGCCACGACTGTGATTAGTGCTGATCCAAAAACAATCGCGTTGATGAAGAAACGTTGCGGAAAGGCAATGATCAGGCCCATTGCCGGGGGCGCCAACGTAAAGGGGATGATCATGGCTGCGCGGTCGCCGCTCGACATCTTGGACATCGATTCTGCGAAAGTATCTCGCATAGGCTATTCTCCGCTCAGTGCATCCTTCGTGACCGCGTTCATAGCGGCTCTGTTTCGGCCAGAACTCCCGTTAAGATTTGGGAGCGGAATGACGCTCGGCTACGACCCATGAGCCGACAATGATGGGAAAGATCGCGAGGGAAGAAAATGGGTCAAGGTCAGAACGGCCGACGGCATCGAGCAACCAATTCAGGGCAAATATCACGCACGAGGCGAGGGCCGCTATGGCAAATATGAAGGCCACGCCCTTCCAATGGCAGGGCATATAGCTCCAGAGAACTCTCTCGAACCAGATTTCGCGATCCATGACGATATCATGGAGAACGCGAGGGGTGTGTCAACTGGCCGTCAGCTTCTGGCTTTTTATGCTCTCAAATCGACCAGTCCGCAAATCACCCCAATCCGGACGTACAGATGCGTCAGCAATTTCACAGAAATTTTCGAAAAATCTTCGACCTTGGGTGACCTGAGCGTTGAGTATAGCCCCCGGTATACCCTCCGATGGGGCCACCGCCGGCACAGCTCGGGTGCTCTCCCAGGCGCAATTAACTTAGATTAATCTCAGCTAAAGTTGCAAAATTTTGACCGGCCGTCACCTTCCCGGTCTAAACCGACAGTGAGCTACCCGCTACTCTACGGAGAAATCGAATATCCGTGCCGTCATCGCACCACCCGTGCCTGCGCCGCCTAGCGCGTAAATGAAGCCATATTCGCCAGGCGCCAGCTCATCGGTTGCCTTGGCTTTGAACACGCCAGGCCGAACCATTTTATAATCGAATGCAATGCGGTCCTTATCCATCACGCCGGTCTTTGCACCGGCAATGTTGATGCTGCCAACGCGTGCCTCCCGTCGTCCGTCCTTCCGGATAAGTCTGATGAGGGTAAACTCGCTCGGTGTTGAGACGGTGGCCGCCGTACCGGCTAACCATGTGCCGGCGGTGCGCCCATCGCTAGCGTTCGACTCATCGAAGAAGAAATAGAAATAGGGCCGAGTGGACGCCTTCACCCGTGCGCTGTCATTCTGAATGGTGGCCTTCACACTCATCGATGCGAGTCCGCCGGTAAGCGCGTAGCCGAAGATGCCGCCCGTTTTGGCCTGATTGGTGACGGTCGCGTCCATGCGAACCATCTTTGGCTCGGGGCCGCGCTCCGACAACAGATACACGCCAGCCGGGTGAGGAACCATCGGATCAGGCGAATCCATTGATAATGCAGGGGCGGCACTTGAGCTGCCGCCCGCCAACATGGCGGCGATGACCGGTCCCGACACGCCTTGCTTCTTGAGCGCGATCATCTGATCCGTCGTAAGATCGAAGCGGGAGTTAGTGGCCTTAATCTTGGCAATGATGGCTTCGTCACCCAAGCCCATCGCATTCAAAGAGACGATCTGATCGGTCGTCAGTGTCTCCGCGAGGCAGGGACTGGTACAAGCCAGTGCGATCGCCGCCAAGCCATATCTGATCATTGCATCCCCCCAAAAGTTCCCCGCTTGCCGTTATATGGATCGTGGGAGACGACACAAGTAGGACTGAATGTTCCCGGCGGCAGAGCCTGTCTCTTGTTGAGACACGACATTAGTTGCGTGCGGAATCGCGCGATGTTCC
>Ga0207654_10002149_pt1 | contig 10092 bp, 2 predicted proteins | sample KBSC64metaG_FD_184355 | JGI IMG/M metagenome (GOLD analysis project Ga0207654, IMG submission 184355) | Corn rhizosphere microbial communities from Kellogg Biological Station, Michigan, USA - KBS C6-4 metaG (SPAdes) (version 2) | ecosystem: Host-associated > Plants > Roots > Rhizosphere > Soil...
CGGCACTCCGGTCGCTAATCGCATTCGCACCGAACTGGAATCGCTGATTGGTCTGTTCGTCAACACACTCGTTCTGCGTCTCGACACGACCAGCAGCGACAGTTTCCGCAGTCTTGTCAGGCAAGCGCGGGAGGTGTGCCTGGGCGCCTACGCGCACCAGGATGTGCCGTTTGAAAAGCTCGTCGATGAGTTGCAGCCGGAGCGTAGCCTGAGCCATACGCCGCTCTTCCAGGTGATGTTGGTGCTGCAGAATCTTCCGCAACGTGCTTTGAATCTGGAAGGTTTGCGACTCGAAGGCTTGGCGACGGAATCAGGCGTCGCCAAGTTTGACCTCACCTTCGTGATCACGGAATCCAAGCAAGGCCTCGAATGCACGTTGGAATACAACCGGGATTTGTTTGAGGCAAACACGATTGCGCGCTTGCTGGGTCAGTTTCGCACCCTCCTAAAAGCGGCGGCTCTCAATCCTGACAAGCAGCTCGCGACGCTGCCGCTGCTGAACGCTGCGGAACGCCGGGGCCTGCTCGCTGAATGGACTGGGCCAACTGTCGATTGCTCGCGATCCGAGAGTCTTCATCAGTTATTCGAAGAGCAAGTTTCACGAACACCAAACGCGCACGCGGTCACCTTCGAAGATCAAACACTCACGTATGCGGAATTGAACGCACGCACCAACCGGCTTGCGCACTATTTGCTACGACACGGCGTCGGTCCGGACGTACGCGTAGCGCTGTGTCTCGAGCGTTCGCTCGACATCGTCGTGGCGATTCTTGGTGTGCTCAAGGCAGGTGGCGCTTACGTGCCGCTCGATCCGATGTATCCGAAAGAACGGCTGTCGTTCATGCTCGACGACACGCAAGCAGCGATTCTGCTTACGCAAAAACATCTGTCCGATCGACTGCCTGACTCAACCTGTCCGATGCTCGCGCTCGATGCTGACGAAGAGTTGCTCCTGGCCGAGAGCGAAGAGAACCCGCAGAGCCGCGCCACTGCTGCAAACACCGCTTACATCATTTTCACCTCCGGCTCCACGGGCAAAGCGAAAGGCGTGCTCATCACGCACTCGAACGTCACGCGCCTGTTCACCTCCGCTGCACGCTGGTTTGACTTCGACGCGAATGACGTATGGACCTTGTTTCACTCTTATGCCTTCGACTTCTCAGTGTGGGAGTTGTGGGGCGCGTTGCTCTACGGCGGCCGGCTCGTCGTCGTCCCGTATCAGGTCAGCCGAGCACCGGAAACATTCTACGAGCTGCTTCATCGCGAACGCGTGACGGTGCTGAATCAAACGCCTTCCGCTTTCCGGCAGTTGATACGTGCCGAGGAAGGTGAGACTGAGCTGCCGGAACTCTCGCTGCGTTTCGTCGTTTTCGGTGGCGAAGCTCTAGATCCCGCGAGTCTCAAGCCGTGGATTGAACGCCACGGCGACGATTGTCCACAACTTATCAACATGTACGGCATCACTGAGACCACTGTGCATGTTACTTACCGGCGCATCATGCGCGACGATGCGGAACTAGCGGCCGGCAGTCTCATCGGCGAGCCGTTGCCTGACCTGCAAATCTACGCACTCGACCCGGTGCTCGAGCCTGTTCCGATCGGCATCGCCGGAGAGATGTACGTCGGCGGCGACGGACTCGTGCGAGGTTACCTGCAACGTCCGGAGCTCACTGCGGAACGCTTCGTTCCCAATCCGTTTTCTACCACCCCGGGAGCGCGGCTTTATAAAACGGGCGATCTCGCGCGGTATCTCGTGAGTGGCGAGTTCGAATATCTCGGCCGCAGCGATCAGCAGGTGAAGATACGCGGTTTCCGCATCGAGCTGGGCGAGATCGAGTCGGCACTAGCGCAGCATGCGGCAGTGCGCGACATCTTCGTGGAAACGCTCGCTGATGCCGGTGGCGAGAGCCGGCTCGTGGCGTACGTGACGCTCAAAGAAATGGTATCGGTAACTCAACTGCGCGCCTTCCTGAAAGAACGCTTGCCCGAGTACATGATTCCGAGCACGTTCGTCGTGTTGGACCAGTTGCCGTTGACGGAGAATGGAAAACTCGATCGCCGTGCGTTGCCTCGTCCGGGCACGGCGCGGCCGGCGCTGGAGGAGTCGTACATCGCGCCGCGCACACTAACTGAGGATCTACTCGCAACTATCTGGGCCGACGTTTTAGGTTTGGACCGCGTCGGCGTCGAAGACAACTTCTTTGCCCTCGGCGGCGATTCGATTCGCAGTGTGCGTGTGCTGGCCGAGGCAAAGGAAAGAGGATTGGAGTTCTCGATCCAACAACTCTTCCGCCACCAAACGATCGCGGCGCTGGCGCGTGAAATCAAAGAGAATGAGACAGGTGTTGTTCCGTTTCCGAAGACGGAGCCCTTCGATCTGATCTCCGCAAGTGACCGAGCGAAGTTGCCGCTCGATGTGGTCGATGCTTACCCGGTCACGATGCTCCAGGGCGGCATGCTTTTCCACATGGCCCTGTCGCCCGACACTTCCGTCTATCACAATGTCAATAGTTGGCACTTGCGCGCGCCGTTTGATTACGAGCGCTTTGTCGAAGCGGTCGCGCAAGCAGTCGCTCGTCATCCGATCCTGCGCACGTCGTTCGAGCTCACGTCGTACAGCGAACCACTGCAACTGGTCCATGAGTCAGCGACGCTCGACGTCGGCGTCACGGATATTCGTTCGCTGTCGGACGAAGAGCAGGGTGACGTTCTCGATCAATTTGTGGCCGCGGAACGAGCGAGCGGGTTCGATCTGTCACGTGCGCCGCTGCTGCGTTTTCACATTCACCGTCGCACCGATGAGAGTTTTCAGTTCACGCTTACTGAGAATCACGCGATTCTCGATGGCTGGAGCTTGAACTCCACGCTCTCGGAAATCTTCACCACCTACTTCGCGCTGTTGAATGGACAAGCAGTGGTCCCCGCGTCTTCGCCAACAGTAACGTTCCGTGATTTCGTGTTGCTGGAACGACAGACGCTCGCAGCGGAAGAGCCGCGCGCGTTTTGGCGGGAACGATTGCGTGGCCTACAACCGGCGCGCTTGCCGCGTCTGCCCGCCCGCTATCGCGACGGCGGCGAGCAACGCATTCGCCAACGATACCTGCTCGTGCCCGAGCAAGTGTCGGAAGCGTTGCATACAACGGCGCGGGCGCTGAAGGTACCGCTGAAGAGTTTGCTGCTGGCCGCGCACTTGAAAGTGTTGAGCGTGTTGAGCGGCACAAGCGATGTCGTCAGCGGTCTCGTTATGAATGGCCGGCCTGAAGTGCTCGACGGCGAACAAGTGCGCGGGCTGTTCTTGAACACGGTTCCGTTCCGGCTGCGGCTACCCGAAGGCTCTTGGGCCGATCTGGTTCGCGCCACGTTCGAAGCGGAGTGGGAGCTGTTGCCGCACCGGCGCTATCCATTGCTGGCGTTGAAAAACGAAATGGGCGGGCAGCCGCTGTTCGAAGCGCAGTTCAACTACGTTCACTTTCACGTGCTCGAAGGCTTGCTGCGTTCGGGTGAGCTCGATGTGTTGCCGGACGTCAAGAAGAGAGTTGTCGAGGAGGCGCACTTCCCGCTGACTGCGGCGTTCGGTTTGAACCTCTTCTCCACGCAGATCAATTTGATGCTGCAGTACGACGCGTTCGAATTCTCGCTCGCGCAGGTGCAATCGATCGCGGATCACTTTGTCGAGGTACTGCGATGCATCGCTGAGACTCCGGCCGAGCGTCACGATGCTCGAGTGCCGTTGACCGAGAGCGAACGACGTCGCCTGCTTGAAGATTGGAACGACACCGCGCGTGATTATGCGACCGGCTGCTTGCATGAGTTGTTTGAAGCCCAGGCGGCGCGAACGCCGGAGGCTGTTGCCGTAGTCACTGACAGCGAATCGTATATCTATAGCGAGTTGAATGGCCGTGCTAACCAGTTGGCCCATCATCTCCGGCAGCTTGGCGTGAATCCCGATGCGAAGGTGGCGATCCTGTTGGAGCGTTCGGTCGAGATGGTGGTGGGTCTGCTCGCGATTCTGAAGGCCGGCGGCGCCTATGTTCCGCTCGATCCTGATTATCCGAGCGAACGGCTGCGCTTCATGCTCGACGATTGCGGCGCGACGGTGTTGTTGACCGATTCGCGGCTGGTCCAATCATTGGCGGAATGCGCGGCGACGGTAGTTTGCATCGACACCGACGCCGAAGTTATTCAGCAACAGAGCACGGAGAACTTAGGGCTTAGTTTAAGTCCCGACAATCTGGCTTACGTGATTTACACCTCCGGTTCGACCGGCCAGCCGAAAGGGGCCATGCTTCCGCATCGTGGCGTGCTGAACTGCATCGCCTGGATGCAGGAGACGTACAACCTCACCGCCGCGGATCGTTTTCTCTGCAAGACGTCGCTTAACTTCGATTCGTCGGTGTGGGAGATCTTCTGGCCGCTGATGGTCGGCGCGAGTCTGATGGTAGCGCGCCACGACGGGCAGCGCGATGGAGCTTATCTGGCCGCGAGTATCGTGAAACATGAGGTCACGGCGGCATACTTCGTGCCCTCGTTGCTGGCCTTGTTCATTGAAGAGCCGTCGCTCGCGGAAGCGAGTTCACTACGCAAAGTGATCTGTGGTGGTGAGTCGATCTCGGCTGAAACCGTACAGCACTTCTATGATCGTCTAGAGGGCGCGGAGTTGCATCATTCGTATGGCCCAACCGAGACGTCGATTGCCGCGGCCGAGTTTGTGTGTCCGCGTGATGAGGGTTGGCAAGTGATGCCACTCGGACGGCCGCTCGGCAACAATCAACTCTACATTCTCGATCAGCAGATGGAACCGGCGCCGGTTGGTGTTACCGGCGAACTCTACATCGGCGGCGAAGGTTTGGCGCGTGGTTATCACGGTCTGCCGGGGTTAACTGCCGAGAAGTTCATCCCGAATCCGTTCTCAACCGAGCGAGGCACGCGTTTGTATCGCACGGGTGACCTGGTGCGCTACCTCCCGGATGGCTTGATTGAGTTTCAGGGCCGCGCCGACTCGCAGATCAAATTGCGCGGGATGCGGATCGAGCTAGGTGAGATCGAAGCGGCGCTGCGCGGACACGCCCGTGTGGAAGAATGCGTTGCAGTGTTGCGCGGTGAGGGAAGTGAAGCGGCAGTCGTGGCTTACGTCGTGCCGCGTAGCGAAGTTGGACCAGACGTGGACAACGTTGGACCAGCAGCCGATGAGTTGCGATCCTATCTTACTGCGCGTCTGCCGCGTCACATGGTGCCGAGCCTGTTCGTGACGCTCGAGCGGTTGCCGCTGATGGTCAACGGCAAAGTCGATCGACGCGCGCTGCCCGATCCGTCACCCGGGGCGCAGGTTACGAGCGCGGTGAGTTTCGTCGCGCCCGCGAACGAACTGGAGCGCACGATCGCCGGGATTTGGAGCGAAGTGCTCGGCCTCGAACAAGTCGGCACGAGGGACAACTTCTTCGATCTCGGCGGTCACTCGTTGCGGCTGCTACAAGTGCATTTGCAACTCCGACAGGCGCTCGGGCGAGACGTGCCGCTGTTCGAGTTGTTCCAGTATCCGACGGTGAGCATGCTCGCCGCCCATCTGCATCAGGGCGCAGATCTGGAGTTACTGGATTCCAGCGAAGAACGCGGCGCGCGCCGAAAGCAGTCTGCCGGGCAGCGGCGCATGCGTCGCGACGCAGCGCGCGCGGCCGCGAACGAACAAGCGGTGGCGGGATGAGTGAAAACGATTTCGCGGCGGATTCGGACATCGCCATCATCGGCATGGCCGGACGCTTTCCGAAAGTGCCGGACCTCGATGCGTTCTGGCGCAATCTGCGCGCTGGCGTCGAGTCGATCGAAACACTTACCGACGAAGAGCTGTTGTCGTCCGGCGTCGATACGGCGCTGCTGAAAAATCCGAACTACGTCAAGGCCGCTTCGTCACTCGAAAATTATGATCTCTTCGATCCCGCCTTCTTCGGCATGACCCCGCGCGAAGCTGAGATCATCGACCCGCAACATCGCCTGCTGCTTGAGTGCGCGTGGGAAGCGCTGGAGAGCGCGGGGTACGACGCGACGCGCTATCCCGGAGCTATAGGCGTGTTTGCCGGCGCGAGTATCAGCACGTACCTGAGCAATCTGCTCGGCAACCCGGCGCTACTCGCCAACGTCAGCACTTTTCAATTGCTAATGGCCAACGACAAAGATCACTCGGCGACGCGCGTTTCTTACAAACTAGATCTGCGTGGTCCAAGCATCAACGTGCAGACCGCGTGTTCGACGTCGCTCGTCGCGGTCCACTTTGCCTGCCAGAGTTTATTGAATGGCGAGTCGGACATGGCGCTGGCCGGCGGCGCGAGCGTGCCGTTGCCGTAACGGCACGGTTATCTGTACCAGGAAGGGAACATCACTTCGCCGGACGGCCATTGCCGCGCTTTCGACGCTGCCGCGCAGGGAACTGTCGGCGGCAGCGGCGCGGGTGTCGTGTTGCTGAAACGACTGGCCGACGCGATAGACGACGGCGATGTGATTTACGCGGTGATCAAAGGCTCCGCCGTCAACAACGACGGCGCGTTGAAAGTCGGCTACACGGCTCCGAGCGTCGACGGGCAAGCGAAGGTGATCGCGGAAGCACTCTCAGTGGCGAGTATCAAGCCTGAGACTGTGAATTATGTCGAGGCGCACGGCACCGGCACGGCGCTTGGCGATCCGATCGAGATCGCGGCGCTCACGAAAGTTTTCGGCGCGCGCAGTGAGAAGAAAAACTACTGCGCCGTCGGCTCGGTCAAGACAAACATCGGGCACCTCGACGCCGCGGCGGGAGTTGCGGGATTGATTAAAACGGTGCTGGCGCTAAAGCATCGCGAGATACCGCCGAGTCTGCATTTCAAGGAACCGAATCCGAAGATCGATTTCGCGGGCAGCCCGTTTTTTATCAATGCGACTCTGCGTGATTGGACGGCGAGCGAAACACCGCGTCGCGCTGGCGTGAGCTCGTTTGGCATCGGCGGCACGAATGCGCACGTAGTCCTCGAAGAAGCGCCGGTGCTGCCGGAATTAGATCTATCACGTTCGAGCCAGTTGCTGCTTTTGTCTGCGCGCACGGCGCCGGCGCTCGAAGCGATGACGGATCGTTTGGCCAATTATCTCCAACAAAATCCCGGCGTGAATCTCGCGGATGTTTGTCACACGCTTCAGGTCGGACGAAAGAAATTCGATTACCGTCGCATGCTCGTTTGTCACGATGTCGCGGACGCGTGGAGCGCACTCGTCGCGCGCGATTCGCCGCGTGTGCTAACGCAGGTACAAAAGCCGCGCGCACGCGGCGTGGTGTTCATGTTTTCCGGCCAGGGCGCACAGCGCGTCAACATGGGCCGCGGGCTTTACCAAAGCGAGCCGAAGTTCCGTGCGCAGGTCGATCGCTGCGTGGAGTTGTTGCGTCCGCTGCTCGGCTTCGACTTGCGCGACGTGCTTTATCCGGCTGCCGAACAGATCGAAACTGCCGCACGGCGTCTCACTCAGACCGCCGTCACGCAGCCCGCGCTCTTCGTGATCGAGTATGCATTGGCCCAACTCTGGATCAGTTGGGGCGTGCGACCGGCGGCGATGATCGGACACAGTTTGGGTGAATACGTGGCTGCTTGTTTGGCCGGCGTTTTCACACTCGAAGAGGCGCTGACAATCGTCGGGGCGCGCGGGCGTTTGATGCAAGGTCTGCCCACCGGCGCGATGCTCGCTGTTCCCTTCGGCGAAGAAGAAGCACGATTGATTGTGCGCGACGGCAATCTCTCGCTGGCGTCGATCAATGGACCAAGAACGTGTGTGATCTCGGGCGCTGTCACTGAGGTGGAAACACTGGAGTCGCGTTTGAATGCTGACGGTGTTTCGAGTCGCCGCCTGCAAACGTCTCATGCGTTCCACTCGGCGCTGATGGAACCGATTCTCGAAGAGTTCGTGCAGATTGTGCGGCGCGCGAAGTTACAGTCTCCGGCAATTCCTTACGCCTCGAACCTGACGGGCGATTGGATCAAGCCCGATGAAGCAGTCGATCCACGTTACTGGGCCAAACACTTACGCGAGACGGTTCGCTTCAGTGACGGACTCGCGCGCCTGCTCGCAGAACCCGAGCGCGTTTTTCTGGAGCTTGGCCCGGGACACACGCTCTGCACGTTGCTGAAGTCTCACCCGCAGCGGCAGACGGACCACGCGGGCGTAGCCTCGCTGGGCGCAGTCGGACAAGGTGAAGAGCAGCAGGCGCTGTTGAAAGCGTTGGGCCAACTCTGGCAAGCCGGCATCGAACCAAACTGGGGGAGTTTTTATGAACACGAAAAGCGTCGCCGGCTCAAACTCCCGACTTATCCATTCGAACGCGAGCGCTGCTGGGTCGATCCCGCTCCCCGAAAGATCAGCAAATCTGAGATCGCGACCTCCGAACCAGAGCCTGTATCCACGCAGGTCAAACAACAAAATGCTCACGCGACGCCTGCGCTATCCGCGCCGGAACGTTTGGTACGCATGCAGCTCGAGATCATCTCGAAGCAGTTAAAAGTACTCCAGTCAAAACGCTGAACCCATCCACAGATTACACAGATAAAGAAGGGTCAGGAGGGACGAAATGTCGAAAGTGTACGCCGCCGACTCCGCGCACAAGGAAAAAATCCTGTCTGACTTGAAGACCGTGGTCAATGACCTCACGGGCATCAAGCCGGAGAACGTCGATATCCACGCTCACTTTATGGAAGTCGGGATCGACTCGCTGACGCTGATCCAGGCGACGCAGGTGGTGAAGGAACTGTTCGACGTGAAGCTGTCGGTGGTCCAACTGCTGGAACAGCTCACAAATCTCGACGCGCTGGCTTCGTACATTGTCGAGCAAGTGCCGCCCGAGTCGGTGCCGGAGATCGCCGCGCCGCAAGTGGAGACGCAAGCGATCCCGCAGCCGGCGGTCGTTGCGCCGCCACCCCCGCCTGTTGCTCCGCCGGTTGCACTGGTTGCGCCGGTCGCACCGGTTGCACCGCTCCAGTCTGCGCCTGTTCCTTATGTACCACAGACACCAGCGTTGAACGGAGGCACACAAGCGAACACTTCCGCGCTCGATCAGATCATGTCGCAGCAGCTTCAGCTAATGGCCCAACAACTCGAGATGCTGCACGCCTATCACGCGAATGCAGCTCCTGCTGCGCAACCGAATACAGTTCCTGCCGCGCCTCCGAATACAGTTCCGGCTGTGCGAATCGAAGCGCCGCCAGTCGCACTCGCCGCCGAACCGCAGTACCAAACAACAACTCCTCCGATAACTACAACGCCTGCCAGCGGGCCTACGGCAAACGTCAAACAGCAGCCGGTCTATATCGCTTATCAGCCAATCGAGCCTGGTCCAACTTCGGGGCTAACCGAACGACAGCAACAACACCTCGATCGCCTCATTACTCGCTTCAACGCCCGCACGCGCGAATCGAAACGACTGATGCAGGAATACCGGCCCTATCTCTCCGACAGCCGCAACACCTTCGGCTTCCGTTTGCTGTGGAAAGAGTTGGTGTATCCCATTGTCGGCGCTCACTCTGCCGGCGCGCAGATCTGGGACGTCGACGGTAATGAATACCTCGACATCTCGATGGGCTTCGGTGTTCATCTCTTCGGCCACTCACCCGACTTCGTCGACGCTGCTTTGAAAGATCAGATCGAGCGCAAGTCGGTCCAACTCGGTCCGCAAGTCTACCTGGCCGGAAAGGTCGCGCGTTTGTTTTCCGAGTTGACTGGTCAGGAACGCGTCAACTTCTGCAACTCCGGCACGGAAGCGGTGATGGCTGCCATGCGCGTTGCGCGCACGGTGACGCGGCGCAGCAAGATCGCGATCTTCGGCGGCGCGTATCACGGTTGGTCCGATCTGACGTCGGCGAAGGTCGCGCGCGGGCAGGAAGAGCTTCGCAGTGTACCGATCGGTCCGGGCATCTCCGCGAAGGGTGTTGAAGACGTTGTCGTGCTGGATTGGGACAGCCCGAGCGCGATCGAGTATTTGCAAGATCACGTACACGAACTGGCAGCGGTGATGGTCGAACCCGTGCAGAGCCGCCGGCCCGACATCCAGCCACGCGCTTTTCTCCAGCAGCTTCGCGAACTGACGAC
>Ga0207654_10002161_pt1 | contig 10069 bp, 9 predicted proteins | sample KBSC64metaG_FD_184355 | JGI IMG/M metagenome (GOLD analysis project Ga0207654, IMG submission 184355) | Corn rhizosphere microbial communities from Kellogg Biological Station, Michigan, USA - KBS C6-4 metaG (SPAdes) (version 2) | ecosystem: Host-associated > Plants > Roots > Rhizosphere > Soil...
TGAACGCCGACGCTGGCGCATCAAGCGCTTTGCGCCGGAACTGTTCTTCCGCAAACTCGTGGCGATGGCCGCCAAAACCGGAGGCAAATCATGAGCCGCCTGCTGATCTACGGCGCGAACGGCTACACCGGCCGCTTGATCGCGCGCGAAGCCGCGCGGCGCGGGCTCAAACCGCTGCTGGCCGGGCGCAACCGCGACGAGGTCGACGCGCTGGCCAAAGAACTGGGCCTGCTGCGGCGCGTGTTCGAGCTTTCGCATCCCGCCGAAATCGCGCGCAACCTCGATGGCGTGAACGTGGTGCTGCATTGCGCCGGCCCATTTTCGAAAACCGCCGCACCGATGCTCGATGCCTGCCTCAACGTCAACGCGCATTATCTGGACATCACCGGCGAGATCGACGTATTCGAGGCCTGTCATCACAGTCACATCCGCGCGCAGCATCAGGGCACCGTGGTGTTGCCCGGCTCGGGATTTGATGTGGTCCCGACCGATTGCCTCGCCGCCCTGCTCAAGCGCCGGCTGCCGGATGCAACATCGCTGGTGCTCGCCTTCGAAGCCGGCGGCGGCCCGAGTCCAGGGACTGCTGCGACCAGTGTCGAAGGCCTTGCCCGCGGCGGTCGCGCGCGCATCGGTGGAGAAATCCGCAGCGTCCCGTTGGCGTGGAAAACACGTAATTTCGCGCGCGACGGCAAGCCGCGCACGACCATGACGATTCCCTGGGGCGACGTGTTCACGGCGCATGTTTCGACCGGAATCCCGAACATCGAAACCTATATGGCCGTGCCGCCGAAGACGATCCAGCGCCTGCGCTGGCTGCGGCGCATCCAGCCGCTGCTCGCGCTGCGTCCTGTGCAGAACTTCATGAAACGCCGCGTGCTGGCCGCGACGCCGGGTCCGAGCGAACAGCGCCGCCGCGACACCGGCTGCCATGTCTGGGGCGAGGTGCGCAATGCCGCCGGCAAGCAGGTCGGGTTGGAATTGGAAACACCGAACGGCTACGACCTGACCGTGACCGCCTCGCTCGGCATCGCCGAGTACCTGCTGTCGCGAACCAGTCCGCCAGCCGGAGGTTATTTCACCCCATCGCAGCTGATGGGCGCGGAATACGTCCTCAAATTGCCCGGCGTGCGGCTCATCGACCCGGCTGCGGTTGCGGCAAGCGCCTGATTCTGCTGTAATACGCGGCTCGCTGCGCATTCGCGGCGATTCCCGGCGTTCCTGCCGGGGCCGTATCCGCCCTGGCCAAGGGCGGCACCGTTCATCATCGAGGAAGGTTCCGATGGCCAAAGTCTGCCAAGTCACCGGCAAGCGCGCACAGTCCGGCAACAATGTGTCGCATGCCAACAACAAAACCCGGCGCCGCTGGCTGCCGAACCTGCACGAGCGCCGCTTCTGGGTGCCGAGCGAAAACCGCTGGATCAAACTGCGCGTTTCCGCCCAGGCCCTGCGCACGATCGACAAGAACGGCATCGAGACCGTCCTCGCCGAGCTGCGCGGCAAGGGCGAGAAGATCTAAGGAGTACATACCATGGCATCCAAGCGTGACAAGATCCGTCTCGTGTCCTCGGCCGATACCGGCCATTTCTACACGACCGACAAGAACAAGAAGACCACCACCGACAAGATCGAAATGAAGAAGTACGATCCGGTGGTGCGCAAGCACGTGATCTACAAGGAAGCGAAGATCAAATAATCTTCAACTTCCAGGCAAACAAAAAACCCGCCGATTGGCGGGTTTTTTATTGCTTGCGGATTCGCCTGCGTTACGTTCGCACGGGCACGAGCGCGTATCCGCGCAGACGCGCCGCGAATGCCTGCAAGGTCTGGATGCCGCTAGCCTCGGCCTCGCGACACCATTCCTGCAAATTGGCGAGCATGGCTTCGCCGCTGCCGTTGCCGCGTTCGAGCACGGCGGCGAGGCGCGCGCGGAAATCGCAGACCTTGGCCAGCAGCGGGCGCTGCTTGATCGCCTCGAACATGCGCGCCTGCCCGGCGCTGTCCAGCCAGCGTCCGCCGTTCGCCAGCGCTCGGCGCAACGCACGCGGCAGCGCCTTTACCTTGGCGCCGGCATGCGCGGCTTCTTCGCGCAGGGTCGGGGCGATCACGCCCTTGAAGTAATCCGTCATCACCTGGAAGCGGTGGCTGAGCAGGGCCTTGATCGTTTCCGTGTCAGGCAGCGGCACGTTCGCACGCACGTCCAGCGACGGCGCCACGCGCAGCACCTTGGCCAGGCCAACCGCCTCGAAGCCGCGAATCAGCGCCCAGCCGATGTCGAATTCCCACTTGCGCAGGGCGAACTTGGACGAACTCGGAAAAGCGTGATGGTTGTTGTGCAGCTCTTCGCCGCCGATGAAGAAACCCCACGGCGTGAGATTCGTCGCCATGTCGGCGGTTTCGAAATTGCGGTAGCCCCACCAGTGACCCAGGCCATTGACCACGCCAGCGGCCCAGAATGGAATCCAGATCATCTGCAACGCGGAAATCGCCACGCCCCACACGCCGAACAGGGCGATGTTGATGATGAACATCAGGGTCGGGCCCATGTACGGGTGTCCGCCGTAGAAGTGGCGTTCGAGCCAGTCATCCGGGGTGCCGCGGCCGTATTTTTCCATGTCCTCGGAATTGCCCGAAGCCACGCGATACAAGTCCACGCCCTGCCACAGCACCGTGTTGATGCCGAATACCTTGGGACTGTGAGGGTCTTCCTCGGTCTCGCACTTGGCGTGGTGCTTGCGGTGCACCGCCACCCATTCGCGAGTCACCATGCCGGTGGAAAGCCACGACCAGAAACGGAAGAAATGCGCCAGCACGGGGTGGAAATCCACGCCGCGGTGGGCTTGACTGCGGTGCAGGTACAAGGTCACCGCGAAAATCGTCAACTGCGTGACGATGAAGAAATACACGAGCTTGGCCACCCACGATGCCTGGGTGAGGCCGTGGATAAGGAAATTGAGGATGAAATCGAGCATGGACGTTTCCCGCAGCAGGATTGGTCACTATACGTGAGCGTACCCAGGCGGGCCAGTGCCGTCGCGGATCGTTAAGTTTCCGTCAGCGCGCTCGCGGGAGCGTGTGCCAGCCTCTAAACTGCGCCAATGAGCGAAGAATCGGCGGACATCGCCCGGCAACTGGTCGAACTGCGCATTGAGCATCGCGACCTGGATGCAGCCATTGCCCGCCTGGCGGACGATGCGCATTGCGACGAACTGCAACTCAAGCGCCTGAAAAAGCGCAAATTGATGCTCAAGGATGCGATTGCGCGGCTGGAGTCCAAGCTGATTCCCGACCTGGACGCCTAATCCGATTCGGGCTTTTCCGGCCCGCGCTTTTCCTGAGCGGCCAGCGCGTCGCGCCGCTCGGGCGTTAGCTTGAGGATACCGTGGCGGATTTCGCGCGACAGGATCACCTTCGCGTCACGCACGATGTCCTCGAGCGCGGCATCGAATTCGAGTTTGCCGTTTGCGTCCGACCAGATCACGCCGCGTTCGCGCAATTTCTGGATGAAGCCGCGGAACAGGGATTTGTCGAAGAACTCCGGCGCATTCAACTCATGCAGCAGCGACAGGCGTTGCGCGGTGAGCGTGCACAGGTTTTCCAGTTCGGGTCCGGTCAGCGCGTTCGGACCGTTGCGCACCAGCGCCGCGATCGCGATGTAGTAGCGCTCGAAGGCCTGCAACATGCTGTGCGCGATCGTGCGCAACTGGAATGCACTGTCGCTCTGGCCGGGCTCGCGAGCGAGGATACGGCCTTCGTCCACATGCGCGAGCAAGTTGCGCGCGACGAAGAATTCGACGATGGAGCCGATGCGCTCGGCAAAACCGTCCTCATCCCAGGGCAGGAACAGCTCGGCCTGGATGAACGGATAAATCATGCGGCCCAGACGCAGGATGGTCTCGCGCGCAATGCGCCGGTTGTTGAGGAAACAGCACGCCACCCACGCCGCGGCGGCGATCAGGTGCAGCACGTTGTTGCGGAAATACGAGAGCAGCACCGCGTTCTGGCCTTCGCAGGTGAGCACGTCGCCAAGTGGATGCTTGACGCGTCCGATCCAGCCCATGCGTTCGCCGTAGGCAATGATGTCCGCGGGCGCGAGCGGCGTCACGGTGACGCGATCCGAATACGGCATCGCAGTAAGTAAAGCCTTGACCAGCTCGAGCTGGTCGAGCAAGTCCGTCTCGGCCATCGCGTGCTTGGGTGTGGACAGGATCGCGAGCGCAAGCAAATTCACCGGATTGACGTCGGTGGCACGGTTGATGTTGACCAGGATCTTCTCGCCGACCTGGTCGAGCAGACCATTCAGCCAATCAGGTTTCGCATCGGCGTCGCCGCTGAAGTCGCGCCAGTCGGGGCTGGCCGCGTCGAGCAGGGGCGTCAGTTCGATCGGTTCGCCGAAATTCAGCGCGACGTGGCCGTAATGCTGGCGCAGCACGCCGCGCACGCCGCGGATCAGGGCGAACCAGGATTCCTTTTCTTTCGGCTGGCCGGACAATTCGCCGATGTAGGATTTGCCCTCCATCAGTTTTTCGTAGCCGATGTAGACCGGCTGGAACAGCACCGGTCGGCGCGGTGCGCGCAGGAACGCACGCACCGTCATCGACAGCAGCCCGAAGCGCGGCGCCAGCGTGCGCCCGGTGCGCGAGCGCGCACCCTCGATGAAGTATTCCATCGGCGCGCCCTGATCGATCAGCTGGGCCATGTATTCCTTGAATACGACCGCGTACAGCGCGTTGCCCTTGAAGCTGCGGCGCATGAAGAACGCACCGCCCCGGCGCAACAGCGGGCCGAGCACGGGCAGGTTGAGGTTCACACCAGCCGCGATGTGCGGCACGACCAGGCCGGACTGATACAACTGATACGACAACAACAGGTAATCGGCGTGACTGCGATGACAGGGCACGTACACGACCTCGTGGCCGGTCGCGGCTGCACGCGCCTTGTCGTAATGGTGCACGGCGATGCCGTCGTAGAGCTTGTTCCAGAAACTGGTCAGCATGAACGAGACGGAACGCACCACCGTATGCGAATAGTCGGCAGCGATTTCCCACGCCGCATCGCGCGCACGCTTGCGCGCCTGATCGATGGAAACGCCGTCCTTGTTCGCCGCTGCTTCCATCGCCGCGCGCACAGGCTCGCTGTTGAGCAGGGCATCGACGACCATGCGCCGATGCGACAAATCCGGACCGATGACCTGCGCGCGCACGCGCCGGAAATGCGCGCGCAGCACGCGCGAAATCTTGCGCAAAGTGCGCTCGGACGGAACCTCGCGTTCGGCATCCAGCGTCTCGCGCACACGCACCGGCGGCGCGAACTGCACGATCGTGGTGCGGCCGTTGAGCAGCAGCGCAAGCAGACGACGAAAGCGCCCGACCACGACCCAGTTTTCCGAAAACAGCACACGGAACCAGCCGCTCTGCCGGTCCGGCGCGCGGCCGACGAAAATCGACACCGGCACGAGTTGCACATCAAGATCGGGATCGGCGCGCAGCGTTTCCAGCATTTGCGCCAGCGTCTGCGAATGCGACCGCGGCCGCGCGCGGCGATACAACCAGCCTTCGCGCCGGGCCAGCGCGAACATCGAGCGCGGCCGGCGCAGCTGCCCGATCTGCAAGGGCTGCAGAGGCTCGGGAAGACCGGCTTCACGGCAAGCCTGCTCCAGGATCAGTGTGTCGGACAAGCCGTAACGCTCGGTGACGTAGATGACCGGCTTGGCGGCATCGATCTGGGCGCGCACGTCTTCGGGCTCGCGTCGGATCACCAGCCATGGCTCGACCACGCGACCGAGCGCGCGCAGCCACCACGCCGCACGCGGCGGGCTGGAAGGGGGCGAGGCAATCGGCGCAGGAGAGTCCATCCCGGCATTGTACGGGACGGGATTGTTCAAAAAGCGTATGGCCCGCTTGCGGCGGGCCATATGCGAATCGCGGCAGAAATCGGCTTACTTGCCGGCTTCGGCTGGCGCCGGCTCAGCCGTTTTTCCCACGGCGGCGATTTCCGCCTGATGCTTGTGCCACTGGTCGATCGCGTGCTTGCCGTACCAGCGGCCGTCGACCTTGACCATTTCTGCTTCGGTGGTGAACGGTTTGTCGAACGCGGTGTATGTGACCATGACCTTGGCCGTGTCACCACTGGCGGCGCCCGGCTCGACCTTCACGGAATCCAGCGTCTTGTCGATGTTCAAGCCGTACACGGCAAGCACCGCCTTGACACCGCCGAGCACGATGCCGGCCTTCTGCATGGCCTGCTCATAACTGAGTGCGCGCGCCTCGTCGGCGGTCTTCAGGTTCAGCGCGCGCGCCGTCTTGCAGATTTCCGCGATCGCCGCCTTGACCAGGGCGGGATCCGTGAACTTGGTGCTCTGCGCCCACTGCGCGGTGGCATCGAGCAGGTCTTGCGCCTGTTTCTTCTGCGCGTCGGACAGGTCCTTGTTCTGTGCGATCGCGCTCTTGGCGAAACCCTGGCCCATCGCGATCATCATCGGCATCTGCTGCGCGGACTGCTTGTCGAATTCGGCCAGCTTCGGCTGGATCTGCGCGTACATTTTCGCTTCGGCATCCGGTGCGGTGAGCGTGGCCATCTGCTCGGCGAATTGCTTGCGATCTTCGTCGGTGATCGGCTCGGAGGCCATGTCCTTGTTCCAGTCGGCCTTGAGCTTGACCGCTTCCGCTGCGGGCAGGGCATTGTCGATCAGCGCGGCGATGTTGTTGTCGCGCAGCGCCTTGATCGAGACGGCGATGGCAGCATCGGCCGTGGTCGGGGCAACGTTCGCGGCCGGAGCAGCCGGACTGGAAACGTTCTGTTGCTGGTTGCAGCCAAAACCGGCAGCCGCGAGCACAGCGACGAGGGCGAAACGGAAAAACCTGGACATGGCAAAATCCCCAAAGGATGACGCGGGATGGCGACTGTAGTGAGCGCTCGCCCGCAGCGCAAGCGCGTGGGCGCGGCCGGTCAGCGGGCGTTCAATTCTCGTGCAAGGCAGCGTGCTTGGCCGCACGCGGATCGGCCTGCAGTTTTTTGTCCGGATTGTGCTTGGCGAGGATCGACTCCCACGAGCCGTATACCGGATTCGGCAGGACGAACCAGCGTTCGCCGAACCAGTCCCGATACGGCGCGATGCGTTCGCTGCGCGTGGCGTTGTCGGCATCGGCACCGTCGATGAAATCGGCGAGGTTGTCGCCGAACATCGCCACGATGCGGAATTTCTGCGCGACGAGCTTGCGCCGGCAACCCTTGTCGGCGGACGAGTGTTCCGTGCAGTCGGGCGTGGCCGCGCCGCGATTTAACACGGCGCCGTCGGTCAGCGGAAAACCGTCTGCGGCAAGATTGGCGCGCGTGGAATCGGCTTGCACCGCGTCGCGATTGCTGATGTAAATCATGGTCACGCCGTGCGCGGCGGCGAACTTCGCGTATTCCAGCGCGCCTGGCAACGGCTGCGCCGACGCCTGCCGCACCCACGCGTTCCAGGCTTCGGCGTTGAACGTCGCGTTGTCGCGGATCATGCGCACCTCGAACGGCGAGTTGTCGAGCACGGTTTCGTCGATGTCGACAATTACCGCCGGCGGCAGTTTCGCCGCGTCGTTGCCGCGCTCGCCTCTGGGCAGCGCGTCCCATTGCGGATCGGCCAACGCGGCGAGCAGCTTCGCTTCGGCCAGTCTGTAGATTTCCGCGTAGACGAGATCGTGCTCGATGCTCGTTTGCATCCAGACCGTGGCATTGAGCAGATCGTTGCCGGCATATTGCGATGCGGGCGATCCGCTCGCGGACATGACCGGTTTTTGCGGCGGCGCGTTCGCGCAGGCGGCGAGCAGCGCGAGGATTGCGACAAGCGCGAGATGACGCATGGGAGCCTCCGGATGTTCGCGCATGATTATGCCTCGAATCACTGCGCAAACATCGCCGCCAGCCGCGCGATGTGCGCGGCGGCGGTTTCGTGCTTGACCTGCGCATCCTGTTCCGCGTCGCGGCCGTCCCAATGCAGATCGTCCTGCGGCAACTCGGCGAGGAACCGGCTCGGCTCATTGGCGATGACCTCGCCATAGCGGCGTGAGCGCGCGGCATAGGCCAGACACAAACGTTCCTTCGCGCGCGTGATGCCGACGTAGAACAGGCGGCGCTCTTCGTCGAGGCGGCCTTCGTCCAGACTCGCCGCGTGCGGCAGCGTGCCCTGTTCGACGCCGATCAGATACACGAAACGGAATTCCAGGCCCTTGGCCGAATGCAGGGTCATCAGGCGCACGGCGTTGCCGGATTCGTCGCGATCGGCGTTCGTGAGCAAGGCGAGCTGTGCGGCAAGATCGCCGGCGCGACCGCCGTGCTTGCCCATCGCGCGAAACCACTCGCCCAGTTCGGCGATGTTTTCCATGCGCCGCGCGCGCAGGGAATCGTCTTTCGTTTCTGCGCGGATATGCGCCTCGTAACCGGTACGGCGCAGGATTTCATCGACGAGATCGGCTGCGGACAGCTTGCGCATCGCCGAGGTCAGCTCGCCGATCAGGTCTGCGAAACCGGCGAGCGCCGCTGCCGGCCGTGGGGCGAGTTGCTTCAGCGCCGCGTCGCTGTGCGCGGCGTGCAGCATCGACACATGCCGCGACTGCGCCAATTCGCCGAGTTTCTCCAGCGTCGTCGCGCCGATCTCGCGACGCGGCACATTGGCCACACGCAGAAACGCCGCGTCGTCGTCGGGATTGACCAGCAAGCGCAGGTAGGCGAGCACGTCCTTGACCTCGGCGCGCTCAAAAAACGAGGTCCCACCGGTCAGCTGGTATGGCACGCGCAGTGCGCGCAGTGCTTTTTCGATCGGCCGCGACTGGTGATTGCCGCGATACAGCACGGCGAATTCGTTCCACGGCGATTTGGTCAGTTGTTGCTGATGCGCGATGTCGGCAGCGATGCGCTCGGCTTCGTGTTCGTCATCGCGGCAAGCCAGCACGCGGATAGTCGCGCCTTCGCGGTGCTCGCTCCACAGGCGCTTTTCGTGGACATGGGGATTGTGCGCAATCAGGGCATTCGCCGCGCGCAGGATGCGTCCGCTGCAACGATAGTTCTGTTCGAGCTTGATCACTTTCAGCGCCGGATAGTCGCGCGCTAACTCGTCGAGATTGCCGGGATTGGCGCCGCGCCAGGCATAAATGGATTGATCGTCGTCGCCCACGCAGGTGAATGCGCCGCGTGCACCGGCTAATGCCTTGAGCAACCGGTATTGCGCGAGATTCGTGTCCTGGCATTCGTCGACGAGCAGATAGCGCAGGCGTTCCTGCCATGCGGTGCGTACCTCGGCGTCGGATTCGAGCAAGGCCAGCGGCAGCCGGATCAGATCATCGAAATCCACCGCGTTGAACGCAGCGAGACGCTTTTGGTAGCGCGCGTAGATGTCCGCCGCTTCGCGCTCGCGCACGCTACGCGCGGCCGCAGCCGCTTGTTCCGGCGTCAGGCCGCTGCCTTTGGCATTGGAGATCAGGCTGCGCAATGCGAACAGGGCATCCGACTTTGCCGCGGCGGGAGCCAGATCCTTGACGATGGCCGCGCTGTCGTCCGCATCGAACACGGAAAATCCGCGCTTGAGACCCAACTTGGCGTGCTCGATCTGCGCGATCTTCAAGCCCAGCGCGTGGAACGTCGCCACCGTGAGTTCTTCCGCCGCCGCACCTTTCACGAGCTTGCCCACGCGCTCGCGCATTTCGCGCGCGGCCTTGTTGGTGAACGTGATCGCGGCAATCTTCGATGGCGCCAGGTTTCGGCGCGCGACCAGATGCGCGATTTTCTCGGCGATCACGCGCGTCTTGCCCGAACCCGCACCGGCCAGCACGAGCAAGGGGCCGTCCGCGTATTCCACGGCGGCGCGTTGCGGCGGATTCAGACTCATCGATGCGACGTCGGAAACGGGCGCGCATTGTAACCGCGCGCGAGTTCAGTCGGTGCGGGCGATATCGCCGCCGACGTTGCCGTCATCCGAAATGGTGAGATGCGCCAGTCCGAGTTCGCGCAGATATTCACCTCCGCGCTCCACGCCCAGCAACATGGCCAGCGTCGCCGCCGCGCCGGCGACGAGGCAACTGTCCGCCACGACGCTGAC
>Ga0207654_10002163_pt1 | contig 10059 bp, 8 predicted proteins | sample KBSC64metaG_FD_184355 | JGI IMG/M metagenome (GOLD analysis project Ga0207654, IMG submission 184355) | Corn rhizosphere microbial communities from Kellogg Biological Station, Michigan, USA - KBS C6-4 metaG (SPAdes) (version 2) | ecosystem: Host-associated > Plants > Roots > Rhizosphere > Soil...
CGAATCGAGACGAGGGGTATTATTGAAATACAGTGCGCCGCGCATATAGTTTTTTACACTATCGGTAATAAAGAATTGTACGGACGACGCCGCATTGCCATCAATAGTATAATAAATACCGTAAACTTTGCGATCAGGATTATGGATGATAGCCTGGTCGATTGAAGTAGCTTTTACCGTATGTTTAAACGCGAAATTTCGGGCGTCTTCCGTCAACTCGTCGAATACCTTTTTTGAGGTAATGCTTTCATAGCTCAGGTGAAGCGTGCCATTAAATTGCGGGAAATTCATATTGAGCAGGTACTTCATGTTGTACAGTTTTTTATCCTTTCTTTCAGGTGCAACATTGGTATCCTTTTCTATTACTGCATATTTAGGATAGACAAAAGTAAAAGGATATTGACTGTTAAACTGCTGATATGATTTTTCAGGAAAAATGATACGGAAATACCCGCGCGGTTTTGGTGAGTAATCGTGGTTGCCATTGCAGGCAGCCATCAGTAACAAAACAGGCAGAAACCATACTAATCTCTTCATGGATATATTTTTTTTGAAGTCCAAATCTCCCAGGATCTTTCAGCCTGCAATACTAACATTTCATATCCATTTTTTGTAGCCGCACCCATTTCGGCGCCTTTTTTCAAAAATAAGGTTTCTTCAGGGTTATAGACCAGGTCATAAAGCAAATGGTCATCAGTAATAGCTTCGTACCGTATTGGCGGGCACTCATCCACATTTGGCGACATGCCAATGGGCGTTGTGTTGATGATCAGTTTATGCTGTGCAATATGGTGTGGTTTTAAATCGCTAAATAAAATATGTCCCGGTGCAGGCTTACGGGTAACTACTTTAAAATTGATGCCGAGGTTATCCAACACGCATTTCACCGCCTGGGCAGCGCCGCCATCCCCCAAAATCAATGCTTCATCATGATGCCGTTTTAACAAAGGTTTTAATGAATGCTCAAATCCATAAATATCCGTATTAAAGCCCTCCAGTTTGAAATCATGACCTTTTATGCCTACTTCGCCGCTAAAGGCTGCGGTAACAGGACTTTCAGCCGTGATACGAATACAGTTTACTGCTCCGGCTGTGCGGGCATCGTGCTCGACCCAATCGAGATATTTAAGTACATGTATCTTATGTGGAACGGTCACATTCAATCCGCACAAATCGGGATGATTTTGCAATAAAGCAGGCAGCTCACTGATATGTTGTATAGGGAAAAGATCATATTTGCTGTCGGTTATTCCCTCATTTTCGAATTTTGCAGTAAAGAATTTTTTTGAGAAGGAATGAGAAAGCGGAAAGCCAATTAATCCGTACTGTTTCATGCTGTAATATTAATAAGAAAGAGCGGGATTATACAGCACACGTTAAATAAACTGCTATTCTTTACGTCCTGCTATCATCATATGCGGACTTAATGAAAGTAAGCCTGAATCGCTTTCTGTTGCTTTCACCAATTCCATTATCCTTTCCTTCTTTTTTGAATCCGAGCGCGTTTCAAAATAATTTTTGTCCATCCATATCACACCTTCAACGGCATAGGTATCCAGATAAGTCAAACCAGCTTCTTCAAATTCATCCTTTAATTCTTCAGGCCGGTGAAAATAGGCTGATGGTAACACGCCGGGCATATTTTTAGGCGGGGTATGGATGCCAGTCTTCAATTCCGCTACACACATATCAAATATTTCAGGCGCATGAATGAAACCATTCAACAAAGCTGCTATAGTTGACGCAGTATGATTGATCGCAAAACCTAACACAACTCCTCTGGCTTTTAAAACTCGTTTTGCTTCGCTTATCGCGCGAACCCGATCTGTTTTTGATTGAAGATGATACAATGGCCCGTGCATGATCACCACATCTGCAATGCTATCTGCCAGCTCCAGCTTTTGAGCTTCGCCCAATAAACTCTTGAATGGCTTTTTTGATTTAGCAGATCGTTTATTAGCCTGGCGAATATGCTTTTCAACCGGATCGATCAGGGTGACTTCATGACCTAAACCCACTAACCATTCCGAATAAATCCCCGGTCCGCCGCCAACATCTATTACAATTCCTTTTTTGGGTAGATAACGACCTATCAATTCTTTATTTCGTTCAAACTCCAGCGGACCAAGGCCTAATTGTAAGCGGCCTTCTTCTGAAGTGGTTGAATAGAAATCGTCTATATCTGGATTAATGAGTTTAGATACGGCCATAATTTTATGTCCGAAGATAATAAAGTAACAATGGCTTTTAAAACGGAAAAGCCCCCAGAAAATCAATCCGAAGGCCTCGCTAACATATGCAGATGTATTTATAGGTTCAAAAAATGATCGAATGTATCGCTGCGGATACCTAAACGAAGAGTCTCCAGCGGGATCACTTCTGCTGGGGCTATGTTGCCCAAACTCACATTGGCGCCTATCAACTTAATAAACCACACCTGCTGTGCCTTTTGCGGGGCTTCCCAAATAATTCTTTCTTCCGGTATCTGTGTCAGGATTTCATCAACCAAACCTTGCCTTACTTCGCCCGAATCGCGATAAATGCCCACGTTACCGCTTTCCCGTGCTTCGGCTATTACTTTCCAGGAGCCCGCCTGAATTTCGGCATCCATCAACTTGATCCATTTATACGGGGCAAATATTTTGGTCACATCCTTAGAACCAACTTCCGATATCACGGTCACCTGCTCGTTTAATTTGCGGATATAGTCGCATTTTACGTCGTGTTCTATTTCGATCGAACCATCAGATACTTCGGCATGCTCCATCTGGTATTTATCTAGTACGCGCCGGTAATCGTCAAACTGGTTACGTACAACGAATGCCTCGAACAAAGTCCCTCCAAAATAAACAGGGATACCGGCTTCCCGATATAGTTTCAACTTTTCATCCAGGTTTGGGGTAACAAACGATGTTGCCCATCCCAGTTTCACAATATCTGTGTATAGGCCGCTTACTTCTATAAAATCCTCAACCTGGCGCAAACTTAACCCCTTATCCATCACCATCGTAATACCACTGTTTCGGGGTTTAGCAGTGCGGTCCGGAATATTGTTTAAAGGATAGTTCATCAGTATTTATTTTAGTTATAGACTATAACAAAAAGTTCTAATGCCGCAAAGTTGAGGAAAAATGTGCGGATGTGCAAATATGCAGATGTGCGGATGAAATAAGAAACGGATTTTTTACAAAGGGGTGTTTAATGTGCGGATGTGCAAATGCGAGGATGTGCAGATGATTATTTGATTGGCAGAGGTTAAAACAGGACCTAAAGATAGCAAAAATGCAGATGTATGAACGCCATTTGCACATTCACACATCTGCATATTTGCACATCAATCTACTTGCAGTATCTGTTGATGATATCCAGTATCACTTTGTTTTTCTGCAACTGGGGCAGATAATCAAACAGGATATAATGCTTTTCAGGGTCGGCTGCCAACGCTGATTCCAGGAAGTTCAATGCTTCATTGTAGTTACCGGATGCGAACAGGTAAGCTACCATACGATAATATAATTCTGCTGCTTCAGGGTTGTTCTTTATCGCCTGCGACATTACCTCGATCGCTTCTGAAAGCTTGCTTTGCTCATACAAAACAGAGGAGTAATCCAGCCATGCATCTATGTCAACCGGATTGAGCTCTACCACTTTTTCGTAGGCCTGCTCTGCTTCGGCTATGTGGCCAAGTTTGTATTCTGCATCGGCGATGGCAAACCAATAATCTGCATTAGCGATGTCCAGGTCGAGCGCTTTCTTGTAGAAGTGTAAAGCTTCAAAGTAGCGTTCCTCAAAATCCAATGTCACGCCTATACCAAACCAGCCATCGGCCAATTTCGAATCCATTTTTACCGCCTTTTTATAGAACGCACGTGCGTCGTCCATTTGCTCCAGCTTTTCATAGCATTCGCCAATGGCGCAATAGGTATCTGCATTAGGCTGTTCGTACTCGAATGTCTGACGGTATACCTCTATCGCTTCTGCATATTTCTCCAGGTTCACCAGAGCGTTACCCTTGTTAAAATACGCCGATGCAAAGCTGTCCTTTATCAGGATGGCATAGTCATAAGCATCAATTGCTTTTTCAAATAGGCCGAGTTTGGTGTATGCGTTACCGAGGTTATACCATGCTGCATAGCTGTAAGGCTCGCTGTCGATATACTGCATATAAAACTGCACACTCTCTTCCTGGTTGTCCATCACGTCGTAGCAAAAAGCCAGTTCGTAAAGAGCATCCTGGTTTTCCATGTTCTGCTGCAAGCACTGCTTCAGGTAACTGATTGCTGTGTCATAGTCGCCCATGTTTTGGTACACATAAGCCAGGTGCAGCAAAATTTCGTCGGTTTCATCAGCAAGCTCGAGCGCCTTTTCATAATTCTCCAACGCTTCCGAATAACGCTCCATGCTTTCGTAAAGATTGCCACGAATAACGTAAATATCCGCATCCGAGGCTTCGAGCATGGCTGCTTTCTCCAGCGACACGAAAGCATCGCTGACACGGTTGGTGACAACAAAAAGTTGGGCTTGCTTGATTAAAAATACAGCTGCAAATGGATGTTGGTTACATGCGTACTCTACCACTTGCAGGGCTTTCGCCGGATCATTCTTTTCGATGTAGTAGTCGATAATGTTTTCAAACGCCTGCGCATCAAAAAAATACTGGTCATGATTACGAATCATTTCTTCGTAACGCTCCACTGAGAACTTGGGGTCCTCAGTGAATCCAAATTCAAATTCTTCTTCCATTCAATAATATTTTTAAGAACGCCAGCTGCCATTGATCTTCCCGACGTCATCGGGGTTTTTAGGTCTGATTAGCTTTTGCTGAGATCAAATTACGATTAGTAACTATCCTTAATGGTATCAAGTTTTCAACATTCAAACATTCTTAACAAGGTTATTTACAAGTGCCTGATAGTAAATGAAAAACATTTTGGCGCTTTTAGCCTGGCAAAAGATGAGTTGAGATAAATTGCCTTAAAGATTTTACCTTTGACAAATTTACGATTATGAGCCTTAATATTTCGGATATCCTAAATCATTTACATATAAACGACAATAATGATGCCTATAGTACAGGCAGTCAATGGGGAAGCAGTGCAGGCGCCGGTGTAAAGGTCATTACGTCGCCGGTTGATGGTAAAAAGATAGCTTCGGTGAACCTGGCTACAGCCGATGATTACAATAAAGTAATTGGACAGGCAACTGAAGCTTTTAAAAAATGGCGTAGCGTGCCCGCCCCAAAACGCGGTGAAATTGTACGCCAGATAGGCGAAGCATTGCGTGCCAAAAAGCAAGAACTTGGAGCGTTGGTATCCTACGAAATGGGCAAAAGCTTGCAAGAGGGTTATGGCGAAGTTCAGGAAATGATAGACATCTGCGATTTTGCCGTAGGCTTAAGCAGACAGTTGTATGGTCTTACCATGCAATCGGAGCGTTCTGAGCACCGCATGTATGAGCAATATCATCCGCTCGGTATTGTAGGCATTATATCAGCTTTCAACTTCCCGGTGGCTGTTTGGAGTTGGAATGCCATGCTGGCCTGGGTTTGCGGCGATGTATGCATATGGAAACCGTCTGAAAAAACGCCTTTAACAGCGATCGCTTGTCAGTATATCGCACAGGAAGTATTTGCAAAAAATGATGTGCCGGAAGGTGTATCCTGCCTTGTGATCGGCGATAGAGTTGTTGGTGAATTAATGTCGAATGATACACGCGTACCTTTAGTTTCAGCCACAGGCTCAACCCGAATGGGTAAGGCTGTAGGGGCTGCGGTAGGCGCCCGCCTGGGCAAAAGCTTGCTGGAGCTTGGCGGAAACAACGCCATTATCGTAAGCCAGCATGCGGATTTGGATACTGTACTTGTTGGGGCGGTATTTGGCGCGGTAGGTACGGCCGGGCAACGTTGCACCTCTACCCGCAGGTTGATTATTCATGAGAGTGTGTACGATCAGTTCAAACAAAAAATAGTGAATGCTTATCAGCAGGTGCGTATTGGTAACCCATTGGACGAGCATAACCATATGGGACCACTGATCGATACTGACGCAGTTAAATTGTATCTCGATGCCATAGAAAAGTGCAAAACCGAAGGCGGAAAGTTTGTTGTTGAGGGCGGTAAGCTGGAAGGCGCGGAATATGCGTCTGGCTGTTATGTAAAGCCTTGCATTGCCGAAGTAGAAAATCATTACAAAATAGTTCAGCATGAAACCTTCGCCCCGATACTATATTTAATAAAATACAGTTCATTAGAGGATGCTATCGAAATGCAAAATGCAGTTCCTCAAGGGCTTTCATCCGCCATTATGACAAACAATTTGCGCGAGGCAGAACAATTCCTGTCGTTTGCCGGTTCTGACTGCGGCATTGCCAACGTAAACATTGGTACATCCGGTGCCGAAATAGGCGGTGCGTTTGGTGGTGAGAAAGAAACGGGAGGCGGACGTGAGTCGGGGTCGGACGCATGGAAAGTTTATATGAGAAGGCAAACCAACACAATCAATTATTCAACTAAATTACCACTGGCACAAGGGATCAAATTCGACCTGTAGCTGATATACTGATAAAAATAGATGCGTACTACCCAAAGAGTTCTGATAAGCTGCACGTTATTAGCTTTTTTATTTACTGGTTTCAGTAGCCCGGCACAAACATTACCACCATCACAACCCGATCCACCCAAAGACTGGCATACACTTGATCCGAAAACGGACGGCTATTTCGGTATTAGCCTTAAACAGGCATATCAGTTTGTAAACGGATTAAAAAGTAAACCTGTAATTGTTGGGATTATCGACAGTGGCGTCGACACCCTACAGAAAGACTTGCAAGGCGTTTTATGGACCAATCCTAAAGAAAAAGTAGGAAACGGAAAAGATGATGACCATAACGGTTATGCAGATGATATCCACGGATGGGATTTCCTGGGCGGTGCGGGCGGCAAATGCGATTTTAATGAAACAGAAGAAGAGGTAAGGGAATACCAGCGCCTGAAGGGAAAATATTTGACGCTGACTGAAGCTACGGCAACCGATAAAAAGGAACTTGCTTACTGGAACAAGGTAAAAATGGAGTACGACTCTACCGTTACCAAAGCACGTAACGAAAGCAACCAACTATCACCTATCCTGAACGCATTAGTTGAAACCAGCGGTTATGTAAGGCATGCTTTAAAACTGAATTCGAATCAAACATTCACCAAAGCCGATGTAGAACGTTTGCAAGCAGCCAACGATACCCTGGCCGAGGTGAAAAATCTATGGATGATCGCTTTCAGCGAAGATGTGTCAACCAGCACCAATGTAAAAGTACTTAAAGAGCTAAGCGAATACATGACCAAGCTCAACAACTCGTTAAATCCCGACCTGGACGCCCGTAAACGTATTGTTGGCGACGATCCGGATGTTTTGGATCATAAATCTTATGGCAATAACAAACTAAAATTCAGTGATGCTTCTCATGGTACCGGTGTAGCCGGATTGGTAGGTGCTGTTCGAAATAATGGCTATGGCATTGATGGCGTTGCCGATAATGTGAGGCTGATGATTATCAAAGCTGTGCCCAATGGTGATGAATACGATAAAGACGAAGTCAGTGCCATCCACTATGCCGTTGATAATGGGGCAAGGGTCATCAATATGAGCTTTGGTAAAAAAATATCTCCTCATAAAGAATGGCTCGACGAGGCATTTAAATATGCCGCGGCGCACGATGTATTATTGGTACAAGCGGCAGGTAACGACAACCAGGACGTGGATGTAAAACCCGACTACCCAAATGACGCTTTCGCTGATGGTTCAGTTACTGATATGGATAATGTGATCAATGTGGGTGCGTCCGGTTTAAAACAGGGTGATAGTCTTGCGGCCAGCTTCAGCAACTACGGGCAAAAGAATGTAGATGTATTTGCTCCGGGTGTGAAGGTTACTTCTATTGATAACGACGCTGAAACTATTACGGAAGACGGCACTAGCTTTTCCGCGCCGATTGTTACCGGCATTGCCTCGCTAATACTGGAATATTACCCTTTGTTAAGCGCAAAACAGGTAAAACAGGCTATCCTGCAATCAGCAACCCCACTAAAAGGCGTAATGGTATTAAAACCTGGCTCCAAAGAAAAGGTTGACTTTACTACCCTTTGTAAGACGGGGGGTATTGTGAATGCACGTTTGGCTTTGGAGATTGCTTCGAAGATGAAAGGGGAGAGGAAGTAGTAGCAGTGGCAGTTTGCAGTAACAGTTTTTTTGCTGTTAAATGTAAAAAAGTTGTACAGTCAACATGCCTAATTGCAATTAAGACATTAGTGATTATATTTGCGTTCGCAAAAATTCATTTAAAATAATAATGAGAGAAATACAATTCAGAGAAGCGCTTCGTGAAGCTATGAGCGAAGAGATGCGCAAGGACGATAAAATATACCTGATGGGTGAGGAAGTGGCCGAGTATAACGGTGCATATAAAGTAAGCCAGGGTATGCTGGATGAATTTGGCGCCAAGCGCGTTATTGACACCCCGATCTCTGAATTAGGCTTCGCCGGTATCGGTATCGGTTCAGCAATGAATGGCCTGCGCCCGATCATCGAGTTCATGACGTTCAACTTCTCGCTGGTAGCTATCGACCAAATCATCAACGGCGCTGCCAAGATCATGTCGATGAGCGGCGGCCAGTTCTCGGTGCCTATCGTATTCCGCGGTCCTACCGGTAACGCAGGTATGCTAAGCTCACAGCACAGCCAGTGCTTTGAAAACTGGTATGCAAACTGTCCGGGTTTGAAAGTGGTTGTACCGTCAAACCCGTATGACGCAAAAGGTTTGTTAAAATCTTCCATTCTTGATCCTGATCCGGTAATTTTTATGGAATCAGAATTGATGTATGGCGATAAAGGCGAAGTTCCTGAAGAAACTTACTATATCCCGCTTGGTAAAGCAAACGTAACCAAAGAAGGTACTGATGTTACCCTGGTTGGTTTCGGCAAGATCATGAAAGTGGTTAATGCTGCTGCTGCCGAACTGGAAAAAGAAGGCATTCACGCTGAAGTGATCGATTTACGTACCGTTCGTCCTATCGACTATGATACGGTGATCAACTCCGTAAAGAAAACTAACCGCCTGGTGCTAATTGAAGAAAGCTGGCCATTAGGTTCAATCGCTACCGAAGTTGCCTTCAAGGTACAAAAAGATGCATTCGATTATTTAGATGCTCCTATCCTTCGCATTATGGGCGGCGACGTTCCGCTTCCTTATGCACCAACTTTGATCCAGGAATATCTACCAAACGCAGAACGCGTGATCAAAGCGGTAAAAGAAGTGATGTACGTTACAAAGTAGCCTCACCCCACTCCCCTCCAGGGAGAGGAGTTAAGATATTACAGCCTCGATGAATTTCATCGGGGCTTTTGTTTTAAGTGATAATTTAGCATATGGGGTCACCAAAAGCATTGTTTATACTGACCATGATCATCTTCGTTGGTATGATGATCGTAAACAGCATTATCAGCGGCATCCGAGAACACAACACCTGGCGTATTGTGATCGCTGCTGTGTCGTCAGTTGTCATGATCATACCGGTTGTGCTAATTATTATGAGGCTAAACCGGATAAAAAAGCAATAAGGAACAGATAATAAATAATATAAATCCCAACAAAAAATCCCGGCTATTATACATAACCGGGATTTTTGCCTTTAGATATATCGTTTATCTTCTTCTGCCGAAAATACGGAGCAGGAATAAGAACAGGTTTACGAAATCAAGATAAAGAGTTAAACCACCCATCAAAGCCATTTTCTTGGCTGATGCGTCGCCATACTCTAAACCAGCGCCAATTCTCTTTAGTTTTTGCACGTCGTAAGCTGTAAGGCCTACAAACACTGCTACGCCGATGTAGCTGATCAGCATGCTCAATCCTGAACTGTGCAAAAAGAAATTCACTATGCTGGCAACAATGATCCCCACCAATAACATCATCATCAATGAACCGAATTTGGTCAGATCGGTTTTAGTAGTATAACCAGCCACTGCCATTATGCCGAATACAACCGAAGAAGTTAGGAACACACCTGAT